>Ga0206118_100058_pt1 | contig 175717 bp, 172 predicted proteins | sample 3A20Ametagenome_FD_177999 | JGI IMG/M metagenome (GOLD analysis project Ga0206118, IMG submission 177999) | Enriched microbial communities from leaf-cutter ant dump, University of Wisconsin, Madison, United States - 3A20A | ecosystem: Environmental > Terrestrial > Nest > Insects nest > Nest...
CAACGTGGCGGATATCGCCGATTTCTTCGGGCCATTCGATATCGAGGCGGATATCGGAACTGCCGCCGGTGCGCGTGATATCAACGCCGTCTTCATGACGCTGGAACCGCAGCGAGATATCATCATCGCCGATGCGCAGGCCGTTGATTTCCAGTTCGGTCAGCCATGCGGGCAGCTGCGGGCGGTGCAGGGTGACGGTCTTGGCCGCGCCGTCAATACGCAGGCCCAGCATGGATTGCAGCAGCAGCGATTGCGAGGCGCTGGCCCATGCCTGCGGGTTGCAGGCGACCGGATAGGGGGCGGGCGGTGTGCCTGCGGCGTCGCGCGGCAATCCACCGAACAATTCGGGCAGGCGCATTTGCGGGAAATGCCGCGCGGCATCGAACAATGCACCCATCAGTTTGGCGGAGCGGTCTTCGAAACCATATTTGGCAAGCCCTGCGGCGCATATCGCCGTGTCATGCGTCCAGACCGTGCCGTTGTGATAGCCCTCAGGGTTTTTGATAGGCTCGTACCTTTTTTCGCCGCTGCCCAGTGTGCGGATACCGTAGCCGCTGAACATCTCATCCGCCATCAGCATATCGGCGACGCGCGTCGCGCGCTCTTCCGGCACGATGCCGCAAAAGAGCAAATGCCCGGCGTTCGATGCACGCACGCGGCAGGGCTTTTTGCTGCCGTCGAGGGCGAGGGCATAGATGCCCATGTCTTCTTGCCAGAACGTATCGTTGAATTGCTGTTTCAGCTGCTCCGCCTGCCGCATCAGAGTTTCCGCTTTATCCGGCATGCCGAGCGCGCGGGCCATGCGCGATGCGGCGCGGCGGGCGGCATAGACATAGCCCTGCACTTCGCAAAGGGCGATGCTGCCTTCGGCCAGTTTTCCGTCTTCGTGCGAAATCGCATCCACTGAATCTTTCCAGCCCTGATTGCCAAGGCCGCTATCCGTGCCGCGCAGGTATTCGACGAAACCGTCACCGTCGATATCGCCGTGCGTGTCTATCCACGCCAGCGCTTTTTCAATATGGGGCCATAATCCTGTGATGAAATCTGTATCGCCCGTGCGCTCCAGATACGCGCCCGCCAGAAACACGAACAGCGGCGTTGCATCCGCCGTGCCGTAATAGGGCGTATGCGGAATTTCCTTGCAGGCGGCCATTTCGCCCTGACGTATTTCATGCAGGATTTTGCCGGGGGCGCTGTCGTGAAACGCGCTGGTTTCCGTCGCCTGATGCGCGGCCAGAAATTGCAAAACCCCGCGCGCGATATCCGGATCCTGCCAGAGCATTTGAAACGCCGTGATAATGCCGTCGCGGCCAAAGGGCGTGCTGTACCACGGAATACCCGCATAGGGGTAAAGCCCGTGCGGCGTTTGCGAAGTCAGAAGCGCGATATCGACGGCGTTCTGTTGCGTCCAGTCATCGAAAACGGGGTTGGACGATTGAATATCCGCCTGCCGGTTGAGGTGCGACTGGATATGCGCAAGGGCTTCGGATTTTTGCGCTTCAAACACATCCTGGTCAATCGGCACCGGAATGTGGCTGGCGCATATATATAGACTGCGCGTGGCGCCCGCCGGAATATCCAGCGTGAATTCGGTCAGCGCGCCGTTTTGCGCGGGGGGCTGCGAAAACGACAGGCAGCAGCTGCGCGGGCGGCCATCAACGCCCGTGTAATCAAACCGCAGGCCGCTATCGGTCATCTGCGCCGCGCCGCGTGTGCCGCTTGCGGGGCGTTTGGCGCCGCGCAGTTCAAACAGGTCTTTGAAATCGGCGTCATAAATATACCCGATGCGCAGGGTGATATCTTCGCCGCTGTGATTGATGACGGAGATTTCTTCGTAAAGCGCATCCTGCCACAGAAAAATGCCGCGCCAGATTTCCGGCTGCGTATCGTTTTCGCCGCGTTGGAATTTCGCCTCGAACACCGTGTTGAACCGGCAGATGTAGCTGTCAACCAGCGCGGGGGCTTTGCCGTCGATGCGCAGTTCGCTGCGGGCGAGCAGGCGGGTATCGCGGCATATCAGCCCGTCGGCGATGTCGTGGTCGATTTCGTTGCGGCCTTGCATATCGCCATGTTCGTCAAGAATGGCGAAGCTGTCGTTGTGTTTCAGGACGAACATTAAAACCCGTATCTGTTGTGTCGGAATGATTTAACCATAGGGGCAAAGGGCGGCTGTTTCCACGTTGAATTTCAGAAACATATGCTGCGTCGCCGCAAAAAAGCCGATGATTGTGATGTGCCTTTGCCCGCTTCGTGGTATTATTAAGAAAAAATAAGCCTTTACGGCCTATAATCTGTAAAGCAAAAGGTTTGATTTTGAACAAACGTAGAAAAATCAAGCGCTTGTCTGGCGCGGGCGGAGACGTCTGATGGCTGGCGCGCAGGCATGGCAGCAGGTGCTGGAGGGCGATTCCATTGATCGCTTCTTCGCCCATTTCGTGCTGGACGATGCGCAGCGCGGTAAAATCCTGCGCGATTATCCGTCGGCGGATCTGTCGCATTTGCCGTCGTCGAAGGCCGACGTTCTCAAAGACCTCCATGATATCTGGCAGCGTGACGGTTTTTTGACGCCCGCCGAAACGCAGGCCGCGCTGATTGAAAAATATCTGCCGGGGGCGGATGAACGCCTGACGCGTTTTATCCGCGACACCGAACTATCGCGCAACAAACCCGAAACGGTGACCGGATATCTGAGCAAGGAACACGCCTATCTGGCTACCGCCCTCGCGCATTTATACGCGCAGCAGACCGGCATGCCGATGACCATGGTCGAAGTCGATTTTTCCAACATGGGCGGCACCAACGATTATTTCCGTCAAAAACTGGCAAGCGAGAAAGCCGTTCTGCCCCTCGATATCCCGCAGCGCGAAGCGGAGGTGCTGACCGACCTTGCCGTGCGCGTCCTGTCGGCGGGGATGACGGCGGATATCGCCGCCATGTATCCCGATGCCCGCATCGTGCCCATCCGCACGGGCGGCGATGAGCTTCGTATTTTGATTACCGGCGTTTCGGAACCGGCGGAGCAGCTGCGCCTCTCGGACACTTTGCATGCGAATATCGAAAAGCGTGTTGCGGCCATGGGGCTGCAGGATCATCCGCACCTCAAAGCCCCCGAAGATCCGCGCCGTGCAGGTTTTGGCGCGGCGCTGGCCGTGCAGGATATGCACCAGATTTCCAATCCGGGCACGCTGATACAGGAACTGGATGCGCGCATTACCGAGATGAAAAACCAGCTCGGCATGATGCGTCTTGGCATGATTGACCGCGAAGCTGTCGCGGCGGAGGCGGAGGGCAAGCTGCGTTTCGGTCTTATTCGCATGCCGCTCGGCCTGTCGGCGGATGATGTGATCGACCTCGAAATCGCAAAGGCGCAGAAGAACGCGGAAAAAGCGGCGCATGCCCTGCGCGATATGAATCCCGAATACAATCCCGAATTGCCGCAGGGCGTGGACGGTTTCAAAAACTATGCGGCGCAAACGATGGCGCAGCTGGGCCGCCTTGCCATGGCGGTGGCGGTTTTGCCGCAAATTCTGGATACCGACAAACTGGGCGGGCCGTTCAGGCCCATGGGCATCCGCCCGTCCGACAGTCTGGAGCGCCGCTATGTCGCGCGCGCGCTTGAACATTTCGACCAAGAGGGGATTGCCCTGTCGCCTGCGGCGCTGCGTTTCCTGAAACTCAGCGTACGCGGACTTGCGCCCGAAGATCCCTCCGCGCAGGTAATGATGCCTGTCGGTATGGTGCGCATGATTGATAACGCCGCGGCGGATGCGCAGGATTTCCGCGCGCAGGTGACCGTGCATCATTCGGATGTCGACGCGGCGCTGCGCACTGCGGGACTCAAAAGCATGCAGCAGGTGATGCCGCAGGCAATGGCGGTTTCCGTGCATAACCTTGCGGGGCTCAACAGCGCCCTTGGCCATCATAACGCCGACATCGTGCTGCGTCATATCGCGCACGAAGTGATTGGCGGCGCCATCCATGCGGCGGGTGTGCCGCGTCAGGCGCGTTCCAGCTTTGCGATTGCGCATCACGGCGGGGGTAATTTCTCCGTCCTGCTTCCGGCTGGCGGTACGGATGCACAGGGCCGTAGCTGGTTCGCCTCGCAGGCGCTGATCCACAAGGCGCGCGGCGAAATAAAGGAGCGTATCGGGCAGCTGAACAAATCCCCGATTGCCAAATTCCTGTCGCAAAACGGCGGTTATGTCGATCAGGACGTGTATCAGTATCTGGAAGAAAAAAATCTGAATACTTTTGCCGATATCCGCGACCCGAAAGAGCGGACGTATGTTTTTGGCGATGATATCGTCAAGGGCCGCGTCAACGGTATCCATGCCATCGTCGTCGGCGCGGCCGTCAGCTATGACCCGCAGATGCCGGGCACGGGCGGCGGCGTTTTCATCGGCAACCTGCGTACGCGCGCCGATGCGATGATGGAACAATACCGCGGCGCCGTGCTGCACCAGCTTTACAAACAAGGCGCGCTTGATGGCGATCATACGCCTGTGCGTCCGTTTCAGGCGGCGTTCAACAGCTATGCCATCGGTAACCATGCGGGCGCGGCGTTTATTCTGGGCGGCGCGGATGCGAAAAAATACGTGCAGCCGCAGGAAACCGCCGCCGCCGATGACCGCCGGCAGGACAAGCCCAAAGGGCCGGGGGGGCGCGCATGACATCCGCCGGAAGCAAACAGCTGCCCGAAGAAATCGTCGAATTCATGGCGAAAATCGGCCCGCGCAGCCTCACCGACGAAGAGGCGCGTGCGCTGAACCTGCTGCGCCTGAAACATGGGTTGCCGGCGGCCAGCGCGGCGGGCGTTGCCGCGATACTGGCGGATAAGGACAAAGGCTGAAAAGCTGAAAGCGATACACAAAAAAGCCCCCTGTAAAAAACAGGGGGCTTTTTGTTATGCGAAGGCCGCCGCGATTAGCGCGGTTTGGGCGCGCGCGTCGTTTTTTTCTGTGCCGTCATGGCGGGCGCCGCAGGTTTTTGCAGCGCTTTGACCTTCTCCAGATCTGCCTTGGTGCCGAAGGCCATAATCGGTCCCATCAAAGCTTCACGCAGTTCGTCTTCTCTCATCGGCAGCGTGTAGTTTCTGTATTGAGGATCAACGGCCATCCCCCAGCGGCGCTGAGAAAGCCCGCCATTCTTGACGGTAATGATTTTGCCGAAGCGGCCATGGAGGTACGTCGGTTCGAAATCGCGCGCAATAGCGAACGCTGGACTCGGTTTGGCGAGTTGGCTTTCGCCCATGTGCTCGATTTTAAGCTGATTGCCCTTGATGGTGGCGACAAAAGTTCCCCGTTCGCCGAAGGCCTTGTCGTAGATTCTCTTGGTTTCTTTAAAAATGGCGATAATTTTTTTCTCGTAGCGGGCGTCCTCGCGTGCTTTGGCGTCTGCGACTTTTTTCTCGGCGCGCTCTTTTGCGGCTTGTTTGCGGGCGTAGGCGATATCTTCTGCCGTACGCACTTCGCGGCGCTTGATTTCATAGTCTGCCGCAGTGGAAAACATAGTCTTCAGTTCTTGCGCTACGGGGCGCTTGGAAGTGGCCATTCTTTTATACCTCGGTGTTGAAAACGGGAATGGCACCATTAGTAATATCGCAAATGGACTATGTCAATACACTGTAAGCTATTGATTTAAATGTCTATATTTATTTATCGGGCGCTGCCCCGGGATGAAAATGCTGTAGATTTTTCATCCCGGGGGATGCCGTGGGGTGGTTATTCTGCGGGCGGCGTATAGGGCAGTGCAGACATATGCGCGATCAGCCGCAGTTTGTTGTCTGCGCCTTTTTTGAAAACGAGGGTTTTGTCGACTTTCACATCGCTGCCCTTGCTGTCTGTCACCCATACATTGGCCATTGAAAGGGCGATATCGTTTTCAACGATGGTACCGGCAATCTTGTAGCGGCAGGCCGTCCAGCCGCGCAGGGCGAAGCCGATATCCTGTGCATATTTCGGATTGCCGCCGACGAAGTAAGACAGGGCGCCTTCATGGTCGAGGCGGAAAGTCTGCTCCCCATGCGCCAATGTGGGTTTGAAAAGGATTTTTCCATCCTGAAAAAGATAATTATCGGCGAGCATTTTTTCGGCCGCCGCGCGGTAATCCGCCCCGTTTTTGTGGGCATCTGCAATAGCCATCAGGCCATCGCACCACTGCCGGTAGGCGGCATCAATTTGTTTTTCGCTGATAGGCGTCTCGGCCGTTTTCACAGATTTGGCAGCGGCGGTCAGTGTTGCCGCCATGCCGATGGCGCAGACGGAAACGGCAAGAAAGTAAAAAGTTTTTTTTCATCAGGCATCTCCTTTTCAATCCGTTTGGAATTGCAAAGAAGATGATATGCGTGCGCGGCTTGTGCAAGCGTTGCTGCGCATGTATGAATTATATTCATCAATTCAGATTATTGATGATTAATTTTCATGATATGACAGATTTTCCAGCGACAGGGCAATGTGCTGTGCAAACATGCGTGCGGCTTCGGACAGGTTGTCTTTTTTCATCAGCGCGATTTCCGAGTGCATCAGCGTGGGCAGTCTGTGCATGCCGCGCAATGACGCCAATCCTTCCGGTATCATTGTTGAGGGCAAAACCGTCATGCCCAGTCCGGCGCGTACGGCCGCGATGGTGCCGGCAAGGCTAGGACTTGTATAAATAATGTTCCACGGCCTGCGTACACGGTCGAGCGCGGCAAGCGCGCGCGCCCTGTAAATACACGGCTGCGGCGAGAGGACAAGTTGCACGGTATCTTTCGGTTTATATCCGTCCTGCGCCGCCCAGACCAGCGGTTCGCGCCATACGCGCGTGCCGCCTTTGACCTTTTCGGGGTCACGTTTGACCAGAATGATATCGAATTTGCCTTTTTTAAAGCCGTTCAGCAGATTCAAGGTCAAGTCGCACTCGACGTTCAGCTGCACCTGCGGATGGTGCAGGGCAAAGGTCGATAGTATTTTGGGCAGGTAATGCGTGGCGAAATCTTCGGGCGTGCCCAGCGTGATATTTCCGGCGATATCCGGCTCGTTCAAACGGCTGAAGGCTTCCCACTGCAGTTCAATCATCCGCCGTGCATAGCCGAGGAACAGTTCGCCCTGCTCCGTCAGGCAGACATTACGGTTGCTGCGTTCGAACAGCGCGCAACCAACGGATTCTTCGAGTTTTTTAATCTGCAGGCTGACCGCGGATTGTGTGCGGCCGACAATATCGGCGGCCTGACTGAAGCTGCCGGTTTCGGCAACCGCGATAAAGCTTTTGAGCAGCAAGCTATCCATGTGAAATGGCATAGGACACCTGTCATGAGATAATTTTATGAATTTGATTAATTATATTAATTTTTCCAATTTCTGAAAAGGGGGTAATACGGACGGGAAAGGACAAAAAATGAATATTTTCGATCTTTTTCTGCAGAACATCCTGACCGCGCCGATTCTGTTCTTCGCCCTCGGCGTCGTGGCAGGGGTGATCAAATCCGACCTCAGCGTCCCTGAAAGCATCAGCCGCTATCTGTCTTTATATCTGATGATGGCCATCGGGTTCAAAGGCGGCGCGGCGCTGGCCAGTCACGGCGGGATTGATGCCACCATGCTCTGCACGGCGGCTGCCGGTGTGCTGTTCGGCTTCGCGCAGCCCTTGCTCGGGTTTGTGATACTTAAACAAACTACGACTATCGACCGCGCGACGGCCGCCGCTATTGCCGCGCATTACGGTTCTATCAGCATGGTGACCTTTGTCACCGCCGTATCCTTTCTTAATGTGAACGAGATTGCCTATGCCGGATACATCGTCGCCATTCTGGCGCTGATGGAGGCGCCGGCGATTGTTTCCGGCCTGCTGCTGGCGCGCGGTGCGCAGATCCGGTGTGATGCGGCGCAAAGACGCAAACTCATCGCCGACGTGCTGACAAACGGGGCGATTGTCTTGCTCATCGGTTCTTTTTTGATTGGCTGGGTGACGGGCGACAAGGGCGCAAAATCCCTCGATGCCTTTCTCATCGCGCCGTTTCAGGGCGTGCTGTGCCTGTTTTTGCTGGATATGGGCCTTTTGGTGGCGCGAAGCCTTCCGCAGGTCAGGGGATTTTCGCTGTCTTTGGCAGCGTTTGCGTTTTATATGCCCGTGCTGTCGGCTGTTTTCGGTGTTGGCATGGCGTATCTGATGGGGCTTGATACCGGCACGGGGTTTTTGTTTACCGTGCTGTGTGCCAGCGCGTCTTATATCGCGGTGCCCGCCGCGATGCGCATTGCCCTGCCCGAAGCGCAGCCGGCGGTTTACCTGCCGATGTCCCTCGCGCTCACGTTTCCTTTTAATATCACCTTCGGCATACCGCTTTACTACAAAGCTGTATCGGCTTTTCTGGGATGAGGCAGCGGGTGTAATTGAAAAATAGTGTGGCGGAAGGGGTGGGATTCGAACCCACGGTAGCCTTACGACTACGCCGGTTTTCAAGACCGGAGCTTTCAACCGCTCAGCCACCCTTCCGTGATGATGTGCGCGGTGGAGCGGACTTTAGCAGGGCAGGGCCGTGTTTTCAATCACGGATGATTTTTCGTACGGCTTGCTAAAAGTGTGCGCCATTGCGTCAATCACGGACGTGCATATTTCTATGTCCGGCCGCATGGCGGGCGGGAAACATTGGCGATTTGTTTATTCCATAATATAAAACGAACCTGACGCCGATGCTGGCTCAAGGGGATAGCGGGATTTTACGGCAAAAGCGGATGGAAAACTTTTCCTAAAAATCTGTTATTCCTTTCAAATGCTTGCTATATCTGAGGCATGTTCACAGGGGAGTTTTTGCAGGTGATTTCGGTATCTGTATGCAGGCATATATTGTGCGCGGTTGCGGTGATGGCGGGCCTCTCGGCTGCGGCCTTGCCTGCGCAGGCTGCAGACAAACCCTTCGCCAGCTGGATGAAGGAATTCAAGGCAGAGGCGCGGCAAAAAGGCATCGACCAGAATATCCTGCAGCAAGCGATGCCCGACAGCATGAAACCGCTTGATAAAGTCATCGAACTTGACCGCAAGCAGCCCGAAGGCACCACCAGCTTTGACGATTATCTGGCGCGTATCGTCAATACCGCGCGCGTGGAAAAAGGCGTCACGCGTCTTCTGAATTACCGCACGCTGCTGGGCCGCGTCAGCGATGCCTATGGCGTTGAAAAGGAAGTCATCGTCGCGCTGTGGGGCGTGGAGACGAATTACGGCGATTACACCGGCGGGTTTGATATCGTGAATGCGCTGGCGACGCTGGCCTATGACGGCCGCCGCAGCGATTATTTCCGCGGCGAGCTGTTGCAGGCGCTGCGCATCTTGCAAGAAGGCCATGTGCGCACGGGCGCCATGAAAGGCTCCTGGGCCGGAGCGATGGGACAGGTACAATTCATGCCGACCAGCTTTTTCAAATTCGCCGAAGATTTCAACGGTGACGGCCGCCGCGATATCTGGAATACGCAGGCGGATGTTTTTGCCTCCGCCGCCAATTATCTGGCCAAAAGCGGCTGGCGCAAAGGCCAGCCGTGGGGACGCAAGGTTCTGCTGCCCGATAACATCGACCGCAACCTGCTGGGTGTGAATAACACCTACAGCCTGCAATACTGGCACGACCGTGGCGTGCGCCTGCCGGATGGCAAGGCCGTGCCGTTCGAAGGCTATGCACAGGCATCCATCGTCCAGCCGAGCGGCCCCGGCACCTCCGCCTATCTCGTCTATGATAATTTCAAGGTTATCCTGAAATGGAACCGCTCGTCTTACTTCGCCACTTCTGTCCTGACACTGGCCGACCGTTTGCATGACGGTGTGAAGGTGCAAAGCGCCATCACCAACCGCAGCGGTGGTTGATGTGCGTGTTTGCAAAGCCGCCAAAACAAAATGCCTGAAACAAAACATGAAAGCCGCCAAAGCATGACCGTTCTTTCTTCTTCACGTTTTTATCGCCTTGCCATTCTGCCCGTGATGCTGGCGGGGATTGTTTCCCTTTCGGCCTGTTCGGAAGTGCAGCTGGCGTCGCATCTGTTTAAAAAGGCGACATGGTCGGGCTCGCAGGAAGCGGCGGGGACTTACAAAGTCGGCAATCCTTACACGGTGTCGGGTGTGCGTTATCATCCGCGCGAAGATTTCCGCCTTGTCGAAACCGGCATCGCCTCGTGGTACGGCCCCAGTTTTCACGGCAAGCGCACCGCCAATGGCGAGATTTATAACCAGCACGACCTGACCGCCGCGCACCGCACGCTGCAAATGCCGTCGATTGTGCGTGTGACCAATCTTGAAAACGGCCGTTCGGTCGTGGTGCGCATCAACGACCGCGGGCCGTTCAAGCGCGGGCGCGTGATTGACGTGTCCAAACGCGCGGCGGAACTGCTGGGCTTTATCGGTACGGGCACGGCGCGCGTGCGCGTCGAGGTTCTCGAAAAAGAAAGCCGCCAGATCGCCGAAGCCGCCAAGCGCGGTATGGATACGTCGCGCATGAACATGCAGCAGATTGCCGCGGCGTCCGCGCCGGCTGCATCCGTGACGCCGGTATCGACGCGTGTTGCGGCAGCGCCTGTGTCGTCGTCGCGCGGCGATAACTATGCGACCTTGCGCAACGATGCCGAATTCTTGCCCGAAAGCCTGCAAACACCGACGATTACAGTCGAGGAGCTGACAGCCCCGGGTGCTCGCAGCGCACGCGGTGTAACCGCCGCCCCCGCGCCGCAGCCGCAAAAAGCAGCGCCAGCGCCGAAAAACGCAACCGATGAAACTTTCATGAACAATTTGAAAATGGAAGAATCCAAAACCGCAGGCACGGCACCGCTGGCGAGCGGCCAGCTGAAAAACGGCCACTTCATGCCCGACCCTGTGGTGACGCAGGAAGCGGTGCGTCCGACCGGCATTTTCGTTCAGGCGGGTTCATTCTCCGTGCAGGATAACGCCGAGCGTCTGGGCAAAAAACTCGAAAGCCTCGGCCCTGTGCAGGTCACGCCGGTGGCTGTCAGCGGCAAACAGTTCTGGCGCGTCCGCGTCGGGCCGATTGCCACGGTTGACGAAGCCGACCGCGTGCTGGATGCCGTGATCCGTGCGGGTGCCGACGGTGCGCGCATGATGAAAAACTGACAATAACAAACAACCGCCGTCCAAGGCGTGAAACAACGAGGGACTGATAAACAATGAACACACTACCGCGTACCGTGGCCCTGCTGGCCGCTGCTTTTGTTCTCCTGACGGGGGTAACCGCGCCGGCCTTTGCGCAGATCGAGACGAAAGCCAAACAGGCGATTATCGTCGATGTCGATACCGGCGTTGTGCTTTTGGAAAAAAACGCGACCGAAACCATGCCGACATCGTCGATGAGCAAGGTCATGACGACCTATATGGTTTTCGAGGAACTGAAAAAAGGCCGCATCAAGCTCGATGACCAGATCCTCGTCAGCGAAAAAGCCTGGAGCATGCAGGGCTCCAAAATGTTCATCAAGGTCGGCGACCGCGTGAAGGTCGAAGACCTGATCCGCGGTATCGTCATCCAGTCGGGCAATGACGCCACCATCGCCGTCGCCGAAGGCCTCGCGGGCACCGAAGAAGCCTTCGCCGAAGCCATGACCGCGCGCGCCAAACAGCTCGGCATGATGAACAGCAATTTCAAAAACGCCAGCGGCTGGCCCGACCCCGACCATTATTCGACGGCGCAGGATCTGGCCATTCTGGCGAACCGCATCATCAAGGATTTTCCTGACTACTATCATTACTTCGCGGAAAAAGAATATACCTATAACAAAATCCGCCAGCAGAACCGCGACCCGCTTTTGGGCAAGGTTGCCGGTGCCGACGGCCTTAAAACGGGACATACCGAAGCGGCGGGCTATGGCCTTATCGGTTCGGCCATCCGCGACGGTCACCGCGTGATCATGGTTGTGAACGGCCTTGAAAGCATCAAGGAGCGGGAAGAGGAAAGCATCCGCCTTCTCGAATGGGCGTTCCGCACGTTTGACCGCAAGGTCTTGGTCAAGGCGGGCGAAACGATTGACCGCGCCAGCGTCTGGCTGGGCAAATCCGCCGATGTGCCGCTGGTTGTGAATGATGATGTGCGTATCGTCCTGCCGCGTTCGCGCGCGGGCGAAGTGCGCATGTCGGTATCCTATGAATCTCCGCTGCCGGCGCCGGTTAAAAAAGGCACCGAGGTGGGCAAGCTGAAAATCGAAATCCCGCAGCAGGCGCCGATCGAGGTTGCGCTTTACACGGGCGCCGATGTGCCGCGTCTCGGGTTCTTTGGCCGCGCCAAAAACCGCGCGCGTTATCTGCTGTTCGGTCAGTCGGAATAACGGGGGCAATCGCGGGCATGACGGCGAAAGGCGTATTCATCACCCTTGAAGGCGGCGACGGCACGGGCAAGTCGACGCAAATACGTCTGCTTGCGGCGGCGCTGGCGGCGGCGGGGATTGATGCCGTGACCACGCGCGAACCGGGCGGCACGCCGCAGGCCGAACGTATCCGCAACCTGCTTTTGCAGCGCGATAGCGGAAATTTCGACCCGCTGACCGAGGCGATGCTGATGTTCTCCGCCCGCCGCGAACATCTGGTCAATAAAATCTGGCCGTCGATGGAGGCGGGGCAGTGGGTGATATCCGACCGCTTCGCGGATTCAACGCGCGCCTTTCAGGGCTATGGCATGGGGCTGGATGCCGGACTGATTGAAAAACTCTATACCCTTGTCGCGGGTGATTTCCAGCCCGACCTGACGCTGATTTTCGACATCGAACCCGAAGCGGGGCTGGCGCGTTCCATGAAACACATGAGCCAGACGGCGAATGTGACGGAATCGACCGAAGACCGCTACGAGCGCATGGGGCTGGCCTTCCATACCCGCCTGCGCGAAGGGTTTTTGTCGATTGCCAAACAAAACCCGCAGCGCTGCGTTGTCATCGACGCCGCGCAGGATATTCAAACCGTGCATCGCCGCGTGCTCGATATTGTCACGCAGCGTTTCGGCCTGACGCTGGTGGAGGCCAAACATGGTTAGCCTGTTCGCCGACGAAGACGAAAACCTTGATGCCGATATGGATGCCGCTGGCGCGCTGGCCGACGAAGCCGCAGGCCCTGCGGAAGCCGAAGAGCTGACACCGCGCAGCAACCCCGACTGTATCGGGCATGAACAGGTTGAAAAATCCATTCTGGCCGATTTCAACGCGGGCCGCATGCCGCATGCGATTATTCTGGCGGGGCCGCCCGGTATCGGCAAGGCGACGCTGGCTTATCGTCTGGCGCGTTTTTTATTGTCGCAGGGGGCGGAGAGTGCGGGCGCCGGATTGTTCGGCGATGCCGCGCCGCCGGAAAATCTATACGTCGCGCCGGAACATCCGGTTTTCCGCCGCGTGCTGTCGGGCGGTCATGCGGATTTGCTGACGGTCGAGCGTGAATTCGACGAAAAACGCGGCCGTCTGAAAAACGATATTTCGGTTGAAACCGTGCGCCGCATCCACCCGTTTTTGCGCAAGACAGCGGCGGAGGGCGGCTGGCGCGTCGTCATCGTCGACAGCGCCGAGTATTTGAACCAGAGCAGCCAGAACGCGCTGTTGAAAATCCTCGAAGAGCCGCCGAAAAAAACCGTCCTGATTTTGACCACCGCGCAGCCGGGCGGTTTTCTGCCGACCATCCGTTCGCGCTGCCGCATGATACCCGTGGCCCCGCTGGGCGATATGCAGATGTCGCAACTGCTGGAGCGCATGGCGCCGGGCTTGGCGAGCGCGCAAAAATCGATGCTCGTTAAACTGGCTGAGGGCAGCATCGGCCGCGCGCTGCAATTCCATGCAGATGACGGGATTGCGCTCTATCAGGATTTGCTCAAGGCGGCATCGACGCTGCCGGATCTGGACATGCTGCTGGTGCATGACCTTGCCGAAAAATTCGGCAAATTCGGGGCGGAGCGTTCATTCGACACCGCCTGCGACGTCATGACGGGCTGGTGCGCGCGTCTGGCGCGGCTGCAGGCGCGCGGGCAGCCGATACTTGACGTTTTGCCCGGCGATGCCGAGGTTTTTCAACGGCTTGCCGCCCTGTATCCCCCGCAGCATTTCATTGAAACATGGGAAAAACTCTCGCGTTTCTTCGCGCAGGTGGATTCTTATAACCTTGACAAGCGGCAGGCCATAATCGCATCTTTCCAGATGCTTCAAAATCCGAACCATCCCGGGCTGACGCTCTAGCGTTGTTCCGGCAACAAGAAACGAACAAACCGGCGCCGCAGGCGCGAAAGAGGGCAGGCATGAGCAAACAGCCTTTCTACATCACCACGGCGATTTCATACGTGAACGCGCCGCCGCATCTGGGCCACGCCTATGAAGTCATCGGCGCGGACGTGATGGCGCGCTTCAAACGCCTTGACGGTTTTGACGTCTATTTCCTGACCGGCACCGATGAACATGGACAAAAAGTCCAGAAAATGGCCGAGACCAAGGGCAAATCGCCGCAGCAATTCGCCGATGAAATCGCCGCCACGTTCATCGACCAGACGAAATATCTGAATATCTCGAACGACCAGTTCATCCGCACCACGCAGGACGACCATAAAAAAGCGTCACAATACGCCTGGCGCAAAATGCTGGAGCGCGGGGATATCTATCTGAATAAATACGCCGGTTGGTATTCCGTGCGCGACGAAGCCTATTACGGCGAAGACGAGCTGACCACCCGCGAAGACGGCAAGAAAATCTGCACCGCGACAGGCACCGAGGTCGAGTGGATCGAGGAAGAAAGCTATTTCTTCAAACTCTCCGCGTATGAGCAAAAACTCCTCGACCTCTACGAAAGTCAGCCGGATTTCATCCAGCCCGCTTTCCGCCGCAACGAAGTCGTCAGCTTCGTCAAACAGGGGCTGAAAGACCTGTCGATTTCCCGCACCAGTTTTAACTGGGGCATTCCGGTGCCGGGCGACGAAAAGCACGTGATGTATGTCTGGATTGACGCGCTTTTGAACTACATCTCCGCGCTTGGCTATCCCGAAGACAAAAACGGGCTGTTTAAAAAATACTGGCCCGCGGATGTGCATCTGATCGGCAAGGATATCGTGCGTTTCCATGCGATTTACTGGCCGGCGATTTTGATGTCGCTGGATATTCCCCTGCCCAAGCGTGTTTTCGGCCACGGTTTCCTGCTGACGGGCGGCAACAAGATGTCGAAATCCCTCGGCAATGTCATTTCGCCGCAAAATCTTGTCGAAAAATTCGGCGCCGATGCCAGCCGCTATGCGCTGATGCGCGAAGTGACGTTCGGGCAGGATGGCGATATTTCCTGGCCGCTGATGACCGCGCGCATCAATGCGGAACTGGCGAATAACATGGGCAACCTTGTGCAGCGCACGCTATCGCAAATCAATAAAAACTGCGAAGCCAAAGTGCCGCAGCCGGGCATCCTCGAAGATGTCGACCATGCACTTTTGAACCATGCGGGTCAGGAAATGCTGGTCGCCGTGCGCGGGGAGTTTGAAAAACTGCAATTCAGCCGCGCGCTTGAAGAAATCGTGCGCGTCGCCAATGCCGCCAATGCCTATATCGACGAACAGGCGCCGTGGACGCTCAAGAAAACAGACCCTGCGCGCATGCAGACGGTTTTGTATGTGCTGGCGGAAACCATCCGCAACCTTGGCCTGATTTTGCAGCCTTTCGTGCCTGTGGCGGCGAACCGTATCCTCGATCAGGTGGCGGTTGCGGCATCGGCGCGTGATTTTGCGCATATCGGCTCGCAGCATGCGCTGCAGCCGGGCACCGAACTGCCCAAGCCCGAAGGCGTGTTCCCCCGTATTGTGGACGAGGAACCTGCCGCGCAGGAAAAGACCGCCTGATGCTGGTCGATAGCCATTGCCATCTGGATTATCCGGATTTCGCGGAAGAAGGCGTTGCCGAAATCGTCAGCCGCGCCCGCAGCGCGGGCGTGCGCCAGATGCTGACGATTTGCACCCAGATCGCGCATTTTGACCGCATTCGCGCGGTGGCCGATGCCTTCCCCTATATCCACTGCACCGTCGGCACGCATCCGCATCACGCGGCGGAGGAAGCGGAGGTCAAACTTTCCGCTGCAGATATCGTCGGGCTGACCAAACTGCCCAAAGTGGCCGGGATTGGCGAGACGGGGCTGGATTATTATTACGACCACGCGCCGCGCGATGTGCAGCAGCGTGTTTTCGAAAACCATATTGCCGCGGGTATCGAAACCGATTTGCCGCTGGTCATCCATACCCGCGATGCCGAAGAAGATACCATGCGTATTCTGCGTGGCACGGGGCAGGGGAAATCGCGCGGTGTCATGCACTGTTTCAGCGGTACGCAGTGGCTGGCCGAACAGGCGCTTGATATCGGGTTTTACATTTCGTTTTCGGGCATCATCACGTTTAAAAAATCCGAAGACCTGCGCGAAGTCGTGAAACGCACGCCGCTTGACCGGATTTTGGTTGAAACCGACAGCCCGTATCTGGCGCCCGTGCCGAACCGCGGCAAGCGTAACGAGCCCGCTTTCGTCGTGCATACCGCGCGGCTGGTCGCCGAGTTGAAAGGGGTCAGCTATGAAGACGTCGTGCGCCAGACCGGCGAGAATTTCCTGCGGCTTTTTGACCGCGCACAAGTGGCCGAAAACTGACGGCCTTGTTTGAAACCGGCAAACCAGAAGGATAACAAAAATGAAGTTTACGGTTTTGGGATGTGGATCTTCCCTTGGTACGCCTGCCGCGGGCGGTTTTTGGGGCACCTGTGACCCCAGCGAGCCGAAAAACCACCGCAACCGCGCATCGCTTCTGGCGCAATCGGATAAAACCAGTATTTTGATTGATGCCAGCTATGACCTTCGGCATCAGCTGAACAATGTCGGTATCAAGAAAATCGATGCGACGCTCATCAGCCATGCCCATTCCGACCACGTGAACGGCATCGACGATTTGCGCGTGCATGCCTATCACAACAACCAGATGATGCCGATTTACAGCAACAAGGAAACGCTGGACGAAATCGACCGCCGCTGGCCGTATTTGTTCAATACCAGCAGCAACGGCATTTACGTGCAATCGTTCAGCCGCCATGAAATCGGCAATTACGACAGTTTCCGCATCGGCGATATCGATATCGAAAGTTTCGAGCAGGATCACACCACCTGCCTCTCGCTGGGGTTCCGTTTTGGCGATTTCGCCTATTGTGTCGATGTCGCGGAAATGCCGGAAAAATCGCTCAAGGCCCTGCGCGGCATTGAAACATGGGTGGTCGATGCCAGCAGCTATCACAAAGAAAGCGTCATGACCCACGCGAATTTGCGCCGCGTGAAGGAATGGGCAGCGATATTGAAGCCGAAAATGACCTATATCACCGTCCTCACGACGCATATGGATTACAAAACCCTGTGCGACGAGCTGCCGCCCGATATCCGTCCGGCCTATGACGGTCTTGAAATCGATATGAAGGGCAACCAGCGCTGAGCCTGCCCGCATCAACAAAAACGGCGGCACGGAAATTCCGGCCGCCGTTTTTGTTTGTTGCGTCTATCAGCCCTGCTTGCGCGCGGGGGCGGCTTTGCGGGCGTTGTCGTTGGTGGGTTTTTTCTCCACCGTATCCAGCGCCTTGCCGATGATTTCCTTGATGCCGATATCCAGCGTCGGCACGGCCATGATGCGTTCCATCTGCGCGATCATCAGCGCCTGACGGTCGGCGTCGTAACGCTTGAACTGCGTGAAGCGTTTGGCAAGGTTGGTCGCCGTTTTCGCATTCACGTCGTTGAGGTCGATGATGGTATCCGCGAGGAATTTATACCCGCTGCCGTCCTTGTCGTGGAAAGCGGACGGATTGCCGGCGGTGAAACCGCCGATGAGCGCATAAACCTTGTTGGGGTTGGTCGCGTCGTAGGCTTCGTGTTTCATCAGCTCGCGCACACGGTCCAGCGCGCCGTCGGCGGGGCGGCCCGCCTGCAGCGACAGCCATTTGTCGACAAGGTTGTTGTTGTCTTTGTAGCGGCCATAGAAATCTTCCAGCAGCTTGTCCGCAACCGGCACGGCGTCTTTATCGGTCATGCGGGTCATGACGCCCAGCGCGGCCAGTTTTTCGGTCATGTTTTTGGAATGGCCATACTGCGCCACGGCATCCAGCGCGGCATCCGGCGTTTCCAGCTTGCCGATAAAGCCAAGGGCGGTGTTGTGCAGTTCGCGGCGGCCAACCTGCGTCGGCACGACGTTATAGGTTTCGCCCGCGGGCGCGGCGGTGGCGGTGTAGATATTCTTGAATTCCTCCGCATAGGTTTTGGCCAGCGTGGTTTTCATGAAATCAATCGCTTCGGAAACCGCATCGGGGTCGAGGGTTTTGAGGTCCTGAATGATGATGTTATACGGCGGCAGGCCGAGCGTGCGCGCGTTGAACGCCAGATCACCCGCGAGGGCGTTTTTGACGTTTTCGCCATAAGCCTCGATGAAGCCTTGCTCCAGCGTCAGCGGCAGGTCGTTTTCGGCCTGCTTGATAAGCTTGTGCAGGGTTTTGACCATCAGGCGTTCGGTCGCTTCGTATTTGTTGAAACCGTCGCTGTCATGCGCCATGCGGAAGACGAGTTCATCGTCGGTCGGCTGGGTCGTGACTTTTACGGGGGCGGAAAAACCGCGCAGGATGGACGGAACCACAGGCCCGTCGACGTTTTTGAATTCGAACGTCTGGCTGGCTTCGGTCAAATGCAGCACGCGCGTGGTGGGCGTTTCGCTGCCCGCGGCGTCACCGGCGAGGGTGAGGGGGATGTCCTTGCCGCTCTGGCCGATCAGGCCGACGGCGATGGGCATATGCAGCGGCACTTTCGCGGGCTGGTCTGCGGTGGGCGGCGTGTTTTGCGTCAGCGTCAGGCGGTAGGTTTTGCTGGTCGCGTCATAATCGCCGGTGTAGCTGATTTCCGGCGTGCCGGACTGGTTGTACCACTGGCGGAACTGCGTGAGGTCGATGCCCGATACTTCCTGCATCACATCCACGAAATCATCGCAGGTGACGGCCTGGCCGTCAAAGCGGCGGAAATATTCGTCGGTCGCCGCGCGCCATGTGGTTTCGCCCATCATGGTGTGCAGCATGCCCAGCACGTGGGAGCCTTTTTCGTAGATGGTGCCGGTATAGATGTTGTCGAATTCCTCCACGCGGTCGGGGCGGATGGGGTGCGACGTCGGGCCGGCATCTTCCATGAACTGGGCGGAGCGCAGGCCGACGGCATCGTCGATACGCTTGATTTCCTTGGAGTGCATGTCCTCGGTGAACTGGCGGTCGCGCAGGACGGTGAAGCCTTCTTTCAGCGTCAGTTCGAACCAGTCGCGCACGGTGACACGGTCGCCGGAATAGTTGTGGAAATATTCGTGGCCGATGACGGCTTCGATATCAATCAGCTCGTCGTCGGTGGAGACTTCGGCGCTGCCGACAAGGTATTTCACGTTGAAAACGTTCAGGCCCTTGTTTTCCATCGCGCCTGCGTTGAATTTATCGACGGCGACGATGTGGAAGCAATCAAGGTCGTATTCACGGCCATAGCGGTCTTCGTCCCATTTCATCGAACGCTTCAGCGATTCCATGGCCCAGGTGACTTTGTCTTCGTAGCCGTCCTGCACGTAAATGCGCAGGTCGACTTTTTTGCCGCTCATGGTGGTGAAGGTGTCTTCGAGCACATGCATGTCGCCCGCGACGACCGCGAACAGATAGCTCGGCTTCGGCCACGGGTCTTTCCAGTTGATGCTGTGCGTGCCGTCGCCGTTGTCGGTGGTTTGGGCCGGCGCGCCGTTGCCGTTCGACAGCAGCACGGGGAATTTTTGTTTGTCGCCCGTCAGCGTCACGTCATAGGTCGCCAGATTGTCCGGACGGTCGAGGAAGTAGGTGATGCGGCGGAAGCCCTGCGCCTCGCACTGCGAACACAGGATATCGCCCGCCATGTAAATACCGGACAGCGTGGTGTTTTCCGCCGGATTGATTTCGGTGACGATTTCAACGTCGAACGGCTGCGCGGGCGGGTTTTTGAGGATCAGGTTTTTATCCGTCACCACAAATTCGCTGCGGTCCATATCGCGCGCCACGCCGTTTTCGATGATCTTGAGGGATTTGAGCTTGAGGCCTTCGCCATCCAGCACCAGCGCGCCGCCGGCATTGGGCAGGTCGGGGTTGCGCGTGACATGGATACGGCTGGTGACCACGGTCTGGGTTTCATCCAGCGCAATGTCGAGTTTTACCGCGGGGATTTTGTATTCCGTCGGGCGGTAATCGTCGCGGTAGAGCGGGTTGCGGGCGGGATCAAACAGAAAATCTTTTTTCTCGGCCATGGGTGTGCAGGCTCCGGTCATTAGCGTGAATGAGAATGAATATCAGGCAGTGTAATTTGCCAGAAAATTTCAGTCAACCAAGCATTGACGTAATATTATTGCTTTTTGGCGAAATATAAGGGGTTTTATCCGGCGCGTTGATAGATGATTTTGTTTTCTTCAAATCTTTCAACGACATTGCCGCGGCGGACTTCATAAACCAGATGCGCCATGGTTTCGCCCAGGGCAAAGAAAACATCGCCGGATTTCAGCTGCCGGTGGGCAAACAGGCCCTGCATGGCGGCATAGCCCGTTTGCGGGCCCGCAGAGAGGACTTCGGACAGTTTGTCGAGCCTGTGGCGGTGATGCGCCAGAATGTCGTCTATGCGTTCGTGCAGTCCGCGGAACGGGATACCGTGGGACGGCAGCACCAGCACGTCGTCCGGCACTTCGGCGCGGATGGTTTTAATGGTTTCCATATATAAATCGACAGGGTCATGGCCCGGCGGGTTGCCGGGGAAATAGCTGATGTTCGGCGTGATGAACGGCAGCACCATGTCGCCGGCGATCAGGATTTTATCTGCGGCGTTATACAGGCTCGCATGTTCGGGGCTGTGGCCATAGCCGCCGATGATTTTCCACGCGCGGCCGCCCAGTGCGACGGTCTGGCCGGGGTGTACGGCCTCGGTATGCAGCGGCGGCTGATGGATGACGCTGCGGTATCCCATGCGGCGGTTGAGCAGTTTTTCCAGCACGTCTTCGTCGACGCCCGCGTGGTTGTAGTAGGGACGGTAGAGCTGTTCCAGACGCTCGACATTGTCGGGGTCGGTCAGCGATTGCACCATGCGCCATTCGCCCGGCGTCATTTGCACGCTGGCACCTGTCTTGCCGTGCAGCCATCCCGCCAGCCCGAAATGGTCGGGGTGGAAATGGGTGAAAAACAGATTTTCGACGGCACCCTTTGCCAAAACGCCTTGGGTAAAAATCGCTTCCCACTGCGCGATGGTCGGGCCGTCGTTAAAGCCGCTGTCGATGATGCTCCAGCCGCCTTCGCCGTTATCCAGCAGCCAGACGTTGACGTGATCCAGCGCGAAGGGCAGCGAAAACCGCGCCCAGTAAAGGCCGTCGATAATTTTTGTGGTTTCGCCGGCGGCGGGCTGAGTGAAAATCGGCGGGTATTCTTTTTTGGCGGGTTTCAAGGCGTCGATCCGCTTTCTTCAGGCGCCGGTGTGGATGTCGGTGCGGATTTGCGTATGTTGTGGTTCATCTGACGCTGGAACCATGAATCGCGCACGGCGGCTTGCATGCGGGTGCGCGCCTCCAGCCATTCTTCGTCGGGTATGTATTCCGGCGTGAATTTGAAATCCGGCGGCGGCACCAGAATAGTGCGTTTTGTGCCCGGCATCTCGGGTGTGTCAACCTCCACGCGCTGTGTGGCGGGGTTGTTCATCAGCGCCGTTTTACCGTCGATGCCGCCCGCGCAAAGCTCTTCATTCGGCGCGCGTGCGCCCATGGCGCTTTCCGCTTTGCTGACCGTCAGGAACAGGCGGTAGAGGTCTTCTGCCGACAGGTAATCGAAAGCGTCATCAAGCAGGTCATAGCGCGGCTTGACCAGCGGCGCGCGGATTTCCCGTGCCGAGGTATCTTTGCAGCGCAGGGCGTCCGTCGCCGCCAGCAGGTCGAAAGTCAAAAGGCTGGCGAAGGATGTGCGGACCATGTCTTTATACTCCGCCTCCATACCGGCGATTTTGAACGCCTGTGACGCCATAAAGGTCAGATCGCTATAAAGCATATAGTAGTAAGCATTCAGCTTTTGAAGGTCCTGCTGGCCGACTGAATTATCACGCGCCCAGTCCATGGCGACAGCCAGAAGGCGCGGTTTTTCGCGCGTGCGTTTATTGATATAGGCGCTGACGGTTGCGGCGGTTTCCTTTGCGGCCAGTGCGTCCAGTTCCGCATAAAGGGCCTTGTCTTCGGCGGCATTTGCGGCGGGGTCGGCCTTTGCCGTCGGCGCGGCTTTCGGGGCCAGCGGTGCGGGCAGCATGTCGGGGCGGGCGAAATAGACGGCGGCAATCGCAATCGCGGCCAGTCCGCTCAGGGTGCAAAAAATGACAAGAGGGCGGCGCATGGGGTTTTCTATAACACTCCTTCAGGCGGTTTCCATCATCTTAGCGGCTTTTTTACTTTTTTATAGCCTTATTCATCGCCTATTATATGCGTTGCTGTGCGCGGCTGCCGGTGGCGGGCGCGGGCGCAGCGATGCAAAGGGGGATGCGTGACTTTCACACTCGATCACCGTCTGGCAGACAGTTCGTTCCATGTCGAAGACTGGGCGCTGTGCCGCGTATGCCTCAAAAACGATAAAAACTGGCCGTGGCTGTATCTGGTGCCGATGCGCGAGGGCGTGCGCGAATTCTGCGACCTGTCGCCAGCCGATCAGTCCTTGCTGATGGCCGAAATCGCCCGCGCGCAAAACGCGCTCAAGGCGCTGTATGCGCCCGATAAAATCAATACCGCCGCGCTCGGCAACATGGTGCCGCAGCTGCATATCCACATTTTCGCCCGCTACAAGACGGACGCCGCATGGCCCAAACCCGTCTGGGCGCTTGATATACCGGAAGTGCCGTACGACGCCGCGGCCCGCGATGCCGAAATCGCGCGGCTGCGCGCCCATTTCGCCGGCACGCATGAACAACAGGCAGAGACAAAAGGGGATAAGACCGCATGTCAACGATGACGTTTTGCCAAGGCCTTTACGAACTCATGGACAGCTACGACGGGTTCATCATGGACCAGTGGGGCGTGCTGCATAACGGCGTTCAGGCTTATGACGGCGTGATTGACAGCCTCAATCACCTCAAACAGCGCAAAAAGCAGGTTGTCATTCTCTCGAACTCCGCCAAACGCTCCGACGACAACATCGAGCGTCTGAAAAAACTCGGCATCAAGCCGTCGATGTATAAAGCCGTTGTGACGGCGGGCGAAGTCGCCTGGCAGGGACTGCGCGCGCAGAAAGAAACACCGTTCAAAGACCTCGGCAAGAAATGCTATCTGATTTCCCGCGCCGATGACCGCGGCCTTCTGGATGGTCTGGATATCGAGATTACGGCCGATATCGACGAAGCCTCGTTCATCCTCATCACCAGTTTCGACCCGAACGGCACCAAGCTTGAAGACCTCGACCCTGTATTCAAAAAGGCTGTCGTGCGCCGTCTGCCCGCGATTTGCGCGAACCCCGACATGATTACCGTCTATGGCCATGAACGCGCCGTCGGCCCCGGTGCGGTCGCCAAACGCTATCACGACCTCGGCGGCATGGCGCATTTGATCGGCAAGCCGCATAAAACCATTTTCCGCTATGCGCAGGGCCTGTTCGAAGGCGTCATTCCATCGCGCGTGCTGGTCGTCGGCGACTCTTTGCAGCATGACATCGCGGGGGCGATTGCCGTCGATATGGACACGGCCTTTATCACCTCCGGCATTCACGGCAGCGCGTTTCCGGCGGGCATTTCCCCCGACCAGCGCCGCAAGTCGATGGAACATCTGGCGCAAATCTACGGCGGTATCCGTCCGAACTGGGTGCTGGACAGCCTCATCTGGCAAACCCCCGAAGCCGCCCTGCGCGAACGCGAACGCGCGCGGATGAAGGAATAATCTTTTTTAATCTGACATAAAGGAAAGGCGCGAAAACATTTCGCGCCTTTCTGTTTTTCTATCACTCATGCGGCCCGGGTTTGGTCGATGGCGGGTGCGGGTCGTCGATGACGTCGTCGGGGTCTGATGCGTATTCGGTGCACAGCACGGCATAGGCGGCTTTGATATCGGGCATGGCGCGTTCGACGGCGGCTTCGCCTTCTTCAATCAGCTCCTCGGCGCGGTCGAATTCCATCAATCCGATATGGCCGATGCGCGGCACGATAAGCACGTCCGGCGGATCGCCTGCAAGGCGGGAGCGGGCGAGACGGTCCTGCACGATGTTGAGCGAGGAGACCATGACGCCGAAAATGCTCGGCCCCGAATTTTCGCGGCGGAACACGCGCTGAATAAGGCCTTTTTTCTTTTGCTCTTCGAGGTTCTGCGGCCCTTCGAAATTCAGCAGGTCAAAGCCCGCCACCGTCGGGATGGTATCGCCGGGGCGCTTGCTTTTGCCGATGATGTCGCCGCCGACGTTGACGGCGATCGTCATGCGCGCGCCATTGGCGGAGCAGGCCGAAACCGGCACGGGGTTGACAAGCGCGCCGTCAATCAGCCAGCGGTTGTTCATGAACACGGGCGGGAAAATACCGGGCAGGGAGAAGGAGGCACGCATCACATCGACCAGACGCCCCTTGCGCAGCCAGACCTCGTGACCTGTCACAAGGTCGGCGGTGATGGCGATGAAGGGGTGCGGCAATTCTTCGACGCGCACTTCGCCGAAATTGTCGAGCATGAGTTTCATCAGGCGCTCGCCGCCGATCAGGCCGCTGGCCTTCACGCGGAAATCGAGATACGACAGCACCTTGAATTTCGTCAGCGAATAGGCCCATTCCTCGACCGCATCAAGCCGGTGCGCCAGATAGGCGCCGCCAATCAGCGCGCCCATGGAAGAGCCGGAAATGACCGTCGGCTCGATGCCGTGGCGTTTCAGCGCGCGGATGACGCCGAGGTGGGCAAAGCCGCGGGCAAGGCCGCTGCCCAGCGCAAGGCCGATGCGCGGCGGCGCGGACATATGGACTTTGTTTGCCTCCGACTGGGTTTTCAGCCCGGGGCTGGCCGGGGGAATGTCGGGGCCTTTTTTATCTTTGTCTTTGCCGAACATCACTGTCGCCTCGTTTTTGTTATTATTATGTTTATTCTTGATTATGTTTATCTTTGACCGGGTAGGGATTAGAGACTAAACTCCCACCCCTGACTGTAGTATAACACGGCTTGAGAAATCATTAACACCTGTCCATCGGGAAAGCTCTTCTTGGCGACTTCTGCTGTTTCCACTCCCTTGCATACGGCCAGCTGGCCTTTGATGCGGCGCATCCTGCGCCAATATGTGCGGCCCTATGTCGGCACGCTGGCTGTGGCTGTCATCCTGATGATGGTTTCGGCGGCGATGACCGGCGCCATGGCCAAGCTGATGGAGCCCATCATTGATAAAATTTTCACCGAACAGCGCCGCGATATGCTGTTTCCGGTCGCGGGGCTTGTTTTGCTGGTTTTCGTGGTGCGCGGCATTGCGACTTACGGCCATACGGTCATGATGAACCGCATGGCGCAGCGCTGCATTGCGGATATGCAGCGCGATATGTTCGCCCATCTGGTCTATGCCGATCTGGCGTTTTTCCACGGCCAGCAAAGCGGCATGCTGCTGTCGCGTTTTGTATCCGACGTCAACCATATCCGCGCCGCGCTGAACCAGAGCCTGACGGGGCTGGGTAAAAACGTGTTTACGCTCTTGTTCCTGCTGGGCGTGATGGTCTATCAGGACTGGAAAATGACGCTGGTGTCCATCTTCGCCTTTCCAGCGGCGGCGTATTTTGTTGCGCGGCTGGGTAAGAAACTGCGCAAGGTGTCGACCAGTACGCAGGTCGAAACGGGCCAGCTGACCAGCATGCTCGGTCAGGCGTTTCAGGGCAGCAAGCATGTCAAATCCTACGGCATGGAAGAATTTGAAAAAGGCCGTATCAACACCATCATCCAGCGTATTCTCGCGCTGATGAACCGGACCTACCGCGTATCCGCCACGGCAACGCCGATTTCGGAATCCCTGAGCGGTCTTGCGATTGTCAGCATCATCGTTTACGGCGGCATGCAGGTGATGGCGGGGCAAAGCACGACGGGGCAGCTGTTTTCGTTCATCGCCGCCTTCCTGCTGGCGTATGAGCCGATGAAACGTCTGGCGCAGCTGAACAACGTGATGCAAATGGGGCTGGCGTCGGCTGACCGCATGTTCCAGCTGCTCGACAGCCCGCCCGCGATTGTCGACAAACCGGATGCTGCGGAGCTGAAAGTCGCGCAGCCGACCATGGTTTTCGACGATGTGCGTTTCACCTATGCCGACGGGACGGAGGCGCTGAAAGGCGTCAGCTTCACAGTGCCGGCAAGCAAGACGGCGGCGCTGGTCGGGGCGTCGGGGTCGGGAAAATCGACCATTCTCAATCTTATTCCGCGTTTTTATGACGTCACGGGCGGCGCTATCCGTATCGATGGCACGGATATACGCGATGTGACGCTTAAAAGCCTGCGCAAGAACATGGCGCTGGTCAGTCAGGAAGTCGCCATTTTCAACGACACCGTGCGCGACAACATCGCCTATGGCACCGAAGGCGCGAGCGAAGACGATATCATCGCCGCCGCCAAAAGCGCCGCTGCGCATGATTTCATTCTGGAGCTACCGCAGGGCTACGATACCGTGGTCGGCGAAAACGGCGTGAAACTGTCGGGTGGGCAGCGCCAGCGTTTGTCGATTGCGCGCGCGATGCTGCGCAATGCGCCGCTGCTGCTGCTGGACGAGGCGACATCCGCCCTCGATACCACGTCGGAGCGTCTGGTGCAGTCGGCCCTCGACCGTTTGCAGCAGGGTCGCACGACGATTGTGGTTGCGCACCGCCTCTCGACCATTATGGATGCGGATATTATTTACGTCCTCAGCGAGGGGCGCATTGTCGAAAGCGGCCGCCACGAAGAACTGCTGGCGGCGGGTGGTGCTTACAGCCGTCTTTATGGCAGCCTGCTGCAGGAGAGCGCGTAAATGGTAATATTTCTGGCGCGTCTGGTTTTTCAACTGCTGGCGGTTTATGCCGTTGTCCTGCTGCTGATCTATGTCTGCCAGCGCAGTTTGCAATACCATCCCGACAAAAACCATCCCGGCGACCCGCGTGAAAGCGCCGCGCCGTCGATGCGCGAAGTCGAACTGAAAACCGAAGACGGTCTGACGCTGCTGGCATGGTTCGCGCCGCCGGAAAAACGCGATGGAAAAATCGTGGTCATGTATCACGGCAATGCCGGCCATATGGGATACCGCGCGGTCAAGGCGCAGCATTTCATCGAAAAGGGCATCGGTGTTTTGCTGGTGGAATACCGCGGCTTTGGCAGTAATCCAGGCACGCCGAGCGAGCAGGGGTTTTACAAAGACGGCCGCGCCGCGCTGCGTTTCCTTGACCAAAAAGAATACACGATGGGGCAACTTGTCATTTACGGCGAAAGTATCGGCAGCGGCGTTGCCACGCAAATGGCCTATGAAATCCAGCCGCGTTACCTCATCCTCGAAGCGCCGTTTTCAAGCGCGGTCGATGTGGCGAAAAGAAAATATTTCTTTCTGCCCGTCGATATTTTGATGAAAGACCGCTTCGATAACATTAGTAAGATCGCAGATATCAAAACCAATCTGCTGATTGTGCATGGCGACGAAGACGCGCTGATCCCCATCGAACTGGCGCAGCGTCTGTATGAAAAAGCCAATCATCCCAAGGAATTTATCACCATTAACGGTGGTCATCATAACGACCTTTATGATTATCATGCGGGGCATGTGATCACCGAATGGCTGGACAAGCAAATCGCTGCCGAAGAGCCTGCCGTCAAGCCCGAAGAATGACTTTTCATCCAAGCGCCCGATTTACCGACGATATCCGCCGCGCGGTCGCAGATGTAGCCGCGCAGGCCGCGCATGTGCGCTTGAACGAAGAGCGTATTGCTGATTTTACCCTCGGACTGCTGAAAACCCGCCGCGCGCAGATGACGTCGCTGGATACGCAAACACTGGGCGGCGGTACGGCGCCGGAGCAAAAAGCCGCCTATGCGCTGGCGCTTGATGCGATTAATTTCGGCTCGGGTTATTTCGAACTGGCGCGGCAAAGCGGCGCGGCGCTTGAATATGCCGATCTGGCGCTGCATTTGCGCCGCGCTTTCGATGACGGCGGTTTCGATGCTCCGGCCGTATGGGCGGATGTAACGGCCGCGCGCTGCCATGATATTTTTCGCATACCCGCAGGCGCGCATCCGCAGCTGGATGAATTGATGATTTTATTCGCCCGGCATCTGCAAGAGACGGGCCAGCGTATTCTGACCGATTATGCCGGAAAAACCCTGCATTTATTGGAAGCGGCGGAACGCTCTGCCGAAAAACTCGCATCGCTGGTGGCGGCATGGCAGGGGTTCGCCGATCTTGCCGATTATCGTGGCAGGGTTGTGCCCATCTACAAACGCGCGCAGATTTTTGCAGCGGATGTCTGGCTGTCGTTGGGCGGCACGGGGCTTGCGGATTTTAGCGACATGCACCGCCTGACCATCTTTGCCGACAACATGGTGCCGCATGTGCTGCGGCATGCCGGCGTTTTGATTTACGATTCCGCCCTTGCGGCGCGGATTGATGCGAATGAAGACATTCCGGCGGGCAGTGATGCGGAAATAGAACTTCGCGCTGTCGCCCTTCACGCTGTCGAGCGGATGCGCGATGCGGCGCATGCGGCAGGATATACCGATATAACGGCGGTCAATCTTGACCATATCCTCTGGAACCGCGGGTATGAACCGGATTTGATCGCGCTGCCGCGCCACCGCACGTTGACGGTTTTTTATTAGTCTTCTTTGCCATTAGCCGTTTTTGCGGTCTTTTATAAATCCGACAATCGCGCCCACGACAAGGCCGCCGATAAGCCCGAATCCTGTCAGGAATATCCAGCGGTCAAGCACGTAAAAAATCGCGGCGCCTGCGAGGGCGTAGCGTACTGTACGCTTCGACATCAGCGAGAGGCTGCCGCCAATCCCCGCATTGAAAATATTGACGAATAGCTGCCAGCTGGCAATCAGGGCCAGTATAGCTGCGGCGGCATTGAGTGGTGGAGAGAGAAAATAAAGCGGCGGTATGATGACAGACGTCACGATGCTGGCACACAGACAGAGGGCGGCAATCACATAGAACTTGATAATCCGCCGCTTTGGATAACGGAAATCGAGATCAACTTCGTAAGTGCCGCGCGGGCCGTTGGCGGTGCTGCGGTGATTGTTCTCACCGAATTTTCTGAGCCCTTCTGCGGCGTGTTCCGTCGCATTGCGCGGCGGCCCCATGGAGCTGCCGTACATGCTGCGGTTTCTGAAGTCGTTCCAGAAGTTATTGTTATCGCTCATGCGGTACGTCCTTGCGGTGTGCCGCCGCGCGGCAGGTTATTTCCGTTTATCGATGGGCACGTAGTTGCGCTCGGTCGGGCCGGTATACAGCTGGCGCGGGCGGCCGATACGCTGCGTGGGCTCTTCGATCATTTCTTTCCACTGCGCAATCCAGCCGACGGTACGGGCCATGGCGAACAGCACGGTGAACATCGACGTCGGGAAGCCCATCGCCTTGAGGATGATGCCCGAATAGAAGTCGACGTTCGGATACAGTTTTTTCTCGATGAAGTATTCGTCCTGCAGAGCGATTTTCTCAAGTTCCATCGCGATATCCAGCAGCGGGTCCTTGATGTTCAGCTCGCCCAGAACTTCGTGGCAGGTTTCGCGCATGATTTTGGCGCGCGGGTCGAAGTTTTTGTAAACGCGGTGGCCAAAGCCCATCAGGCGGAAGCTGTCGTTTTTGTCTTTCGCGCGTTTGATGCATTCGGGAATGCGGTCAACGGTGCCGATTTCCTCCAGCATTTTGAGAACCGCTTCGTTCGCGCCGCCATGCGCAGGGCCCCAGAGCGAGGCGATGCCCGAAGCGATGCAGGCAAACGGGTTCGCGCGCGATGAGCCGGCAAGGCGCACGGTCGACGTCGATGCGTTTTGTTCGTGATCCGCGTGCAGGATAAGAATGCGGTCCATGGCGCGCGCGAGGATGGGGTTGATTTTGTAAGGCTCGCTCGGCACCGCGAAGGTCATATAGAGGAAGTTTTCCGCATAGCTGAGGTCGTTGCGCGGATACATGAACGGCTGGCCGATGGAATATTTATAAGCCATCGCCGCAATCGTCGGCATCTTGGCAATCAGGCGGAAGGCTGCGATTTCGCGCTGGCGCGCGTCATCAATATTCAGCGAGTCGTGATAGAACGCAGAAAGCGCACCGATGGTGCCGACCATCACCGCCATCGGGTGGCTGTCGCGGCGGAAACCGCGGAAAAAGAACTGCATCTGTTCGTGCACCATGGTGTGGTTGGTGACGATGTTCACGAATTCTTCTTTTTGCGCGGCGTTCGGCAGCTCGCCGTTCAGCAGCAGGTAGCAGACTTCGAGGAAGTCGCTTTTCTCCGCCAGTTCCGCAATCGAATAACCGCGGTGCAGCAGGATGCCCTGATCGCCGTCGATGTAGGTGAGGCCGCTTTCGCAGGCCGCCGTCGAGGTGAAACCCGGGTCATAGGTGAACATGCCGGTTTCGGCGTAAAGTTTGCGGATATCAATCACGCGCGGGCCCGTGCTGCCGTCGATCACCGGAAATTCGTATTGTTTGCCGGTTTCGTTATCGGTCAGGGTAACGGTTTTCTTGGATTGCGGCGCAGGGGCGGCGGTGTTTGTCATGATGTCGGGATTCCTGAGAAAATAAGAAGAACGTCGAGAGCCGAGGATAAATCTCTTTGTTTAATAATAGTTTAAGTCCAAACGATTTCAAATCTTCCTTTGCCGCGCTGCGCAAAAATTTTTATTCAGCCGTTTCTGTTAATCTGGTAGTATTTTGTTAACATAAATATCATAATATATGAACGACATCAGGGATTGAGGGGTTATATGTCCGTTAAGCACAAAGCCGAGTACGAATTTTATCCCGCCGAAAGCAAGCACGATGGCGATTGCCACCGTTATTCCGGCGTGGATCATAACGGCCTGAGCGACAAGGGGCTTGATTCCGTCTCGCTCAACCAGAACCCCTATCAAAAAGACAAATTCACAGCGACATTCGTATTTGATACCCCCGCCGACAAGCGCGACCAGCGTATCGAGGCCGTTCTCGGCCTGCTGTCGGTCAACGCAGGTGTCGAGGCAAAAGCCAACAGCCACGGCAATGCCTCCGGCTTCAGCGTATCGGTCGAAGATGTTTCGCAAAAAGATTTGATGAAACTGGCCGTCGCCCTCACGCATGACGCGCCCAAAGGACCGCGCGGCGATTCATTCCACGGCGCAGTGCTGGGCACCGAGGTTGCCGGACAGATTATCGCGGGCGAGCTGGACCGTTTGAAAATGACGCCCGTAGAGGCGGGGCTTGTTTCCATCAATACCGTGGGCATGTCCAAGGAAAGCGCCTTCCTGCAAGGCTTTGCAAAACCCGCCGTGTATGTCGATGTAGGGTTTGAGGGATATCCGACATCGCCCGTTGCGTCTATCCGCGAAAACGGACAGTTCAGCGAGTTGAAAGGCGCGAGCGCCCTTGAAGTCAAAAGCGAGATTGAACTGCGCAGTGGCCAGGGGCCGCGCGTGATGCAGGCGATGAAAGATGCGGGGCTTGCCGCCACGCGTTCGCAGGACGGGCAATATCTGATTGTTTCCGCACCTGTCGACAGCGTGACAGGGGCGCTCAAAAATGCGGGCCTGGTGGCGCCTGCCATTCATGATGCGGTGAAAGTAGCGGCGGATGCGGCGCATCCGGGACAGCAAAAAATCAATGCCGATATCGCGGCGGACGGTGCCGAGCGTTTGCGCAAACTGGCAGACCGTGCCCCTGTGGCGAAAGCGCCCGCGCTGTAAGCGGCAAGAGATAGCGAAGTAAGAAAAAAGGCTGCACCGTAAAAGTGCAGCCTTTTTTTATGGGCGATGACGCCGCGGGTTCTTATGCAGCGCCCGGCGGTTTCGGTGCCGCGGCGGCGACGGGGCGCTGGCGGGCGCTGACGTCGTCATCGTTGGCAATGGCGCCAGATTTCAGCGTCTGCGCGAAGGCATCGACATCCACCACGGCGCGGCGCAGGGTGTCGGTACGCTTCAGCAGCTCTCCTTCTTCGCTCGTAATCACCTTGGCGGTGACGGCGGCGTCGATCATCGCGTTGCGCGGCAGTTCTTTTTGCAGCGTGCCGGCTTTTTGCGCTTTGTAGAGTTTTTTCTCCAAAGGCTCGCTCTCGACCACCGATTTGAAGGCGGCTTCCAGACGGCCCAGCGGTTCGTTCTCGCCGGTCGGCTTGAATATGCCGGAGGTCAGACGTTCGCGGATTTCACCCGGGTTGCGGATGGTATCCGCCGCCATTTTGTCGAGCTTATCGCTCGGCGCCGAGGTTTGATATTTGTCGAGGAACGGCACGGCCATGCGCGGGAAGATGACCGGCTGCAGCAGTTTGCCAACCACTTTGTTCGGGTGGTTTTTCAGCGCCTGATCCAGCGCCTTTTCGGCGTTGTTCAGGGCGTGCTGGCAAGCCCAGTGAACCAGCGGCAGGTCTTCTTTTTTCTGGCCGTTCTTTTCGTAGTACCACAGCACCGTCGAGGCAAGGTACAGATTGCTGTACACATCGCCAAGGCGGGCGGAGACGCGTTCGCGGAATTTCAAACCGCCGCCGAGGGTGCCAAGGGTGGCTTCGGCTGCAAGGTTGAACGACGCGCTGAGGCGGTTGATCTGGTTGTAGTATTTTTTGGTCTGTTTTTCGACGCCCTTCGGTTTTTTGCTGAAGGCGCCGCCGGTGATGCCGTAGACAAAAGCCTTGGCGAAGCTGCGCACGCCATTGCCGACATGCGCGGCGAGGGTTTTGAGCAGTTTGCCGAGGGCTTTGTTCTCGTTCGGCTCTTCGACGGCCTGAAGTTCTTTCAGGACATAGGGATGCGCACGCACCGCGCCCTGACCGAAAATAATCAGGTTGCGGGTCATGATATTCGCACCTTCGACCGTGATGGCGATGGGGATGCCTTTGTAGAGGTCCGCAAAGGTGTTCTTCGGCCCGTTCGATACCGCCTTGCCGCCGTGGATGTCCATGGCGTCGTTGACGATGGTGCGCATCGCCTCGGTCAGGTGGTATTTCAGGATGGCCGAGGGGATGGCCGGACGCTCGCCCGTATCGACCATTTGCAGGGTCGCTTCGCGCGCGGCGTTCATCATATAGGTGAGGCCTGCCATTTTACCCAGCGGCTCTTCGATACCTTCGAAATTCGAAATCGCGGTATTGAACTGCTTGCGGGTGCGGGCATAGGCGCCGCTGGCGAAGCTGGACAGCTGCGCCCCTGCGGTGGAGAGCGCCGGCAGCGACAGCGAACGGCCGACAGCCAGACTTTCCATCAGCATTTTCCAGCCCTGACCTGCACGCTCCGGCCCGCCGATGATGTTATCGAGGGGGATGAAGACGTCCTTGCCCTTGTTCGGGCCGTTGTGGAACGGCAGATCCATCGGGCGGTGACGGTCGCCGATTTCAACGCCCGGCGTGTTGCTGGGGATGAGGGCGCAGGTGATGCCGATGTCTTTTTTGTCTTTGCCGAGCAGGTTGTCGGGATCTTCCAGTTTGAAGGCAAGGCCGATGAGCGTCGAAACGGGGCCGAGCGTGATGTAGCGCTTTTCCCAGTTCAGCTTGATGCCCAGTTCGCCTTTTTCGTTTTTGCAAACGACGCCGCGCGCCGTCATGCTGCCCGCGTCGGAACCGGCATCCGGCTCCGTCAGGGCGAAGCAGGGCACTTCGCGGCCATCGGCCAGACGCGGCAGATAATATTCCTGCTGCTCTTTCGTGCCGTAAGCGTGGATAAGCTCCGCCGGGCCGAGGGAGTTCGGCACCATCACCGTCACCGCGGCGGCGATGCTGCGGCTGGCGACTTTGATAACCACAGCCGAATGCGCGGCGGAGGAGAAACCATGCCCGCCATGCTCTTTCGGGATTTCAAGGCCCATGAAGCCTTCTTTTTTGATGAAGTCCCAGACTTCTTTCGGCAGATCGCCGTCCTGGCTGACTTTATAGTTGTCGATCATCGCGCAAAGCTTTTCGACAGGGCCGTCGAGGAAAGCCTGCTCTTCGGCGGTCAGCTGCGGCTTGGGCAGTTTGAACAGCACGTCCCAGTCGGGCGTGCCTTTCATCAGCTCGCCATCCCAGCCCACGGTGCCGGATTCAAGCGCTTCCTTTTCGGTCTGCGAAATCGACGGCAGAATACCTTTGAAAGCGTCGACAATTTTTTTGCTGAGTCCCATACAGACGGTCCTTCCTCGTTGACAAAAACACGTTATTCGTTGTTACACACCGTTTTTCGTCTCAGAAAGACTCTATCAACCGCGATGCCGCTTGGGCGGCTTGTTATTCTTGTGCTGGCTGTGTCTTGATATGTTAAGAGTTATAAGGCATTCAAGGGCCGAGGCCAATACTAAAAATGATTAGCCATAAACCGCACTGAAATGCTGCGGAGTGTCAAATTCATCGCCGGATAAATCCGGCTTTTGCGGCTTGTGTTCAGCCTGTGCGGGTTTGGCGTCGTTCAGTTGACGCTTTTCAACCGCGCGGTGCAGGCGGAGTTTGCGGTTTTGCTGCATCTGGCTTGTCTGCCGCAGCGGCTTGCGGTGCAGAATTTTTTGCGTTGGTGAAACGTGCGGCAAGCGGGGTATCGGGCAGCGATGAGGCCGTGTCGTTTTCCGTGGGCTGAATGGCCGGCCCCGCGTTTCTGCCGCCGTTATTGTCATTATTGTCGGACGGCTGACCCCAATCAAGGCTGACATTCACGCGGCCCAGCGTGCCGACGAAAACCGACAGGCTGACAGCCCATGCCAGCGCGCGGCCCATCCCTTGGCCCGTTTCGCGCAGCGTCTGTCTGGCGTCGAAAGTGGCGAGGGATTCTTGACGCTCTTGCGGTGATTTCATCGCGAAGCGTACGGTTTTGGCCGCAACGTAAATCCCCGTCATGACACCCGCCGCCGCAATCGGACCTGCGAAAAGACCGATAGCCGCGCCCGCAATCCCGCCCGTCAGGCCGCCGACGACAGCGCCGATCACCGGACTGCCCAGCGACGCCGCATAAAGGGTGACGGCGGTGACTTGCAGCGCTGTCTTGAGGGCTTTTTTGCCGAAATCGCGGATGTTCATGGTTTCAAGGACTTTCTAAAAATATCAGGCCACATCCGACAACCGCGCCAGCGTTTCTTCCTTGCCGAGGATTTCCGCGACATGGAAGATAGACGGGCTGTTGGTCGTGCCGGTGATGGCGGCGCGCAGCGGCATGGCGACCTTGCCGAGCTTGAGGCCTTTTTGCGTGCCGTATTCTTTGAGCGCGGCCTCGATTTTCTCGGCCTTGAAATCGTCGAGGGATACCAGAGTCTGTTTCATCTCGCCCAGCATGCCGCGCGTATCGGCGTCCAGCACCTTGGCGGCGTCTTCGGTCAGCGGCAGCGGACGCGGGCGCACGAAAAACAATCCGGCATCGGCCAGTTCGATAAGCGTGCTCGCGCGTTCTTTCAGTGCATGCAGGCCGCTGCGGAAACGGGCAATGCCTGCGGCGTCCGGCTTCGCGCCGAGTTTTTCCTCGATATACGGCATGGTCAGCGACATTAGGCGGTCTTCGTCGGCCTGACGCATGTAATGCGCATTCACATGCGCCAGTTTGGTGAAATCCATGCGGGAGGGGGATTTGCCGATACCATCCAGCGTGAACAGTTTGACGGCTTCTTCGGTATCCACAATTTCGGTATCGCCATGACCCCAGCCAAGGCGCAGCAGGTAATTGCGCATCGCTTCAGGCAGGTAGCCTTTGTTTGCGTATTCATGCAGGCCGACAGCGCCGTGGCGTTTGGACAGCTTCGCGCCGTCTTCACCCAAAATCATCGGGATATGGGCGAATTGCGGCACATCCCAGCCCATGGCGTCGTAAATCATGCGTTGGCGGAAGGTATTCGTCAGGTGGTCGTCGCCGCGGATAACATGGGTGATGCCCATGTCGTGGTCATCGACAACCACAGACAGCATATAGGTCGGCGTGCCGTCGCCGCGCAGCAAAATCATATCGTCGAGTTGCGTATAGGGCACGCGCACATCGCCCTGCACGGCGTCCTTGACCAGCATTTCGTCATTCGCGCGGTTCGGCGCCTTGATACGCACGGCGGGTTTGACGCCGGCGGGGGCGTCTTTGGCGTCGCGGTCGCGCCAGCGGCCGTCATAGCGGGGCGACAGACCCTTGGCGAGTTGTTCGGCGCGCATCTGCTCCAGCTCTTCGGGCGTGCAATAGCAGTAATAGGCTTTGCCTTCGGCCAGCAGCTGGTGCGCGATTTCGGCATGGCGGTTCATGCGCGCGAACTGGAAGATAGGCTCCCCGTCCCACTCCAGCCCCAGCCAGCGCATGCCGTCGAGGATGGCCTCCACCGCCGCCTCGGTCGAGCGGGCGCGGTCGGTATCCTCGATACGCAGCAAAAACTGGCCGCCCATGTGCTTGGCGAAAAGCCAGTTGAACAGCGCGGTGCGGCCGCCGCCAATATGCAGGTATCCGGTCGGGGACGGTGCGAAGCGGGTGATGATTTTGGACATGATTAAGTCTCTGAAACCTTGGAATTTGGGGGCTGTTTTTTGTGGCAATTTAACGTATCGTTTCCCGCTATGGCAAGATATTTAGGCGCATTTTGGCAGGAGATGCAAAACCAGCGGGAACGCTGGATTTTCTGGCTGCCCGTGCCCATGGCCCTTGGGATTGCGGCATATTTCGCCCTGCACGGGGAGCCGCCGCTGCTGCTGGGCAGTCTGGTCGCCGTATTTATGCTGCCGCTGTTGCGGGCATTTTACCGGAATCAGGCGGTTTTTATTCCCTTTCTGGCGCTGCTGCTGGCGGTGGGCGGTTTTGCGGCGGCGCAGTGGCGCACGCATAACGTCGCGGCGCCGGTGATTGAAAAGCGGAGCTATACCATCACCCTGCGCGGCAAGGTGGTGGAGGTGCAGCCGCAGCCCAAAAACTTCCGCATCGTGCTGGAGGATTTTTCTGTGGTGAAGGGCAAGCTGTTTCAGGACAGCCTGCCCGCGCGTGTGCGCATCCGGCTGAAAAACAACGACCCCGCCGTGCCGCAGGCGGGCGATGTGGTGGAGGTACGGGCATCGCTGCTGCCGCTGTCGGCGCCCGTGATGCCGGGGGCCTTCGATTTTCAGCGGCATGCGTTTTTTCAAGGATTGGGCGGTACGGGATATGCGCTGGGTAATCTGGAGGTTGTGACGCCGCGGCAGGGCGGTGAATTTTTCTTTGAAAAATTGCGCCGGCATATCCGCGAAAAAATCTTCGCCGCTATCGAAGACCGCGACCGCGCCGCCATGATTACCGCCTTTATGATTGGCGAGGACAGGGGAATATCCGAACAGGACTGGCAGGTGGCGCGGGATTCCGGCATTGCGCATCTGATTGCGATTTCGGGATCGCATTTTGTGTTGATTGCGGGGTTTCCGTTTTTCTTTGTGCGCGCGTTTCTGGCGGCCATCCCCTATACAGCGCTGCGCTGGCCGATTAAAAAAATCGCGGCGGCGGTTGCGATTGCCGTATCCGTTTTTTACATGCTGCTGATCGGATCGCCCGTTCCGGCGCAGCGCGCGGTCATCATGACCTGCGTGGTGATGACGGCGATTATGATTGACCGCGACCCGTTCACGCTGCGGCTGGCGGCATTTGCGGCGCTACTTTTGTTCGTTCTGGCGCCGGAAAGCCTGATGGGGCCAAGCTTCCAGATGTCTTTCGCCGCCGTGGTCGCCCTGATTGCTTTTTACGAAAGCACCGCGCCGTGGTGGAAAAAGCATTTCCGCGATGCCGACTGGTCGGTGCGCTATGGGCTTTATCTGCTGGGCTGTTTTTCAACGTCGCTGGTGGCCAGTGCGGCGACGGCGCCTTTCGCGCTGTATCATTTCGGCCGTGTGCCGTTTATCGGCGGGCTGGCGGCGAATATGGTGGCAGTGCCGGTATCATCGTTTGTGACCTTTCCGGTCGGGCTTTTGTCGTGTTTGCTGATGCCCTTCGGGCTGGAAAAATATCCGCTGCTGCTGACCGAAAAAAGCATCGACGTTTTCATGTATGTCGCCGAACTGGTCGCGGGGTGGGAATATGCGGGCTGGCAGGGCGGCAGTTTTGATGCGCTGTGGCTGGGGCTTTTTACTGTCGGCGGCATCTGGCTCTGCGCGTGGCGCGGCTGGATACGCTGGGCGGGGCTGGCGCCGATGGCCGTTGCCGCGCTGATGGCCGCCCTGACGCCGCGGGCGGATATTCTGGTGGCCGCCAGCGGGGAGCTTTTCGCCCTGCGTGCGCCGGATGGCAAAATGTGGTTTTCGACGCTATCCAAAGAAAAATTCGTGCGCGAACAATGGCTGGTGCGCGAAGGGCGTTTCGGGCTTTCGCGTGCGCGGGACGCATCGCCACGCGTCTGGCCGGAACGCCAGTTGCCGGGCGGCGCGGGGGATTTTCTTGCCTGCGATGATGCGGCCTGCCGCGCCAATCTGAAGGGGCATATCATATCGTTTGTCCGCAAACCTGAAGCGGCCGGCGAAGAATGCGCTTCGGCAGCGGTGATGATTTCAAAATCGGCTATTAAATTACCGCCCGCGTGCAGGCGCGCGGTTGCGGTCATCGACCGCTGGAAACTGCGCGACGATGGCGCGCATGCGATTTACCTGACAGCGGGCAAGCCGCCCGATATCCGAAGCGTCAAGGACGAACGCGGCCAGCGCCCGTGGACGGCGGGCGCGAAGCCGAAATATAAAGATTAAAAGCAAACGCGTCAGGCGGCGCGCTGCTGGCTGTCCGCTGTTTTGTTTTGCAGTTTGGTCTTGATGACCTGCGCCTGTTTCAGCATTTCGTGCGTCGCTTCGCAGCAGGGCATTTTGACATGCCATTGCTTGTGGGCTTCGTCGGCGCTGAGGCCTTTTTCAAGCGCCTTGCGCGCCTGATATTTTTGCCAGATTTTTTCGTGGAAATAAAAACCGCCGATTTGCGCCAGCGGCTCCAGCATGGCGACGCCAAGGCCGATATGAATATCGCCGCTGACCGTCCAGCCGACCAGAAAGGCGACACCAATATGAAGAACCCCGTAAGTAGCCGTTTTTGCAAGAAGCATGATTATTCTTTCCTTTGATTACGGAAAGATATATCGCATCGCCGCATAAAGTAAAGTGTTACTTTATAACTTTTTGAAAAAAAGGAGCTCTTCGCGCTTCGGTGGGATTAACCTTGATTAACTGCCTCGGAAGTGTCTGGGAACTCAAGAGCCTTTATGCGGGCTCTGTCGTGAAATCGAATGATTTCTAGCAAACTGTTTCCGGAGCAGCTTGCGAGTTCTTCAAGGGTTCTGAGTTCTGGTTCATCGCCGCTATTGGCGAAGGCTTGAAAGATGTCTATCAAGGTTTCTTCGCTAAGTATCGTAGTCATGGGTTAATCCCCATCCTAGTACGTCCGCAAAAGGCTGCGCAGACGCCCCTGAATCCGCACGCGGTGCGGCGGCAGGCGGATGGGCTGATAGGCGTCGTTTTCCGGCATCAGAACGACCGAGCCGACCTCGCGGCGCAGACGTTTGAGGGTGACTTCTTCTTCGTCCACCAGCGCCACCACAATGTCGCCGTCATTGGCGCGGTCGCATTCTTCGATAATCACGATATCGCCGTCCATGATGCCGGCCTTGCTCATGGAATCCCCCTCGATGGTGAGGGCGTAGCAGGGCGTATTGCCCATCATGTGGAACGGCACGCCGATCATGTCGGTTTCGTGGCGCAGCGCCTCGATAGGGCTGCCGGCGGCGATTTTGCCGTAGAGCGGCACCTCCGCCATATCGCTGTTTGCCGCAGGCATGGCGGGCATGGATTGTTTGAAATTCGGCTTCACGCCCGCCTTGGGGTTTTTAATGGCGGCGACGGTCGCGGGGCTTGAGACCGAGCGGACGCCGGAGGCGGGGACATTCAGTTTCCCTGCCGCGTTTTCCGGCAGTTTTTTGACTTCGAGCGCGCGCGCCTTGTTCGGCAAACGCTCCAGAAATCCGCGTTCGACCAGCGCGTTGATCAGGCGGTGAATACCCGATTTGGATTTGAGATCGAGACCTTCTTTCATCTCCTCGAACGACGGCGACAGCCCCGTGCGGGACGTGTAGTCGTGAATGAACATCAAAAGATCGCGTTGTTTCTGGGTCAGCATGGTCTTTGCGCTCCTTTAGCGGGGTATTCTTATTTTGTTCTACCTTTATTCCTCTTTCGTGTCAAGCGGGTTTAAACAGGTCTTTCCCAGACCGCGCGAAACCGTCATGATGGCCGCCAAGAACAGGGGCTAGATACGGGGTTTCGACGTGCGTTTTTTGAATGGACTATGTGCAGGCCTGATGCTGGCGGCGGTCATGTTGACCGCACCGCAGGCGCGCGCGTTTGATGAGGGCCATGCCAGAACGGATTTGCTGGCCGCGTTCAAACAGGATGATATCTATTGGAAAGACACCGCGCCCGCGGCCCATGAAACCACCTGCCGCGAAGCGGCGGATGCGGCGGGCGCGATCGACAGCGGCGTGCAGACCGTCATGGCAACGCCGCCCGATGCGTCCGGCCCCTTCGGCCCCGGCATGATGGCGCCGCAGCGCAAAGTGTTCATTTCGATTGTCATTGACGATGTGGGTATCGACCATAAACGGTCTGCCCGCGCGATTGATTTGCCCGCAGGCGTGACGCTGGCGTTTTTGCCCTATGCCAATAATGTGGCGGCGCAGGCGGCGCTGGCGCAGCAAAAAGGGCATGAACTGATGGTGCATCTGCCCATGGAGCCGTCGCGCATGACCGCCAATCCCGGCCCCGATTTTCTGGGCGTCGGCCATTCGGCGGAGGAGCTGGAAAAACGCATCGCGCGTAATCTGGATGCCTTCAGCGGCTACAAGGGCGTCAATAATCACATGGGCAGCGCCTTCACAAAACACGCGCCCGGCCTTGCGGTTTTGATGCGCGATTTGAAAAAACGCGGCGTTTATTTTCTTGATTCAAAAACCGCGCCCGACAGCGTGGCCGAAGATATGGCGATGTCAAAAGGCATCCCGACCACGCACCGCGATGTATTCCTCGACCATTACGAAACCACAGAGCAGGTGATGGCCGCGCTTGAAAAAACCGAACGCATCGCGCGTATCGGCGGTTATGCGGTGGCGATTGGCCATCCGAAGGATGTGACGCTGGATGCGCTGCAAAACTGGCTGCCGACGCTGGCGGCGAAAAATATCGAACTGATACCGCTCAGCGAGATGATCAAAAAACGCCAAGCCGCCGCCAAGGCCTATAGCGCCGCAGCACCTGCGCCCGCTGCCGTTGTTCCGGCGGGGCTGAACGAATAACTTTTATTCGTACGACGGATAGCGGGGATACTCCTTTTCCATCTCCGTATACATTTTTCGAGTGTCTTCGTCCGCGCTGCAGATACCTTTGTAAGGGAAGGCGGGGTGGGCAATCATGGCGTCGTTATAACGCGCCAGCAGCTTGAATACAACAAGCGGTGGCGGGACGCAGCCATAGACGACGGGATGCAGTGGAATATCGGCGTCTTTTCTGCATTTAACCAAAAAAGGTTCTTTCGCGTCTGCTGCGCTTGCCCGATATCCCATGGTGAGGGATATCAGTCTGGTGTCGTGCGCAGCGGCAGCCTGCTGCGCGAGTTTTTCAGGTGACTCAAAAATGAGACGGTATTCAAGATTATCTTCTTTTTTTGCGGGGCGCATGCTGCGGCGCAGGGCCTGCATTTCCTTTTGATCGGCATCGGTCCAGAAAGCCGTACTTACTGCGGCTGGCAAGGTGCTGGCTTCCTCGCTGGCGTGTAAACATCCCGATAAGAAAAGCAAAAAGGCCAGAGCGGCAAAAACGCGGATTGTTTTACGTCGCGGCATATGTGATGCACCCTTTTAAGCCGCGCTGGCCTTGGCAATCGCGATGAAATCGTCGGCGACAAGGCTGGCGCCGCCGACCAGTACGCCATCGACATGCGGCAGGTGCAGGATTTCGCGGGCATTCGCGGCCTTGACCGAACCGCCATACAGCAGTTTCACCTGCGCGCCGCCGGCGGTGATTTTGTCGCTGACTTTCGCGCGGATATGCGCATGCATCTGGCGAATATCATCGGCGGAGGCGGTTTTGCCCGTGCCAATCGCCCAGACGGGTTCATAGGCAATGGCGGTATTGTCAGACGTCGCGGACAGCGGAATGGATTCCGCCAGCTGCGTGGCGACGACGCTGTCGGCCTGTCCTGCCGTGCGCTCCGCATCCGTTTCACCGACGCAGATGATGGCGACAAGCCCTGCGGCATGGGCGGCGGCGGCTTTGGCGGCGATGAGGGCGCTGCTTTCCTCGTGGTACTGTCTGCGCTCCGAATGGCCGACGATGACGTGGGTGCAGCCGAGGTCTTTGAGCATCGCGGCGGAGATATTGCCCGTGTAGGCGCCCGCGCTTTCGGTATGGCAATCCTGCCCGCCGTGGCGCACGGCGCAGCCCGCCAGAACCTCGGCCACTGTGCTGATCATGGTGGCGGGTGGACATAATACCATTTCAAAGGGGCTGTCCTTGATGGCGGCGACGGCGCTGCCCAGTTGCTCCGCGCGGGCTTTGCTATCGGCCAGAAGACCGTTCATCTTCCAGTTACCCACAATCAGCTTGGTGGCGGACATCGGCGGCTCCTTTGATTTTTTTGAATAATTGTCTGTTTGGTGTCTTGACATCTTGGCGAAAAAGCTGTGGATTATCAAGGAATTTTACAGGAGAACCCGCGTATGTTGCGTGCAATGCGAACCGGCAAACAGTCGGTCCTTATCAAAGGCTTTTTTCTTTTCCTGCTGGCGCTGGCCGGCGGCGGCCTTGTGCTGATGGATGTGCAGGGTGTTTTCAATCATGGCGTGCCCAAGGCGACGCTGGCAACGATTGACGGCGAAAAGCTGACCACCACCGAATTCGACCGCATGGTGCAAAGCGCGATTTCGCAGCAGCGCATTTCGCAGGCCGATGCCTACGAAAGCGGCCTGCCGCAGAAAATGCTGGATCAGGAAATCAACGCACGCATTTTCAGCCGCGCCGCGCGTGATGCCGGTCTGGTGGTCGATAACCGCACCGCAGCGCAGTTCGTGCACAGCGCCTTTATCCAGCCGCTGCTGTCGCAGGGCGTGAGCGAACAGGACGCGCTGCAATACCTGCTGCGCAGCTCCGGCCTCAGCGAGGCGCAACTGCTCGCCAGCGTGCGCAGCCAGATTGCCGCCGAAAACCTGCTCAAGGCGATTTCCTATGGTGCCTACGCGCCCCAGCGTCTGGTCGATGACGCGCTGAAATTCCGCTACGAAGCGCGCCGCGCCGAATACTTCACCCTGACGCTGAAGGAAATCGGCACAGTGCCCGAGCCGTCGGACGAAGACCTGCAAAAACATTACGAAGCGACCAAAGGCCGCTACATGCAGCCCGAACTGCGCGCCCTGAGCGCCGTCGTGCTGGATGGCCCGTCGCTGGGTGTGAACCCCGAAGTGACGGACGAAGAGCTGCAGGCGTGGTTCGAAGAACACAAACGCGATTATTCGACGCCGGAAGAGCGCCAGATCGAACAGCTGGTCGTCGAAGACGAAGCCACCGCGAACAAAATCCGCGAAGCGGCGATGGCGGCGGGCAATGACCTGAAAAAAGGCGTTGCCGCGCTAAAAGACGTCACGGCGAATGTTGTCGGCGGTACTTACAGTGAAGACGACATTGCCGAAGAACTCGCCGCTGCCGCGTTCAAAGACACGGCACCGGGCGCGATTTCGCAGCCGGTCAAAAGCGATTTCGGCTGGCATGTTGTGCGCGTCGTAAAAGTCACCAAGCCGGGCACGTCGAAAAAATTCGAAGACCTGCGCACGGAAATTGCCAAACGCGTGAAGGCGGAAAAAGGCGCGGATGCGCTTTATGAAGTCATCAACCGCATCGACGATGCGCTGGCCGGTCACGAAATGACGCTGGATCAGCTGGCGCAGGAATACAAGCTGAAGCCGATTGCCATCGAGGCTCTCGACGCCAGCGGTTTCACAGCCGCAGGCCGCAAGGCCGATCTGGATGCGCTGCCCAAGGCGGAGAAGGTCATCGAAGCGGCTTTCGCGCTCAAGGAAGAAGGAGCGGTCAGCTCCCTCATTGAGGCTGATGACGGTTCTTTCGTTGTCGTTTCCGTCAGCAAGCTGACGCCGGCAGAGGCGAAGCCTTTCGCAGATGTTCGCCGTGATGTGCTACAAAACTGGAAGGACGTCCGCAAAAACGCCCTGCTGGATGAAAAAGCCGCGCAGGTCATGGAACGCCTGAATATGGGCGAGAATTTTGATGCCGTGGCGAAATCTTTCGGCAAGTCGATCACCCGCAGCGATTTCCTGCGCCGTGACAGCGATGCCGCCAAGGCGCCGCTCGGCCGCGGGATGATACCGGCCTTGTTCTCGATCGAAAAAACCGGGCAGGCGACGACCGTGCGCGGCGAAGACACGCTGTCGTTCATGCGCGTGGCCGAACGCCGCACCGAAACGCCCAAGGAAAGCGCCGAGGGTGAGGCCAAGATGCTGCAACAAGGTCTCAGCCGTGCGCTGCAGGGCGACCTGATCGAGCAGTACCGCAAGGGGCTGATGGCGACGTATAAGGTCAAGGTGAACAATAGCGTTCTCGAGTCCACCTACGCCCCTGCGAAAGCGGAATAACCCCGGCCTGCCGCCGCGCGCGTTTTTGCATGCTCTTTCAGGCTGTTGAAAGCGTTCAAAAACCGCTGGCTTTTTGGCGGGAAGGGATTTAAAACCATGTCTGGAAACGCGGCTTGCGTTTTCATAACTATTGAACCGGAGTTTAGTCGTCCATGCAAGAAGTTCTGCTGGTCATTCACCTGATTGTCGCGATTGGCATTATCGCCGTTGTGCTGCTGCAACCGTCCGAAACCGGCGGTTTCATGGGCAATTCCGGTTCGATGTCGAACCTGATGGCGCCGCGCCGCACGGCCGATGCGCTGACGCGCACGACGACCATTCTGGCGGGTCTGTTTTTCTGCACCAGCCTGCTTCTGGCCATTACCGCCAGCAGCAACCCGAAGACCGAAGGCATTCTGGAGATGGGCGCGAAAAAACCTGCGCCTATCGAAAAGACCGAAGCCGCACCGGCTGACGTAAAGCCGGAAGAAAAGGCCGCGGTTACACCCGATACGCCGGAAACCGCGCCCGCACCGAAAGCGCCCATCGGACAGTAAAAGCATCGAACAGGGGGAGAATTGATGCCACGCTATATCTTCATCACGGGCGGGGTCGTCTCCTCCCTTGGAAAAGGTTTGGCCTCTGCTGCGCTGGGGGCTGTGCTTCAGGCGCGCGGGTTCAAGGTGCGGCTGCGCAAGCTTGATCCTTATCTCAACGTCGATCCGGGCACCATGAGCCCCTATGAACATGGCGAATGCTATGTCACCGATGACGGTGCGGAAACGGATCTCGACCTCGGCCATTACGAACGCTTCACCGGCGTCGCCGCGCGCAAGACCGACAACGTCACCACCGGCAAAATTTATTGGAACGTACTGACCAAAGAACGCCGCGGCGATTACCTCGGCGGGACGGTGCAGGTCATTCCGCATATCACCAACGAGATCAAAGATTTTATCCAGAGCGATAACGGCGATGCCGATTTCGTGCTGTGCGAGGTGGGCGGCACCGTGGGCGATATCGAAAGCCTGCCGTTCCTCGAAGCCATCCGCCAGTTCGGCAACGAAGTCGGGCTCAAGAATGCGCTGTTCATCCACGTCACGCTGATGCCGTATATCAAGACGGCAGGCGAGCTGAAAACCAAACCGACCCAGCACTCGGTGAAAGAGCTGCTGTCGGTCGGTATCCAGCCGTCGATTTTGCTCATCCGCGCCGACCGCGAAATCCCCAAGGAAGAACGCCGCAAAATCGCGCTGTTCTGCAACATCCTGCCGGAGCGCGTCATCCCCGCTCTTGACGTGCCCAGTATCTATCAGGTGCCCGTCAGCTATCACGGCGAAGGACTGGACGAACAGGTGCTGAAATACTTCGGCCTTGATGCGCCCGCGCCGGACCTGTCGAAATGGATGGAGATTTTGCACAAAATCCAGCATCCCGAAGGCGAAGTCACGATTGGCGTTGTCGGCAAATATACCTCGCTGCTCGACAGCTACAAATCCTTGTCGGAGGCGCTGACGCATGGCGGCTTCGCCAATAACGTCAAAGTCAATCTGTCGTGGCTGAACGCCGAAGTGTTTGAAAAAGACGACAACCTGCACCTGCTTGAAAACGTGCATGGCATTCTGGTGCCCGGCGGTTTTGGCGAGCGGGGGACGGAAGGGAAAATCCGCGCCGTCCAATTCGCGCGCGAACGTAAAATTCCCTATTTCGGTATTTGCCTCGGCATGCAGATGGCGGTCATCGAAACCGCGCGCAATCTGGCGGGGCTGAATGATGCCGGCTCCACCGAATTCGGCAAATGCGGCAACCCCGTTGTCGGTTTGATGACCGAATGGATGAAAGAAGGCGAAGTCGAACGCCGCAACGAAGTGGGCAACATGGGCGGCACCATGCGCCTTGGCGCGTATAAAGCCAAGCTGGCGGCGGGTTCGCGTGTCGCGGAGATTTACGGCGCGACGGAAATTTCCGAACGCCACCGTCACCGCTACGAAGTCAACACGACCTACAAACAGCAGCTGGAAGGCGCGGGGCTGGTTTTCTCCGGCATGTCGCCAGACGGCAAGCTGCCGGAAATCGTGGAGATCAAAGACCACCCGTGGTTTGTCGGCGTGCAGTTCCACCCCGAACTCAAATCCAAACCGTTTGAACCGCATCCGCTGTTCACGTCCTTCGTCAAGGCGGCGGTTGAAAAATCGCGTCTGGTCTGATGTTGCGGCGGCTTTTGTCCTCGTGGGTGTTCTGCGCCCTGCTGGCGGCCGCACCCATGGCGGCCCGCGCAGAGGGGTTTGATGCCGCGCGTCTTGTCGCCGCGGCGGAAGAACAAACCGCCTATACCAAAAGCTACGACCCCGCGTACCGCCGCATACCATACCCGAACGGCGATGTGCCGCGCGAAACGGGCGTTTGTTCCGATGTGGTGATCCGCGCCTACCGTGCGCTGGGCATTGATTTGCAGCAGCGGGTTCATGAGGATATGAAACGGCATTTCGGATTGTATCCGAAAACATGGGGGCTCAGCCGTCCCGACCCCAACATCGACCACCGCCGCGTGCCGAACCTGCAAGTCTTTTTCACGCGCCATGGTCAAAGCCTGCCTGTGACAGATCGTGCGTCGGATTATCTGCCCGGCGATATCGTGACATGGAATCTGGCCGCGCCGCAAAAAATGATCCCGCATATCGGCATCATCAGCGCGCAGCACACCGCGGACGGCACAAGGCCGCTTGTCGTGCACAACATCGGTGCCGGCACGAAGGTCGAAGATATTTTATTCAGCTATAAAATCACCGGACATTACAGATACGCGCCGTAATATGCGTTCAGGTGCTTTTAGGCGGCGAGGGTGGCGTTAAGTTTTTTTTTAAGCCGCTCGATGCCTTCCTCGATCATTTTCTTGGCTTCGTGGACATCACCCCAGCCGTGGACTTTGACCCATTTGCCGGGTTCCAGTTCCTTGTAGCGTTCAAAGAAATGTTCGATGCGCTTGCGTTTGGATTCCGGAATGTCGGTGTAGTTTTTGATATCTTCGAATTCGGGGTCGAGTTTGCTGATCGGCACGGCGATAATTTTTTCGTCGCCGCCGGCTTCGTCTTCCATTTTCAGAACGCCGACGGGGCGTACGGCCACGACTGCGCCCGGCACAACCGGAATGGCGCCGATAATCAGCACATCCACCGGATCGCCGTCTTCGGACAGGGTATGGGGGATAAAGCCGTAGTTGCCCGGGTATTGCATGGCGACATGCAGAAAGCGGTCGACCATGGGGGCGCCGCTTTCCTTGTCGATTTCGTATTTGACCGGCGCGCCGCCCACGGGGTTTTCAACGATGACGTTCACTTCGTGGGGCGGGTTTTTACCGATGGAGATTTTATCGACAAACATGGGATTCCTGCTTAGGGCGTGTTGTTTTCGGGAATCCTATCATATATTGCAGTGCAATAAAACAGGCGGCAAAGCCTTTAGGGCCCGCCGCCTGTCGTTTTTTTCAGAAATTCCGCGGTTTTCAGGCGCGTTTTTTCTTTTTGCCGCCTTCGACGCTGCGCAGGGCAGGCTTTTTACGGCTGAGGCCTTTGACGCTGTCGCGGCCGGCGAAGCAGCCGGATGGGCCCAGTTGTTCTTCGATACGGATCAGCTGGTTATACTTGGCAATACGGTCGGAACGCGACAGGGAGCCCGTCTTGATCTGGCCCGCGTTGGTGGCAACGGCGAGGTCGGCAATGGTGCTGTCCTCTGTCTCGCCCGAGCGGTGGGAGAACACAACGCCGAAACCGGCTTTCTGCGCGGTTTGCACCGCGTTCAGGGTTTCGGTCAGGGTGCCGATCTGGTTCACCTTGATGAGGATGGCGTTCGCGGCGTTTTGCTCAATGCCCTGCTTCAGGCGCGCGGCGTTGGTCACGAACAGGTCGTCACCGACCAGCTGCACCTTGTCGCCCAGGCGTGCCGTCAGCTCCGTCCAGCCGGCCCAGTCGTCTTCGGCCATGCCGTCTTCGATGGACACGATGGGGAATTTACCGACCAGCTTTTCGTAGAAGGCAATCATCTGTTCGCTGTCGAAAGTTTTTCCTTCTCCTTCAAGATGATATTTGCCTTTCTTAAAGAATTCGGTTGCGGCAACGTCCAGCGCGAGAACGATATCGCTGCCGGCTTTGTAGCCCGCGGCGCCGATGGCCTTCATAATGTATTCAAGGCCTTGTTCCGTGCTTTTAAAGTTGGGTGCGAAGCCACCTTCGTCACCGACGGCGGTATTGAAACCGGATTCTGAGAGAAGTTTCTTAAGGCTGTGAAATACCTCGGATCCCATGCGGATGCTTTCGGCGCTGCTTTCGGCCGCGACGGGCATGATCATGAATTCCTGAAAGTCGATGGAATTATCGGCATGGGCGCCGCCGTTGATGATGTTCATCATCGGCGTCGGCAACAGATGGGCGAAGGTGCCGCCGACATAGCGATAGAGCGGCATATCCAGTTCGGCTGCCGCCGCATGCGCGGTGGCGAGGCTGACCCCCAGAATGGCATTGGCGCCCAGACGTGCCTTGTTCGGCGTGCCGTCAAGGTCGATGAGCAGTTCGTCAATCAGCGTCTGCTCGGTCGCGTCGATACCGGCGAGGGCTTCAAAGATTTCCGTATTGACGGCGTCAACCGCCTTTTGCACGCCTTTGCCGTGATAGCGCTTTTTGTCGCCATCGCGTTTTTCGACGGCTTCGTGCGCGCCGGTCGATGCGCCCGACGGAACGGCAGCGCGGCCGACGACGCCGCTTTCCAGCACGACGTCCACTTCCACGGTGGGGTTGCCGCGGCTGTCCAGAATTTCGCGGCCGACGATATCGACAATGGCAGTCATAGGATGATCTCCCTTGGGGGTTGCGAATAATATCGCGCCGAGGATAGCGGTTTTTGCCTGTGGCTGCAAAGGCATTCGCGCGGCAGGGTCGCACGGCGCGGGGCTTGAAAAGAGGGGCTGCATCGCGCTGGCGCTGTGCTATGGTGAGGCGAAGCGGGAGGTGTTTGATTATGGTATTTTTGAGCCGTTTTACAGTGTTTTTGTTCTGCGCGCTTGTATGGGCTGCGCCTGCGCATGCCTTTGAAACCGAAGCGCAGGAGCCGAGCCAGATTGCCGCGCTCGAAGCTTCCGGTCAGGCCTTTTTGCCGATTGCCAAAGATTTCGGCTGCCCCGTTTTCACATGGGCGGGATTTACCGACCCGCAGTTCCGCACCGCGCAGCTGGAATATACGCCCGAAGGGCACGACGTCAAAAACTGGACGCGTTTGCAAACCACCACGGTTTACGGTCTGACGGGCCGCGCCGATGCGGATACCAAAATCATGACGGGTCTTGCGCAGCTTCTTGTTGGTAACTACAAAAAAACGGCCGAGGTCATCGACCTTCAATATTTCGAAAACGGCATCGGGGAGCCCGCATTTTATATCGAATATAAAATCGGTGAAGGCGATGCCCGCGAACATAACGCGGGCGTTTTCATGCGCACGTCCGACAAGGCGGCGGCCTTCATGCAAATTCAGGCCCGCAAGGGCGACCTGCCGCGCAAGGATACCTATATATTGCTGGGCTATCTGGGGATGGCGCCGAAGGGCGTCGATGTCAAACGCGGCGCATCGCTGGAGGCAGGGCAAACGCAAACACCGTCTATCACCCTGCCGCGCCGCAAGCCGCACATCGCGCCGCCTGCCATGAGACTGGATGATTTGCCCGCCATTCCGCCCATACCGTCGATGCCGACGCTGCCTTCGGGGCTGGGTGTGCCTTGAATTAAGGCGCGGGTGGTTTTTGCTGCGGTGTTGCCGTTTTTTGCTGCGGCGCTGCCGTTTTTTCTTGCGGCGTTGCCGCTGGTTTTTCGGCGGGCGATTTTTTACGCAAGGGATTCAGGATGCGCGCGAAGGCGGCTTTCAGCTTGCCTGCCTGCAGGCGCGACGGCGCGGCGCTGCTGCTGGACGCATCATCCATGCTGCGCGCGGGCGGGGATTGATGTCCGTTATTATCGCGCGCGCGGGTGAGCAGCGCGTGGAGTGATTTCACAGGCTCGACAAATAATGCCTTGGCAGCAGAAATACCGACGATGGCAAGGCCGAGCGGCACGGCCGCGCCTTCGCTTTTGAGCGCCTTGATGGTGGATTTAAGTCCGACATATCCGACATACCCGATGACCGCGGCGCCTGTCAGGGCAAGGGGGATGCCAAGCCCGCCCGCCACCGCGCCAACCGCGCCCATGCCGAAAATACCGCCGAGCGTGCCGCCGCCATATCCGGCAGCGCCTGTCACCGCGCCGATGGCAGCGCAGGCGTAAACGCCGACGTTGAAGATTTTGCTGCGGGTCATGTCCATATTCGTATCGCCCATATCAAAATCTCCTGCGGATATCGGGGGTAATCAGGCCGCTTTTTGTGCGCGGCTGTAAGCTTCGGGTTTGATAAGGCGGTCGATGGCGACAAGCTGCGTCAGAATGCCTTCGAGATCCGACAGCTTCACCATGTTGGGGCCATCCGAGGGTGCCTTGTCGGGGTCTTGATGCGTTTCCATGAAAATCGCGGCGCAGCCGATAGCCAGCGCGGCGCGCGCCAGCGGCGGCACCATGCGGCGGTCGCCGCCCGATGCGGTGCCCGCGCCACCCGGCTGCTGCACCGAATGCGTCGCGTCGAAAACGACGGGCAGGCCGGTTTCGGCCATGATGGGCAGGGCGCGCATGTCGTTGACCAGCGTGTTATAGCCAAAGGTCACGCCGCGTTCGCACAGCATCACGTTCGGGTTGCCGCTTTCGATGATTTTGGCGGCGACGTTTTTCATGTCCCACGGTGCAAGGAACTGGCCTTTCTTGACGTTAATCGGCTTGCCGGTTTTGGCGGCGGCGATCAGAAGGTCGGTCTGGCGGCACAGAAACGCGGGGATTTGCAGCACATCCACCGACGGCGCGACAATCGCGCATTGTTCGGCGGTGTGGATATCGGTGATGACGGGCAGGTTCATTTTGCTGCGCAGTTCTTCGAATACCGGCAGGCCTTTTTCAAGCCCGATGCCGCGCTGGCCTTTCAGCGAGGTGCGGTTCGCCTTGTCGAACGAAGATTTATAGACCAGCGGAATGCCCAGCTTGCCCGTGATTTCCTTGATGGCGCCGCACATATCGAATGCGTGGTCGCGGCTTTCCATCTGGCAGGGGCCGGCGATCAGCACGAAGGGCAGGTCGTTGCCCATTTTCAGGTTGCCGATGGAAATATGGTGCTGTGCGGTGGCGGCGGTCATGCGCAAAAAAGCCTTTCAATAAAGGAAAAATCCGTCTTTGACCTGAATGTAAAGCGCGCGGCGTCCCTGTCAATATGTATTTTCAGGTGGCGCGGCGGGGCGAGGGCTGATAAATCATTGAATCAAAGCCTTTTTAGTTGACGTTATGACTCGTCTGTGATTCCATGGGAAGTATGAGAACGCCTTACAAACAGCCCCCAAAACCGAAATCGATTTCCCGCAGTCTGGTCACCATCCTCAGCTTCGGCCTGTTTCTGTATTTCGGCTACCATCTGGTGCATGGCGACCGCGGCTATTTCGCGCGCAAGGGGCTGGACATCAAACTGGCGTCGGCAGAGCAAAAACTCGCCCAGAAAAAAGAAGACCGCGAGGAGCTGGAAAACCGCGTACGCCTGATGCGTCCGGAAAGCCTCGATCTCGATCTTCTGGATGAACGCGTGCGGGTGGTTCTCGGCTATATGAAGGCCGAAGAGCGCGTGGTTGTGCATAGCCGCCTGAAATAATCCCGATATTGCTTTATGTGAAATATAAAACGCCCTAATTGCGTCTGCCGTGCTTGCAAAGCGGCGGCCAAAAGATTAATTAAGGGGTTCTATTTTCAACCGCATAAAGAGGCTCCCCCGTGGCAAGCACACCTACATCCGGCAAGGCTAAACTGGAGACGGTCAAATCGCCGTCCAACATCGCATCGCCGGAACAGATGCTCGAATATTTCAAGGACATGCTCCTTATCCGCCGTTTCGAAGAAAAGGCCGGCCAGCTCTATGGCATGGGTCTTATCGGCGGCTTCTGCCACCTCTATATCGGGCAGGAAGCTGTCGTCGTCGGGATGCAGTCCGCGCTGCAGCCGCAGGACACCGTCATCACCGCGTACCGTGACCATGGCCACATGCTGGCCTGCGGCATGTCCGCCAACGGCGTCATGGCCGAACTGACGGGCCGCAAGGGCGGGTATTCGCGCGGCAAGGGCGGCTCCATGCATATGTTCAGCCGCGAAAAAGGTTTCTACGGCGGCCACGGCATTGTGGGCGCGACGGGCCCGCTGGGCGCGGGTCTGGCCTTTGCGCATAAATACAAAGGCGACAACGGTATCTGCACCGCTTATTACGGTGACGGCGCTGCCAACCAGGGCCAGATTTACGAAGCCTATAACATGGCGTCGCTGTGGAAACTGCCGGTGATTTTCGTCATCGAAAACAACAAATACGGCATGGGCACCAGCCAGACGCGCCATGCGGCGGGCGTTCTTTACAAACGCGGCGAAGGCTATGACATTCCGGGCGAGAAAATCGACGGCATGGACGTGCTGACGGTACGCGCCGCCGCGCTCAAGGCGGTTGAATACGTCCGCAGCGGCAATGGCCCCTATATCCTCGAATTTGATACCTACCGCTACCGCGGCCACTCGATGTCGGATCCGGGCAAATACCGCTCGAAAGAAGAAGTCGAGATGATGAAAGAAAATCACGACCCCATCGAACAAATCCGCAAGGCCATTCTGGCCACCGGCAAGTTCGGCGAGGATGATTTCAAAAAAATCGAAAAAGACGTGAAGGCGGTTGTCAATGAGTCCGCCGAATTCGCGCAGCAAAGCCCGGAGCCGGATCCGTCCGAGCTGTGGACCGACATTCTGGTGGAGGGTTAATCCATGTCCATTCAAATCCTGATGCCCGCACTGTCCCCGACCATGACCGAAGGCAAGCTTGCCCGCTGGGTCAAGAAAGAGGGCGATAAAATCAAGGCCGGCGACGTGATCGCCGAAATCGAAACCGACAAGGCGACGATGGAAGTCGAAGCCGTCGACGAAGGCGTGATTGGCAAAATCCTCGTGGCCGAAGGCACCGAGGGTGTGGCCGTAAATGCGCCGATTGCCGTGCTGCTCGAAGAGGGCGAAAACGCGGCGGATGTTTCCGCCGCCGCATCGGCTGCGCCGGCGCCGAAGGCCGCGCATGAAGATGCGCCCTTCGTCAATCCGTCCTGCCTGCCGACGCAGACGCCCGCGCAGCCTGCTGCCGCCGCGCCTGCTGCGGAAAAGGAATGGACGGGCCCGACCGTCAGCGTCACCGTGCGCGAAGCGCTGCGCGACGCCATGGCCGAAGAAATGCGCCGCGATGGCGATGTCTTCGTCATGGGCGAAGAAGTGGCCGAATATCAGGGCGCGTATAAAGTCACGCAGGGCCTGCTGCAGGAATTCGGCGACAAGCGCGTGATTGACACGCCGATTACCGAATACGGTTTCGCGGGTATCGCCGTCGGCGCTGCCTTCGCGGGGCTGAAGCCTGTCACCGAATTCATGACGTGGAACTTCGCCATGCAGGCGATTGACCACATCATCAACTCCGCCGCCAAGACGCTGTATATGGCGGGCGGGCAGCTGGGTTGCCCCATCGTGTTCCGCGGGCCGAACGGCGCCGCGTCGCGCGTGGCCGCGCAGCACTCGCAGTGCTTCGCATCGTGGTACGCGCATTGCCCGGGTCTGAAAGTGATTGCGCCGTGGTCGTCGGCGGATGCGAAGGGCCTGCTCAAGGCCGCGATCCGCGACCCGAACCCGGTCGTATTCCTTGAAAACGAAATCATGTACGGACAGTCTTTCGACGTTCCGGCTGACCCCGATTTCATCCTGCCCATCGGCAAGGCGAAAATCGAACGCGCCGGTACCGATGTCACCATCACGGCGTTCAGCCGCATGGTCGGCGTTGCGCTGCAGGCGGCCGAGAAACTGGCGCAGCAAGGCATCAGCGCGGAGGTCATCAACCTGCGCACGCTGCGCCCGCTGGATACCGCGACGATTGTCGAGTCCGTCAAGAAAACCAACCGCCTGATCTCGGTCGAAGAGGGCTGGCCCTATGCGGGCATGGGCTCCGAAATGGCGGCGCTGATGATGGAGCAATGCTTCGATTATCTCGACGCCCCCGTGGTGCGCGTGCATGGCGCGGATGTGCCGATGCCCTATGCCGCGAACCTCGAAAAGCTCGCGCTGCCGCAGGAAGAACACATCATCGACGCCGCGAAAAAGGTGACCTATGCCGCATAATGTGCTGATGCCCGCCCTGTCGCCGACCATGACCGAAGGCAAGCTTGCCAAATGGGTCAAAAAAGAAGGCGATAAAATCAAGGCTGGCGACGTGATTGCCGAAATTGAAACCGACAAGGCGACGATGGAAGTCGAAGCCGTCGACGAAGGTGTCCTTGCCAAAATCGTCGTGCCCGCCGGCACCGATGGCGTGAAGGTGAACAGCCTCATCGCCATGCTGCTGGAAGACGGCGAAGATGCCTCGGCCCTTGCCAAGGCAACACCGGCTGCGGCTGCTGCGCCGAAAACGGTCACGCCCGCCAACCAGCCTGCCGCCGAAGGGGCGAAGGCAGCTCCGGCGATGGCCGTGGCGAGCCCCGCGCAGGCCAAAGCATCGGGCCGCGTCTTCGCAAGCCCGCTGGCCAAACGCATCGCCAAGGAAAAAGGCATCGACCTTTCGGCCGTCAAAGGCTCCGGCCCGCATGGCCGCATCGTCAAGGCCGACCTTGATAAAACCCCCGCAGGCGCGGCAGCGCCCAAGGCTGCGGCGACAGGCGGCAGCTTTACGCCTGCTACGTCTTCGGTCAATGCGCAGGCGCTCGCGGATGCTTACGGCATTCCCTATACGCTGACGCCCAATTCCGGCGTGCGCAAGGTGATTGCCCGCCGCCTGTCTGAATCCAAACAGACCGTGCCGCATTTCTATCTGACGGTCGATTGCGAACTGGATGCGCTGCTGTCTTTGCGCAAACAGCTGAATGACAGCATGGACGGTCTCAAAATATCGGTGAACGATTTCATCATCAAGGCGACCGCCGCCGCGCTGCAAAAATTCCCTGCAGCCAACGTATCGTGGACGGATGACAATATCGTGCAGTACACGCGCGCGGACGTATCCGTTGCCGTGGCGACGCCGAACGGTCTGATTACGCCGATTATCGTCGATGCCGCGAACAAGAGCCTCAAGGTCATTTCGTCGGAAATGAAAGACCTCGGCGCGCGCGCGAAAGAGGGCAAGCTGAAGCCGCAGGAATTCCAGGGCGGCACGATTTCCGTGTCCAACCTCGGCATGTTCGGCATCAGCCAGTTTTCCGCCATTATCAATCCGCCGCAGGCCGCCATTCTGGCCGTCGGCGCGGGCGAGGAGCGGGTGATTGCCAAAGGTGGCCAGATGAAAATCGCCAACGTCATGACCGTGACGGCGTCTTTCGACCACCGCGCGATTGACGGTGCCGTCGGCGCGGAATACCTGCAGGTTTTCAAAAAACTGATCGAAAACCCGATGGGTCTGCTGCTGTAATTTTTCAAAACCGGCGCGTGCCGCCGGTATCGTGAAGGTGTGAACATGGCTGATCAAAATTTTGACGTTGTCGTTGTCGGCGGCGGCCCGGGAGGTTATGTGGCGGCTATTCGCGCGGCGCAGCTGGGTTTCAATACCGCGATTGTGGAGCGTGAACATCTGGGCGGTATCTGCCTCAACTGGGGCTGCATTCCGACCAAGGCGCTATTGCGCAGCGCTGAAATCAACAGCCTGATCAAACATGCCGACCAGTACGGTTTTAAAATCGACAGCTACAGTTTCGATTTCAAAAAAATCATCGAACGGTCGCGTAAAGTCGCCGCGCAGCTGTCGGGCGGCATCAAGCACCTGATGAAAAAAAACAAGGTCACCGTTTTCGACGGTCACGGCAAACTGCTGGGCAAGGGGCGTCTTGACGTCTCCAAAGACGGCAAGAATGTCGCCACGATTGCCGCGAAACATATCGTGCTGGCCACCGGCGCGCGCGCGCGCGTCCTGCCGGGGCTGGAGCCGGACGGCAAACTGGTCTGGACCTACAAAGAAGCCATGAACCCCGAAGCGATGCCGAAATCGGTATTGGTTGTCGGCTCCGGCGCTATCGGTATTGAATTCGCCAGTTTCTATCGCCAGCTGGGCGCCGAGGTGACGGTGGTCGAGGTCATGGACCGCGTGATGCCGGTCGAAGATGCCGAAATTTCCGCGATTGCCCGCAAGCAGTTCGAAAAACAGGGCATGAAAATCATGACGGGCGCGAAGGTCGTCAAACTCGACCGCGGCGCGAACGATGTCACCGTGCATGTCGATGTCAACGGCAAGACCGAACAGATTAAAGTCGAGCGCGTGATTTCCGCTGTCGGCATCGTCGCCAATACAGAAAACATCGGCATTGAAAATACCAAAATCAAACTCGACCGCGGACATATCGTGGTCAATGAATGGCTGCAAACGGACGAGCCGGGCGTTTACGCCATCGGCGATTGCGTGCCCGGCCCATGGCTGGCGCATAAGGCAAGCCACGAAGGCGTGATTTGCATCGAGAAGATCAAAGGCCTGCCCGATGTGCACCCGATGAAGCGCGAGAATATTCCGGGCTGCACCTATTGCACGCCGCAGGTGGCATCCGTTGGCTTGACCGAGGCGAAGGCCAAGGAAAAAGGCTATGATGTCAAAGTCGGACGTTTCCCCTTCATCGGCAACGGCAAGGCCGTGGCGCTGGGCGAGACGGACGGCATGATCAAAACCGTATTCGATGCGAAAACGGGCGAACTTCTGGGCGCGCATATGGTCGGCCCCGAAGTCACCGAAATGATTCAGGGCTACGTCGTCGGCAAGACCATGGAAACGACCGAACTTGACCTGATGCACACGATTTTCCCCCATCCCACAATCAGCGAAGCGATGCACGAATCCGTGCTCGATGCGTATGGAAAGGCTTTGCACATCTGATGACAAACGAAACCGAAAAATCCTGCTGCGGCGGCAAGCCGTCTTGCGACACAAAACCCGCCGAAGTGAAAACCGCTGGCGGTTGCTGCGATACCAAATCGGATTGCGGCACGAAAGGTGGCTGCGGTTGTGGCACAAAAAAATGCCTCTGCGGTAAAACGTCCTGCTGCTGCCGTGCGCTGTGCCGCATTTTGGCAATCGTTTTGATTGCCGGTCTTGCATGGTTCGGCTGGCAGGCGCATACCAAAACAACGGCTGTATGCCTGACGCTGGCTGCGGGCGACAAAGTGCCCGCCATTCCGGCGCCCGAAGCATCGATGCAAAGCGAGGTTAACGATTTGCAGGAAAAAGTCGTCGAAACCGCGCAGGAACAAAAAAGCATTGAAGGGCAGTATATCGCTCATCTGCAATCGACACTGGCCGCCGTCAAGAATGCCGCGGGGTGCCCTTAAGGTATCATGAATCGTTTTTCAGCGATTATCTGGGATTGCGACGGCGTACTGATTGACAGCGAAGTGATTGCCTGCGGTGTGATGCTCGACCATTTCGCCGCGCTTGGCTATAACATGACGCTGGAAAATTTCATCATCCGCTTCATGGGCAAGAATTTCCGCCGCATCTGCGCGGAAATCGCCGAAGAAACCGGCATGGATATCCGCGCCGGTTTCGACGAAGACGCCTATAAGGCCGAACAATATGCCGCGTTTGAAAAACAGCTGAAGGCCACGCCGGGCGTACGCGAATTTTTGCAAACCTGCAAAGTGCCCGTCGCCGTCGCATCGGGCAGCGAATTGCCGCGCTTGCATCTGACGCTGGATGTCACGGAACTGCGCGGCTTTTTCGGCTCACATATCTACAGCGCCGATATGGTGCGCAACGGCAAGCCTGCGCCGGATATTTTCCTGCATGCGGCAAAACAGCTGCGGGCGGAACCGGCAAGCTGCCTTGTCATCGAAGACGGCATCCACGGCATTCACGGCGCGAAAGCGGCGGGGATGGAGGTTTGGGCCTATCTGGGCGGCAGCCATATGACCGCGAAAGCGCGCGAAGCCGTGCTGGCGGCCAAGCCTGACCGCGCCTTTACCACGATGCGCGAACTGGCGATTGCTTTTCACCAGCGGCAGGAACAGCCTGTCACGGCAAAAGCGTCATAATTATGTTAATAAATGAAGTTTTAGGGGCAAAATCATGTTGCCCTTTTTACAGAGAGTCCTAGATTAGCCCCTGAAAAGGACGAATTGAACGCCATGGAACAAGATACGCCGCAGGCCGACAACGCCGCCGAAAAGAAAAAATCCGAACACCGGCACCCCGAAAAACGCAACCGGCCCGATACGCCCGTGCTGCGCAAGCCGGAGTGGATCCGCGTCAAGGCGCCGACATCGCCCGAATATCACGAAACCACCAAGCTGATGCGCAACCTGAAACTCGCGACGGTATGCGAGGAGGCGGCCTGCCCGAACATCGGGGAGTGCTGGAAGCAGAAACACGCGACCTTCATGATTTTGGGCGCGACCTGCACGCGCGCCTGTTCGTTTTGCAACGTCGCCACGGGTATTCCCGACAAGCTTGACCCGTTTGAAGCCGCGCGTGTGGCCATCGGCGTGCAAAAACTCGGCCTCAAGCACGTCGTGGTCACATCCGTCGACCGTGACGACCTTGAAGACGGCGGCGCGGAGCAATTCGTCAAAACCATCAATGAAATTCACCGTCTGTCGCCCGGCACGACCGTCGAAATCCTGACGCCGGATTTCAAGGACAAGGAAGGCGCGATCGAGGCGATTGTCGCCGCGCGCCCCGATGTGTTCAATCACAACCTTGAAACCGTGCCGCGTTTGTATCCGACCATCCGTCCGGGGTCGCGTTATTTCACGTCGCTGGAGCTTTTGAACCGCGTCAAGAAAATCGACCCGACGATTTTCACCAAATCCGGCATCATGGTCGGCCTTGGCGAGACGAAAACCGAAATCATGCAGGTCATGGACGATCTGCGTGCCGCCGACGTCGATTTCCTGACCATCGGCCAGTATTTGCAGCCGACGACCAAACACGCCGCCGTCGAAAAATTCGTGACGCCGGAAGAATTCAAGTCGCTGGAAACCATCGCCCGCGCCAAAGGATTTTTGATGGTCTCGGCATCGCCGCTGACGCGTTCGTCCTATCATGCCGACGCGGATTTCGAAAAACTGAAAGCCGCGCGCGAAGCCAAGCTGGCGCAGGGGAAATAACCGCGCCGTCATGCCGTCGCATCAGGAAAAACGCATTTTGCCCTATTCGGCCGAACAGCTGTTCGACCTGGTGATGGATATCGAAAAATATCCGCAATTTTTACCATGGTGCATCGGCGCGCGCGTGAACAGCCGCAGCAAAAACGAAGTCACCGCCGATGTTATCATCGGCTATAAAATGTTTCGCGAAAGATTTACTTCCCGCGTGCATTACATCCGCCCGCACGCCATCGAAGTCGAATACCTCAAAGGGCCCATGCGGCATTTGCAAAACAAATGGGTCTTCACCCCCATGCGCGCGGGGCAGTGCGAAGTGGATTTTTATGTCGATTTTTCGCTGGAATCAAAGCTGTTCGAAAAACTGGTTGACCAGTTTTTCCACAAGGCGCTGGTCAAAATGATCAATGCTTTTGAAACCCGCGCCGTGCAGCTCTATGGCGGCAGCCTTCAGTAAAAACGCGGCGTTTTAAACGGCGGCGATTTCCTGTTTCAGCAATTCCAGCGCCTTTTCAACCGTGGCCATGCGCACATCGCTGCGGTCGCCGCTGAACAGGTTTTTCACAGACTGGCTATGCCCGTTTACGCGGTTGCCGATACCAATATAGACAAGTCCGACCGGTTTATCGGGCGTTGCGCCGCCCGGGCCGGCAATGCCCGTTGCCGAAACCGCGATATCGGCGGAGGAGCCTGCCAGCGCACCGCGTATCATTTGCCGCGCAATGTCGCCGCTGACCGCGCCGGATTTCAGCAGCGTGTCGCGGTCAACGCCCAGCTGCGCGACTTTGGCGTCGTAGGAATAGCTGGTGAAACCGCAATCGACGACATCGGAAGAGCCCGCAATTTCCGTCAGCGCCGCGCCGATAAGCCCGCCCGTGCAGGATTCAGCCGTGACGATGCGCAGTTTTTTGGCGCGCGCGGCGGCAAGAACTTCGGTGGCGAGCGTGGAGATATGAGGCGGGAAAAAAGGCATGAAGCAGACTTTCTGCGCCTGCGGGCGCGGGGTATTTGCAAAGGAATGGTGCTGCAAACGTCGGTTAGAACATATTCATGTTGACGGCGCAGGCCGCAACGCCAAGTGCCGCGTAAACACCCGCGACAACATCGTCCATCATGACATCAAATCCGTTGCCAGCCCGTTTGTCGAAAAACGACGCAGGCCACGGTTTGTAAATGTCAAAAAGCCGGAACAGCAAAAAGGCGACAAGCCACAGATCGATATGCAGTGCGGCGGGAATGGCGGCAATCCACATGCCGACAACTTCGTCGACGACGATGGTCTGGTCGTCTTTTTCACCGGATTTCCGTCCGTAATCATTGGCGGCAATCGTGCCCACCACCAGCAGCAAGACGGCCGCCAGCGCAAGCCCCACAATACCCGATACATAGGCAATGCCGTAGCCGAAAGGAATAGCCGCCAGCGTGCCCAGCGTGCCCGGCGCGGGGCGCATGCGGCCAACGCCGAACCATGTTGCAATCACGACATGCGGCTGGTTCATCGCGGCGCCTTGCGGCAAGGGCCGCAGGCCGAAGTTTTTTTTCTGGGTGGTGTGGTCGTTCGCGGCTTTTGCGTTCATATCGCTGTCCTTGTCGCGTGAAGGGTTTCGGATGAAGTCTGGTCTGCAAACGTCGGTGTGCCAAACGGCAGGCGGACGGTCACCACGGCTTCGGCGGCGATGCCTTCGCCGCGTCCGGTGAAACCGAGGCCTTCGGTCGTCGTTGCCTTGACGCTGACGCGACTGACGGGCAGGTACAACAGCGCGGCAATACGCGCGCGCATCGCGTCGCGGTGCGGGCCGATTTTAGGTGTTTCGCAAATAACGGTCAGGTCGACATGCGTGATGACGCCGCCCTGCGCAGCCAGCAGCCCTGCGGCATGTTGCAGGAACATGCCGCTGTCGGCGCCTTTCCAGCGGGCGTCTTTGGGGCTGAAATGCATGCCGATGTCACCGTCGCAAATCGTGCCGAGCAGCGCGTCGGTAATCGCATGCAGCCCGACATCGGCATCGGAATGCCCTTCGAGCGCTTTGTCGTGGGGAATGACGATACCGCCGATGACCAGTTTGTGCTGATCATGCTGCGGCAGCACAAGGCGGTGCACGTCGTATCCCTTGCCGGTGCGAATATCCATGCGCGCGGCGGAGAGGATGGATTCCGCGAGCGAAATATCGTCCGGCCATGTGATTTTGATGTTGTCGCGCTGGCCGTGGGTGAAGTGCGGGGTTTCACCGGCGCGCTCCAGCAGTGCGGCGTCATCGGTCAGGCTTTCGGATTCAAAACGGCGGTGCAGCGACAGGATAGTGTCAAAGCCAAAGCCTTGCGGCGTTTGCACGGTATAAAGCCCGTCGCGGCTTTGAGTGCTGACGGCGCCGCTGCTGTCGCGTTTTTTGATAGTGTCGGTGACGGGCAGCGCCGGAATGGCGGCCACATGGCCCGATTGCAGCGCCGTGCAAACGGATTGTATCAACGCGTCACTCACGCACGGGCGCGCGGCATCGTGAATAAGCACATGCGCCGGTTTTTGCGCAAGCGTCGCCAGCGCTTCAAGCCCGCGGCGCACGGATTGCTGGCGCGTATCGCCGCCATCGACAATCAAAATCCGCGCGGTATCCATCCCCGCAAGTGCGGCGTTGCAGAGGGCGCGGTGCTCCGGCTGAATAACGATGCAAACCGCCGAAATATCCTGCTGCGCGAGGAACATATCGACCGACCAGCGCAGAACAGGCCGGCCCAGCAGCGCTGCATATTGTTTGGGTGTATGGGCATCACCAAAGCGCGTACCGCTGCCGGCGGCAACAATAAGGGCGGCGATGGCGTTGTTATTATTCATAATATTTAAAACACCTCAAGACGACGTCGAAGCGCTGAATTTCAGGCTCTTTTGCACTTTAGGGGGTGGTTTTGCGGGGGTCAACGCTTGTTATTTGCCTAAAAATAGTGCAGAAACATATCCATGCATAAAAAATAGGCGGTTCATTATAAAAAGCCGCGCAGGTGACCCAAGTGTCCGGTGTGAAAACGCAACAAAAAACAAAAAACAATCCCGCGGCCGCCCCGCAGGCGCTGGCGATGCTAGATGCCTTGCCCGATGCCGTATTGGCGCTGCAAGGCGGTGTGATTGTCTATGCCAATCATGCGGCCATGGATTTTACCCGTATGGGCGCCAAGGGATTGATGGGGCAAACACTGGCCGATGTTTTTGGCGCGGCGCATCCGGCTTGTGCGGCCGCTGCGGCGGCGGCGCAAGGGGCGCAGAATGTTATTTTGCGCGACCTCGACATCTGCCAGCACACGGTTGCCCGCCTGTCGGTTTCCGTGATGCCTGCGGCGGATGATACGGCGGTTTTGCTGTCATGGCCGGTTGAAAAACTCTCTCTCGGCAGCGAATGGCTGACGCAGCAGCGCATGGTGATGAAACCGGCGCGCGAACTCGCGCGGATGCTGGCGCATGAAATCAAAAACCCGCTGGCGGGCATTCGTGGTGCGGCGCAGCTTTTGCAGCGCTCGGCAAAGGACGAGGATGATCGCGCGCTGGCGCAGCTGATTGATGCGGAAACCCAGCGTATTTTGCGTTTACTGGGTAAGGTTACGCAGCTGGATGATATCATCACGCCAGAGAATTTTTCGCCTGTCAACCTGCATGGCGTGACCGACCATGTGATGGATTGCGCGCGGGCGGGTTTTGCCGCCGATGTGCATTTGCGCGGTGAATATGACCCGTCGCTCCCAGACATCGACGGGTATGCCGATGCGCTGGTGCAGGCGCTGTTGAACCTTGTCAAAAACGCGGCGGAGGCGGGGGCGAAAAATATTGTCCTGCGCACCCGCTACGATCTGTCGCCGCAATACCACCCCGAAACGGGGCGGCGCCTGCCGATTGTCCTGTCGGTTGAAGACGATGGGCCGGGCATGAGCGCGGAGACCGCATCGCGCCTGTTCGAGCCCTGCTATACCACCAAGCCGGAGGGCGAGGGGCTGGGGCTCGTCGTCGTCTCGCGCATTATCGACAGCCACGGCGGTATGATTGATGTCAGCCGCATGGGGGACAAGACCCTGTTCAAGATATGCTTCCCGCTGCCCCCGCGCCGCAAGGAGAAAACTGCATGACCAAATCCGCTGGCAAAACCATTCTTGTCGCCGATGATGACCTTTCGGTGCGCACGGTGCTGACGCAGGCGCTGAAGCGCGAGGGCTATGAAGTCCTTGCTGCCGACAACGGGGCAACGCTGTATCAATGGGTGCTGGAAGGCCGCGGCGATCTGGTGATTACCGATGTGATGATGCCGGGTGAAAACGGGCTGGATCTGATTCCCAAAATCCACCGCCGCGCGCCGGACATGCGGGTGATTGTTATCAGTGCGCAAAACGCCCTGACGACGGCAGTATCGGCGTCCGAAAAAGGCGCGCTTGAATATCTGGCCAAGCCGTTTGATATCGACGAGCTGTTGTCCGTCGTTAAAAACGCGCTGCGCCGACGCCCCGTGCGCGAACAGAATAATGCCGATGACGCAGACGATACGGCCAACGTTACCGCCGCGCTTGATAAATCTTTTGTGATCGGCCAGTCGCGCGCGATGCAGGATATTTACCGCACGATTGCCCGCCTGCGCAGTGCCGATTTGACGGTGCTGATGACCGGTGAATCCGGTACGGGCAAGGAGGTGATCGCCCGCGCGTTTCACCAGTTCAGCCGTTTCAAGGAGGGCCCCTTTGTGGCCGTCAACATGGCCGCCATTCCGCGCGAATTGATTGAAAGCGAACTGTTCGGCCATGAAAAGGGCGCCTTTACCGGCGCAACGCAGCGCCATATCGGCAAGTTCGAACAGGCCGAGGGCGGCACGCTGTTTCTGGATGAAATCGGCGATATGCCCCTCGAGGCGCAAACGCGCCTGCTGCGTGTTCTGCAGGAGGGGGAGTTTACCCCCGTCGGCGCGCGCCGCCACGTCAAGGCCCGCGCCCGCGTGATTGCCGCCACCCATCAGGACTTGCGCGCGCGTGTGCGCGACGGGCGTTTCCGCGAAGACCTTTATTACCGCCTGAACGTGGTGCCGCTGCATGTGCCGCCCTTGCGCGAGAGGGCCGAGGATATTCCGGCGCTGGTGCAGCATTTCCTGCGCCAGTCGCAGGCGCTCAAGGTGGTTGAACCTGCGGCCATGGCGGTTTTGCAGGCGCATGGCTGGCACGGAAACGTGCGCGAGCTTGAAAACGCGGTGCGCCGCCTTGCCGCGCTGCATACCGAGGATGTGATAGATGCCGATGCGGTACGCATGGCGCTGCAGGCATCGTCGATGCCGGCGATGACGGGCGGCGTGGCGACATCTGCGCGGGGCGATATATCGTCAACGATTGCCGATATCCTTGCCGCCGATGCGTCGCTGATGGCGGGGGCAGATGTTTACGACCGCATCATCCGCCTTGTCGAAAAGCCGTTGATTACCCGCATGCTGGCCATGACAGGCGGTAACCAGATTAAAGCGGCGGAGCTTCTGGGTCTTAACCGCAATACCTTGCGCAAAAAAATCCGCGAGCTGGATATCGATGTGAAAAAAGGAGGGCGCAGCTGATGTCCGTCAGTATGTTTTCGCCGGATACGTTCCTGTACCGTCTGTCGCAGCGGGTGTCATTGCTGACGTTGTCGCGGCATGTCGCCGTTTTCCTGACGGTGGCGGCGATTGCGTCCTGCGTCGCGACCTATCTTGTTCTGACCCGCCGCAGCGCGGATATCAATACAGTTTACTGGCTGTTGAACCTTGACCTTGTGCTGCTCTTGATGCTGGGCACGGTTATTGCGCGGCAGGTCGTGAAACTCTGGAGCGAGAAAAAGCGCGGCGTTGCGGGTTCGCGCCTGCATATGCGGCTGGTTTTGGCTTTCAGCCTGATGGCGGCGGCGCCGGCGATTCTAATGGCTGTTTTCTCGTCTATCTTTCTTTATTTCGGCGTTCAGGCGTGGTTCAACGACCGTGTCAGCACGGCGGTGAATGAATCTCTGGCTGTGGCGCAGGCTTATCTGAAAGAACACCGCGAGGTGATGCGCGCAGACGTTATGGCGATGGCCTATGACCTGAACCGCGATGTACGTTTTCTGGACGAAAATCCACAGGCGTTTGCCCAGCTGGTGCAGACGCAATCGACAATCCGTAACCTGCCCGAAGCAATTATTTTCCGCAGTAACGGCGATGTCGTGGCGCGTTCCCGTATGGCGCTGATGCTGGAAATGGAACAGCTGCCCAAGGATATGATTAAACGTGCCGATAACGGCGAGGTCGTGCTGGCCACGGGCGATGGCCGCGACCGTATTCGTGCACTGGTCAAGCTGGACCGATTTTTTGATGCCTATCTGTATGTGGGGCGCCTTGTCGATGGGGGCGTTTTGCAGCATATGGCAACCGCCGAGCGGGCCGTGAAGGAATATACAACCCTCGATGGTCGCAAATCGCGTGTGCAGATTGCCATGACGGCGATGTTCGCCGCGATTTCGCTGCTGCTGTTGCTGGCGGCGGTATGGTTCGGTCTTGTGTTTTCAGAGCAGCTGGTCACCCCCATCCGGGCCCTGATTACCGCCGCGGAAAAGGTCCGCGCGGGCGATCTGGCGGCCCGTGTACCGGATGTCGGTGCAGCGCCCAGCGAACAGGACGATGAAATCGTGGTGCTGGGCCGCGCGTTCAACCGTATGACCAGCCAGTTGCAAAGCCAGCAAAAAGAATTGCTGGCCGCCAACCGCATGCTGGACGATCGCCGCCGCTTTACGGAGGCCGTGCTCGCCAGTGCGTCGTCGGGGATTATCGGTCTTGACCGCTCGGGGCTGATCACGCTTGCCAATTTCAGGGCGGGCGAATTGCTGATGGGTGTTGCCAACGATGATGACGGCATCCTGCATGGCCGCCGTCTGGCCGATTTCATTCCCGAAGCCGAGGATGTTTTCGCCCGCGCCCGCGCCGCCGGCAATGACAAACCGGTGCAAAGCCAGCTGGAATATGCCGCGGCCAACGGCCCGCGCCGCACCGTTTTGCTGCGGATTACGGCGGAGCAGGGCGGCGATGGTGCGGTGGCAACGCTGGACGATATTTCGGCCCTCGTCTCCGCGCAGCGCAATGCGGCATGGGCCGACGTTGCGCGGCGGATTGCGCATGAAATCAAAAACCCGCTGACGCCGATACAGCTGTCGGCGGAGCGTTTGCGCCGCAAATACCTGCCGCAAATCAAGGAAGACCCCGAAACCTTCGCCAAGTGTACGGATACGATTATCCGGCAGGTGGCGGATATCGGGCACATGGTGGGTGAATTTTCGGCCTATGCCCGCATGCCGGTTTCTGTCAAAAAACCCGAAAACGTGGCGGAAATTTGCCGGGATGCGCTGGTGCTGCAGCAGCAGGCCTATCCGGATATCCGCTTCACGTTCGAAGCGGCGGAAAAGGAACTGCCCGCAAACTGCGACCGTTCGCAACTGACGCAGGTTTTGAATAACCTTCTGATAAACGCCGTCGATTCCGTGCAGGAGCGTTGCCAGCAGACCGCTGAACCGGCGGGGCAGGTGATGCTGGATGTGGCGGCCAAGGGCGAAAACGTTATCATCACCGTGCGCGACAACGGCATGGGGCTGCCCGAAAAGGTCCGTACCCAGCTGCTGGAGCCTTATGTGACGACCAAAAAGAAGGGCTCGGGCCTCGGGCTTGCGATTGTTAAAAAAATTATGGAAGATCACGATGGCAGCATCGAGATTGAAGACTATATCGACGAAGGCGTTAAATCCGGCGCAAAAGCTGTTATAGTCTTTCCAAGGGATGTTTCAGCAGGGGATAAAGCATAACCATGCAACCAAACAACATATCCGATATTCTGATTGTCGACGATCAGGCCGATATCCGCTCTCTCATTCAGGGAATTCTGGAGGATGAGGGCTATGAAACTCGCAGCGCGGCAGACTCGCAAAGCGCGGAAAAAATGATTGCCGAAAAGGCACCGGATCTTGTCATCCTCGACATCTGGCTGGAAAACAGCGAGCTCGACGGTATGCAGCTGCTCAAAAAACTGAGCAAGAGCCACCCCGATACCTCCGTCATCATGATTAGCGGTCACGGCAACATTGAAACCGCCGTCTCCGCGATACAGATGGGCGCGTATGATTTCATCGAAAAGCCTTTCCAGACCGACAAGCTGCTGGTGCTTACCCAGCGCGGGCTGGAAGCGGCACGGCTGAAGCGTGAAAATCAGGAATTGAAGCTCAAGGCGCTCGGCAGCGTATCCGAATTGCATGGCACGTCGCAGGCTGTGCATCAGTTGCGCCAGAATATCGAGCGCGTATCCCCGACCAACAGCCGTATTCTGATTACCGGCGAGGCGGGCACGGGCAAAGACGTCGCCGCGCGCATGATACACCGCTATTCGAAGCGCGCGGATAAAAGCTATATCGCGCTCAACTGCGCGATTTTGTCGCCCGAGCGTATCGAGGCCGAGCTGTTCGGCACCGAAGGCGTACAGGGCCGCAAGGCGGGCGTCTTGGAAATGGCCAACGGCGGCACGTTGCTGCTGGACGAAGTCGCAGATATGCCGCTTGAGACGCAGGCAAAAATTGTACGCGTTTTGCAAGACCAGCATTTCACGCGCATCGGCGGCAGCGAAAAAATCGAAGTCGATATACGTATCGTTGCCACCACCAATCAGGATTTGCAGGAACGCATGATGGCGGGCAAGTTCCGTCAGGATTTGTTCTATCGCCTGAATGTGGTGCCTATTCACATGCCGTCGCTGCGTGAACGTCTGGAAGACATTCCGGTGCTGGCACGGTTTTTCATGGATTTGTCGGCGCGCACGGCGAATGTGCAGCCGCGTTTCTTTTCCGATGACGCGATGGCGCTGATGCAGGCCTATGACTGGCCGGGTAACGTGCGCCAGCTGCGCAACGCGATTGAATGGTTGTTGATTATGGCGCCGGCACAACCGGGCCAGCCGATTACCGCCGATATGCTGCCGCCGGAGCTGAAACAGCAAGCCGTCGACATGATACGCGGCCGCGATGGTGTGGAGCTGATGTCCAAGCCGCTGCGTGAAGCGCGCGAGATTTTCGAGCGCGAATATCTGCTGTCGCAGGTCAACCGTTTCGGCGGGAATATTTCGAAAACCGCAGGGTTTATCGGCATGGAGCGCTCGGCGCTGCACCGTAAACTGAAATCGCTGGGCATCCAGACCAATGACAAGGATGCCGACAAGGATTTGCGCGGCGATGATGAAAAAGAACGCGCGGAAGCCTGAGAACAAAAAGAAGAATAAGAAGGAAGGCGGGGGGATATGAAGGTCGTGATTTGCGGCGCAGGGCAGGTGGGCACAGCCATTGCCGAATACCTATCCGACGAGGGTAACAACGTCACCATTATCGATAGCGATGCCGACCGTATCGCCGAAGTGAACGAGGCACTGGATGTCACGGGCCATGTCGGCCATGCGTCCCAGCCCGATGTGCTGGAGCGGGCCGGCGCAGCCGATGCCGAAATGCTTATTGCCGCCACATATTCTGATGAGGTCAATATGGTGGCCTGTCAGGTGGCGCATTCGCTGTTTAATGTCCCCATGAAGATTGCCCGTATTCGCAACCAGTCATACCTGAACCCCGCATGGGCCAATCTGTTCAGCCGCGATCATTTGCCGATTGATGTGATTATCTCGCCGGAAGTCGAGGTTGCGCGCGCGATTGCCAACCGCATCCGCGTACCCGGCGCCTATAACATCATTCCGATGGCGGAGGGATTGGCGCAGGTCGTGAGCGTGATTTGCAAATCCGATTGCCCGCTGTTGAATACCCCGCTGAAACATCTGACGTCGCTGTTTCCCGAACTGTCGATTGTTATCCTCGCGATTATTCGCGGTGATACTAAAATCATTCCGGGCGCCGATGACGAACTGCTGGTAGGCGACGAAGTCTATTTCGTATCGTCCACGGACCACCTGTACCGCGCGATGGGCGCTTTTGGCTATAACGACCCGCAAACCCGCCGCGTGCTGGTGGTCGGTGCGGGTAAAATCGGCACCCGCCTTGTCGAGGATATCCAGTCCAGCATGCGCGATATTTCCGTGCGCCTGATCGAGGCTGATTATGATACCGCGCAGCGCGTATCGGAAAAGCTGTCGGGCGTCACTGTCGTGCATGGTGACGGCCTGAACCGCGAAATTCTGGAAGAAGCCAGCATCGGCACGACCGAAGCCGTGATTGCCGTCATGAACCACGACGAGAGCAATATTCTGGTTTCCATGCTCGCCAAACAGCATGGCTGCGAGCGGGCGATTACGCTGATCAACAGTCTTTCGTTTAGCTCCCTTGCAACCAGTGTCGGCATCGATGCGGTGGTGAACCCGCGCGCGATTACGGTATCGACGATTTTGCAGCATGTGCGCCGCGGCCGTATCAAGGCGGCACATTCCCTGCGCGACGGCTTTGCCGAGATTCTCGAGGTGGAGGCGCTTGAAACCTCCGCCATCGTCAATACGCCGATTAGCGAAATCAAACGCCCGCGCGATATGATTTTCGGCCTGATCCTGCGTGAAGAACGCATCATCGTGCCGCGTCCCGATACGGTCATCAAACCGGATGACCGCGTTATTATTCTTGCTTCCCACGATCAGGTGCGCAAAGTCGAACAGATGTTCGCGGTGCGCCCAGAATATTTCTAAGGATACCCCCACATGCCACGTATTGCTTACGTCAATGGCCGTTATGTGCCGCACGGCGCCGCGCAGATTCATATCGAAGACCGCGGTTTCCAGTTCGCCGATGGCATTTACGAAGTCGTCGCGCTGATCGAGGGGGAACTGCGTGACGAAGTCGGACACCTTGACAGGCTGGAGCGTTCACTCGCCGAAATCGACGTCGCCATGCCGATGCCGCGCCGCGTGCTGCAAATCGCGATGCGTGAAATGGTGCGCCGTAACCGTATCAAAAACGGTGCGCTGTATATTCAGGTCAGCCGCGGGATTGCGGCGCGTGATTTTAAATTCCCGTCGCCGGCGGTGCGCCCGACGCTGGTCATGACCCTGCGTCATATGACGTTTGACATTCCGGCGCGCAAGGCGGCGGCCAAGCCGGTGATTACCGTGCCGGATATCCGCTGGAAACGCCGCGATATCAAATCGACGGCGCTGCTGGGGCAGGTACTGGCCAAACAGATTGCCGTGCGCGAAGGCGCCGCCGAGGCATGGATGGTCGATGACGACGGCTATATTACCGAAGGCGCGTCGAGCAATGCGTGGATTGTGGATGCGAAAAACCGCCTGATAACGCGGCCGACAGCACATAATTCGATTTTGAAAGGCGTCACCCGCAGCGCGCTGCAGGTGCTTTGCAAGCAGGAGGGGATTGAACTGGTCGAGCGTGCCTTCACGCCCAAGGAAGCCTATAAAGCGCGTGAGGCTTTCACATCTTCCGCAACGGCGCTGATCATGCCCGTCAGCAGCATTGATGGCCACAAAATCGGCAATGGTAAAATCGGGCCGATTACCGACAAGCTCTATGACCTCTACATGGAATACGCCATGAACCCGTCGCGCAAGGAACAAAAATGGAATCCGCGCTGATGTCGTCGATGATTGCCGCAGAAGTGCCGAAGCCGCGCGCCGTATTGTTCGACTGGGATGATACGGTCGTCAATAACTGGCATATCGGCGTGGATGCGATTAACACAACGCTTGTGCATATGGGCATGGAGCCATGGAGCGAGGCGGAAATCCGCCGCCGTTCCGGCCAGTCTGCCCGCGATGCTTTTATTATCCTTTTCGGTGAAGAACGCTGGCAGGAAGCCGACCGCGTTTATTACCAAACCTTCCTGAAGCTTTGCCGCGAACGCGGCGTGCAGCTGGTGGACGGTATCGGCGATGTGCTGGCGACGCTGGCGCGTGCGGGCGTTTACATGGGCGTTGTGAGCAACAAGCGCGGCGATCTTTTGCGCGAAGACGTCGCGCGTGCAGGCTTTACGGGATATTTCGGCGCGATTGTCGGGGCGGGGGATGCCGCAGCGGACAAGCCCGACCCGGCGCCCGTCGCGCTGGCGCTGAACGGCAGCGGCATTGCGCCTGCGCGTGATGTCTGGTTTGTCGGCGACAGCCATACCGATATGATATGCGCGCACCGCACGGGCTGCAGCGGTATTCTCATCGAAACCAAGCCGCCGCCGGAAGATCTGTTGATCAAGAATTTGCCTGCCCGCCGTTTTGCAACTCACAGCATGTTTATGGAATTTATCGGAGAATATTTCCGTTAGTTCAGGGCCAAAGCGGCTGCATACCCCTTGTGGTTCGGCGGTTTCGGCTTTAAAAATAAATATGGTCAAGAGGGGTATAAAGGGCTCAAGGCCTTTTAAAACACACAAATTTTTGTGAAGGATACAAAACAAGATGTCCGAGAAAAGCCAGAACTTGCAGGACAAATTCCTCAATAAAATCCGCAAGGAAAAAATGTCCGTCACCGTATTTCTGGTGAACGGGGTGAAGTTGCAGGGCATCATTACCTGGTTTGACAATTTTTCCATGCTGCTGCGCCGTGACTCTCACTCGCAGCTGATCTACAAACACGCGATTTCGACCATCATGCCGGCATCGCCCGTGCGCCTGAACGACGAAGACGGCACGGACGGTAACGACGGCAGCGACGCGTAAGACAAAACGCCTTTCGCAGGCGGAAACCAGAAAAGCAAATGACTGAAAAAATCATCGTACTGCATCCCGATCTGCCGCTGTCTGCGCGTGCGGAAGATGGCGGGCAGCGCACGCATCTGCGCGCGTCGCACGTCGCGCTCGAAGAAGCCATCGGCCTTGCCCGCGCTATCGACCTTGACGTGGTTCATGCCGAAGTCGTGGTCGTCAAGCAGATCAAACCCGCAACCCTGATTGGCGGCGGCGTGGTCGAACGCATCGCGGAGATGGCAAAAGAAAAAGAAGTCGGCCTTGTTTACGTCGATGCCGCCGTGACGCCCGTGCAGCAGCGTAACCTTGAAAAAGAACTCAACTGCAAAGTCATTGACCGCACCGGTCTTATTCTCGAAATTTTCGGCGCCCGCGCGCGCACCAAGGAAGGCCGTTTGCAGGTCGAACTGGCGGCGCTGTCGTATCAACGCTCCCGCCTTGTGAAGGCTTGGAGCCACCTTGAACGCCAGCGCGGCGGCCTTGGCAAAACCGGCGGCCCCGGCGAGACGCAAAAAGAGCTCGATCGCCGTATCCTGGATGAAAAAATCAAGCGCCTGAACGTCGATCTTGAAACCGTCAAGAAAAACCGCCGTCTGCAGCGTGAATCCCGCAAGAAAGAACCGTATCCGATTGTCGCGCTGGTGGGCTACACCAACGCAGGCAAATCGACGCTGTTCAACCGCATGACGGGGGCGGAGGTTTTTGCCAAAGACCTTCTGTTCGCAACGCTGGACACCACCATGCGCGGCATTGAACTGCCGTCGGGCAAAAAAGCCATTCTGTCCGATACTGTCGGTTTTATTTCCGACCTGCCGACGCATCTGGTTGCCGCCTTCCGCGCGACGCTGGAAGAAGTGCAGGAAGCGGCCGTCATTTTGCACATCCGCGACATTTCGCAGGAAAATACCGAAGCCGAGAAAGAGGATGTGATTAAAATCCTCAAAGACCTCGGCATCGCCGAAGACGATCCGCGCGTGATCGAAGTCATGAATAAAATCGATAACCTCTCCGCCGATGACCGCAGCTACGCTATCAAGCGCGCGCAGTCGCAGAATAACCTTGCCGCCGTATCGGCGCTGACGGGCGAGGGGATGGCCCGCCTGCTGACGCTGATTGATACGCGTCTGGGTAAAGACCGCCTGACGCTGCATGCCGATATCCCGCTCACCGACGGCAAGGCCATGGCGTGGCTTTATGCGCGCGGCGAAGTGACGGAGCGTCTGGACGGCGAGGAATTCGCGGTTGTTTCCGTACGCCTCGACCCCGAAGATGTCGCGCGTTTTACCGATAAATTCGGCTATGAATTCCGTGCATCGCCCAAGCCGCGCAAGGCGAAAAAAGCCGCTGCGCCCAAAGTGAAAAAAGCGGCACAGAAGAAAAAGACAGTCACGAAAAAGCAGACAGCGAAAAAGAAAGCGAGTGCGACATGATGGGTATCGATGTTCAGAAAGTCGCGGATATCCTGCGCCACGTCGCGGCTACGGAAGTGATGCCCCGTTTCAAAAACCTCGCCGACGGCGAGGTGCGTGAAAAAAATCCAGGCGATTTCGTGACGATTGCCGATGAAGCTTCCGAAAAGGCGCTCAGCGCCGCGCTGATGGCGTATCTGCCCGGATCCATCGTTGTCGGCGAAGAGGCCGTATCAAAAGACGAAACCGTGCTGGAGCGTTTCAAATCCGGCAGCCCCGTCTGGGTCATCGACCCGATTGACGGCACGTATAATTTCGCACATGGCCGCAGCCATTTCGGCATTCTGCTGGCGCTGGTACAAAACGGCGTCACGCAGTACGGCTGGGTTTACGATGCGCCGCAAGAACGCATGGCGATTGCCATCAAAGGCAAAGGCGCCACCATCAACGGCAAGCCCGCGCATGTGCGCACATCCGCCAGCACACCGGCGGAAATGACGGGCATGGGTGGCGGCGGCCAGGCGTGGCATTTTGAATCCATCAACGGCCATATCAAGGGGCTTATCAACGTGCGCAGCTCGCTGCATGATTTTTTGAATTTTGCAGCAGGTGACGCGGATTTCGTGGTGCATATCAATAAAGTCACCCCGTGGGATCATGCCGCGACCGTATTGCTGGCCGAGGAAGCGGGCGGTTATGTCCGCCTTGCACATGAAGATATTCCGTTTGCGCCGGATATGCTGCGCCCGTGCATGCTACTGGCTGCGCCGGACAAGGAACGCTGGAAAATGCTGGAAGACATTCTCTATCCGCGTTTGATGAAAGCGGCCTGAAGCCTTATTCTCAGGGTTTTGGCGGCCTCTGCGGTTTATTGTCTTTTGCTGCGGGTGGTTTCGTATCGGCAGATTTCTTGCCGCGTGCGAAAATGTTTTTGAGGCCGCGTTTCTGCGCAAGGGGTGAGCCCGCGCGCATGTTTTCAATACCCGGCACCCATTTCATACCCGATGTAGAGCCGCCGGCCGCGACGTGTTTTGTCAGCATATGTTTGTAGCACTGCGCATAGACAACCTGCGGCAGGGCTATCCAGCTGACCAGTGCCGCGGCGCCGCCCGCCGCAATCCCGCCACCCCAAAGCGCCCCCGCGAGGGCAGAGGCGCCGGATAAAGCAGCCGCGCCCGCGCCAATCGCCACCGCAACCGGCGTGGCCACAGCGCGCCCAGCACAACCATTCCGCCGATCATGCCGATCGCACCGGTGAGGGAGGGGTCGTATTTTTTGGCGAGGCGTTCGATCAGTTTCATGGTTTTCTTTATCTTGTTTTGCGCATGCGTATCTCAGTGCCTCGACAATACGCCTTGCGATATGAAAATAAAATTCTTTATTTTTTCGCTGCTTTTTCAACGGCTTTGGCGTCGTTCCAGCCGGCCAGACGGTCTTCGCGCGGCGCGGATTGGATATCCGCATGGCCTTTTTGTTTCAGGAATTGCTCCATATGGCGGAAGCGTTTTTCAAACCGGCTGTTGGTGATCCGCAGTGCGTCTTCGGCATCGAAGCCGTGATAGCGCGCGAAATCGACCATCATGAACATCAAATCGCCGAATTCGGCCATCACACGTTCCATGTCGGGTTTATCAGCGTGGATTTCCTGTTTAAGTTCGCCGACTTCTTCGGAAATTTTATCCAGCAGCATATCGACGTTCGGCCATTCCCAGCCAGCCTTGGCCGCGCGGCCTTTCAGCTTGGCGGAGCGTACCAGCGCGGGCAGGCCCGTCGCGATTTCATCAAGGATGCTGGCGTCTTTTTTGATGCCTTTGCGCGCGCGTTCTTCGGCTTTGATTTCTTCCCAGCGGCGGTCGATTTCCTCGGGCGTGGTCAGGGTGTTCGGCTCGTCGCCAAGGATGGTCGGATAACGGCGCTCCAGCTTGTCGACAATCGCTTGCGCAACATCGTCGAAGGTAAAGCTGCCGCGCTCGCGGGCGATTTCGGCATGGAAAGCGATTTGCAGCAGTACATCGCCCAGCTCGTCGCGCAGCGGGCCGTCATGCTGGCCTTGGTCGATCATATCGGCGGTTTCATAGGACTCTTCGACAAGATACGGCACCAGCGATTGGTGGGTTTGCTCCTTGGTCCACGGGCAGCCTTCAGGATGGGTGCGCAGGTAGGCCATGATATCGAGCAGCCGGTCAATCGGGCGCTCTGCGGTGGTGACCTGACGTTTGGCCTGTGGCTGGGTGGTTTTTGTCGTAGACATATATTGGGTTCTCCTGATGATGCGGGCTTTGTAGCACGCGCGGCGGATTTTGGCGAATCCGCCGATGTTGCTGGCGAAGACAGGCCAGACGGGGCGATGCCGCGGGCGGCTTTTGCCCCTGCGGCGACCTGTCTAATGATGTGATAATGTATATTATGGAAATTAACAGATATGCCCAGTTCAGGGCATCCAGCCGTAAAACAGTATATGCGCTATCAGGCTATTCGCAAACGTCAAATGCTCTGCGGCGGTATCCCGTCATCATAGCCCGGCAATGCATCCCATATGCGGTTTGATGGCAGCCCGATGAGGTTTGCCACGCGCACGGCGTCTTGCCGCGCTGTACGGCTGTCGGCATAGTTCATCACGTATACGCGCCCGGCATCACGCAATACAAAATTGATCTGATAATTTCTATGCTTGCTGCCGCGGTGCATGACCAGCTGGATGGCATGGATATCGCTGAAATACGTCCGTTCATCCTTAATGACCATGCAGCGTTCGGTCTGGTCAAAAAACACCGAACGCCGCAGCCCGATAAAAAGCCCGAGTCCGATCAAGAAAAACATCAGCCCGAACAATGCCGGATAAAGAATATCCTGATTGATATCTTTTCCATCGCGGATAGCCGACGTCACAAGCGCGATGGCTGTACCGCCGCCAAGTAGCATGAAAATGCCGGTCAGGAAATACAGACTCTTCGTCGGTTTATAGCGCAGACCGTATCCGATGTCATCGAACAGTCTGTGCGTGTTAAAATTGCTGCTGCCTTTGCCGAAGGATTCCCATTCCGTTTTCAGCGCGATATCGTCGTTGAATTCCGACGGGTCACGCGTTTTATTCATGGCCTGAATCTTGTCGACGAATTTTTTGATGAAGTCCATGCTGGCGCGCTCTCAAAAGCTTCGCCATGACGGTGCGAAGCGTTATGTCAGGTGCAGTTCCATGAAAATCGTATCATAGTTTCCGCCTTCGACGGAATAAACCTGACGGGCTGTTTCTGAAAAACCGAGTCTGCGGTAGAGGCCGATGGCGGCTGTCTGTGTCGCGGTGACATGCAGTTCAAGGACCTCATATCCAAGTTCACGCGCATCGTCGATGAGAGTCAGCGCGAGATGCTTGCCGTATCCTTTGCCGTGCTGATGCGGATGCACATGCAGATTGCACAGCTCGGCGCGGTTGTTTTCTTTTGGCTTGATGCCGCCGAATCCCAAAAGTGTGCGGTCATCATAGGCAAACAGGCCGAGCATCGTGCCGTTGTTGTTTTGATAGCCGCTGGCGCGGGCATAGATATCGCCGTGGAAATCCGGATTCTGCACAAACCCCGCCGCATTCTTTTGCAGCGAATAGCGATAGAGCGCGCGCAGCTGGTCGGCGTCAGTTTCCGTGACGGGGCGCAGAATGACGTTGTTTTCCGTTTGCATGGGCATTAACCCCCTTCTCTGCGGCGGCCGGTTTGTGATCGTCGTTGACGGCGGCGTAATTCACGAGAGTCTGCTTGAAAATATGGCGCAGGTTGACAAGGTCGGCAATCGCCGCGCGTTCATCGACCTGATGCATGCCGCCCTTGGCCAAATAATCATCCGGTTTGTGGTGTTTGCAGGCAATGCCGCCGCGCTCCGGCAGACCCAGTTCGATGATTTCCGCCTTGGGGAAATAATTCGACACAAAACGGCCGTCGGTGGTGCCGCCGCTGCCGTCCAGTTTGGCGGGCGTACCCAGCACGGTCTGCACGGCATCCTGCGCAGACTTGGCAAGTCCTGCAGGTTCGCTGTAATACGGCTGCGATGCCGTGTCTTTGTTGGCGACAACTGTGATGTTTTTCAGCTTGTCCGCATCCGGATGCGCCTTGGCCCATTCAGGCGGATTGGCAAGCGCGTCTTTGATCCACGCCTCAAGGCTGTCCGGCGTTTGCGACGGCGTGAAGCGGATGTTCCACAGCGCCTCCGCCTTTCCCGGAATAACCGCGCTGGCGCCGAAGTCGCCGGATTTCAGCGCGACGGTTTCGAAATTGGTATTGGGGAAATTTTCGTTACCGTCTTTCCATTCCTTGGAAGACAGGATGGATACCGCAAGCGCGAGCGCGCGGTTCGGGTTTTCGAAAAGTTCCTGATAGGCGGCATGCCCCTGCACGCCCGCGACGTTGAACGTGCCGACAAGACTGCCGCGGCGGCCGATTTTGATATGGGATCCGAGATCATCCTGCGAGCTGGGTTCGCCCACGATGAAGGCGTCCGGCGCCTGCCCCTCTTTTTTCAGCCACTCCAGCACTTTGCGCGTGCCGTTCACGGCGGCCCATTCTTCGTCGGTGGTCAAAATCATGCTCACGCGCACGGGGCCTTGCGATGACAGTTCTTTCATCGACTCTTCAACGGCGGTGATGAAGGCGGCGACGCTGCCTTTCATATCCGTCACGCCGCGGCCATAAAGATAGCCGTCTTTAATCTCGCCATCGAAAGGCTTCGTCGTCCAGCGGGCTTCGTCGCCGACGGGAACGACGTCCAGGTGGCCGATGTAGCAAATATGTTTGGGCGGCTGGCCGTTGTCGTTGTTGTTGCCAGCCTTGTCCGCGCCGAACGTCCATTCCAGATAAACGTTTTCGACGGGGTAATCCCATTTATGGTGGCCGCCGCTATATTCGCTGCGCTCTACGCGCGCGCCCGATTTTGCTGCGTATTCGGCAATCGCATCGATACTGCGGGCGGAAGCCGGCTTGTCAGCCGGATTCACGGCGGTGATGCTGGGGATTTTGACCAGTTCACGCGCCAGTTTGACCGTTGCGTCGCCCGCAGCGTCGATGTCGTGGTGATGATGATGGTGGCTGTGCTTATGCGGCACGTGCGCTCTCCATCCATGCGGTGGCGCGTTCGAAATAGCGGCTGGTGTTGATGCGGCGGGCATCTACCTGCGTTTTGGCAATCTCGCGGAAAGACGCGACGGACGGCAGTTCGGCCGCTTTGTAGAGATATTGATACGGCCCTTCGGCATCGCGCACCAGCAAAGCGCAGTCACGGTTTTGCAGGTTGGCGTAAACCTGTTCGCGGCCCTGCAGCAGGCTGGCGCAGATGACCAGTTCGTTTTCGCCGGGCGCGTATTGCAGCGCATCCATGCGCTCGACGCTGACCTGATCTTTCAGGCCGATTTTACGGCTGAGCTGTTCGGCCAGCGCGCAGGCTTCTTCGTCGAAATCGACGCAGATGACTTTGGATTGCGGGCAGTGACGCGCGAGCAGGAAGGCCGTGAGCGGCAAAGCCCCTGCCCCCAGAAAGCTGATGCGGTCAAACTTGCGGGTTTTGAACAGGTCAAGTTCCGCCTGACAAAGCTCGGTATACTCGGGGAAGTACCAGAATTCGGCAAGGTCGCACACAGGGCGGCTGATAAGGTGTTTCGCCCAGAATTTTTCCATCTCGCATTCCGCAATGCCGCAGAGCACGGGCAGGTTTTCACGCTCGACCGCCAGTTCGGGTGCATCCAGCAAAAACTTCGCCAGCTCCGGCGACTGGCAGCGCGTCAGCGTGCGCACCAGATGCGTCAGGGAATCCGTCACGCGGTGGTTCATCGGCGACAGATTTTTTTCGGTGCGCAGCAGCTGGTAGCTGGCGCGGATGGCGCTGATGGCTTCTTGCTTGAGCATGTTTGTCGGCATTGGGTGACCTGCTTTCCCTCGTGTTTCCGCTGGGGTATGTTTTTTATAATTCGTTTTTGCTGTGAATGCAAATCATTCTCATTTGCAGCGAATATACACCCGCCCATAACTTTGTCAAATCACAAAATAACTATTATTTATCAAATATATAGGATTTCAGAGGTACGGATTGCCCCTTGCCTGCCGCGGCCCGCTGCGGTAACAAAGAAGCCAGAAATTTTTATAAAACAGGGGGATACGACATGCAAAAACGCGCACTGGGTGATTCCGGTTTGATGGTGGCGCCGCTGTGTTTTGGCGGAAATGTTTTTGGCTGGACGATTGATGCCGCGCAGTCCTTCCCCCTGCTCGATGCCTTTGTCGATCGCGGATTCAATTTCGTGGATACCGCCGATGTCTATTCGACATGGGGCGGCCCCAACAACAAGGGCGGCGAGTCCGAAACCATCATCGGCGCGTGGTTCAAACAATCCGGCAAGCGGGACAAGGTGGTGCTCGCAACCAAAGTCGGCCATGACATGACACCGGAGAAACGCGGCCTTTCCGCTGCGCATATCCTGCGCTCCGTCGATGAAAGCCTTGCGCGTCTGCAAACCGATTACATCGATCTGTATCAATCGCACAAAGACGATTTGAGCGTGGCGCCGGATGAAACGCTGCGCGCCTATCAAAAACTGATTGAACAAGGGAAAGTCCGCGCGATTGGCGCATCGAATTTCACGGCAGAGCGTCTGGCGCTGTCGCTACAAACGGCGAAGGATGCAGGTCTGCCCCGTTATTGCAGTTTGCAGCCGGAATATAACCTTTATGACCGCGCGGGGTTCGAGGCGGAATTGATGTCCCTCTGCGTCAAGGAAAACATCGGGGTCATCAGTTATTACTCCCTCGCCCGCGGCTTCCTCAGCGGCAAATACCGCAGCGAAGCGGATGTCGGCAAATCCGTGCGCGGCGCGCGCGTGACCGAAGTCTATTTCAACCCGCGCGGCTTTCGTATTCTGGCGGCGCTCGACAGCGTCGCCGCCGCGCACCACAGCAACCCCGCCCGCATCGCCCTTGCATGGCTGATGCAGCGCCCCGCCATCACCGCCCCCATCGCCAGCGCAACCACGATTGCGCAGCTGGAAGATTTAATGGCGGCAGCCGAGGTGAAACTGACGGCGGATGATGTGAAGGTTTTGGATGGGGCGAGTTCTCTTAAATGAAAAACATTTTTATAGCTTTTGCTATGGCGCTTTTCACGCATCACCGGATGCGAGGTTGGTAAAAACAGGGAATTCTGGGGTGCGGCAAGTGATTTAAAGGCATGCTGAGATAAATACCTTACCAAAAGCTGTTACTCTCATCAGTTTGCGCACTGATTTAAAATTAATAACTTCACTTGAGGTTATATCTAAATAGGGCTTAATTTTACGATGGCTCTCTAGTATTTCATATTGTCGTTCGTCGGTTAGCTTATGTGTTTCGATAACATCAATTATTTTCAGACGTGCTAAGTTATCCAAATAGACTGAAATATTGTCCGGAAAAACACATCCTGCCTTTTCACTGATGTCCGAAAAGTTATTTATAACTGTGTGGAAACCGGCTGCTCTAGTTTTCTGGTGGGTTTGGATATCAATTAAAGGCATACTTGAATATGCACGACCTGCACCCGAAAGATAATTTAATATTTTGGCTTCATCTGTGTTTAGTTGTTTAATTATTTCAACATAAGATGGGTGCGCTGATTGCTTTGTCTGAGAATTCATGCTCGTGGCCAAAAGCTTTGCAAACATGTCTCTTAGTTCTGTGGAGTTTCCAGTAAACCGTATTGCTTCGAGTGCTGGCCCCGCGACTGCAGGGTCCGGAGTAATTAAGTTTTCTTCAGGAACATCTTTTAAACGCTCGGCAACATCGTGATTAATCCACTCTTTGATTTTGTCAGCGCCCCAAACAAGCCCATATAAGGGCAATAAGGCTGCGTCCACGGCCTTAACCGAAATGTTCACAATATTCGCGGCTGTTTTTCCTGCGGACTCGATATGCTGCCCAAATTGTTTTGAAGCGGGTGACAGTGCATTACTCAGGAGTTCGCCCGTAGCTTCGGAGATATTCTTTTTCTTTTCGTCTGACACAGAAAACGCTCGAAGGAAAATGCTTTTGAAAAAATGGTCGGAGTGCGGGGATTCGAACCCCGGGCCTCTTGCTCCCGAAGCAAGCACTCTACCAGGCTGAGCTACACTCCGACGCGCGGGAACAAGTATATAGAGGCAGTTATGTCGCATATTTCCCCGTGCGGCGCAAGGGGTATTTGCGGGAATTTTGCGGGGTTAGTAATCCCGTTCTACTGCAAAATCAATGAGTTCGGCCAAATCACGGCGGATGCCGTTGCCGGGCAGATTTTCAAGGCATTTGCGCCCTTTGGCCGCAAAATCCCGCGCCTGCGCGAGGGACAGCTCCAGCCCCTTGTGCTTTTTAATCAGCCCCTGCGCTTCGGCCAGATCGCCGTCTTTCTGGTCGAGGTCGCACATCGTGCGCTGCCAGAACTGCTTTTCCGCCGCGCTGGCCTTGGCCATGGCTTTGAGCACCGGCAGGGTCATCTTGCCTTCTTTGAAATCATCGCCGATGGATTTGCCAAGGCGCTCTTCGGACGCGGCGTAATCCAGCACGTCATCCGAAATCTGGAACGCAAGACCCAGATACATGCCGTAGTCGCGCAGCGCCGTGCATTCGCCCGCCGGACGGTCGGCCACGATGGCGCCAACCTCGCAGGCGGCGGCGAAAAGCTCGGCCGTTTTGGCGCCGATGACTTTGAGGTAATCGGCTTCGGTGGTGTCGATGTTATTGGCGGTGGAGAGTTGCAGCACCTCCCCCTCCGCAATCACGGCGGAGGCGTTGGAGAGGATGCGCAACACTTCGAGAGAGCCGTCTTCGACCATCAGCTGGAACGAACGGCTGAACAGGAAATCGCCCACCAGCACGGCGGCTTCGTTGCCGAAAACGGCATTGGCCGAGGCCTTGCCGCGGCGCTGGTCGCTTTCGTCGACCACGTCGTCATGTAGCAGCGTGGCGGTATGGATGAATTCGACGCAGGCGGCGAGTTTATATTGGCGCGTGCCCTTGTAGTCGAACAGCGCGGCGGAGGCCAGCGTCAGCAGCGGGCGGATACGTTTGCCGCCCCCCGCAATCAAATGTCCGGCCAGCTGCGGGATGAGCGGAATGTCGGATTGCATGCGGTCGAGGATCAGCGCGTTCACCGCGGCCATATCCGGCTTCAGCGCGTCGGACAGGCGCTGGAGCGGGTTTGCGGTTGTCGCCGCGGCGGCGGGCGTATTATCATGTGCGGTATGCGCAGGCGTCATGTCCGTCTTCCGGCATGGTTGAAACTGCACTGTTATAACAAAATTTCACGCCGGATATCAGTGAATTTTTAGGACGCATTTTTCGGAATAGTGAACGGGCGGATGATCGAAATCTACAGCACCAGTGACATCGGGCAGATTGCCTTCGTCAAATCCCTTTTACAGAGCGCCAGTATGGAATACGTGGTGTTTGACGAACATACCTCCGGCCTGTTCGGCGGCTTTGCCGATTGCCGTATTATGCTGCTGGATGATAACGATTACGAAGCGGCTTATGACCTGCTGTTCGATGCAGGCCTGACCCCCAGCGAAGCGGAGTACGGCGCATGACACAGACCCCGGACGCAAAACAGGATATGCCGGTGATTGAAACCACGCTGCTGCGCGGGCGTGTGAAGCTGCTGCAACCTAAAAGCGGGTTTCATGCCTCGCTCGACACCGTGTTCCTCGCCGCCGCTGCGGTGGCCAAAGACCGCTGGCAGGTACTGGATATCGGCTGCGGCGTTGGTTCTGCTGGTTTGTGTGTTACATCAAGAAATAAAAATATCCATTTGACCGGATTGGATATTCAACGTGATTTGGTGGATTTGGCGCTGCAAAACGCCGTACTCAACGATGTTGCGGGTCGCTGCCGCTTTTTTCAAGGATCTTTGCTGACGGAAAAAAACATTGAAAACAATTATTTCAATTCCGTTCTTATGAATCCACCTTATCAGGAGGGCGGCACACATACGCCCTCGCCCAGTACCATCAAGGCCTTCGCGCATGGCGAAGATGCCTCAGGCGCTACTTTAGAAAATTGGGCTAAGTATGCTCATTCAAAAATAAAAAATGGCGGATACCTGACGGTGATCCACCGCGCCGACCGTCTGGACGATGTGCTGATGGCACTGGGCAAGAAACGCTGGTTCGGCAGTTTCGTGGTCTATCCGCTCTATCCCCATGCCGGCGAAGATGCCCGCCGCGTGATCGTGCAGGCGCGCAAGGAACGCTACGCCGCGCTCAAGCTCAAATCCGGCATGATCATCCATCAGGCAAACGGCCAGTACACGCCAGATGCCGAGGCCGTGCTCAGTGACGGCGCGGCGATAAATATGGATTGAGCCGCATCTACCGCAGGGTCTCTATCCAGTCTATGGCGTTATTACGGCAAGTGAAAGTAGATGAACCTCTGCGCGGCGTTGTCGTTGCCTGCGCAGTCCACGGACCCTGAATGCTCTCGCCCTTGTATTCTTTTATCTGCTGGCCGGATATGTCAATGCTTTGAGGTTCGCAGAAAAATATATCTTCATCGGCCTTCTTCTTCCAGACGCTACAGGCCACCGTGAAAAGTGTTGCCGCGCCCTTATCATCGACTGAAAAGTATCCGCTATATTTATGCGGAGCGTCAAAGCTGAGCGCAATTTCAGCACTACTGCCCAAAGCTGGGCAAGCCGAACCGTTGCCAAGAACGCCTGTCGGTAGTTTACCATCAATCCCGGAGGCATAGCCTGTCAGCTTAAGCAGTTCCCTTTCTATCCTTGCCGTGTGCGTGAGCTTGATATAGCCGCGGAATTGCCCGTCCTGTTTCGGCAGGGCGCGAACAGTGATATGGCATATCTCATCGGGATTGATGGATTGCGTGAGACAGTTGCTATAGGGATCGATATCCCATTCACTGCTGATTTGCCCCAGCGAAGGTGAGGTTTCTACACGCAAGTTAAGTGACGGTGAAATCTTGTTGCCAACATTTTTAATAAAAAAAGTTTTTACATCGTCTTTGTTTTCTTTGCCATTGATAACGAACCGTGCTTCTGCTGGCGGCACGGGTTGCCACTGCAAAACGGCCCGATGCTCAGGTGTATATATGTAACTCGGTATCTCGATCGTTTTTCTGATCAGTTCAACCTGCTTTTCTTCTTTGCTGTTCGCGCGCAGATAGGTGATCTTTATGGGCGTGTTGGCAGTCTCGCCTCTTATTTTCTGAATAACGTCGTTTGTGCGCATGCCTGCGATGGGTTGGCCATCAACTTTTATAATTCTATCTCCCTGTATCAGTCCTGCCCTGGCCGCAGGTTTGTCGGGGATAACTTCGTCGATTTTTAAGCCTGTTTCAGGAACGGGATGGTCAAACGAGACTTTGAACGTCATCCCTACGCCTGTGTACATGTTCATGACGCCATTATTGACCATGATTTTTTGTGTGGTGGCAGGTGCCAGTTTTAATTCAAGCGCTGGATTGCTTTTAAGCTTGCTGCGCAAGATCGGATATTTATATGTCCGAAGATAGCGATTGTCGCATTCGGGCTCTATTCGGATCTGAACCCCCTCTGAAATGAGGACGAAGCGTATATTCTGTTCGATATCCACAGCGCGCCATCGCTTGAAGCCTTTTTCGGTTGTTTTTTCATCTTCTCTCCAGAGAAGGCATCCGTCCAGCACGGCCCTGTCGATGTCTTTGTCTCCGGCAATGCGCACAAAACCGTCATCGAATATGGCGAGGCCGGGTGCTGTCACGAAAATACTATTCGGCAAACCGTTTTGGCTGTTGATACTTTGCAGTCGTGGCGCAAAAACGCCATCTATATGCAGCGGCCTGCTATCTGTGACCGTTATCGCCTTTTCGCCGGTTTCTGCGGATATCTGGGTAGAGGCCGATGTCTGCTGCAAGGCCGTTTTTAATGAGTCGATTTGTATACGCCATCTTTGCGTGCGGAAATAAGAGAACGGCTGAGGATCTTGAATGAAATGGCTTAGGGCTGGGGCGTTTTCTTCCAAAACGATATCCGCGATAATATCAAGCTTGCTGTTCAGTGCGGATATCTTGTCCTGCTGGGACTGTAGTTTATCGTTCATGTCATCGCGCGCAGCGTTGATATGGGTCGATAACCTATCGATGTGATCATTTATGCTTTTGATATTCTCATACGTCTCTTTTTGTTTTTCTTCTTGCGACTGTTTCTGCGTTTCAATTGACAGCTGTATTTTCTGGATATGCAATACCGCAAAAACCGCAAAGACAGACAGGGCGATGATAGAAATACCGTTCAGGATTCGCCAAAACAAAGCCATGATTGAAGCCTAACAAAAAACTGTTGCAAAAAATCTGATATAAAAAAATTAAGCCTTATGCAGGCTTAATTTTTATCGCATCAATGTGCATTCGATGTCAAAAACTGCTTTTCGGTGCGGAAACCTGCGGCGCCTGTGGGCGCTGTTTGAAATCGGGTTCCTTGAAGTTCTGGATAGATACAGAAGCCGCCACGCCGCCCAGAATATCCAAAAGCGGGCTGGTGGGCTTGGCTTCGACCGCAACATGCTGGTCTTTGAAAACATCGGCCACGGGGTCGCCGGGTTTCATTTTGTTGGTGTTCTGGTGCATCAGGGGCTGGAAAGCGTCGACTTTAAAGCCGCTATTCGCAAGACCCGCCATGAGCGAGCTGCCTTCGCGGGCGACGATTTCGCCGCTGCCGCCGGTGACTTCCATAATATTTTTACCCGGTGATACGCTCATCCCACTCCCCTATGGTTTTTTATCTCTGTGCTTCTTCGTGATATCTTTTTTATGTTTTAAGGCTGATCAGGCGCTATGGCGGTACGCGACATTGGTCAGATGCTTGGGCGGATTGGTGGTATCCATGACCTCCATCAGCCCGATTTCGCTGGTCTGTTTCAGTTTCTGGCAGGCATGGGCGCTGAGCCCCTGTTCGGAGTAAATCAGCGTGTCTTCCATCAGCAAATCGATTGTATTCGCGCCCACACGGAAATGAATGGGGCTGTCCTTGGGCAGTTGCCCGTTCAGCACCATGACCACGTTTCCGGTCGCCCCGAAGATAATCATGCTTTCAGAAATCATGCCGGTCATCCCGTTTGCATCAAACAAGCCTGTTTTGGCCTAATGTGATTTTATGCAAAAAAGATGAACGGAAGGTTAACGGGCGGTTTTTTCGCCCCGCCACCCCTGCGTCAGGCTACCGTGATGCGGAACAGGCGTTTGTCGGCCGTCGGGTCGTTGGGGACAAACGGACGGCTACAGGTGGCCTCGATTTCGATTGTCTGGCCGCTTTGCTGGCCGGCCTGATAGACCAACTCCTCAATCGCCTGCCCGCCGCAGACGAATTCGCCCGGTTCTTTCTGGCGCTTGAATTCCTGTGAAATCAGGCTGGCGGCACCGGCTTTCAGGCGGATATCCCACAAATACCCCGTCGTGGCGTCTGCTTCCAGCTCGATGCGGAAATGCTCGCCCTTTTGTACGGTCGCGGTATTGAAAGCCTTGGTCAGGGTTTTCATCGGGATGCCTCGAAGTTCTGAAAAACGGAATAAACCTATCCTAAAGCAAAAATCCCCCCTGCCAACCCTTTTTTCATCTGCCGCAGGGGGCTTGGAAAGATGCAGCGCAGCATGGTAGGTTATAGCCCCATATTAACGGCGAAAAAACAAATGTCAGACAATAAAAAACCGCTCAGCTTTCAAGAACTCATCCTCACCCTTCACCAGTTCTGGTCGGATCAAGGATGCCTCATCCTCCAGCCCTATGACATGGAGGTGGGCGCGGGTACCTTCCACCCCGCAACCACGCTGCGCGCGCTGGGTAAGCAGCCGTGGAATGCGGCCTATGTGCAGCCGTCGCGCCGCCCCACCGATGGCCGCTATGGCGAGAACCCGAACCGTCTGCAACATTATTACCAGTATCAGGTGATCATGAAGCCGTCGCCGGAGAATATTCAGGAGCTGTATCTGGAGAGCCTGAAGAAAATCGGCATCGATTCAAAATATCACGATATCCGTTTCGTCGAAGACGACTGGGAAAGCCCGACGCTGGGCGCCTGGGGCCTCGGCTGGGAAGTCTGGTGCGATGGCATGGAAGTCACGCAGTTCACCTATTTCCAGCAGGTCGGCGGCATTGAATGTAACCCCGTTTCCGCTGAAATCACCTACGGCCTTGAACGTCTTGCGATGTATATCCAGAACGTGAACAACGTTTATGACCTCGACTTCAACGGCCGCGGCGTCAAATACGGCGATGTGTTTTTGCGCGCCGAACAGGAATATACCGCCCACAACTTCGAATTCGCCAATACCGATATGCTGCTGCGCCATTTCGAAGATGCGGAGAAAGAATGCCTCTCGCTGCTTTCCGCCCAGTCCGACCATCCGTCGCTGAAAGGCCGCAAGGGCCTCGCCCTGCCCGCCTATGACCAGTGCCTGAAGGCCAGTCATTTGTTCAACCTGCTGGATGCCCGCGGCGTGATTTCCGTGGTCGAGCGTCAGGCATATATCGGCCGCGTGCGTGCGCTTGCCAAAGCGTGCTGCGAGGCATGGGTCGGCGAAGGTTTGTCAACTAAACATGAAGAATTCAAAGAATTCGTCCTTTAATAAAAACAATAAAGAGAAGCAACTTAATCATGGCCGAATTTTTGCTGGAACTTTTTTCCGAAGAAATCCCCGCCCGCATGCAAGCCAAGGGTGCGGACGACCTGCGCGATTTGATTGTCAAAGGGCTTGAGGAAAAAGGCCTAAGCTTCACCAAAGCCGAAGCCCATTCCACCCCCCGCCGCATCACCGTTGTGGTCGATGGCCTGCCCATGGAAAACAACCCGCCGCCGATTGATAAAAAAGGCCCGCGCGTGGATGCCGCACAGCAGGCGCTGGACGGCTTCCTGAAATCCATCGGCCAGAGCGATTTCAGCAAATGCGTACAGGAAGAAAGCCCCAAGGGCACCTTCTGGTATTACCGCGAAGCCGTCAAAAGCCAAAAAACGTCATATCTTCTTGTGGACATCATTGGCGAAAGCTTGAAAAAGTTTACATGGCCAAAATCTATGAAATGGGGTTCTCAAAACTCTTTTTCGTGGGTGCGCCCTCTTCGTTCAATAGTCGCTCTTTTTGATGGTCAAACGCTAGGGGCAAAATTCTATATTGAGGGGCTTGATTACGAACTGACCTACGGCGACAAAACAAAAGGCCACCGTTTCCTCTCCTCCGGTGCGTTCGAAGTGAAGAACTTCACCGACTACACCGAAAAGCTGAAAACCGCACATGTGATTTTGTCGCGCGCGGACCGCAAGGCGTATATTTCGGCCGAGGCGCAAAAACTCGCCGCCAAGGAAGGCCTCAAGGTCCATGAAAACGACGGCCTGATGGAAGAAATCGTCGGGCTGGTCGAATGGCCGGTGCCGCTGGTCGGGACGTTTGAAAAAGAATTCCTCGAAGTGCCGCAGGAAGTGCTGATTTCTACCATGCGCGGCGACCAGAAATATATCGCCCTTCTGGATAACACCGGCAAACTCGCGAATAAATTCGTGGTCATTGCCAATACGGTGACCGAAGACGGCGGCAAGAATGTTGTCGCGGGGAATGAAAAAGTCCTGCGCGCCCGCCTGTCCGATGCCAAATTCTTCTGGGATCAGGACCGTAAGCAAAAACTCGAAAGCCGCGTCGGTGCGCTCGGCCAAATCACGTTCCACCAGAAACTCGGCACGGTAAAAGACAAAGTCGCCCGCCTTGAGAAACTGGCGGCGCATGTCGCCAAACAAATCGGCGCCGACGACAAACAGGCGGCGCGCGCCGCCCTGCTCGCCAAGGCGGATTTGACATCCGGCGTTGTGTTCCAGTTCCCCGAAGTGCAGGGGATCATGGGCCGCTATTATGCGCTGCATGACAAGGAAACGCCCGCCGTCGCGCAGGCGATTGCCGACCATTACAAGCCCGTGGGCGCCAACGATAGCTGCCCCACTGGGCCCATCAGCATCTGCACCGCGCTTGCGGACAAGCTGGATACGCTGGCGGGCTTCTTTGCGATTGATGAAAAACCGACGGGATCCAAAGATCCCTTCGCGCTGCGCCGTGCGGCGCTGGGCATCATCCGCATCGTGCTGGAAAACAACCTGCGCCTGCCCCTCGTCCCGCTGTTCGAAGCGGCCTATAACGGTTATGCCGTATCGGGCCTGCGCCCCCTCAAGGACGTCACGGCGGATCTGGTGCAGTTCTTCACCGAGCGCCTCAAGGTCACGCTCAAGGATCAGGGCATCCGCCATGACCTTATCGATGCCGTTCTTGCCGCCGATGTGCGCAAGGATGATATCGCGCTGGTCGTGAAGCTGGTGCACGCGCTGCGCGATTTCGTCGGCACCGACAACGGCGCGAACCTGCTGGCAGCTTACAAACGCGGTGCCAACATTCTGCGTATCGAGGAAAAGAAAGACGGCAAATCTTTCGACGCCGCGGCGCTGAATGACGCGCTTTTGAAAGAACAGCCGGAAAAAGACCTCGCCGCCGCGCTCGCGCCGGTTGCCGCCAAGGTCAAAGACCTGTTCGCCCGCGAAGATTACACGGGCTGCATGGCTGCTCTGTCCGAACTGCGCGCGCCCGTCGATGCGTTTTTTGACAAAATCATGGTGAATGCGCCCGAAGCCGATATTCGCGCGAACCGCCTGAGTTTGCTTTCGCGCCTGCGGGATACCATGAACACCATTGCCGATTTTTCGAAAACAGAGGGGTAACGCCGATATGAACGCCAACGCACAACTGAAACCGGAACCAAATCAGATGCAAAAATGGGTTTATAGTTTTGGGAAAACATTGTGCGAAGGTGATGCGGGGCAGAAAAACCTGCTCGGCGGCAAGGGCGCGAATTTGGCGGAGATGAGCCGTCTCGGCCTGCCCGTTCCCCCCGGCTTTATTCTGTCGACCGAAGTCTGCACCTGTTTTTACCAAAACGGCAGCAGTTATCCCGCCGACCTCGAAGCGCAGGTCGATGCGGCGCTTGCGCGGCTTGAATCCGAAATCGGCGGCAAATTCGGCGCGGGCGAACGTCCGCTGTTGCTCGCCGTGCGCTCGGGCGCGCGGGTGTCGATGCCGGGCATGATGGATACCATTCTCAACCTCGGCCTCAACGACCAGACGGTCGCCGCGCTGGCCAAGGCCAGCAACAACCCCCGCTTCGCGTGGGATTGCTACCGCCGCCTGATACAAATGTATAGCGACGTCGTTCTCGGCGTGGATCACCACCAGTTCGAAGACGTGCTGGATACCTTCAAACGCCGCAACAAGCTGAAGCTTGATACCGATATCGATGCGGCCGGCTGGATGGAAATCGTCGATGAATACAAAACGATTGTCAAAGACGCCATCGGCAAGCCCTTCCCGCAGGATGCGCGCGAACAGCTGTGGGGCGCGATTGGCGCCGTGTTCAAATCATGGATGACGCCGCGCGCCGTCACCTACCGCAAAATCAACAGCATCCCCGAAGAATGGGGCACCGCCGTCAACGTGCAGGCCGTTGTGTTCGGCAACATGGGCGATGATTGCGGCACGGGCGTCGCCTTCACCCGCGACCCGTCGACGGGCGAAAATGTGTTTTACGGCGAATATCTGGTGAATGCGCAGGGCGAGGACGTGGTCGCGGGCATCCGCACGCCCCAGCCGATGAGCGAGCTGAAAACCGCCATGCCCGAAGTCTTTGCCGAGCTGAACGCCATCCGCCTCCAGCTGGAAAAACACTACAAAGACATGCAGGACATCGAATTCACCATTCAGAACCGCAAGCTTTATATGCTGCAAACCCGCGGCGGCAAACGCACCGCGGCGGCGGCGCTGCGTATCGCCGTTGAAATGGTCGAAGAAGGTCTGATCACCAAAGAACAGGCCGTGCAGCGCATCGTGCCCCATTCGCTCGACCAGCTCTTGCACCCGACCATCGACCCCAAAGCGGCCAAAACCGTGCTGACGCGCGGCCTGCCCGCCTCCCCCGGCGCGGCGGTGGGCGAGGTTGTGTTCGATGCCGACGAAGCGGAAACCCGCGCCAAGGCCGGACATAAAATCATTCTCTGCCGCACCGAAACCAGCCCCGAAGACATTCACGGCATGCATGCGGCGCAGGGTATTCTGACCTCGCGCGGCGGCATGACCAGCCACGCGGCCGTTGTCGCGCGCGGCATGGGCAAGCCCTGCGTTGCCGGTGCCGGCGATGTGCGCATCGACCACAAAGCGCGCACCATGACGATTGGCGATAAAACCTTCCGCGAAGGCGACATGCTGACGCTGGACGGCGCAACGGGCGAGGTTATGCAGGGCGCGATTGCCATGCGTCAGCCCGCCTTGACCGGGCATTTCGAAACGCTGATGGCCTGGGCCGACGGTATGCGCCGCCTCAACATCCGTGCGAACGCCGAAACGCCGCTGGACGCCGAAACCGCGCGTAAATTCGGCGCGCAAGGCATCGGTCTTTGCCGTACCGAACATATGTTTTTCGACCCCGCGCGTATTTTGCACGTGCGCCAGATGATTTTGGCGGAAACGTCGCAGGAGCGTAAAGAGGCACTGGCGAAAATTGAACCGCACCAGCGCAAGGATTTTATCGACCTTTTCAAAATCATGCAGGGTCTGCCGGTGACCATCCGCCTGCTCGACCCGCCGCTGCATGAATTCCTGCCCCAGCAGGCGGATGAAATCGCCGAACTGGCCGCATCGCTGAACATCAGCGCGGAGCGTGTGGAACAGCGTATCCACCGCCTGCATGAAACCAACCCCATGCTGGGCCTGCGCGGATCGCGTCTGGGGATTGTGTATCCTGAAATCTATGAAATGCAGGTGAAGGCGATTTTCGAAGCCGCCGCCGCCGTCAAGGCGGAAACCGGCAAAACCGTCATGCCCGAAATCATGGTGCCGCTGATTGCGACGAAGGCGGAGATGGATTTGCTTTCCGCCATGGTTGCCCGCGTGGCGACCGCCTGCGGGCTGAAGCGTGACGAATATCTGGTTGGCACCATGATTGAATTGCCGCGCGCGGCGCTGGCGGCGGGCAGTATTGCCGGAACCGCTGAATTTTTCAGCTTCGGCACCAATGACCTCACGCAGACCACGTTTGGTATCAGCCGCGATGATGCAGGGTCTTTCCTGCCCGTCTATCAGCAAACGGGGCTGCTGCCTGCCGATCCCTTCGCGTCTATCGATACCGAAGGCGTGGGCGAACTTGTCAAAATCGCGGCGGAGCGTGGCCGCAAGGCGCGCGCGGGCCTGAAGCTCGGCATTTGCGGCGAACATGGCGGCGATCCGGCATCGATTGCGTTTTTTGAAACGGTCGGTCTGGATTACGTTTCCTGCTCTCCCTACCGCGTGCCGATTGCACGTCTGGCGGCGGCGCAGGCGGCCATCAAGAAATAAAAACGGATTTTAATTGAAATCCATCAGGCGGTGGGCGGCAGATTGCGGCTCGCCGCCTGTGCTTTTGCGGCGTTTTCCTGATTGGTGCGCATGATTTTGATAAAGCTCTGGCGGCTGCGCACCAGCATGCTGAGCGTGCGGGAGCGGAATTCACGCAGATAAAGCACCACAACGACCGTCGTGCAGGCCACAATAAACAGCACAGGCGAGATAAACCACGCCAGCAGCGACAGCGCGAAATAATAAGACCGCAGGCCATAATTGAATTCATGCGCGGCGCGGTCGGATACGCGGGCGACCTGCTGGCAGAATTGTTCTTCGTCAATCGTCAGGTCGCGGTCTTTCGGCACCTGCGGCGCGGCGCCGATCATGATGGAGCAAAACGTATGCTGGCGCAGCGCCCAGGTGAAGCGGAAAAACGCGTAAATAAAAATCACCACCAGCGCCAGCAGCTTGAACTGGATTTGCTCCAGCGTTGTTTCGGTGACAAAGGCGTGGCCTTCCAGCAGTTTCAATACGCTGTCGGATGAATAAAGCACCGTCACCGCGCCCGCCAGCACGAAAATATTCGTGGTCGCCATGAAATTGACCATCTGCATCAGATTGCCCAGCAGCGCCAGATCGGCGATGCGGTTTTCATGTTTCAGCAGGCTTTTCATCCAGTCGATGCGGTAGCTGTAAATCAGCGCGGCAAGGCAGGCTTTGTTTTCGGCGGCGCGCTTGGCATAGAACGTGTAGCCGACCCAGCAGGTCAGAAACCACATAAAAGCCGCCCAGTTGAGAATGTCAGAGAAAATCATGCCAAAAACCGCCGCAAGGATGATGACGCGCATTATTTTTAATATGCGCAGCGGCCGATTGTCCACAAAAATATGCTGCGGCGCACAATATCGCTTGTTTTACAGGGGTTTTCAGGTAATCGGCGGCAGGCCGATGGCTTTGCGGGCTTCGTTTTCGAATTTCTTGAGTTTATCAAGGCCCGGTTCGATTTCCGTCATCACAAACGTCACGCGCTTGGCCGGACTGCCGACGGTGTTGTCGGGAAATTCGTAAGACCAGTTGCGTATCTTGACCAGAAGACCGCACAGCACCGCGCCCATGCCGTCATGGTTTTCTTCGACCTGACGGCGCAGCTGGTCGAAAGATTCCTTGTTGATGTCGCTCCAGAACATATGAAAGGCCTTATTGAAACGGCTCATACGTTCGCGCACCGAATTCGTCAGTTTATAAACGATATCCTCGGTATTGCGGCAGGCGTTGACCATGCGCGGCGATGCCTTGACATCGCGGCTTTGTTGCAACTCGCCGATCCATTGCATGAACCGTTCAATTTCGTCGCCAAGGCTTTCGAAACTGTGACGGTAATAGGCAACAGACAGAAAAACATCACTGTATGAAGCCAGAAAACGCGGGATTTCCTCCAGCGGAATGCCTGTTTTTTCCGACATGATGCGCAGGTTGTCGCGCACCCGCGCGATATCCGGGTCGTTCAGCAGCAGGTTGATGTCCTCATGCCCCTGCGCCTGTTCGTAGCCAAAAATGCGGTCTACCAGCGGCCGCGTGAAAGCCATCATGTATTGATGCAGTGTCAGCTTCATATCGTCGGTGAGGTCGAGTTTTTTCTCGTCATCCACTTCGACGCCGATACGCTTCAGGCTGCCGCGCAGGGAATAAACGTCATAACTGTTCAGCGCCGCAAGTGCGCGGATAATCGCGCGGTCGCGCGTGCTGTTAGTAATGTTTTCGGCAATGTCGTCGGGCCGCATTTGCAGACTGCCCGCCACGGGGTCGTTCATCAATTCGACCGTGGTTTCCATGCGTGTGTTTTTGATGAGGCGTGCGTTGCGCAGCGCCGTACTCGACAAGGGAATCATCGACAAGGATAGTTTGTCGAGAGAATCCTGCTCTTTGCCCTTGTTAAAAATATAGTTATCCCGTGAAGCGCCGGCCATGCCCCCATACCCCGCTTTGGTCCATGGAAACATTATATCTGGTTATGGTTAATTTTTAGATACTGGTGTTCAAGATACTGAATTTTCAAGATAAGCGGGTAGCGTGACAGCAACGGGTTTATTGCCCGCCGAGGTCAGATTCTCAAGGGAATCAAGCCGCACAAGGGCCAGCGCCTGCTCCGTTTCGCGGGGGTTGGACTGGCGGACTTCGCCCACCACGCGCCCGCCATTGAACAGCATGTCGCCTTCGGTGATGTCGCGTCCCTCGACAATCAACAGCCGTTTTTTCGCAAGGCCCTTGTAGTGCATGCGTGCGGTGACTTCCTGCCCGATATAGCACCCCTTGTCCCACGCAATCGCCCCCAGAAGGTCGAGGTTCATATCAGCTGCGAAATCTTTTTGCGGCTGAATGGCCGGCGTATCGGGAATGCCATGGCGGGTGCAAAGGTCGATGTAATCGTCATGCGTGCCCTGCTGTATACCGGCCGTCGGCGGCACATCGGCCGTATAAAGTCTATAGCCGAGCGCGCTATGGCGCGGGTCGCGCAAACCGTGCGACGGATGCGCATAGACTTTCACGGCGCCTTCATCCAGCGGGCGTATATCAACCTTCGCGCGCAGTTTGAATATGCCAAGGCGCGACAGAAAATCATCTGCACGCATGCTGAAAATATCGACGATGAATCCTTCCTGCGCGGGCTGGCGGCTGACAAAAAAATCATGCAGGAACTGCCCCTGCGGTGTCAGCAGAAGGCTGTAAATCATATTGTTATCCGTGAGGGTACGGATATCTGCCGTCATGACGTTCTGCAGAAAATCCATCGCATCCTGCCCCGTCACGCTGATAAGGCGGCGGTCTTGCAGGCGGGCGCAATGTTTGAGGTCAGGCGGCTGATTTGGATTCTGCATATGCTTTCAAGGCTCTGTCACGGGATTGAATCAAATCGACGACGGGCGCCGGATAATCTTTCGCCGTGGCGCGCAGCATCGGCGGCGCTTCCCACGGGGTATGTATCAAACTGTCGGGCATATCGCGCAGTTCCGGCACGTATTTGCGGATATAAACGCCGTCTGCGTCGAATTTCTTGCTTTGCAGGACGGGGTTGAATACGCGGAAATACGGCGCGGCATCGGCACCGCATCCGGCAATCCACTGCCAGCCTGCGGCGTTATTGCCAAGGTCGGCATCGACCAGCGTATCCCAAAACCAGTCCTCGCCGTCGCGCCAGTGCAACAGCAGGTTTTTCACAAGAAAAGACCCCACAATCATGCGCACGCGGTTGTGCATCCAGCCGGTTTGCCACAGCTGGCGCATGCCGGCATCGACAATCGGATATCCGGTCTGGCCGCGTTTCCACTTTTCCAGCAGATCGTCATCGCGCACCCACGGGAAGTTTGCAAATTGCTTGTTCCACGGCTGGTCGGGAAAATCGGGCGCGTGATACAGCAGATGATAGGAAAATTCGCGCCATATCAACTGACGCAAATAAGCCTGCGCCTGCACATCGAAATTCTTTTCGCGCGGGTTGTCGGCAATCGCGCGGCTGACGGCATGCCATATCTGGTGCGGGCTGATTTCACCGAAGTGCAGATGCGGCGACAGTCTGGACACGCCGTCGATCGCGGGGAAGTCGCGTTCCGATTTATAAATTCCTAGGCCCTGTTTTAAAAACGCGTTGAAGCGGGTTTGCGCCCCCTGCTCGCCCGGTGTCCATTCTTCGGCCATGCCGCCGTACCACTTGATGCGGGGCATCAGCCGCAGACCATCGATACCGACACCTTTTGCCATCGGCGCGCCGCTGTAACGCAGGACGGGTTTGGCGCTACCTAGCGCAGGGCGGATGGTGCCGCTTTGCTCAAGGCAGGCTTTTGAAAACGGGGTGAAGACTTTGTAGCTGCCGCCTGTTTTGTTGACGATGCTCCAGGGCTCGAACATCAGATAGGCGCTGAAGCTTTGCGCATCGATGCCGCGTGTTTTCAGGGATTCCTTGATGGCCTTGTCGCGGTCCATCGCCCACGGTTCATAGCAGCGGTTCCAGTAAACGCCGCACGCGCCGGTCTCGGCAATCATTTTGTCCAGTTCGCGTCCGGCAGAACCCGACAGATAAACCAGCGGATGAAAACCCGCTTTTTGCAGCTGCGCATCCAGTGACAGCAGGCTTTGATGCAGCCACCAGCGCGAGGCACCGCCCCGTTTCCAATGCTGCGGGCTTTGGTCGTCGAGGATATAAACAGGCACAACCGGATGCCCGCTGCTGGCCGCTGCCGACAATGCGGGGTTGTCCGACAGGCGTAAATCGCTGCGGAACCAGAAAATAACGGGGGATTTTTGCGCGGCGCTAGCAGACATGATGCGCGATGACCTCCAGCAGATAACGAATGTCTTCCGCGTCATGATATGGGCCGAAGCCGAAGCGCAGGCAATCCCCGCGGCGGTCGGTGATCACATTATTCTTGCGCAGACATTCGCAGATACCGGCGGCATCCGCCGTGCGGAACGTCAGAAAATTGCCGCGCCGCCGTTCATGCACGGGCACCAGCAGGTTTTCAGGCCGGAGCGCCGGATGCCCCAGCGCCGGCAAGCCGGATACAAACTGCCCCTGCAAGTGGTGCGCATGAGTATGGATATCCCTGATACTGACCTTTTTTTGTTCCAGCCACGCCATCACGGCGCGCAGGCGGTACAGACCGGAAACATCGGCCGTCGCGCCCGCGAAACGGCTGGCGTCGCTGCCATAGGCAACGGCATTTTGCGCGGCATCCGGCAGGGCGCCGAAACCGGCGAACCATCCGGTATTGCGCGGACGTTTGCCAAAGCCCGGCGGGCAATGCATGAAACACGCCCCCTCGCCCGCCATGGCATATTTATAACCGCCGCCGATATAAAACGCGCGGTTGTGGATGCGCGATAAATCTGTAGGTATCGCCATGAAGCCGTGATAACCGTCGATGACGACGAAAGCATCATCGTTTTTGACAGCGCCGACGATGTCTTCCAGCGGCGCGGCCTGAAACCCGCTGTTGAAAAAAACCTGACTGAAAAAAATCATATCGGCATCGCTGGCGGCGGCGGCCTCGCAGAATCTGCTGTGGAATGTCGCGAACGGTTCCGTCTGGATGCGCGTCACAGTGACGAGGTTTTCTTCCTCCAGCCGTTTTATCTGGCGGTCAAAGCTGTAAAACTCGCTATCGGTCGTCAGAATACGCACGGGCCTGTCCGCCGCAAAGCATGACAGCAGCCGCAGCACGAATTCATGGGTGTTTTGCGCAAAAACCAGCGTATCCGCCGACGGTAAATTCAAAATCCGCGCAAGACCACGGCGAACATCCGGCATCAAACTGCCGAAGACGTGATCCCATTTGCTGTCGGCATGCAAAGCCGCGTCCGTCCATGCCTGCATGTGGGCATCAAGGGTAACATCCGGCCAGTAATGATGGCTGTGCGCCGCCATGTGCAGGCGGCCCGGCACAGCGTTCAGGAAACGGCTGAAATCCTGCTTGATATCAGGCCGCATCGCCTTTCTTCCCCCAATAACGGAAACGCATGTTGTCTTCGACCTGTTTGGGCAGTTTAGGCAGGCGGGAGCGCGGAATAAGGAACGTCGAGAGCGCAAAAAGATCGCGGAAAATGCGGTGCTTCGCTGCCGTGGTCACCAGATAATCATGCCCCGTCGAGCCGCCGCTGCCCATTTTGGCGCCCAGCATGCGCTGCGCCATCAGCGCATGGCGGTAACGCCACAGCGCCATCAGTTCATCCAGATCCATGAGGTCGCTGAGAATTTTGAACGGCGCCTGCAAGGCGGGCTGGTCGCGGTAGAGATTGATGAAAAGCGCAGCCTGCAATGCCTTTTGCGACAATCGCCATTGCATGTCGGCGCTGGCGGCGGGCACGAAAAGCTTGTCGAATTGCGCGGCCATGCCGTCCAGCTTTCCCAGTTCCATTTTCTTTGCCTGGGCGGGCATTTTGCGGTTGGCTGTGACGGCGGCGCGGTCCTGCGCAATCATGTCCATGACAGCCTTGCGATAGGCCGCCCAGAAGTTGAAAGACCCCGTTTCCACAAACGGCGTGCGCGCCAGCCATTTGTCCAGCTGGTCGAGCAGCGAGGGGGATGCGGCCACGCCGTGCAGATGTTTGCGGTCGCCCTCCGGCAGGTAATTTTCGTATGATTTTCCGTCATAACCGATGCGGTCGTCGTTGCGCAGGCCGAGGCGGATTTCAAGTTCACGGAATTGCAGGCTTTGAAAACCCGATGCCGAGCGAAAGACGTGACGGAAGTCCAGAAAATCCAGCGGCGTCATGGTTTCCATGATATCCAGCTGGCTGACCAGAATTTTCATGGTCGACACAATACGCCCGAGGCTGGCGGAAACCGTGCGCAAATCTTCGTCCGGTACGGTTTTGCCGTTCATGATTTTCTGCACGCGGTCCAGCTCGAACAGGATCAGCTTGAACCACAGTTCATACGTCTGATGCACAACAACGAACATCATTTCGTCATGCGCGGCGCTGATGGGTTTTTGAGCATCCAGCAGTACAGGCAGTTGCAGATAGGTTTTATAATCGATATCGCGTGACGCGGATTTTTTCTGATGGGCCGCGGTTTTTTTCTTCGCCATAACCACTACATCCCGCCAATCAGAATACCGGCCGCCAGCACCAGCGACCCGCCGAAAATAATCTGCACCATCGCCGAATGGAACGGCGTATCCATATATTTCCAGCGTACCCACGAAATGGCGACCAGTTCGATAATGACGATGATGGCGGCAATCCATGTCGCCGTCCAGAAATCGTGTATCAAATACGGCAGCGTGTGGCCAAGGCCGCCCACCGTTGTCATGCCGCCGCAGGCGATACCGCGTATCCACGGGCTGCCGCGGCCGGTGATTTCGCCGTCGTCGGACATCGCCTCGGTCAGGCCCATGCTGATACCGCCGCCGATGGACGCCGCAAGCCCGACCAGAAAGGTTTCATGCGTGGATTGCGTGGCGAAAGCTGCCGCAAAAATCGGCGCCAGCGTGGAGACGGAACCGTCAATCAGCCCCGACAACCCCGGCTGCACGATTTGCAGCAACAAAACGCGGCGCGATGTTTCGTCTTCTTCGCTTTTGACGTCTTCGGGAACGGTCTTGGCTTCGATATCGACGGCCTTGGCCTGATGGCCTTTTTCAATCAGCGCGAGATCGCCCAGCAGCTTGCGCACTTCGACGTCGCGCGCCTGCTCGGCTGCCTTGGCGTAGAAATTGCCGGCTTCCAGTTCCATGATTTCCGCCTGACGGCGGACTTTGTCGATGCGCAAATCCTTCATCAGCCAGATGGGGCTACGTTTCAAAAATCCGCGCACGTCCTGACGGGTGATATAGGGCATCTGCTGGCCGAAGCGGCGTTTGTAGAGATCGAGGAGCATATTTTTATGCTCCTGTTCCTCCGCCGCCATTTCTTCGAACATCTGCGCGGTCGCCGGATAATCGGCGCGCAGGCGCATGGCGAAGGTCATGTAAATGCGGGAGTCTTCTTCTTCGCTGGATACGGCAAGGGCGATGACTTCTTCTTCAGTCAATTCGGCAAGCGTTTTCAATCCGGTATCTCCCTGTGCTTGAACGGATATGGAACGGGTATAATGTAAAGGTTTACAGCCACATATCAACCGCTGCCGCATGCACAATATGCGAGATATGACAAAAGATACCCTTGACCATATCTAATGTTATTGTATAACAGTTAAGCTCTCGCAACGGGGCGCGATTTCGTTAAAGGTTTCCCATGTCTCAGGCATTGCAACAGCACCACAGCAGCGCGCTTGATATACCGCCCGATGCGGTGATGGCCGCGCTGGCTGATTTTGTGAATGCAGAAATGCCGCAGCATCGGGGTTTCCGCTTCAAGGCGCTCGCGCCATCGCTGTCTTTGCTGGAGGCGCCGACATACGCTGTCGAGCTTTACGACGACGAAAACATTCTCGCCGTCACCTACAAATTCAATTTTTTCCGCGACCGGACGCCGCACGGTGCGCTGTGGCGATTTTTTCCGCTGGTCATCCAGTGGGAAGGCAATTCCATCCGCCGCAAACCCGGCATGGATACGGCTATCATCGAACATTGCCTTGGCGCGCTGCGCCGGTTTTTTGCGGACGATATGTCGTCTGGCGATGCCCGTTTTGTCATGGCATCGGGATACCTGACCACCCAGCGCCAAGGCCGCGCGTTTTTCGAGCGCATGGGATGGACGCTGCATATTCTTGACAAAAAAGACGGCAGCTACACAACCCTTTACACCCTGCCCGACGACCTGCAATCCATCGCCCGCCGCATCGACGATATCAGCATGCCCTTCCGCACCGAAGATATCGAGGCGAATACGCTTTGCTTTGCGGTTTGTGAAAACTGAAGACAAAAGTTTTTTTATAAACGGCTAAAAGAAAAATAACATTTCGGCTTCTGATTTTGTGACAATCTTGCGGCGGGATGAACCACTCTCCACTAGCCACTCCAGCAAGTTTCTTGCGAAGAAAGAATCCTAATCGTTTCGTATTTATCCATACCAGGTTTGAGTGCGCTGCAATAAAGCAATGACAGCATAAGCGAGTCATATTGAGTGGGTTTAAGGTAGTTACTCATATCTTTTCCAATATCAGGCAAGGCTCCCATTTTTTGATATTCTTCTTTTCGTGCTTTTTGTGAAGCCTCATATATAGCAATAGTACGAAGATCTCTCTGATGCTTGTATTTCTTTAATATCTCCTCATAGTCTGGCTTATCACCAAACAAGGCTTGCTCCCCATCCAATGAGACAAGCTTGGAGTCAAAATCATACTCGTTGTTCCACAGTCCCAAATGGGTTCGCGACGATTTTATTGCCTCAGGAAGCCCTAATGAGCGAAAGATACATTCTGTGATTAATGCACGGAGCATATCTCTTCCTACATCTGGTAAAACCTTGCAAATCGACATACCTATCGAATTATCCGGATTAAGCAGGAGATATCCATCAACTTGAGAGCGTACATAGGGCGTAAAAGGAACCGCGCCATCAAAAACATATTCATGAGAAGCTAATGGCATCGCTTCTGTCGATAAATGCCCACGCTGTCTGAAATACGAATATCTATCGAACTTAAAGCGATTTTTCTGCCTAAGCTCCGGCCCCACGGGGATGATTCTTATTTTTGCATAGTTTTCGCCGGTTTCATCCGGAGAAAACGGCTCATTAAAAATGAACGAAATGCCAAATTTTTTCTCTATATCGGGAAGAACGGCAACGATAATCTCTTTTAATTCTCTATAGACTTCATCGTAATTTTTGACATAGGCACTCTCACGATAAGGAATGATTTTTTTATCTTTTGGCAGGTTATCTGACGCTTCGGACGTAAAACTATCCACGTACCGATCAAGCTGATAAATGGGCCAATCTATACCTATTCTCACCTCTTGCGTTTTCCATTTATTTAAAACGCCCGATTTGGGGAAAGACGACCTGCCCATAACATACGGAGAAATCCAAGGATTTTTTTCAGACAGAAAAGTTGCATCAAAGTTTTCTGCGCCATCAGAAAGGAAATGAACGCGGCTGGCAAACAGGTCAGAGGCATCTTGCCCAGCGTCTTCGTTCCACAGTGTCTCTGAAAATGCCGCATCTACAAATGACTTAATTAAATCAGACTTTTTGTATTCTTTACCATCCAAGATAAAGATTTTATTCGTAGTGACGTGAGTGGCTTTCTCTGCATTTGCAGCAAATGCCCACATAGAAAATGAAATAAAACAGATAATAAAAAATCTTATATATGTAGACATATATTACTGTCCTATTTCTCATGATTTGTTTTTAATATGTACAAGTATACCATTCCATTTATATCACAACGCATCCAATACGGCACGGCCAGATATCCTATAGAACGGCGGCCTAATCGAAACTCTTCGGGGTATATATAAATTTTTGCTGAAGCTATCGCGGTATAGAAAAGCCGCCCATGTGCGGCGTGCGGATTTCATTTTTTGCCCCCGGTCGGACTCGAACCGACACACCTCACGGTAATCGCAAAATTATCTCTGATAATAAATCAGTCTTTAAGTCTATTTGTCAGTTCCTTTATACGGCCAGCTCCGTATTCTCCCACATCATTAACTTCATCAGGAATCTCATGCCATTCATGGACAAAATTTTCGTATTCATAGGCTGCTTGCGCCTTAGCATCATCGATACTCATATGCCAAGTATCGTTTAAACAATCACCGTTCTCCTCAAAACGATAAAGATAGACTCCTTTCCCGTTGGAATCATCGCCAGTACCGTCGATTATCAAGAATTTGGGCGGTGCCATTTCTGTCTGCGAGGCAAAACTACCTTTCACAAGGTAATGCTTCACCTTTGAGGGAGCGGGAACGCCGGTAAGAAAAGAGAAAAGGCGTAAAGACATGAGTAATCAGCTGTCCTTGGGTTAATCTCGGAAGCCACGCATTAAGCAAGGCTTTGAAAACTCTATCATCATAATTCGTCAACCAGAAACGTGGTATAACCAAGATCTGGGTTAGGGAAGGTTTGAAATACTGGCGCATTGATTTCAAAAGCCGAAAGCGCAGTATTTGCAGGCAAAACGTGACTTTTAAAATGGTGCCCCCGGTCGGACTCGAACCGACACACCTCACGGTACTCGATTTTGAGTCGAGCGCGTCTACCAATTCCACCACAGGGGCGTGCAGGAATGCAGGCGTAATATAATAACGGCGTGGCGGCGGCTCAAGCGAAATCTCCGGCGGCCTTCGGGCCCCTGCCCGCAGATACTTCGGACGAACACCGTTTTTATTCGATATTTCAAATGCTTGGGCGGCTATTTATTGACATAATTTAAGTGGTATGCGAGACTATAATCGTTCAATCACAACAGGTTCTTCGCCGCATGACCGTTGAGACACCGCAGTCCCCCGCTTCGACATCCGGCCCGATGGTGATGGTTTATATCGGCGATGATGACCCGACGCGCGGCGACAGCCACGGGTTCAAGGGGATCGGCCTGCGCATGGCGCAGAAGCTCGGCGGACGTTTTCATTACCTTGAAGACAAACATCTGACGCAGATGTACCCGGGCATGCCCGACCCGCGCAACGCGCTTGATCTTTACATGAAACAGCACGGCAAGCCGGATATCCTGCTGAGCCGCGCGGCCTATTACGGCGGGATGATGACGCGTATATCGCCGCTGATGATGGTCAGGGATATCAACGAAGGGTTGTCTTCAGACCTTCTCGGCGATATCAGCCTTGTGTCGCATCACCTGACACCGGAAATATTCGACGAGCACGGCAAAAAATTCCGCGACCATTACAAAGATATCAAATCTCCTATCGTCGCGGTGATGATGGTGAATATTCAGGATATCGAAAGCTTTGCGCAGCGCATGATTTCGAAATGTGCGCAGCATGACGAACTGACCGTTTTCATATGCACCAGCCGCCGCACCTATCAGGATAATTACATCCAGCTGAAAGGACGCATGGAGGAACTGGCGCGCGAAAAAGGCCTCGGCGAGCGTCTGAAAATCGACGGATACAATTTCCACGAACATCTGGGCAAGGAAAACGTTTTCAATCCCTACATCGGCCTGATCAAAGAAGCAGATCATATCGTCGTCGGCGGGGATTCACTGTCGATGGTGTCCGAACCGCTGGCCGCCGGCAAACGCGTGATGGTGTTCGAGCCTGCCCATGGCTACAGCAGCCTCAAAGAAAAAGGCATGGTGATACACTTCAACGATTGCGCGGCGGACAAGCGTTTTGAAACGCCGTCTTTCAAACCCGTCAACGTAACCGAAGACATTGCGAACAAGCTGGTCGACCAATTCAATAAAGTCGCCAAGAAATATGCCGGCCCTATCGGCTGGGCGAAGCGCAAGTTCGACAACCTCAAAAAAGCCCTTGATCTTTAAAAAAACGGATTTTACCGGCCGGTAATATGCCATATTGCCGATTGCGCCAAGGGGCCCGCCGTGGTACATCTGCGGCATCATGATGAAGTATATTCGCAAACTTTATGACTGGACTCTGCGCATTGCCGCACACCGCCACGCAACCTGGGGGCTGGCGGGCGTGTCTTTTGTCGAAAGCTCGTTCTTTCCCATTCCGCCGGACGTCATCCTGATACCGATGTGCGTGGCCAACCGCAAAAAAGCGTTTTTCTACGCCGCGATCTGCACCATCAGTTCGGTTATCGGCGGGCTTTTCGGATATGCCATCGGCTATTTCCTGTTTGAAACCGTGGGCGAAGCGATTTTGAAATTCTACGGCATGACGGAGCGTTTTGCCGAACTGCAAAAAATGGGGCATGAGGATTTCGGCTGGCTGATTTTCGCCAAAGGTCTGACCCCCTTCCCTTATAAAATTATGACGATTACGGCGGGGCTTATCCAGATGAGCATTCCGGTATTTATCGTATCGTCGATTTGCGCCCGCGCCATCCGCTTTTTTCTGGTGGCGGCTCTGCTGTGGAAATACGGCGCGCCGATACAGGAATTTATCGAAAAACGCCTCGGGCTGATGACATTTTTGTTCCTTGTGCTCTTGATTGGCGGATTTATCGCCGTAAAATATATTGTATGAACCGTTTGCTCGACATTCTGGCCGACCGCCGCAATCTGGCGCTGCTCCTCGCGGCGACGGGGGCTGGTATTCTGGCCGTTGTCTATACGGCGCAATACGGCTTCGGCTGCGAACCGTGCATTCTTTGCCGCTATCAGCGCGGGCCCTATTACGCGCTACTGATCCTCGGCCTCTTTGCCGCAGGGACAGTGCGCAGCCAGCCCAAACTGGGCCTTGGTTTTTTGATGCTTTGTCTTGCCGCGATTTTGACGGGGCTGGGTATTTCCGGCTATCACGTCGGCGTGGAGCAGCAATGGTGGATGGGCCCCAAAGCCTGCGGCGGCGCCCTGCCCGTGACGGACGATATCGAAGTGCTGCGCCAATACCTGCTCAACCGCCCCGTGGTCGATTGCAGCGTGCCGATGTGCAAGGTCGGCCTGTCGATGACGGGCTGGAATTTCCTGCTGTCGCTGGGGCTGGCCGGATTTACAGGCTTCATGCTGATGCGCGGCCGCAAACGCGGCTGACGCGACAATCAATTCAAAAAACCGAAACTGTATTTACGGGCTTTCAAGCTCCGTATCCCAATACAAGTAGTCATTCCAGCTTCTGTGCAGGAAATGCGGCGGGAAAGCGCGGCCGTTAACCTGCAACTCGCCGGTTGTCGGCTGTACCGGCTTGCGCAGCGGATGCATGCCGCATTCGGCGGGCATCAGATTGCCCTTGAGCAGATTGCAATCCTGACAGGCGGTGCAGATGTTTTCCCACGTCGTTGTGCCGCCGCGGGATTTCGGGATGACATGGTCAAACGTCAATTCGTGCGTTTTGAATTTGTCGCCGCAATATTGGCAGGTCCACAAATCGCGTAAAAAGACGTTGAAACGGGTGAAGGCCGGCCGCGGTTTGGGCTGCACATATTCACGCAGCGCGATCACGCTGGGTACCTTCATCTGGAAACTGGGGGATCGGATGACTTCGTCGTATTCCGAAACAATATCCACGCGGTCAAGGAACACGGCTTTCACCGCTTCCTGCCAAGACCATAATGAGAGAGGAAAATAGCTCAGAGGACGATAATCGGCATTCAGTACCAAAGTCGGACAGCTGTCCAAATGGTTATGCACGGTAGGGGTTCCCTATGTTCGGTCCGTCCCGCCTCCACTCTGCCCCGAACCATTTCGGTCAGAGGACGGTGACGAATCTTCACCCATAGGCTCATTATATCACGAATTTATCCACAGGCTGCGGCGCTGCGGCTTAAATCGCTGTTTTTACAGATGATTTGATGCTTTAGATGAGGTTACGCGGCGGCGTTATTTCCTGCTTTTTCAAAGCATTCTTTCACGAAGTCAAGACCGCGCGTGAGGCCGAAACCGTCAATCCCATGCCCAAGACCGGGGCGCAGGACAGTTTCCACATCATAGCCAGCCGCGCTAAAGCCGCGCTCAATCGCATCCAGACTCGCCGGGGGAACGACTTCGTCGCGGTCGCCATGGATGGCCAGAACGGGAATTTTGACCATCTCAGGCTGCTTCAGCGCCTCGGCCTCGATCAGCATGCCGGAATAGCCGATAACCCCTGCGCAGGGCTTCTGGCGGCGCGGCATGGTGTACATGGCCATCATGGCGCCTTGGGAGAAACCGGCCACCAGCAGACGGCTTTCCGGCACCCCCCATTTGGCCAGCTGGGCGTCCAGAAAGGCGTTCAGGGCGGGCATGGCCTTTTCGGCCTGTTTTTCACGCTCGAAGGCGTCGGGGTCGATGGCGCGGATGGAAAACCACTGGTACCCCTGCGACCAGATTTCGCAAACCTCCGGCGCGTTGGGCGACACAAAGGCCGTATCCGGCAGATAAGGCGCCCATTCCTGACCGATGGAAATCAGATCATCCCCGTTAGAGCCGTAACCATGCAGGAAAACCACCAGATTTTTAGCGGGGCCGGATTTAGGGGCGATGAACGGGCCGTCGATCATTTTGGTCATAAGATATCTCCTGCTGCTCTTTTCACGGGGCGCTGCAAAGCCTATATTACTTTCACATTATTGCAATAAAGGAAAACCGCGATGTCCCCCCTGTCGATTATTTTTGTTGTTCTGGCCGGAATGGCCTTTCTGGGGGTTGTCGGTTCCCTGTTTTGGGGTATGGTGGTGATGACCCGCGGCCGCGAACAAGACCACAAAACCAGCAACCGCATGATGCAATTTCGCCTGATGTGTCAGGGATTGGCCTTGCTGTTTTTGTTTCTTGCCTATGCCGCAAAATGACAAAGTGATAAAAGCTGAAGCAAAGCCATAAACGGTTTTCACCCACGCCGCGCATGAAGATACTTTTTATTTCCGCCACGAACCTTGGCGATGCCATCCTGACCACGGGTGCGCTGGACCATTTGCTGCGCCTGCATCCGGATGCGGAGGTGACTGTGGCCTGCGGCCCGCTGGTCACCGGCATTTTCTCTGCCATTCCGAACGTGGTTAATGTGATTTCGATGAAAAAGGAACGCTTCGGCGGGCACTGGCGCCTGCTGGCGCGCGCGGTCACGCTGCACAAGTGGGATATCGTCGTCGATATGCGCAACAGCCCCCTGTCGCGCGTGCTGCATACCAAAAAGCGCTATATCTGGAGCCGCCAGAGCAAAAGCATGCATAAGGTCGAACAGGTCGCGCGCGTGGTCAAGGCATCGCCCCCGCCCTCGCCGCGTTTCTGGTTTGACGAGGCGTCGCTCGACAAGGCGGCCAGCCTGATACCCGAGGGGATTCCGGTGCTGGCGATTGCCCCCGCCGCCCGCTGGCCCGGTAAAACATGGCCCGGTGAAAATTTCGCCGAACTGGCGCTGAAGCTGACCGCCCCCGAAGGGCCGCTGCCCGGTGCCCGTATCGCCGTTTTTGCCGCACCGGGCGAAGAGCCTGTGGCGCAACCGGTGCTGAACGCCCTGCCCGAAGACCGCCGCATCGATGTCATCGCCAAGACAACCCCGCTGGAAGCCGCCGCCTGCATCGCGCGCTGCGCGTTTTATGTCGGCAACGATTCCGGCCTCACGCATGCGGCCGCCGCTGCGGGCACGGTGACGCTGGGCCTGTTTGGTCCGGGCTATCCTGTGCTTTACCGTCCGTGGGGGCCGAAAGCGGCATTCGTATCGACGCCCGAAACGGCGGAGGAGTTGCTCGAAAATGCCCCCCTCAATGAAAACGGCAAAGTACGTGTGAGTCTGATGGGAAGCCTGACGGTAGACGCCGCCTACGCCGCGGCACTCAAGCTGTTCGAAAAGACCCGTAAATAAACCCGCCTCACATCGGCCCACCGATAAACATCGCCCAAACAAAAACCGCCACGACTGTATGTCATGGCGGTTTTTTGTTTTCCTGCGAAGGAAATTACTTGTTGAGGCCGGAGTAGTTGCCTTTGATGGCCTGAACTTGTTCTTCCTGCTTCTGGACAGCTGCTTCGCCGCTCACGCCCCAGACGCGCAGTTCCTGCGTTGCCTTGTAGGTTTTGTGAGCTTGGCGCGCGGTGTCGTAGCGCATGAAACGGACACGTTCCCAGCCGCGAACGCGCATGCAGCTTTCGAAGTCATGATAATCGGTATGCGATACCTTGTGGTTGCCAAGGCGCGTCGGCGTATCATAGTAATCCAGATCGCCCGAAGCCTTCAGCGCACGGTGATATTCGCTATGCGTATCGGGCGGCGTCGTTTCGCGCAGTGCGCCCAATTCGACGAGTTCGTCGACTTCGCGTACGCAACCTGCAATATCCTGATCCAGCTGCTGCTGCGCCTTCGGCCCCGTCATCCAGAGTGCGGAGTTATCTTCCACGCGCTGCCAGTAAGCTTGCGCAACCGGCGTCTGCACGGCGCATGCGGAAAGAGCCAGAAGCCCGCCGGCCAGCGCCAGCATTTTGAAACCTTTGGTCATGAGAACAGAAATCCCCCTCGGCAAATGTTCATTCTCTTTTAGTACGTTAATCATTTCCCGCGCCCAAAACAATAGGGATATGTCAGGGCACGGTTTTTGGTACGGTTTCCCGCCACCAGCTTTCCAGAACTACCCCGTAAACAGGGGTGATTTCAGGTCTTTTAACCTCTGAATTGCGGGCCAGCATATCCGTGCCCGTATAAAACAGGGGAATCATGTAGTAGCCCTGCATCAATACGCGGTCGAGCGCGCGGCTGCGCGTCACCAGCTGCGCCCGTTCACGCGTGCGGGCAATGCTATCGGCCAGTGCATCCACGACCACGTCGTTCACGCCGGCGTAGTTACGGCTGCCTTTTTGTTGTGCGGCCTGGCTGCCCCAATAATTCATCTGCTCGTTGCCGGGCGATAGCGAATTGATCCAGCGGTACGCCACCATGTCATAGTCAAAACTATCGAGACGTCCGGCAAACTGGGCGCTGTCGACGGTGCGCACCGTCACATCAATCCCGATACGGCGCAGCGTGCGGGCAAACTCAAGCGCGATTTTTTCATCCGCTTTGCTGCCGCCAAGAATTTCGAATTGCATCGGGCGGCCTTCGGCGTTGACCAGACGCTGGTCTTTGTAGGTCCAGCCGGCATCGCGCAGTAATGTCAGCGCGCGCCGCTGGCGGTCGCGCATATGGCCGCTCGGTGATTTATACGCTTCGCCGAAAACGCGCGGGCTTAATTTATCTTTATACTGTTCCAGAACCGCGAGTTCCTCGCCAACCGGTTTGTCACGGGCGGCCAGTTCTGAATTCGCAAACACGCTTTCAATCCGGCGCATTTTCCCGCCATAAAGCGTGGTATTCAGCCACTCATGATTGAACATCTGGTCGAGCGCTTCGCGCACGCGGATATCCGCAAAAACAGGACGGCGTGTGTTGAAAACCAAAGCGCGCAGCCATTCGGGGCGACCGTGAGGAATTTCTTCCTTCACCACACGTCCGTCCGACAGCCCGCGGAAGTCATAGGCGGTATTCCATTTCGCCATGTCGTATTCACGGCGGATATCATACTCCCCCGCCTTGAACGATTGCAGCGCGATGTCGTCATCACGGAAATAGGTATAGGCAATCGTATCAAAATTATAATGGCCGCGGTTGACGGGCAAATCTTTGGCCCAATAGTCCTTAACACGTTCATAGACGATACGGCGTCCCGGATCGACGCTGGCGATTTTATAAGGGCCGCTACCCAGCGGCGGCGTCAGCGTCGTCTTGGTGATGTCTTGTTTTTGCCAGTAATGTTTTGGCAGCACGTTCATCAGCGACAAAATCATAACGGTTTCAGGATCGTAACCGGCGCCGAAATCGAAGCGGATGGTTTTGTCGTCGATAATCGTGACATTGCTGACAAGTGCATAGACCCGGCGCCGTACAGGATGCCCGTGTTTCAGATAAGTTTCATAGCTGAACTTGACGTCCTGCGCGGTCATGGGCGTGCCATCGTGAAAGCGCGCTTCGGGGCGCAGGCGGTAGACGACCCATGAACGGTCTTCGGGGATTTCCGCACTCTCAGCCACCAGTCCGTAGAGCGTAAAGGGTTCATCCCACACGCGTTGCATCAACTGGTCGCTGGTCATCGCCAGCCCCTCCGCCGCTGTCCCCATGATGATATGGTGATTGAGCGTATCGAAGCTGCCCGTCTTGGCAAGACGCAAAACACCGCCCTTGGGCGCATCGGGATTGATGTAGTCAAGGTTGGTGAAATCGGGCGGATATTTCGGATCGCCATGCATGGCAAGCGCATGGCGCGCCTGCCCCGCGCGTGCCGCCGCAAGTTCCGGCACAAAAGCCTGCGCAAGCGCCGCAGACAGCCACACCGACAGGCAAAAAGCCGCCGAGAGCGCCAGCAGTGCTTTGCGAAAGATGCGTCCGGAATAACGGGGCATAAAAGAAAAGTCCTTATCCCGCCTTGCGCATGTTGACCAGCGCGGCAAGGTCGCTTTGGGGTCTGGCGCCGACGTGCGAAATCACTTCCGCCGCCGCGAGGGAGCCGAGATAGCCGCACTCCGCCAGTGGGAAGCCGCGCGCATGGCCGAACAGGAAACCGGCGGCATACATATCGCCGGCCCCTGTCGTATCGACAACCTTGGCGACGGGCGCGGCGGGAACGATAATAGGCTCTCCCGTTTTGCTGACAATCACGGAGCCTTTTTCGGAACGTGTCAGGGCGGCCAGTTCGCAATGTTCTTTGACATACTGGACGGCACGGTCGAAATCTTCGGTTTTGTAAAGCGACATAATCTCGCTTTCATTCGCAAACAGGATATCGACGTGATGTTCGACAAGGTCGAGGAATTCGTCGCGGTGACGCTCCACACAGAAAGCATCCGACAGCGACAGGGCGACTTTTTTGCCCGCGGCATGCGCGACTTCGGCGGCGCGGCGGAAAGTTTGCTTGGCGCGCGGGCGGTCGAACAGATAGCCCTCCAGATAGGTGACGCCGGCATTGGCAATCATCGCCTCGTCCAGATCGCTGGGCGCAATCCAGACGCAGGCACCCAGATAGGTACACATCGTGCGCTGCGCGTCGGGCGTAATCAGGATCAGGCAGCGCGCGGTCGACGGGCCGTCTTCCAGCGGCGCGGTGGTGAATTGCACCCCGCTGGCGCAGATGTCGTGACGGAAGACGTTGCCAAGCTGGTCGTTGGATACCTTGCCGATATACCCCGCGCGGCCGCCCATGGCGGCAAAGGCGGCGATGGTATTCGCGGCAGACCCGCCGGACATTTCCATGCCCGGGCCCATTTTTTTGTAAAGGGCTTCAGCCTGTTCTTCCTCGATCAGGGTCATGGCGCCTTTGTTCAGGCGTTCGGATTGCAAAAACGCATCGTCGGTTTTGGACAAAACGTCCACAATCGCATTGCCGATGCCGACGATATCCACAGGCTCTTTACTCATGACGAAAATCCTTGTAGTTTTGAAAAGAAATCAGGGGGTTATCATGGCACAATCGCAGCGCGGAAACCAGACGAAAGTCAAAAAAAAGAAAGCCGCAAAACCCAAGGCCGCTACAACGAAAAAATCTGCGCGCGGACGTAAAAAACCGTCCGAGGATATGCGCCCCCTGCTCCTGCGTGCCGCTATCGATATCGCCGGACGCGACGGATGGGAAGCCGCCACGCATGCCGCCATCGCCGCCGAAGCGCGCTGCAGCGTCGATGACGTCAATTTCTTTTTCGAAGATATCTGGGACATTCTGTTCGAGATGCTGGACGGTATCGAGGACCGCACACAAAGCGAGGTCGGCGATTACATGACCGACAACTGGCGCGACAATCTTTTGGAAATCCTGATGACGCGCTTCGACTTCGCGCAGGAATACAGGGACGCGCTCAAGGCGCTGCCGCGCTTTGCCGCGCGCCACCCGCTGCAGGGCAAGCGTTTTGCCTATCGCCTTTATGAAACGATGAAGCGGATGCTGTATCTCTGCCGCCTTGAGGAACAACGCATCACGCCGGTTGCCATCGGCGCGTTCAGCCTGCTTTATCTGTCGCTGGTGGAAAAATGGGCCAAGGATGAAAGCCCCGATCTCGCACCGACTATGGCAGCCGTTGACAAACGTCTGGGCTGGTTCGAACAGGCGCTCGGGTATATGGATTATACGGCGCCCGCCTGCCATGCGGCCCATACGGCCAAAGGCAAAGTCAAAAAAGCCAAACAAAAAATCAAAGAGGCAATCTGACGACCACGCGCAAACCGCCGCGATTGCTGTCTTCAAGGAAAATATCCCCGCCATGCCCGTGAATGATGTCACGCGCAATCGACAGGCCAAGACCGATGCCGCCGGTTTTCTTGTTTCTTGATTTTTCCAGCCGGAAAAACGGACGGAAAACATCTTCACGCATGTTTTCGGGTATGCCCGGGCCGTCGTCGTCGATGGAGATTTCAAGCGCGCCGGATTGTTCGTAGGCATTCAGCCAGGCATGTTTGCCGTATTTGCAGGCATTGCCGATGATATTGGCAAGGGCACGCTCTGTCGCCACGGGGCGTACGCGTATCATCAGGCGCTCGGCCATTTGCGCCTGAATATCCTCGCCCTGCCGCTGCGCGCGCCCGATGATACGGTCAAGGATAGTGCGCAGGTCGGTCATCTCCGGTGCTTCGCTGCTCTCGCCCTTGGCGAAATCCAGATAGGCTTCGAGCATCTTTTCCATCTCGTCGATGTCCTGACGCAGATGCGCGGCGGTTTCGTCGTCCTTGGCCATCGCCAGTTGCAATTTCATGCGCGTCAGCGGTGTGCGCAGGTCATGCGACACGCCGGCCAGCATGGCGGTACGTTGTTCCAGCTGCCGTTTCAGTCGGTCACGCATCTCCAGAAATGCGCGTGACGCCTGCCGCACCTCGCGCGCACCGACGGGCTTGAAATCCGGCACATCCTGCCCCTTGCCCAGTTTTTCGGCGGCAATCGCCAGACGCCGTATCGGACGTATCTGGTTGCGCATGAAAATAATCGCGATACCAAACAGCACCACCGCGCTGCCGATCAGCCAGAGAATAAAAATATAGGTAGTCGAGCTGTTGAGACGCCGCTCCGGACACAAAAACACCAGCATGCGTTTTTCATCCAGTTGCACGACGATTTTGAAGCGGCGATTATCCTCGTCGTAATCGTGCACCATAAATGCCTGCGTCAGGCGGCGGTCGAGCGCGACGTCCAGCTTGCTGCCGATACTGAACCAGTAGAACTTTTCGAAGGGCGAAGATGTTTCCTGCAGCTGCAGGGGATTGAGCGGTTCCACCATCACAAGGATATCGAGGCTTTTTGCCGCCTCGGCGATGATTTTCTCTTTCTCGGCATCGCCGTGGGCTTCGCTTATCTGCGTTGTCAGCATGCTGACTTCGCCTGCCAGTGCATAGATCAGCCGCCCGCTCATGGATTCCCAGTGACGGTCGAAGAAAATGAACGACACGATCATCTGCATCAGCAAAATCGGCGTTGCGATAATCATCAGCGAGCGGCCAAATAACGTATTCGGCAGCAGTTTTTGTTTCAGCGTGGAGGTGATGCGCGATGCCATATTTTGATGCCCTAAACGCTGTCACCGTCGGGACGCAGGACGTATCCCTTGCCGCGGACGGTCTGGATGTATTTGGGCAGGCGCGGGTCTTCCTCCACCTTTTTGCGCAGGCGGGTGACCTGTACGTCGATGGTGCGCTCGCTGGCGTTCATGTTGCACATCTCGGCCAGCTCTTCGCGGCCAATCACTTCGCCCGTGCGGCTGGCCAAGGCGCGCATCAGCGTATGTTCGACGGATGTCAGCGGCATACGTTCCGCGGCCGTATCATCCACCAGCTCGCCGCGTTCGATATCCAGACGCCAGCGGCCAAAACGCAGCGGAATGCCTTCTGGTTTTTTTGGCGCGGCCGCGGCGCTGCGGCGCAGGATGGCATTGATACGCAGCAAAAGCTCGCGCGGCTCGAACGGTTTGGGCAGATAGTCATCGGCGCCCGCTTCGAACCCGTTGATGCGCTGTTCGGTTTCGCCCAGCGCCGTCAGCAGCAGCACGGGCGTGACCAAGCCTTCGGCTTTAAGCCCGCGCGTCAGCGCCATGCCGTCTTCGCCCGGCATCATCACGTCCATGACCAGCAAATCATAGGCCAGATATTTCAGCACTTCGCGCGCATGGGCGGCATCGGTGGCGGTGCTGACCAGAAATCCGTTCTCGCTCAAAAACCGCGACAGCAATTCACGCAGGCGTTCGTCATCATCCACGACCAGAATATGCGGCTTCTGGTCGGGCGGGATGTCGTTGGCGTTATTTTGCGGTTGAATAGACATAAAACATGTTTAAGGGTTGTGAGCCGTCGGCAATCAGGATAATATGATTACGTTCATTTTCACACCGTAAACAGCAGGAAAACCGGCAGATGGCACTTATTCCCTATGACGATCGCGACGGATATATCTGGATGAACGGCAAACTGATGCCGTGGCGCGATTGCAAGGTGCATTTCATGACCCATTCGCTGCATTACGCCGGCGCGGTTTTCGAAGGCGTGCGTTGCTATGACGGCAAAATTTTCAAAGCCAATGAACACAGCAAGCGCCTGATTGACGGGTGCAAGATTATGGATATCGCATTCGACTATACCGTTGAACAAATCAATCAGGCCTGCATGGAGGCCGTGCGCGCCAACAACATCACCGACGGCTATCTGCGCCCCCTCGTCTGGCGCGGCGCGGAGCAAATCGGCGTGGGCGCGCCCGAAGCCAAAACCAATTTTGCCGTCGCGGCATGGGACTGGCCGCAGTATTACAAAGGCGACCTGCTCGAAAAAGGCATCAAGGTCTGCACCTCCAAATGGCGTCGCCCTGCCCCCGATACCGCCCCTGTGCATGCCAAAGCCAGTGGTCTTTACATGATTTGCACCATTTCCAAACACGCCGCCGAAAAACAGGGCTGCAACGATGCGCTGATGCTGGACTACCGCGGCCACGTAGCCGAATTGACATCGGCCAACCTGTTCATGGTCAAGGATGGCGCGCTGCATACCCCGACGCCCGATTGCTTTTTGAACGGCATCACCCGTCAGACGGTCATCGAACTTGCGCATCAGCTGGGCATCCCCATGCACGTGCGCACCATCATGCCGGACGAAATCAAAACGGCGGATGAATTCTTCGCGACCGGCACAGCCGCCGAAATCACGCCCATCGGCCAGATTGACGATACGGTTTACAAAGTCGGCCCTGTCACCCGCAAAATCCGCGAAGCCTACAGCGCGCTGGTGCGTGGCGGCAAGGTAGAGAAAGTGGCCTGACCAAACAGCGCCCCTTTCATCTCAAACTTTGATCTGACCCCAGATTTTCAGTTTATCCGCAAACGACATCCCCGCATGCGCGGGGCTGGTCGAGGGAAGTTGCGTGATTGTCAGCCGCGCTGAAATGTCTAGCGGCACATCCGGCAGTGCGCGGCGTTTGAATTCCTGCGCGGCCTTGCCGCCGTTCAGGAATATATGGCGGATGTTTTGATGCCGCGCCAGAAAGGCGGCGAAGTCATTGACCTCGATACTCGCGCTGTCGATGGCGGAATCGAGGCTCCCTTCCCGCTCGCAATATTTCAGCACATCCCAGAGCGCGAGGCGGTTTTGGGTGATGATACGCAATCGCTGCGCGTAATCATCTGCGGGCATAGCGAACAGGGACGATAAAATCTTCCAGAAGGCGTTTTGCGGATGCGCGTAATATTGCCCCGCTGCCAGCGACGCCACCCCCGGCATGGAGCCGAGGATAAGCGCCGCCGGGTTTTCCGCCACCACGGGCGGAAAACTGCGGGCTTGATGCCTGCGCATGGACAATCAGGCGGCTTTGCGGCTTTCGAGCGGCTGCACGGCGCGCTGCGGCACGCCGTTGTACACGGACAGCGGGCGCATCAGCTTGTTGTTTTCCAGCTGCTCCATGATATGCGCGGTCCAGCCGGTGATGCGGCTCATGACGAAAATCGGCGTGAAGACCGGAATGTCAAAACCCATCAGGTAATACGCGGGGCCAACGGGGTAGTCGAGGTTGGGATGGATGTTCTTTTTCTCGACCATCGTTTTTTCGAGGATTTTTTCAATCTCGACCCATTTCTGCCCGTCTTTGATGGCGGCCATTTCATGGAAATATTTGGTCATATAAGGCACGCGGCTGTCGCCGTTTTTGTAAACGCGGTGACCGAAGCCCATGACCAGTTTTTTCTTTTCGGACAGCGCTTCGTCAATCCACGCCTGCGCGTTTTCGGGCGTGCCGATATCGAGCAGCATGTGCATCACCGCCTCGTTCGCGCCGCCATGCAGCGGACCTTTGAGCGAGCCGATAGCCGCCGTCACCGCCGAATAGATATCCGACAGCGACGACGTGACCGTGCGCGCGGTGAAGGTCGAGGCGTTGAAACCATGTTCCGCATAGAACGTCAGCGACGCATCGAAGCAGCGCACGACCTTTTCATCCGGCACTTCGCCGAAATACATGAAAAAGAAGTTCTGCGCCATGGTGAGTTCCTTGCGCGGCGCAATCGGCTCCTTGCCATTGCGCAGGCGGAAATCGGCGGCGATAATCGTCGGAATTTTCGCGAGCATGCGGATGGATTTTTTGAGGTTGCCGGCGGGGCTGGCATCTTCCCATTCCGCATCTTCAACGCCCAGAAAGCTGATGGCGGTGCGCAGCGTATCCATGGGGTGCGCATCTTTGCGGAACTGTTTCAGGACGGTCAGCATCTTGTCGGAAATATCGCGCTCGCTGCGTTCCTGCTGTTCGAATTTTTTCAGCTGCTCGGCCGTCGGCAGCTCTCCATGCCAGAGCAGATAGGCCACTTCCTCGAAACGGCAATGTTCGGCCAGTTCCTGCACGGGATAGCCAAAATAGGTCAGCGTGTTGGTATCGTCGAAGACTTTGGAGATGCGCGAGGTATCGGAATAAATACCGGCGAGGCCTTTGGCGATAACGGGTGCGGAGGTTTCTTCAGACATTTTTTATCCTTCCTGATCCTGATCCGGCTTTGCATCCGCCGCATCGGCGCGCGGGGCAAAGCCTGTTTTCTGGCTGTGCTGATAATGAATTACGCCCTCTTCCCGCCGCTGGCAAGGGTAAAAACATCATTTAAAATCATATGGTTAAATTTTAATACTCTGTTCACCGGCGCTGCGGTATAATAGGAATATTCGAAAGGATATTCCCGCCATGGAACTCGCCGCCATCGCCGCCCAGCAAGCCATGTTTCAGCAAACCATCAGCCTTCAGATGGTGAAGCAAAACGCGCAAGCACAACAGAACGTGGCCGAAATGGTCGCGGCCGCCGTCGATGCGGCCCGCGGCAACAACCTCAATATTACGGTTTAGGCCCTAGACGCTTTTTTTTTGCGGCGTATCCGTGCCCAGCAGTTTGGCACGGTCGGCAACCTGTCCTTCGTAATCGATCAGCGACTGGAAACTTTCGCGGGTTTGCAACTGCCCGCTGTTGGCGAGGTCGCGCTGCGTGCCCTTGTCGTGGATTTCCTTGTACATCTTCGCCGCTGTTTCGCGCTGGCCGCGGTAAACGGACAGCGGATTGAGAACGATGTCGATATTCCCGCCGCTTTCCTGCGCCAGTTCCGCCGGTGTTTTCAGCGCGACTTTGCCAAACTCGGTCATATTCGCAAGCACAGGCTTGCCGCCCGCCGCGCGTTTGACATCGGCATAGGTGGCGCTGTCGGGAAAGGCTTCGGCGAAAATGATATCCGCGCCGGCATTCGCATAGGCCGCGATACGCTCCAGCGTTTTTTCCATCCCCTCGACGGCCAGCGCATCGGTGCGGGCCATCAGAACGAAGGCGCTGTCTTTTTTGGCGGCAACCGCACGCGCAACGCGGTCGGTGGCGGCGTCCTTGCTGACGACGTGTTTGCCGGGCAAATGTCCGCAGGCTTTGAGGTCTTCCTGATCTTCCAGATGCACGGCGGCAACGCCCATGCCCTCCAGCGTGCGGATGGTTTCGGCAACATCGTCAAATCCGGTATCGATATCGACCAGCAGCGGCAAGGTCGTGCCGCTGTCCATGATACGCTGCACGCTTTCGGCCACATGGCGCAGTTCAAGGCGGCCGATGTCGGCCCAGCCGCGCGATGCCGCCATCTGGCTGCCCGAAAGATAAATGGCGTTAAACCCCGCGCGCTCCGCCTCGAGCGCATCGCTGCCGTCAGCCACGCCGACGATATGCAGCGGCGCGCCCGCTTTGAGCGCCGCCTGCATGGCGTCGCGGAATTTTTGTCCTGCGGATGTTTTTGTCATTATGCGCATTTCTCCGCTTTGCAGGCGCCGGCGCTGCAGCTGCGCAGCGCGTTGTAAACACCGGTGGTTTTCAGCTCTTCCAGCTTGGCCATATCCACCTCGGGCGTCATCTCGCCCAGTTTGGATGCATCCAGCGTTTCGAGCTTGTCAACGGCGGCAAGGAAGGCCGCGCGCGTCTTGTCGCTCAGCAGATGCTTGGTCAGGCTTTCGAGTTTTTTGATGTACTGCGGACGCTTCCACGGGGTGGAGCCCAGCGGGTGCGCGTTGGCGCAGGCTTTTTCATCGGACACTTTGGTGCCGTCTTTGAGCGTCACAATCATCTTGCCGCCGAAAGATTGCTCTTTGGGGTCGGTGCTGTGATAACGGCGTTCCCATTCCGCAACCTGCACGGTCTGGATTTTGAGCATCGCGGCGCGCAGTTCTTCTTTTTCTTCCGGTTTGATGTCATAGACATCTTCGTCCCAGCGGGCGAGCTGGATGGAACGCGCAATCGCAAACATGATCGAATGGTCGAGCGTGCCGCGCGGGCTGTCGGGGTCGACTTTCTGCGGGTCATGCGCGCCCGTGCCGATAACGTGGTCGGTATGGTGGCTGGTTTCCAGCAGAATGCCGTCAATCTGCGACCAATCAACCGTTTTGCCGTCGGCTTTTTTCGGCAGCTTGGCGACCATTTCAAGCGCCATATCGATAATCGCCTGACCTTGGTATTCGAAAGCGTGTTCTTTCGGATAGGTCATCATGATATTGCGCAGCTTGTCGCCCGGCTCCGCCAGTTCGACTTTGTATTCGGCATCGGGGTTGTTTTTACCGTCAAGGAAACGGCGGATGATGCTGTCCTCACCCTCGTAGACCGGGTTCGGGCCTTTGAGACCGTGCATGGCGGCATTGAGCGCGTCGATGGAAATCTCCGCGCTGAAACCGGGCACGAATTCTTTTTGCGCGCCGATATCGCCCTTGCGCGACTGGCGCGACGAAATGGCGTTATGCACGGCGAAATTCACCGTGTGGTAAATCTGTTCGACCGGCAGACGCAGCATGGCGCCAAGCCCCGCCGCCGATGCGGCGGCAATATGCGTCATGTGATCGACTTTATGTTTGTGCAGGCAAATGCCCGTGCCGTTACCGGTACCGACCAGCGCGACGTGCACTTCGTAGGCAACGGCGATACCGCGGATAAGGTCTTTGCCGCCGATGCCCAGTTGCTGCGCCACGGCCAGAATGGGGGAAATGTTGTCGTCGGGGTGAGAATATTCAGCCGCCAGATAGGTATCGTCCTGATCGCGGAAGCGTACCGCAACGGCGTTGACGAAGGCCGCTTCGCGCGGGCCGAACAGGCGCGTTTTGGGCAGGCCGTAGATGGTGGCGCGGCCGATGCCTTCGGAGGCCATGGCCTTGTCGCGCGCAACCGTGACCGCATGTTCGTTCACAGCGGCGATGGCGATCGCGGCGTTGTCGATGATGCGGTTTTTGACCATGTCCACGACGTCGGCATCGAGGTCTTCATCCTTGGTCGCGGCGGCCAGCGCGGCGATTTTCCAGGCCAGCTGGTCTTGCTTTTTCAGCAGGGCTTTTTCAGGATGGAACTTGACGGTATGGATTTTCATGAGGCGCGCTCCTGTCGCAAAAATGGGATGCGCCAAGATAACAAAAAAACCCGCCGCGGCCTATACGCAACCGCGTCCGGCGTTAACATAAACGGATGTTTTCAGCTTAAAATTTCTTGCGCTGGCGCGGTGGCTTTTGCTGCGTCGCAGCAGCGTTTTCGGGCGGTGTCATCGTCCCTTCGCGCGCCTGCATCAGGATGGAAATCATCATGGCCTTGTTCTGGTAGACCGTGGTTTCCTCCGCCGTCAGCTCGCGGCGCATTTCCTGTTTCACGGCATCGGATGCGGTGATCTGATGCGGATGCAAATTGGTGCTGTAGAGCAAGTTGTTCTGCCGGTCGACGACGACCATGCGGCGGGCGATATTCTCGCTCTCCAGTGTCTCCACCGTTTCGACAAGGGCCGCGGGGGCATGGTCCTGCTCTTCGCGGTTGACCCAGCGCGGGATAACGTCCTGCCCCTGCTTCGCGGCGGCGAAATTCTCCTCGAAACGCAGATGCACGGATTGCCGCGCCACAATCGACGGCACGGCCACGACCACGGCACTGATGTCATAGCCATGCGCACGGAAAGGGGCGAGCACAAGCTTCGTCACCGCCTGCCCCATCGCGGCATCGTCGAGAATAACATTCAGCTGTCGCTGCGCCGCCGCCTCGCCCAGCCAGCCGATAAGGCTTTCCACCGCCTTGTCGATACGCGCGGCGGCATTCACGTTGTCCTTTTGCACATGCTGCGCATAGCGCGGATGGTACACGCGCAAATCATCGAAATTGATATGAACGGAATCCTGCAGTTCCGGCTTGCGCGCCTTGGCAGCGGCGGCGAAGGTGCTTTTGCCCGCGCCCGGCAGGCCGGTGATATACAGAAGCGACGGCGTTTCCTGCGCGACCTTGCCGTCCAGATAATCGCGTGCCATCGCGCGGCAAGCCGCGGCGAATTCAGCCGCGCTCAACAGATCGGGCTGCGCATCCGCGTTGATGTCGTTGAAAGCGGGCGAAAGCGTTTTGTCGTTACCGTTCACCGGCCCGCCGCCTGCACCGTTGGAAGCCCCGTTTGTTGCCATGCACAAACCCTCCGGTTCCCCAGAGCCCTATTATAGCGGTTATATGAACAATACGTCAAATAGTCGGCGTGCGGTGCAGCAATTACACGTTAAAGCGGAAGAGCATGATGTCGCCGTCTTTCACAACGTATTCCTTGCCTTCGGAGCGCATTTTACCGGCTTCCTTGGCGGCGGTTTCACCGCCGAGGGTAACGAAATCGTTGAAGTCGATGGTTTCGGCGCGGATAAAACCACGCTCGAAATCGGTGTGGATCACACCGGCGGCTTGCGGCGCCTTGGAGAGCTTGCGCACCGTCCACGCGCGCGCCTCTTTCGGGCCGACGGTGAAGAAGGTAATCAGGCCGAGCAGCTGATAGCCCGCGCGGATAACGCGGTTCAGCCCCGGCTCTTCAAGGCCCATGGTGGCGAGGAATTCCATTTTCTCTTCATCGCTGCCCAGCTGGGCGATTTCCGCTTCGATGGCGGCGCAGATGATGACATGGCCCGCGCCTTCGGCTTTCGCCATCTCAGCGACGCGCGCCGTGTGCTTGTTGCCCTTTTCAACGTCGCTTTCAAGGACGTTGCAGATGTAAAGCACAGGCTTCGACGTCAGCAGCTGAAGGCCTTGAAACGCGCGTTCCTGATCTTCGTTGTCGCGCTTGACGATGCGCGCGGGGCGGCCTTCGCGCAGCTCCACGAGGCAGCGGTCGATAACTTCGACCTGCAGGGCAGCGTCCTTGTCGCCGCCCTTGGCTTTTTTGCGCAGGGCATCGACGCGTTTTTCAAGGCTTTCCATGTCGGCAATCATCAGTTCGGTATCGATGATTTCCTTGTCGCGGATCGGATCGACGCCGCCTTCGACGTGGGTGACGTTTTCATCTTCGAAGCAGCGCAGGACGTGCAGCACGGCATCGGTTTCGCGGATGTTGGCCAGAAACTGGTTACCCAGCCCCTCGCCCTTCGAGGCGCCGCGCACGAGGCCTGCGATATCCACGAATTCCAGCTGCGTTGGCACAATGCTTTGCGATTTGCCGATTTTGGCGATGGTATCCAGACGCGCATCGGGCACGGCGACGCGTCCGACGTTCGGCTCGATGGTGCAGAAAGGATAATTCGCCGCCTGCGCCGCCGCCGTTGCGGTCAGCGCGTTGAACAGCGTGGATTTGCCGACGTTGGGAAGGCCGACGATACCGCAGTTGAAACCCATGTTTTTATTCCTTCTGTGCTTTCTTTTTGTCCTGAGCGTCGTCAGGTTTTGTTTTGACGTCTTTTTTGTCGTCTTTTGTCTTGTTTTCGCGCGGCGGCTGCAAAACCTGCGCCACCTTGCTCATATACCCGTCCATATCGCCCGCGGCAAGACGCGGCGCGTGATCGGCCAGCGCATCCAGCAGCGGTGCGAGCCAGACATCATCCGCCTTGGCAAAATCCCCCAGCACATAATTGCTGACAAGGTTTTTATCGCCCGGATGGCCGATGCCAAGGCGCACGCGCCAGTAGTCCTGCCCCAGATGGCTGTCGATGGACTTGATCCCGTTATGCCCGCCGCTGCCGCCTGCTTTTTTGATGCGCAGCTTGCCCGGCTGCAAATCCAGTTCGTCGTAAAATACGACGATGTTTGCGGGGGCGATTTTATAAAAGGCCGCCGCCGCCTGCACCGACTGGCCCGACAGGTTCATGAAGGTTTGCGGCTTGAGGAGAATAATCTTTTCCCCCTCCAGCGTGCCGGTCGATATTTCGCCCTGAAACTTTTTGGACCAGTCGGAAAAATTATGGCGACGGACGAAAACGTCCATCGCCATAAATCCGATATTGTGGCGGTTATGCTGGTATTTCGGGCCGGGATTGCCTAATCCGACAAACAGCCACATGCCAGCTTACCACCCCTGAACGGAGGTTACTTCTTCGCCGGAGCGGCAGCTGCGGGTGCAGCAGCAGCAGGCGCGGCCGCAGCAGCGGCAGGTTCCGCTTCAGCCTTCATGGCGGTCGGCGCCACGAGGGTGATGACGGTGAAGTTGCCATCGAGCGTCGGCTTGACGCCTTTCGGCAGGTTCAGGTTTTCGACATGCAGAGAGCCGCCGACATCAAGACCGGTCAGGTCAGCCACGAATTCTTCGGGGATGTCGGTTGCTTTGCAGTAAACTTCCAGTTCGTGGTGAACGAGGTTGAGCACGCCGCCTTTGATAAGGCCGGGGCATGCTTTTTCGTTCGTCACGCGCACAGGCACGTTGATACGGATGATCGTTTTGTCGGATACGCGCAGGAAATCGGCGTGTTCCGGACGATCGTTCACGGGGTGCAGCTGAACGTCGCGCGGCAGAACCAGCAGGGTTTTGCCATCGACCGTCAGGTCGCACAGGTGCGTGAAGAATTTCTTGTTGGACAGTTCCTTGACCAGAACGCGCTCTTCGAGAGAGATGAGCATCGGTTCTTTGTTGTCGCCGTAAACAACGGCGGGAACTTTACCTTCGCGACGTACTGCACGGGCGGCCCCCTTACCGGCCTTCGCGCGTGCTTCTGCCGCAAGCGTCGTTTTGTTTTGTGCCATGATATCTTATCCTTTTGTTTCAGTTTGGTTTTAGACGTTCCCGCATAGCCTCCAGGGGTGCTGCCTGCGCGAACGGCGTATATAAAGCCAACTACACTGAAAAATCAAGGGAATTATGAATTCCGCCGCCTGCCGCGCCGAGGCCGCGGCGATGCTTCAAAAATACGCTTTAATTTCAATAATGTATGCGTCTTTACAGGGGGGCTGAAATATGGGACTTAAGAAACATATCCCCCTCGCACCCATACGGGAGGCCGCACATGAAAAAGCTTTTTAACTGGCTGGCACAAAAATCAACCGCGCAACCGACGCTCGGCTATGTGCTGGGCAGGCCGTTTCTGGGCCCCTCCGACATCAACCGCGCCATATACAACACCGCCAATCTTAAAAACGGCGGACGGATTGTCGAGCGCGGGATTTTTCTGGCGGGCATCTTCGGCGCTGCGGCGGCGATACCGGCCGCCACGCCCGCGCTCGCTGCGGCATTCCTTGCGGGCGGCGCCTTGATTGCGGGCAAAACCGTGGGCGTGCTGGCCGGAAAAGTGGCCGATTTCCTGATCGAAGATATCAATAGCCGCGTCATCCCCCGCCGCGAAGCCGCCCGCGCGCAGAAACAACAGCCGAAACCTTGAGATTTAAAATCAGGCGCTGACCGGAACGGTATCGAACAGCGAGGAGACCGAGCGCTCTTCGCTGATACGCAGAATGGCTTCGCCAAACAGCGGCGCCACCGTCAGGTATTTGATTTTCGCGCAGGCCCTGATTTTATCAGTCGCGCGAATACTGTCAGTCACCAGCATTTCGACCATGGGGGATTTTTCAATCCGCTCGACCGCGCTGCCGGAGAAAACGCCGTGCGACGCCACCGCCCGCACCGATGCCGCGCCGTGTTCCATCAGGGCCGCCGCCGCATTGCAGATAGTACCTGCGGAATCCACCATGTCATCAATCAAAATACAATCGCGGCCCGCGACTTCACCGATGACGTGCATGACTTCGGAAATACCGGCGCGTTCGCGTCGTTTGTCGATGATGGCAAGGCCCGCATCGTCCAGACGTTTGGCGAAAGCACGCGCGCGCACCACACCGCCGACGTCGGGCGATACGATGGTCAGGTTATCAACCTTGCAGGCTCTTTGAATATACGGCACGAAAACCGGCGTACCGGCGAACAGGTTATCGACGGGAATGTCGAAAAAACCCTGAATTTGTCCGGCGTGCAAATCCATGGTCAGCACGCGGTCGGCACCGGCAGTGGTAATCAGGTTCGCGACCAGCTTGGCCGAAATCGGCGAGCGCGCGGTGGTTTTGCGGTCCTGACGCGCATAGCCGAAATACGGCATGACGGCGGTGATGCGGCGGGCGGAGCCGCGCTTCAACGCATCAATCATAATCAGCAGTTCCATCAGGTGATCGTTTGCGGGATACGATGTCGGCTGGATGACAAACACATCTTCGCCGCGCACGTTGTCGAGAATTTCGAGGAAGATTTCCTGATCCGCGAAACGCTTCACGTTGGCTTCGGTCAGCGGAATGCCCAGATAGGCGGAAATCGCCTCGGCGAGCGGCTGGTTGCTGGTGCAGGAAATAAGCTTCATGGCATTCCGTCCTGTTCGTCGCGATGTGAGCAAAAACCGCGTCGATACTACTGTTTCCAAAGCCAAATTCATAGGCTTCGCTTTTAAAAAACTTGCAAATTGACATAAGGGCAGCAGGTTGCTAGGCTTCTGGCATGTCCGAAAATTATGTAAGCCTTTCCAAGGAATTCAACCAGACCGCACAAGCGATTGGCGCGGGCGATGGTAATTGGCAAATGGCTGTCGCCAAATTCACCCTGCTGATGCGTCATAAAGCGCAAACGCCGGAGCAAAAGCAGGAACTCTGCGCCGTCATGCTCGACGCGGCCATCAGCCGCCTTGAAAAAGTTGTCGAGAAAATTCCGCAGATGGACAATTTCACCGCCTCGACGCTGGAGGCGCTGTATGGCGTGTTCCGTCCGCTGGCGGATCCGGAAAACCTGCCTCATATGCCCAAAGACGCCTCGCAGCGTCTGGCCGATGTCACGCTGGATCTGGTGCGTGCGGTTGAGACCTATCAGAAAACGCAAAGCGTTCTGCTGGAGGTTTATAACAACGTCCGCAAATACTACACCGAGTTTTCATTCTTCATGTTGGAAACCGCGCAGGCCGTCAAAACGGCAGAAGAAGACCGCAGCGCGCGCGCCGAAACCCAAAGCGATCTGACGCTCGGCAAGTCACCGACCATCAAGCCGCGCCACCACGGCGGCAAAAACCCCTAAGTTTTTTTATATCAGCGGATAACGATCGCCGATATCTGGCGGCCGTAATCTTTTTCACCGCGCAGACAGCTGCGGCGGTAACTGTAGAATGCCGTTTCATTGGGCAGGGTGTCTTGCTGCGTATCGAAAATCGTCTCGATACCGGCAAGGCGGATGCGGTGCCTGGCATAGGACGGCAGATCGAAAATCAGGTGCCCCTCTTTCGCGGCGGGCTTGAAAAACTGCTCGTTCGCGGCGTCCTGCTCGATAAACGGTTTTTTGAAATCCATGCTGACTTCGTAAGACACAGGGCCGATGCAGGGGCCGATGGCCGCGACGATATCGCCGCGCGCCGCGCCCAGTTTTTCCATGGCCTCGATGGTCGCCTCAATAACGCCGCCGATGGCGCCTTTCCATCCGGCATGCGCGGCCCCGATGATTTTCTTGCCGCGCGCGGCCAGCAGTACGGGCGCACAATCTGCCGTCAAAACGCCAAGGGCGATGCCCTTGCGGTCGGTGACCAGCGCATCGGCCTGCGGGGCAGTGTCATGCGTCCACGGCTCGGCAATCGTCACCACCCGCGCGCTATGCACCTGTTTGAGCGTCAGCAGATGTTCCGGCGCAACGCCGAGGGTTTCAGCAACCTTGGCGCGGTTCATGGCGATATGTTCGGGGTTGTCGCCCGATGAAAACGCGCAGTTAAGCCCGCTGAAAAGCCCGCCGCTGGCCCCGCCCAAACGGGTGAAAAAACCGTGGCGCAGGTATTTGATATCCTCAAGCCCTGTGGTCAGAAAACGCATCCCCTATTCCCCTTTTGCAAATCCGGCGGGCGCCAGCGCGGCGCCTTTTTGTTGCCAGCATATCACCTTGAACAAATCGCCCATCGCCGACGGCGCGGTCAGCCGGTGCACGTCCAGCGGTATTTGTGCCTGCTGCTGCGGCGTTGCGCGCGCGGCCAGCTGCTGTGCGCGCATGTGAATGCCGAGCGTCCCCAGAAACGCGCCCTGCGTCACCACAGGCCATACTGCCGCCCCCGCCGCGGCCGCAGCCGCGCCGAGCGCGTCAAAATCCACATGCGCGGTAATGTCCCGCGTGCCCGGTTCTGCCAGAACATCGGCATATTCATGGCGGCTGACGGCCTGCAGCGTATCGCCAAACCCGCTTCGGGCATGGCCGTAATCAATCGCAAGGCATGCCCCGCCGCTTTGCGCCACATGCGCGCCCAGCGTGGCAGCGATATGGCAGCTTTGTTCGCTGTATTCAAAAATGCTGCCATCCGGCGGCGCGGCCTGTTGCAGCGCCTTTGGTATCCATGCCTCGGCATCGGTGCACGGGCGGGCGGTAAAGCGCAGCGCCGCCTCGGCCTCATCCCACGCCACATAACGCTCGTGCCATGCGCCTTGGTGGCGGATGAACTGGCGCACCGGCAGCGCATCGAAAAATTCGTTGGATATCATCAGACTGAAAGCGTCCTTGGGCAGCGCCGCGACATCGTCATGCCATACGGCCTGCGTATTGCCCAGCGCCTTGGCCTGCAGCGCGCGCAGCTGCGGACTGGTTTCAACCAGATGCACCGACAGCGCCGCCTGAAAATCCGGCCAGTTACGTGCCGTGCGCAGGATATCCGCCATCAGCGTCCCGCGCCCCGGCCCCAGTTCCGCCAGCATCACGCGCGCGGGACGGCCCGCCTGCATCCACAGGTCGGCGCACCAAAGGCCGATCATTTCCCCAAACAGCTGGCTGATATCGGGCGATGTAATGAAATCTCCCTCTTTGCCAAAAGGCCGCGCATGCGCATAATAGGCGGAAGCCGCGCGCTGCATATATTCGGCAACGCTGATACCGCCCTTTTCGCGGATATACGCCAACAGATCTTGCGTCTGTTTTGAAAGCTCAGCGTTTTTGCTGGCCGCTGCTGGTGGCTGCATCTTTTTTGCGCGCGTACTGGATGATAAGGAAACCAAGGATAATCATCGGCAGGCACAGGAACTGGCCCATCGAGAAATATTGCAGGAACAGCCCCAGCTGCGGGTCAGGTTCGCGCACGAATTCGACCAGAAAGCGCGACGTGCCATAGCCGACCAGTAGCGTACCAAACAAAAAGCCGTGCATGCGGCGGATTTTGGCATTGCGTGACATATAGAACAGGACAAAAAACAAAACGATGCCTTCAAGGAAAGCTTCGTAGAGCTGGCTTGGATGACGCGGCAAACCGCCGCCCGCCGGAAAATTGATGGCCCACGGCACCGTCGTGATACGGCCGAAAAGCTCGCCATTGATGAAATTGGCAAGGCGGCCAAAGAACAATCCGATAGGCACCACGGTGGCCACGATGTCGCCCATCGCCAGCGGATTGATTTTGTGATAGCGGCAAAAGGCAATAATCACAAAAACCACACCGATAAGCCCGCCGTGGAAAGACATACCGCCTTCCCAAACCTTGAAGATGCTCAGCGGATGCGCCACATATTCGGAAAAGTTGTAGAACAGCACATAACCGATACGCCCGCCCAGAATAACCCCCAGCACAAGCCACGAAAGGATGTTATCGATATCCTCGCGGTTGGGGCGGCGGTCGCGGTCCATGTCCGCCAGACGGCCACCGTAAAACCACCCGCCCATGAATCCCGCCAGATAGGCCAGTGCGTACCAGCGTATCATCACAGGGCCGAAGCTGATGGCCACGGGGTCGATTTCAGGGAAAGGCAGGCCGGTCATGATAATTTACTTACTTTCGGTGGCTTCTTTTTGAATTTTCAGATATTTTATAGCCCTGACATCCCGGCAAAGCCATGTTTTTTTATTGCAAATTCCGCTCCGGACGTGTTACGACAGGGGCCTCAAGAGGTGGATTATGAGAAACGCGCGCGAAAAGCTCAAGCAAGGCCTGGATATGGATGGCCTGAAATTCCTCGACGACATGGCCCGCATGGCCACCGGCGCGCTGGGATCTTTCAGCGAAGTGCGCCACCAGATCAAAGCCATGGTCAAACAGCGCGTGGATCAAATCCTTGCTGAGACCGATCTTGTCACCCGCGCCGAATTCGACCGCGTGGAGGCACTGGCCGCCCGCGCCCGCGCGAAAGTAGAAGAACTCGAAGCGCGCCTCGATGCGCTTGACGGCAAAAAGAAACCCGCGGCCAAGGCGAAACCCGCCAAAAAAGCCGCCGCCAAAAAGACCACGACCCAAAAGAAAGCAAAGAAATGATCGGCTCCCCGTTTGAACTTGCGCATGATGACAACAACCCGCTCGACATGGTCGAGGAGCTGTCGCGTTCCAAAGGCTGGAACTTCACCCGCACGGATGAAGATTTCCTTGTCATGACCCTGCCCGGCCAGCATGGCCCGCTGGAGCTGTGGCTGGAATGGCAGGATGAATTCTCCGCGCTGCTGCTGTCTTGCTCCATGCCGGTCGAAATTTCCGACGAACATTACGAAATGGCCTGCCGCACCATCGAACAGATCAACGAAAACATCTGGCTCGGCCACTTTGACCTGTCGAACAAAGGCACCTTCCCCACTTTCCGTCACACGCTGCTTTTGCGCATGATCCCCTCGGGCATCGCCATCGATACCATTCATGATGTGGTCGATATCGCCATGGCCGAATGCAACCGTTTCTACACCACCTTCCAGCTGGTGCAGTCCGGTGACGTCCGCCTGCAAGACAACCTCAGCGCCGCCGTGTTCGATACGGTCGGCGAAGCCTAAGCTTCCGCGCCATGAATTTGCTTCTGGTCGGTTGCGGCAAAATGGGTCAGGCGCTGCTGACGCGCTGGCTTGAACGCCGCCTGTGCCAGCAGATTTACGTCATCGAACCCGCCGCTATCGATTCCGACGTGCCGCATGTGCAGCTGCTGGGCGACATACCCCCGACATACAAACCCGACGTTGTTGTTTTTGCGGTCAAACCGCAAGTCCTGCCCGATATGGCCGGGCAATATAAACGATTTGCCGATCAGGGCGCGCTGTTCATTTCGATTGCGGCGGGCAAACCCGTTTCATTTTTCGAACAGCATCTGGGCAGCAACGCCGCCGTGGTGCGCGCCATGCCCAATACCCCCGCTGCGATTGGCGAAGGCATGACCGTCGCCTGCGCGAATGCCGCCGTCAGCGATGCGCAGAAAAAACAGGCGCAGGATTTGCTGTCGGCTGTCGGCGATTTCGTCTGGGTGCCGGATGAAAAGCTGCTCGACCCCGTCACGGCGTTGTCGGGCAGCGGCCCCGCCTATGTGTTTTTGCTCATCGAAGCCATGACCGCCGCCGGTGAAAAACTCGGCCTTGATGCAGATATGGCCGCGCGTCTGGCCCGCCAGACGGTTATCGGCAGCGCCGCGCTCGCCAAAGACAGCGCGGCTCTCCCTGCCGCCAAGCTGCGCGAAAACGTGACCAGCCCCGGCGGCACCACCGCCGCCGCGCTCGGCGTGCTGATGCGCGCTGAAAACGGGATGCAGGCTTTGTTTGACGAAGCCCTCGCCGCCGCGAGTAAACGGGCGGAAGAACTCTCCAAGTAAGTCTTTGATATACCAAACGGTTACCAGACATCCGCATTTTCCGGCGCGGGTTTTGCCTGCCTATGTTATAATGTTCTGGAATATAAAGCGGAGGCCGCATGACACCCGGAACCAGACTGCGTGATGCGTTTAAAAAAGTGGCCGTCCCCGCGATTGCCGTGAGCGTCGCCTTGACCGGCAACGTCGTCTATAACGCCGCCACCCGTCAGGAATTGCAGGGCGTCACCGTCAACCAGACGGAAAGCAGCTTCATGAGAAAAGGCGAAGGCTTCGGCTTTACCAAAACAGTTTATAAAACCGATCAGGGCGATTTCAAAAACACGTGGTCGCCGGTGCAGGGAAAATTCAGCAGTTCGGAAATCGAAAGCCAGCTGAAGGTTGGCGGAACATACGACCTGACCGTGACGGGCGTGCGCATCGCCGCCCTTGGCATGTATCCGAATATCATCAGCGCAAAACCCGCTGCGCCCAAACCGCCCGGTAAATAAACACCGCGATTATTTTTTACGGTTCACGCCAAGGCCGCTTTCCTTGGCCAGATGGCTGCGTTTTTCCGCGTAGTTCGGCGCGACCATGGGATAATCCGCCGGCAGGTTCCATTTTTCGCGGTATTGCTCCGGCGTCATGTCATAAGCGGATTTCAGATAACGCTTGAGCATCTTGAGCTTTTTGCCGTCTTCGAGACAGACGATATAATCCGGCATCACCGATTTTTTGATGGGCACGGCAGGCTGCTGCGTCACGGCGCCGCCTGCGGGCGCGGCGTGGGTTTCGTGGTCAATCGAGGTCAGCGTTTTATGCACCTGACGTATCAGGGTTTGCAAATCATGCACGTCATGCCGCGATACATAGGCCGCCACAATCGTTGCGGTATGCGCCATGATATCGGTCTTGGGGTGTTTGACGTCGGTCATGCCTACTGCCCTTCGATATGGCGGTTTTGATGTGCTGAAATCGTAACATCCGCCGGACGCAAATAAAAGGGCGCCGGACGGTATGGCGACGGCCCGTCCTTGGCATAGAGGGCGGCGGCTTTTTGCGCCAGTTGGCGGGCATCTGCGGGCGGGCTGATGACCTTGGCCTGCGGCATAAACGGCGCAAGTTTCTGCGCCGCGTCGCCTGAAATCACGATATCGCCCTGATATCCGGCAAAGCGGCGCGCGAAGATTTCGGGCGCTTCGTTGACGGGAGCGTCGCTGCCGGCCTGAAAGTACAATTCTTCGCGCCAGGCTTCGATGGCCACGATATTCAGGACATTTTCAGAATTTACAGAAAACAAATCAAAACTGCTCAGGCCCACAATCGGCTTTTTCGCGGCCATGGCCAGCGCGCGCATGGCGGCAATCCCGATGCGGATCCCCGTGAAGCTGCCCGGGCCCGTGGCCACGGCCATCAGGTCGATACCGTCATAACCGATGCCTGCCGCCGCGAGGGCTTTTTGCACATGCCCCAGCAGCAAACCACCCTGATCGCGCGTTTCGGCGGTATCGAAAAAATACAGCACATCATCGCCATCGCACAGCGCGACCGAAAGAATGGTATTCGCGGTATTGACGGCAAGACATTTCATGTCAGATGACCTTGGCAATCTGCTCGAAGTCGAAGCGCGGGCTGCGGGCGAACGTTTTACTGTGATCGCCATAGCCGATGTTGCAAATGAAGTTCACCTTGAAACGTCCATCGGGAAAAAATTCCTTGTTCACGCCATCGGCATCGAAACCCGACATCGGCCCGCAATCGAGACCGAGCGCGCGCGCGGCGACAATGAAATATCCCGCCTGCAAGCTGCTGTTGCGAAACGCGGTCTGGGCAATCAGGTCATCGTTACCCTCGAACCATGATTTCGCATCCGTATGCGGAAACAAAAACGGCAGATGTTCATGAAAGCGCATATCCATCGCCAGGATGGCGACCACGGGTGCGGTCATGGTTTTGTCGATGTTTGATTCCATCAAAAACGGCTTCAGGCGCGCTTTTGCCGCCGGCGATTGCAAAAAAAGCATGCGCAGCGGGCAGCTGTTGGCGCTGGTCGGGCCGAATTTCATTAAGTCATGGATTTGATGGAGCAATTCGGCGGAAACCGGCCTGTCCTGCCATGCGTTGACGGTGCGGGCGGCGCGAAAAATCGTATCCAAAGCCTGGTCTGTTAATACGGCAGATGTCATGTTAAGATACGCTCCCGTTAACGGCGATTAGATGAAAAGATGCTGACTATTCAAAAACATACTTACGGCCATTTGTACAGGGGCCTTTTGTATAAAAGTTTGTGCGCGGCCTTTGCGCTGGGCATGGCCTTTGGCGCGCCCGCGTCTGCACATGCGGCCAGCATCAGCGCCGACCGCGCGAGCGCGGTCATTTTCGTCTATCAGCGCGTGGGCGAAGAAGCGATGCCCCAAAGCAGCATTTCTATCGAACAATTCCGCGAACATATCCGCGAGCTGAAAACCGACGGCTATACCGTGCTGCCGCTGAAAACGATTATCAAGGCGCTTAAATCCGGCGAACAGCTGCCGCAGCGCGCGATTGCGATTACGCTGGAAGGCGGGTGGAAATCGACACTGCAAAACGCCGTTCCGATTTTACAGGAAGCCGGGCTGCCCTATACCGTTTTCTACGCCAGCGATATGGCGGACAACAACGCGCCCAGCCATATGACATGGCGTGAAATGAAAGCCCTGCGCCGGAACAAACTTGCCGATCTCGGCATCCTGCCTGCCAGCTACAGCCATATGGCGCAGCAAACGCCCGAAAAGAACGCCGAAGCCATCAACCGCGCCGTCAGCCGCTATCGCGCCGAATTTGGCGAAGACCCGCTCTTTTTCGCCTATCCGTATGGGGAATATTCGTCGGACGTACGCAAGCAGGTCTCAGAATACAAATTCGAAGCGGCCTTTTCCCAGCAGTCCGGCGTTACCTATGCCGGGTCTGACTTCAACGCTGTGCCGCGGTTTATCATGACGGCGGCCTTCGGCGATCTGGACCGCTTCATGCTGACGGCAAACGCCCTGCCCCTGCCCGTGACCGACGTGATGCCGGACAACATGATTGTCAGCGAAAATCCGCCGCCCATCGGCTTTACCGTATCGCCGGAGCTGACGGACCTTGGCAAACTGTCCTGTTTCGTTTCCGGCATTGGCAAAGCGGATCTTGTCAAACCGGGCGGCAACCGTGTTGAAATCCGCCTCGACCGCATGCTGGAAGAGCGCCGCACGCGCATCAACTGCACCATGCCCGACGACACCATCATTCCGGGCCAGCCGCCCAGCTGGCGCTGGTTCGGCATGCAGCTGGTGCTGGCTGATTACATGGATGAAGAAAGCGTCGAAAGCGGCGACAGGCCGGAGTAAATTCTTTCGCACAAAAAAAGCGCCCCGCAAATGGGGCGCTTTTTTTGTAGCGAATGCCGCTCTGCCTTTATCAGGCCTTTTCGGCAGCCGCCTCGGTTTGTTCATCGCCGCTCGAAACCGTTTCGGGGCGGACGTTCAGGTACAGCAGCACCGGCGCCGCGACATAAATCGACGACAGCGTACCGATCACGATGCCGAGGATCATGGCGTAGATAAAGCCCTGAATGGCCGTACCGCCCAGAACCGCCAGCACGCACATGACCGCAAAGGTGGTCGAGCTGGTAATCAGCGTGCGGCCCAGCGTTTCGTTGATGGCGACGTTGATAACATCAGCCAGCGGCATTTTGCGGTATTTGCGCAGTTTTTCGCGGATACGGTCAAACACGATAACAGTATCGTTCACCGAATAGCCTGCCACCAGCAGGATAGCCGCAACGGTCGCAAGGTCGAATTCGATGCCGGTGATGATAAAAAACAGCAGCGTCAGAATAACGTCATGCGCCAGCGAGGCGATACTGGCCACGCCGAACTGCCATTCGTAACGCATCCAGATATAAAGCATGATGCCAATCATCGAATACACGAAGGCTTTGACGCCGGTCATGATGAGTTCCTGTCCCACCTGCGGGCCGACATATTCGGTGCGGCGAAACTCGACTTTTTCGCCCAGCGCGGCGGCGACTTCGGCATAAATTTCTTTTTGCGTGGCGGTGTCGGCTTCTTTGCCCGGGATTTTAATCATCAGCGTATTTTCGCCGAATTCCTGAATGGAGGGTTTGCCCGCCTTCAGTTCGCCCAGCTTGCTGCGGACGTCTTCGACTTTCATGCCTTCGGGTACGGATACTTCCATCAGTACACCGCCGGTGAAATCAATGCCGTAGTTAAGCCCGCGCGTGAACAGCAAAAAGAATGTCGCGACGATCAGGGCAACACCAATGAACATGGCAATTTTATGGTGACCCATAAAATTGATTTTGGTGTCATCCTTGATGAAACGGAGACGAAAGGCCATTTTCTGTATTCCTTTGGCTATCGTTAAAGTTCAAGCTTCGTCGGGCGCGTTTGACGCAGCCAGGCGATGATGATGAGACGCGTAATCATGATGGCGGAGAACATCGAGGTCACGATGCCGATGCTCATCGATACCGCAAAGCCCTTGACGGGGCCGGTACCGAAGGAGAACAGGATCAGCGCCACAATCAGCGTGGTCAGGTTCGAATCCACAATCGTGGACATGGCCTGTTTATACCCCGCGTCGATGGACGACAGGATAGAGCGGCCATTGCGCAGCTCTTCGCGCACGCGTTCGTAAATCAGCACGTTGGCGTCAACCGCCATACCGATGGTCAGCACGATACCCGCGATACCCGGCAGGGTCAGCGTCGCCTGGAACAGCGACAGCAGCGCGAAAATAAAGATGACGTTAAACGTCAGCGCGATATTCGCAAACATGCCGAGCAGGCCGTAGAAGGACACCATCATCACGCAAACAACTGCAAAGGCGACAATCGTCGCTTTCTTGCCGGATTCAACGGAGTCAGAACCCAGCGTCGGGCCGACGCTGCGCTCTTCGATGACTTTCAATTCAGCCGGCAGCGCGCCGGAGCGCAGCAGAAGTGCAAGTTCTGCGGTTTCCTGAGAAGTGAACGAGCCCGTGATGATGCCGTCACCGCCGCAAATCGCGCTTTGAATAACAGGCGCGCTGATGATTGTACCGTCAAGAACAATGGCAAAAGGTTTGCCGATGTTATCACGCGTCACGTCGCAGAAACGCTTGGCGCCGATGCTGTCGAATTTGAACGATACCGCGGGGCGCTGGTTCTGGTCGAACGTCGCCTGCGCATTCACCAGCATTTCACCGCTGATGATGATGCGCTTGCGCACCACCATCGTCGCGCCGGGGGAATCTTTCATCGGCAGGCGCATGGACAGCGGGCCCGGGCGGCTGGTCGGCGTCGCTTCGGGGTCCGGCAGGTGGAAGGTCATTTTGGCGGTTTCACGCAGGCGCGATTTAATCTCGTCGGGGTTTTCGACGCCCGGCATTTGCAGCACGATGCGGTCAGAACCCTGACGCTGGATAATCGGCTCCTTGGTGCCGGTTTCATCCACGCGGCGGCGGATGATTTCAATCGACTGGCCGATAATCTGCGCCTTGAGGGCGTTGATGCCGGATTCAGTCATATTTGCGCTCAGCGTGCCGTCGGGCGCGATCTGGATATCCAGCCCCTCGGCAAGGTTGCTGGCGATTTTATATGCCGCCGCGCGGTCTTTATCGAGGTCGCGCAGACGGAACGAAATGCCGTTTTTACGCGCGGTCAAATCGACATAACCGATTTTTTCCGCGGACAGTTCCTTGCGCGCGGCATCGACCATGCCTTCCATACGCTCGGCAATCACGGCGTCGGTGTCGGCTTCGAGCAGCAGGTGCGAACCGCCCTGCAGGTCAAGACCGAGGCTCACCGTCTTTTTCGGCAGCCATTCCGGCAGGCGCGATTGCATCCATTCCTGCTGGTGCAGCGGCAGCACGTTCGGCACGGCATAGGCAATGCCCAGCACGCACAGCAAAACGGTCAGGATAATTTTCCACTTTTCAACGTAGAGCATGTTTAGTCTGTTCCTTATGGAAGGGATGCGTCAGCAAGCCAGATTTACTTGGCCGCCGTATCTTTATCTTTACCGGACTGTTTTGCAGCGGCGGATTCTTTCACCATCATCAGGCTGTGACGCAGCGCCGTTACCTCGACGCCGTTGCCGATATCCAGAACCACATCATCATCGCCCACCAGTTTTTTCACGGTGGCATGCAGCCCCCCGCCCGTTACAACCTTGTCGCCTTTGCTCAGGTTGTTGACCATGCGGCGGTGTTCGACGATGCGCTTGTTTTGCGGACGGATGACAAAGAAATAAAACACGATGAAAATCAGCACCAGCGGCGCCATGGAGACGAGGAGGCTCGGCTGCGACGCGGCGGCGTCTGCGGTCTCTGCGGTCGTCTGGGCGAATGCGGGCGATATGAACATGTTGCTTTACTCCTTGGAACTCTTAAGATGTTTTGGTTGTTGTTTTTCTATCTGCGCATATATTGCTGATTGAGTGCAGAAAAACAATAGAAAACAATACAAAAGCACATACACCGCCTATCAACACGCCCCACTCCCCGATGGACCTTATGCGCGCTTCTTTCAAAAAAACCGGCCTGAAGGTTCTCGCGGCTGTTCTGGGCATTTTTATTATTTTAATCATTGCGCTATGGGTAAAATTTCAATTCGTTTCTGAAAAAGCACTCCACTTCGCGGGCTATACCGACGCCACAGTCGGAGAGGCGCGTTTTACGCCTGCGGGCAGCTTTTTTGAAGACGTCAAATTGACCGTCGGCGGCACACCGGTAACGATTGCGCGTATTGAAGCCTATGCTACGGTTGCCGACGCACTGGATGGCCGTCTAACCAAGCTTGCTATCGACGATGTCATGATTGGCATCACTGCAAAAGATGATACGGAAAAAGAAAGCGCGCAGGCCACAGATATTATCCTGACCCTGCCTGTCCCGCTGGATCTGCATGTCCGTGAAATTGTTTTTCGTAATATAAGGACATTCATTCCGTTTGCCGAGGGCGCGCCCGCTGTATTCACGGGCTCGCTGCTCGACCGCGGTGATGAATACCAGCTCAGCGGCGATTACCAGATAACCGGCGACAGCCTGCGCGCGCAGGGTCAGCTTTCCGTCAAGGCCGTCAAGGCGACGGGTGGCGTGTCCGCGCAAATTGACGTCGGCGATGCCCATCTGGATTTGCCTGCCGCCCATCTGGCGCTGCGGCGCGGTGCGGGTTGGATCACACTGGAGGCATCGCCCGATGCCCTCGCAGGAAAGGCATGGCCGGTTATCAATGCGCAGCTGTCCGCAGGTTCTCTCAAAGCCTATGCCCTACCGCTGCAAGGCCTGATGCTGACCGCCGCCATCAAACCGGAGAAAAGCGAAATCCTGCTGCAAGGCCAAGGGATGGATGACTCCGGCGAGATCCTCGCCGAACTGCGCCTTGACCGCAGCGACAGCGCAAAAGACAGCCTGAAGCTTTTGCTGGATACCAAACTCAAAAACCTCGATGCCCTCGGAGTCAAGGACCTCAAGGGCCGCGGCCAAGCCAAGCTGGACATCACCGCGCAAAAACCGCGCGCGGACGGCTGGCTGAGCTGGCAGGACGTCGGCGGCGGGCTGGAACTGGCCGCGCAAAAACTCTCTCTGCCCGGCCTGATGCGCGATGTGGAGGCGGCGGCAAGTCTTGTTCTTTCGCACAACCTCGCCGATAGCACCACGGTGCTGCGCGCGGAGGCGAAACCGATGACGCTCAAGGGCATCATCCTGCCCATCGATGCCGAAAAACCCGTTTCGCTGAACCTGCCCGCCAATACCAAAACACCGGCGACGGTTAGCTGGAAAGCCCCCGCAAAGCAGCTGGAAATCGGCTTTCAGGGACTGGATATCAGCACGCCGCTGGCTGGTGCCAAAAACTTTTCCCTTGCGCTTGTGGCGGGGTTTGCCGGCGAACATCCGGCGCTGAGCGGTACGCTGAGCGCTGCCGAGCTGTCGCATGCCGCCAAACCGCCCGCCTTTGTTCCCGTGCGCCTGAACGGCGTGATACGCACCGACAGCGCCAAGCCGGACATCAGCCTGTTCAATCTCGACCTGACTGAAAAAAACGGCCTGCTGACCGTGCATATCAACGGGCAGCATGATTTTGCGCAGAACAAGGGCGTGATTGACCTTGCCATGCCGCAAACCACGATGCGCACGGGGGTATATAGCCTGAAGGATATCTTCCCCCTCTCCGCCGCCTATGTGCAGGATGTGACAGGCACGCTCGGCATGAGCGCGGCCTTCACATGGCAAAAAAGCAAAAGCGGCTGGACAACGGCATCATCCGGCGAAGTTTTCATGCGCGAACTGACCGGAAACGTCGAAGGCAACGTCATCACCAACGTCAGCGGCGTCATCAAACTGGACAGCCTGAAGCCGCTGGTCATGACACGCCAGAAACTCGCCGTCGGCAGTGTCAACATCGGCCTGCCGCTGAGCGCGGGGCTGGTCGAGGCGAGCCTCGATGCCAAAAACATTTTCACCCTGCATGCCGCCGAATGGATGCTGGCATCGGGCAAAATCGTATCGTCCCCCTTCTCGGTCAGCCTTGACGATCTGACGGCGGAGAATATCACCCTGACCGCAACGGGGCTGCAACTGGCAGAGCTTTTCAAAATCGCGCCCATGGACGGGCTGACGGCAGAAGGCACTGTGGATGGAACCCTGCCGCTGCGTATCCGTTCGGGCGAAGTATCGATTGAAAATGGCGTATTGGAATCAAAGGGTTCGGGAAATATTCATTACAGCCCGCAGGATATGCCCGCCTTCCTCCGTGACAGTTCTCAGAAGCAGATGGTCGATCTGCAGGTCGCGCTGCGCGCATTCGAGTTTGAGACGCTGAAACTCACCCTCGACGGCACGCTGGGCAAAAACCAGAAGATCGGCATTTCTGTCAAAGGCAAGAACCCGGAGTTTTACAACGGCTATCCCGTCAGTCTGAATTTAAATGTAGAAGGACCGCTGGAAAATATCCTAAAATACTCGCCGGGCAGCAGCCAGATACCCGACAATATTCGTAAACAACTGGAAGAATACGAGAACAACAATGCCAAAAAATGAATTCAACCGTGTTGCCCTCATGCCGATGATTTTCGGCATCGGGATGGTTCTGGCGCTCGGCGCCTGCTCGCCCACCGTCAAGGTCGAAGCGCCCGACAAGCCCATCGAAATCAATATGAACATCAAAATCGAACAGGAAGTCCGCGTGAAGGTCGAAAAAGACCTTGAAGATATGTTCGCGGAAGATCCCGAATTGTTCGGTATCAAGAAGTAATCCCCTCTCTGCGTTGAAGGATAAATACGTATGAAAAACACGATTGCTAAAATCCTCGGTTTCGCCACCATGATGGTTGTCGCCATGCCGCTGGCCTTCGCCCAGATGAGCGTCGAAAGTGCCAAGACACAAGGCCTCGTCGGCGAGCGTCAGGACGGCCTTCTGGGCGTTGTCGCAAGCCCGACACCCGAACTACGCCAGCTTGTCGAAACCACCAATGCCGAACGCCTTGAAAAATACAAAGGCATCGCGCAAAAACGCGGTACTGATCTCAAAAGCGTGCAGGCCTTTGCCGGTAAAAAGCTGATCGATAGCGCAGCCTCCGGCGAATACATCCAAAGCGCAAGCGGCGGCTGGCAGAAAAAATAATCCTTACTTTCTTTACAAAAGAAAAGCATCCCCCCAAATGACGCGCCTGCATGCAGACCTTCTTTTGCTTGTTGCGGCGCTGATTTGGGGGTTCGCTTTTGTGGCGCAAAAAGATGCGCTTTTGTATATCGGCCCTCTGACGTTCGTTGCGGGCCGTTTTCTTTTGTCTTTTCTGGTCGTGCTGCCGCTGGCCCTGCGCGAACGCCGCAATGCCGCGCGCGATAAAATCGAAGACCGTAAAATGGCGCCGCTGCTGGCCGCGCTTTGTGCCGTATTCACAGGCGGCGTTGTTTTGCAGCAAACCGGTCTTCTCACAACCTCGGTCACCAATGCGGGGTTTCTCACGGGGCTTTATGTCGTTTTCGTGCCCGTCATTTGCTTCGCGCTGTTCAAACAGAAAATCCCTGCGGTGATTATTCCGGCGGCGCTGCTGTGCGTCACGGGCACTTATCTGCTGTCCGGCGGCGGGTATGCTTTTGGCTGGGGCGATATACAGATTTTAATCTGCGCCGTATTTTTCGCCCTGCACGTGGTATTGGTCGGGCGGATTATGGCGCGCGCCAAAAGCCCGCTGCAGATTTCATGCCTGCAATATGGCGCGGTGGCGCTGATCGCGCTGTGCGGCGTAGCCGTTTTCGAAATACTGACCGTGGACGGCCTGCGCGAAGCGCTGCCGTCGCTGCTTTATGCGGGGATTGCGTCGGGCGGCATCGCCTATACGCTGCAAATGGTCGCGCAGCAATACGCGCCGCCGTCGGATACGGCGGTCATCCTCAGTTCTGAATCCGTTTTTGCCGCTGTGGGCGGTTATCTGATTTTGAGCGAGCGGATTTCAATGACCGGCATCGCAGGCTGCGGCCTGATTATCTGCGCCATTCTGCTGGTCGAGCTTGCGCCGCATATCCGGCGCAAAAAACTTATCCCGCAATCATGAATTCCTTGCGGTAACCCTGCATATACAACAGCGCCGTCAGGTCTGTATGGCGCACCTGATGCGGCGTTGCGGCCTGCACGGCGGGCTTGCCGAAATATCCGACGCCCGCCCCCGCCGCTTGCAGCATCGGGATATCATTCGCGCCGTCACCTACCGCCATGGTGCGTGCGGGCGTGAGGCCGAGCTTTTCGGTTTCTTCCAGCAGTGTGCGGCGCTTGGTGTCCTTATCCACGATGGGCAGCAGCACATTGCCCGTCAGCCTGTCGTTTTCGATTTCAAGGCGGTTGCCGATGTTGCGGTAAAAACCCAGCACGGCTGCGACATGCCGCGTGAAAATATCGAACCCGCCCGAAATCAGTACGCATTTGGCGCCATAACGGCCCATGGTTTTGACCAGCGTGGCCGCGCCCTTGGAATAACGCATCCCCTCCAGCGTTTCGAACAGGGCGGATACGGGCAAACCTTTCAAAAGACCGACTCGCAGCCGCAGGGCTTCGGCGAAATCCAGCTCCCCGCGCATGGCCTGCGCGGTGATGGGGGCGATTTTATCTTTGAGGTTCAGATGGGCGGCCAGATCGTCCAGCGTTTCCCCCTCCACCATCGTCGCGTCCATATCGGCCAGCAGCAGCCCCTTGCGGCGGTCGTCATCGAGGGGTTGAACAAAAATATCAAACGGGCCTGCGTTTTGTAATTTTTGGCGCAGGCGGGCCGTCAGTTCGGCACTATTCCCACTCACCATGATATCAAGCGCGCGGCCGGAGGCCAGCCAGTCGGTGCGCAAACGCTCCACGCCGAGGGTTTTGATATCGCCGGCAAAGCGGTTTTCATCCGCCCCCGTAAGGCCGCCATCGGTGGCGGCAACGATTGTAACGACTGTTTCTGTGGCCATTTTCCTGAAATCCGTTGACGTGACTGATAGGCCGGAGAATAATAACCGCGGCTGCATCAGCCGGAGCATAAATCTCCGCCACAGCCAAAACAACCACAAACAGATTTTTAACCTCGTCCCCAGAGAGTGTGCCATGACGCTGCAACGCCCCGCGACCAAGCCCGCCAATCCGAATTTTTCTTCCGGCCCCTGCGCCAAACGTCCGGGCTGGTCTGTCTCCGCACTCTCCGGCGTGCTGGCGGGCCGTTCGCACCGCGCCGCCCCCGGCGTCAAAAAACTGGCCGAGGTGATTGAAAAATCCAAGGCCATCCTGGGCATGCCCGCCGACTGGAAACTGGCCATCGTTCCCGCATCCGATACCGGCGCGATGGAAATGGCCATGTGGTCGCTGCTGGGCGCGCGCGGCGTGGATGCGCTGGGCTGGGAAGTTTTCGGCAAGACCTGGATTACCGACATCACCAAGCAACTGAAACTTGCCGACGTGCGCACCTTCGAAGCGCCGTTTGGCGAGATCGTCGACCTGTCGAAGGTTGACAGCGACCGTGACGTTGTTTTCACGTGGAACGGCACGACGTCGGGCGTGAAAGTCCCGCATGCGGACTGGATCAAATCCGACCGCAAGGGCCTCATGATTTGCGATGCAACCTCCGCCGTTTTCGCCATGGATATGCCGTGGGACAAACTGGATGTGGTTACATGGTCGTGGCAAAAGGTGCTGGGCGGCGAAGCCGCGCACGGCATGCTGGCGCTGTCGCCCCGCGCGATTGAACGTCTGGAAAGCTACACCCCCGCATGGCCGATGCCCAAGCTGTTCCGCCTGACCAAAGGCGGCAAGCTGATTGACGAGCCGTTCGAGGGCAAGACCATCAATACCCCCTCCATGCTGGCGGTCGAAGACTGCCTTGACGCGCTGGTATGGGCGGAAAAACTGGGCGGCCTGCCAGCACTGCTGAAACGCACGCAGGCGAACCTTGCCGCTGTTGAAAAATGGATTGAAAAAACCGAATGGGCAGAATTCCTGCCGAGTTCTCCGGCGATCCGCTCCAACACGTCCATCTGCTTCAAGGTCGTTGACCCGTGGCTGACCAGCCTTGACAACGACGCGCAGGCGAAAATCATCAAGGCCGTGGAAAAAATGCTCGACAAAGAAGGCATCGCCTACGAAGTCGCCAACCACCGCGATGCGCCCGCTTCGTTCCGTCTTTGGGGCGGCGCGACGGTTGAAACCTCGGATATCGAAGCTGTGCTGCCGTGGATTGACTGGGCGTACCGCGCGGTCAAAGCCGAACAAACGGCAAAAGCGGCCTAAATCCGGCCTAGCCCTTCACGAAGAAAAACGCGGCGTACCTGATATCAGGGCGCCGCGTTTCTTTTTTTGATGTGCGCAGGTTTGAGGATATTGACGTCGCGCAGGACGGTCATGGTTTTGGCAGCCTCCGCCAGTTCGGCGGCGATGTGCGGCGGCAAAACAGGCTTCATGCTGTTTTCATTGAAGGCCACATTCATGAAACTGGGGTGTTTTTTATCGAGACTGCTCAGGCTCAAGATCAGGTCTGTCCCGCTGCCGTCGGCACGTTCCTCATGTCTCGACTTATCGACCTGCCACAGGCCGCTTCTGAAGGGCGCAAAACCGCCTGTACCGTCGTCTTCGATGCGCAGCTGCGACCCCGGATGCGGAAAGACCGCCTGCGGCTGAACCCCTGCATCCGCGGGCGGAAAAACCCGCATGCTGACCGGATTAAACGCCACCGTCACAAAACGCAGACTATCCCAGTGGTTTATGCTTTTGAGCTTGAGGTAAGGACGCGGCGCGGCGTCCTGCGCGCGCTGTTCCTCGCGCACGCCGAGGATTTCCCATGTCTCGTGGTCATCCACCCAGCCGGGCGATAATTCCAGACCGCCTTTGACATGGATTGTGCAGCCCGCTTCGGGCTTGATGGGGTTCGGGCCGTTTTGCTGGCTCATGAAAACTCCGTCACTACTGCATTAGGTATCCTTATACCTCATTTACATATATTAAACAACAAAAATCTTTATCCGAAGCGCCCCGAAACCTGCTTTGCCGTTTTATGGACTCGGTTCCTGTGTCTATACTGCTTTGCAACAATAACAATGCCAGTTGCCCAACGAGGAGTGTGCCACCATGACCGCCAACAAACCCAAAGTCCTGATCAGCGATAAAATGAGCCCGCAGGCCGAAGCGATTTTCAAAAGCCGCGGCGTCGATGTCGTCGTCAAAACCGATCTGAAGCCCGAAGAACTCGCTGCGGCGCTGAACGATGTCGATGGTCTTGCCATTCGCTCCTCTACCAAGGTCACGGCAGATATCCTGAAGAACGCGAAGAACCTGAAAGTCATCGGCCGCGCCGGTATCGGCGTGGATAACGTCGATGTCCCCGCCGCGACGGCAACGGGTGTGGTGGTCATGAACACGCCCTTTGGCAACTCCATCACCACGGCGGAACATACCGTTGCGATGCTGATGTCGCTGGCGCGCCAAATTCCGCAGGCCAATGCCTCCACGCACGCAGGCAAATGGGAAAAATCCAAATTCATGGGACAGGAATTGTTCGGCAAGACGCTGGGCGTGATCGGCTGCGGCAACATCGGCGCCATCGTCGCCGACCGTGCGCTGGGTTTGAAAATGAAAGTGATCGCTTTCGACCCCTTCCTCTCCGCCGAACGCGCCGTTGAACTGGGCGTTGAAAAGGTTGAACTGGAAGACGTGCTGACCCGCGCCGATTTCATCACCCTGCACACCCCGATGACCGACAGCACCCGCGGTATCATCAACAAGGCCGCGATTGCGAAAATGAAAAAAGGCGTGCGCCTCATCAACTGCGCGCGCGGCGGCCTGATTGTCGAGGCGGATCTGAAAGAAGCCCTCGACAGCGGCCATGTCGCCGGTGCGGCGCTTGACGTGTTCGAAGAAGAACCGGCAAAAGCCAACCCGCTGTTCGGCCATGAAAACGTTATCTGCACCCCGCACCTCGGCGCATCGACCGTAGAGGCGCAGGAAAACGTCGCCCTGCAAGTCGCCGAGCAAATGGCCGATTTTCTGCTGCAAGGTGCTGTGGCAAATGCGGTCAACATGCCCTCTGTCTCCGCCGAAGACGCGCCGAAGCTGAAGCCTTACATGAAGCTTGCCGAACAGCTGGGCAGTTTCGCAGGTCAGCTGGCCGAAGCGGATACGCAGGAAATCCAGATTGAATACGAAGGCCTCGTCGCCGGTCTCAACACCCGCCCGCTGACGGCGCTGGTGCTGGCCGGTTTCCTGAAGCCGTCGATGGAGGGCGTGAACATCGTATCCGCCCCCGCCCGTGCCAAAGAACGCGGCATGACGGTTGCCGAAACCAAACGCGAAAAGAGCAAGGACTTCCTGACGCTGGTGCGTGTCACCGTCACCGGAACATCGGGCAGCCACAGCGTGGCCGGCACGATTTTCGGCGGCGAGCAGCCGCGCCTTGTCGCCGTGGACAACGTGCCGATCGAGGCGCAGCTGGACGGCGAAATGCTGTTCATCCAGAACCTCGACAAACCGGGCCTGATTGGCGCGGTGGGGACGCTGCTCGGCAATGCGAATGTCAACATCGCCGACTTCAACCTCGGCCGTATTCCGGGCAAGAGCAAGGCGATTTCGCTGATTTCGGTCGACAGCGCCGTGGATGCCAAAATCCTTGACGCCATCGACGCGCTCGAACAAGTCGAAGTCGTCAAAATCCTGCGTTTCTAATCAAGCCACGGAAAGAAGCCCGATATCATGACCATGACTGCACTCTTCGGGCTTCTTTCCGTGGCCGCCATGCTGGCGGCGCGTCTGACCTATTTCACCAGCATCTGGCGCGGCAAAACCCGCCCGCATGCTTTTTCATGGTTTATCTGGGGCGTGATTTCCTCCATCGGTTTTGCGGCGCAGTTTGCCGAAGGCGCCGGTGCGGGGTCATGGGCGCGCGGGTTTGGCGCGGTGACCTGCTTTTTGCTGGTCGGTATCAGCCTGTTCCACGGGGAGCGCAATATCACCCGCGCCGACTGGATGACGCTGCTGGTCGCGCTGCTGGCCATCCCGCTGTGGGTTTTCACCAAAACACCGGTATGGTCGGTTGTGCTGGTCTGCTTGATCGATACGGTCGGGTATTTGCCCACGGTGCGCAAATCATGGACGAAGCCGCAGTCTGAATCGGCGCTCAGCTACAGCATCGGCTCGCTCGGCGCGTTTCTGACCTTGCTGGCGATTGAAAATTATACGGTATCGACCTGGCTTTATCCGGCGGTGCTGGTCATCAGCAACGGCGCTATGGCCCTGTTTTTGCTGGGACGCCGCGCCCGTCTGGCTGTGCCCGCGCCCGCCGCCTGAAACTTGAACACAGCATGCAAAAGCGTGTTTATTTTTTAATAAACGGCGTTATTCTGTCGGCATGACAAACAAACCGACATTTATCATAATTTTTCTAAGCCTGATTTTGTGCCTGCTGCCCATGCACGCCGCGCAGAGCCTGAAGCCGCCGCCGGGCATGGCCCCGCAGCCGCAAAGCGTGGTCGAGATTCAGGTTTTCAAAAGCGAACGGCGCATGGAACTGCTCGACAAATACGGCAACGTCGTGCGCAGCTATCGCATCGCGCTGGGTAAAAACCCGCTGGGCCACAAGCAGTACGAAGGTGACGGCCGCACGCCCGAAGGCACCTATCTCATCAATGCCCGCAATCCCAACAGCGATTTTTATTTGTCGCTGCGCATTTCCTATCCCAGCGCCAAAGACCGCGCGGAGGCCAAAAAACGCGGCCATAAACCGGGCGGTGATATTTTTATTCACGGTATGCCAAACGGCAAAGGCTGGATGTGGTGGAAATATAACACCAAATCCGACTGGACGAACGGCTGCATCGCCGTGTCGGATAAAGACATCAAAGAGATGTGGGAACTGATTGCGGATAAAACCCCGATTACCATCCGCCCCTGACGCCTCTCGAGACGCGAGGAATTATTCATGACTTTTCACACCACGCGCCTTGCGGCTCTGCTCGCGTCGTTTATGGCGGTAACAACGCCAGCCTTGGCAAACGATTGCCCGCCTGCCGCGCCTGTTAAAGTGAATGTTACATTCGAACACAAGCCAAACCCGGTTGAAAAGAATGTGACATCACGTCAAATGACAAATGAAATGCGCACGGCCGATATTCAGGCTGGTGGCGATACAAATATTTTTGCAACCGAGGCGCACTGGATGGTCGGCGGGCTGAACCGCAGCCAGATCAAAACCTCCTACCAGATGCCCTATATGCGCCGAGACAATAAAACAGCAGGCACATCCTGCTTTATGCCGCAGGCATTCAACTATAACATCGTCTACGAAAATACCATTTTTATTGCCGAAGATTTCCGGCTGATGGGGTGCCGCTACAGCGCGACCATGGCGCATGAAAAGCGGCATGAAAAAACCGACCTCAATCTGCTTGAACAATACGCCGCCGACGCGCAAAAGGCATTGGAGGCTGCGGTTTCCGGCCTGCGCCCGATTGGCCCTATTCCCAGCAGCCAGCTGGAGGCGGAATACGCCAAGCTCATGGAAACGATCACGCAGAGCCTGCACCCTGTTTTCGCGCGGATGATGCAGGTACGTCAGAAAAAACAGGCCGACATCGATTCCCACGAAAACTATATGCGCGACACGGCGCTTTGCCCTGAACAATTCCCGCGTTTCGACGCGGCCGGAGAATAAATAATGACAAAAACCGTTCACATCATCGGCGGCGGCATGGCCGGATCCGAAGCGGCATGGCAAATCGCCGAAGCGGGCGTCAAGGTCGTGCTGCATGAAATGCGCCCCGTGCGTAAAACCGATGCGCATCAGACGGAAAATTTCGCTGAGCTGGTCTGTTCCAACTCCTTCCGCTCGGACGATTTCGAACATAACGCCGTCGGCCTTTTGCACGAAGAAATGCGCCGCGCAGGATCTGTCATCATGTCGGCGGGTGACAAGCATAAAGTCCCTGCAGGCTCCGCCCTTGCGGTTGACCGCGACGCCTTTTCCGCCGAAGTCACCGGCCGTCTGAGCGCGCATCCGAATATCAGCATTGAACGCGGCGAGATTGCCGGATTGCCGCCCGCAGAATGGGATAACGTGATTATCGCGACGGGCCCCCTGACCTCGCCCGCGCTGACCGATGCCATCGGCAAACTGACCAACGAAGACCATCTGGCGTTTTTTGATGCGATTGCGCCGATTATTTTCACAGAAAGCATCAATTTCGACATCGCATGGTACCAGTCCCGCTACGACAAGCCGGGCCCCGGGGGCACGGGCAAGGATTACATCAACTGCCCGATGGAGAAAAAAGAGTATTACGATTTTATCGAAGCCCTGCTGGCCGCTGAAAAAACCGAATTCAAGGAGTGGGAAAAGAACACCCCCTATTTCGAAGGCTGCCTGCCCATCGAAGTCATGGCAGAGCGCGGCGCCGATACCTTGCGCTGGGGCCCGATGAAGGCCGTGGGTCTGACCAATCCGCGCGCAACCGAATTTCCGCGCCCGTGGGCGGTGGTGCAGCTGCGGCAGGACAACGCGCTTGGCACGCTTTACAACATGGTCGGGTTCCAGACCAAATTGAAATACGGCGAACAGCAGCGCATCTTCCGCATGATACCGGGGTTGGAGAACGCCGAGTTTGCGCGCCTTGGCGGCATTCATCGCAATACGTTTATCAATAGCCCCAAACTGCTGGATGCTTCGCTGAGATTGAAATCCATGCCGCGCCTGCGTTTCGCGGGCCAGATTACCGGCTGCGAAGGCTATGTCGAAAGCGCCGCCGTCGGATTGATGGCAGGACGTTTTGCCGCCGCGCAGGCGCTGGGCCTGCCGCCACAGGTGCCGCCACCCACGACGGCGATGGGGGCGCTGCTGAACCACATCACCACCGGCGCGAATGCCGAAACTTTCCAGCCGATGAACGTGAACTTCGGCCTGTTCCCGCCCGTGGACGAAGCGGCGCTGCTGCAAGCCGGCAAAAAGAAAGTCGACAGCAAAGACCGCAAAAAAGCCATGAGCCAGCGCGCACTGGGCGATCTGGAATCGTGGCTGGTTTCGCAAGCAAAAACAGGCACTTAAAATATATTTTACAAACGGTAAGCCCCTAATATGCTAGAATAGGGAATACTTCCGCAGCCATCGGGAAGGCCTTTTTTATGCTTACGTTTTTATATGCCGTTGTCACCTGCGCCCTGCTGGCGGTTGTCGCGTTCAACGAATTCTACCAGCACAAGATGAAGGTATCGCCCATGCCGACGCCGCAATCGACGCGCAAGGCGATGCTGGGCAGTATTCACCAGACATCCCCCAAGGTGATTGCCGAGCTGGGCTCCGGCTGGGGCGGGATTGCTTTGGCTGCGGCGCAGCGTTTTCCGCAGGCGAAAGTGGTCGGCTTCGAAGGGTCTCTCATCCCGCTGCTGTTTTCAAAGCTGCGCTTGCTGGTGAACCCGCAAATCAAGAATGTGACATTCGAGAAAAAGAATTTCTTTGAAAAAGATATGCAGGATGTCGATGTTGTCCTGTGCTACCTGTCCAATCCGCATATGGCGCAGCTGGAGCCGAAACTGGACCGTGAATTGAAATGCGGCGCGGAAATCATCAGCTCGACATTTTACATGCCGCATTGGCGCGTACGCGAAAAAACAACCGTTGGCGGCATGTACGATACGGATATTTTTATCTACGAAAAAACGGCAATGCCCCTGCCCGCAGATCTTGCCCCCGCGGCGCTCAAACACGCGCGCTAGACGAACAGCAAACGCAATTCACGCAGCAGCGGCGGCACACCCATGGCGGGCGCGAAAATATCCCCCCCGGCACGGCGGATTTGTTTTTGATACATCCGCGATAACTTGTTCATCCGCCGCAAGGACTTGGGCGCCGCGCCCGAAACCGCGGCCGCCCTTTGTTCAGCCTGCGCCAAAACCGCCAGAACAACCGGCGATATTTTTGTGGCCGCGCTGCCGTCATAAAGGTCATAGACGGATATTTCCTGCTTGTGCAGCATGTCTTCGGGCAGATAACAGCGGCGCTGGCGCAGATGCGCGGGCAGCGCACGCAGCAAGCCCGTGAGGCCATAGGCGGCCGCCACATTATCAATATCGGCCTCATTCGCAGTCTGGCCTGTGATTTTGAGAGCCAGACGCAACAGCGGCGCATTCGTATAAACCGCGTATTTCAACATCCCGTCGAGATTGGACGGCAGACGGTCTTCAAGATCGAATTCACGCGCGTACATCAGATTGTCGAAATCTTCACGCGGCAGATTGTATTGGGCGATGGCCGCGCACAGCGGCTCCAGCACCTGATGTTTCAAAACGGCGCCCCGTTCGTAATATCCGGCCAGCGCATCGCGCCACCATTGCAGGCGGATAAGGCCGAGCTGGGTTTCGGTCACAACCTCGCGCGTTTTGGCGATTTCATGATGAAAGGCATAGAGCGCGAACAATCCCTCGCGCACACTGGCGGGTTCGTAGAGGCTCAAAAGAAAACGGTCCGGATCGTGTTTCCGGACCATTTCTCCGCAATAAGACAAAGATGTCATCGCGTTTTGGATTAATCGTTCATGTGGAAGTCTTTGCCAAGGAACACTTTGTTCTTGGTGCTGACCGTGCCGGGTTTCACGCGCGGCAGATGGAGTTTTTCATCCATCAGGAAGTTGCGGTAGTAGCCCGTGGCGAACGGATGATAACGGTCATCGAACTGCACAGAGTCGAGAATGCTCATGAATAGACCCGCCCAGCGGTTGTAGGATTCGCTGCGCGAGGAGCAGGTGCCGACATAACGCTTGCCGCCGTAGATGCTGGAAATCATCACGCCGTGCATTTTAATCAGGTTGCCCTGTTCGTCCTTGTTGTTGAACGCGACCTGAATGGCCGTTGCATCGCCCTTGTCGCCAAGGCTGGCGGGCGAGAAGAAAGCGGTGATTTCAGCATCCAGCAGCTGGCCGGTTTCTTTTTCCCAATAATCCTGCGCGAGGGTATTGGCAACCGCTTCGTCCGTCAGTTTTTTGGGGTAAATCTTCAGGCGGCCGTCATCGCGCACTTGCAGGCTGCAGGTCGGCAGCTCTTCGGCCAGCGGGCCGGCGATGCGGATACGGGTATAGGGATGATCTTCCGTTTGCATGCTCCAGCTGTCGGGGAAAGAAATCGTGTAGCCATGCGGAACGTCTTTCCAGACGAACGTATCGGCTTTCGCTGCGGGGCTGAAACCGACGACCAAAGCGGCTGCGACGATGGCGGCGCGGAAAATGTGACGCATTCTAAAACTCCTCTACTGTCCAAACTGCTGGACGTCTCCGATTGTGTCCTGTTTTTTGCGTTTTGGGAATAGGTCTTTCACCATTTGCGGCGTTAAAATGCCGGTCACGTACAAAATCGAACCATAGACCCCCATGCCGCTGGCGACCAGCATAGCCACGCCCGACAGGCGCCACGCCTCGCCCCTATCCATAAACCACGGCATAATCCACTGTTCTTCGGCCCAGATACCGGCCCCCATCGCCAGCGACGCCGCCAGAATAATCAGGCTTTTCTTTACAGAACGTTTGGCAAAGGGCGCCATGTTTCTTTTACGCAATCCGCGCAGCAAAAGCCCGAAGTTGACCCATGCCGCAAGCCCGGTTGCCAGCGCAATCCCCACATGCTGGAAATATTGCAAAAGACCAATCGCCAGCAGCGTATTCATGATGGCACAGACGACTGCGTATTTGACGGGCGTCGCGGTATCGCCATGCGCGAAAAAGACCGTGCTGAACACGCGGCTGATGATGAAGGCCGGCAGGCCGAGCGTATAGGCAATCAGCACATACCCCGCCTGCACGCCGTCATTTTCGGCAAAGGCGCCGCGCACGAACAGCACATTGACAATCGTATCGCCCACGGCCAGATAAGCCACGGTAGCGGGCAGCGCCAGCATCATGCTGATCTCGATACCCTTGTTGAACAGACGGGCAGCGTTGTCGTGTTCTTCGGCCTTCAGCGCGCGCGACAGCATCGGCAGCAGCGCCGTGCCAATCGCAATGCCGATCACGCTCAGCGGCAGCTGGTACAGCCTGTCCGCGTAATACAAATATGAAATCGCACCGACAGGCAGCAGCGACGCCAGCACCATGTCCACGAACAGGTTGATTTGCGCAATCCCCGCGCCGAAAACCCCCGGCCCCATCTTGCGGAACAGCTGGCGGATATGCGGCGTCAGGCGCGGCCTGCGCCATTTGAGGATAATCCCCAAGCGGCGCGTCGCCCAGAACAGCCAGAGCAGCTGCAGCACCCCCGCCAGCACAACCCCCCACGACAGCGCATGCCCGACCGTGCCCGTAAAGGGCTTGAAGCAGAACATCGCGAAAATCAGCGCAAGGTTGAACAGCATCGGCGCGGCGGCAAAGGGGCCGAAACGGTCAAACGAATTCATGACCCCGCCCAACAGCGCCGTCAGCGACATCAGCAAAATATACGGGAAAGTCACGCGCGACATTTCAAGCGCCATATCATAGCGCTCCGGCGTGCTGCCAAAACCGGGGGCGACGACATACAGCACCCACGGCATGCACAGCAGCATCAGGATGGTAAAGGGCACCAGCACGGCCAGCATGACGGCCTGTGCTTCTTCGGCGAATTTGACGGCTTCGCGTTTCCCCTCCGGCCCGTCGGCCAGCATGCCGGAAAACATCGGCACGAAGGATACGCTGAACGCCCCCTCCGCCGTGATGCGGCGGAAAAAATTCGGCAGTTTCAGGGCGACGAAAAACGCATCCGCCACCGGCCCCGCGCCCAGCATGGCCGCCGTCAGGATATCGCGCACGAAACCCAGAATACGGCTGCCCAGCGTCAGCCCGCCTACGGTTGCTACAGATTTGAAGAAAGACACGCGACGCCCCTTTGTGCCTGTGGGGGTTATATTTACTTGATGCCAGACTAGACCGAACCGCGCGATTTGTCACCTTTTGCGGCAAGGGCTATTTTCGATAAATATGCCACTCTTGCTTCGGGGCGGCCTGCGGGCTTATAGTGCACAAAAAAGGGCGGCAGCATGGCCAAAAAATCCACATCTTCGGACAAAAACAAAGAATCCCGCTGGTTCGGCTATGACCACGTCGACCCCGCCGAAAAAACGCGCCGCGTGATTGGCGTTTTTGACTCCGTGGCCGACCGCTATGACCTGATGAACGATATCATGTCGGCGGGCATCCACCGTCTTTGGAAAAACCGCTTTGTGCGCATGATGCGTCCGGCGGCGCATAAAAAACTTCTCGACGTTGCGGGCGGTACGGGCGATATCGCTTTCCGCTACCGTGAAAAGGCCGGCAAGGATGCCGAGATTACCGTCAGCGACCTGAATGCCGAAATGCTGCGCGTCGGCCAGAAACGCGCCATCGACCGCGGTTACGTGAAGGGCTTTACATGGGTCGAGGCGAATGCCGAACGCCTGCCGTTTGATGACAACAGCTTCGATCTTTATTCCATTTCCTTTGGCCTGCGCAACGTCACGCATATCGACGATGCGCTCAGCGAGGCCTACCGCGTGCTGCGTCCGGGCGGGCAATTCTTCTGCCTTGAATTCAGTCAGGTCAGCGACCCGCTGTTGCGCAAGATTTACGACCGCTATTCCTTCAGCCTGATCCCCGCCATGGGTGAAATCGTGGCCAAGGACCGCGCCAGCTATCAATATCTGGCCGAAAGCATCCGCCAGTTCCCGACCCGCGTACAGCTGAAACGCCGTCTGGAAGCCGCCGGATTCGAACAAGTGAAGGCCATCGCCCTGACCGGCGGCGTGGCGGCCATCCATATCGGTAATAAACTGTAAGTAAAATCAAAGCCTTATAAACAGCCCCTGCAACGCCACAGTTTTATTGACTTATGGCAATAGTAATATTATAACAATGTAGCACTTCAGGGGTTTTTACAGTCTATGGATTTCGACGTTTTCAAAGCCAAACTGCATCAGGTGCTGGACTTCTTCAAACCGGAAGTTCAGGCCACAACGCGCGTCAAGCTCGACCTTGCCGCGGGCAGCGCCGCGCTTTTGATTATCGACGTGCAAAAAGAATTCGCCGACCCCGCGCAAGGCCGCGGTAATACCGAAACCAGAAACGTCACCAAGCGTATCAACAGCCTGATCCCCGCCTTCCGCGCCGCAGGGATGCCGGCCTATGTGGTTTATTTTTCCGACTACGAAAAAAATCCGCAGGACATCGATTTTTATATGTTCCGTCCGCATCCGCAGGACAAGCTGATTGCGAAAGACGAAGACAGCGCCTTCAAGGGCAGCAACATCAAAAAAATTCTCAAGCATGACAAACGCAAGACACTGCTGGCTTGCGGCTTCAACCTCAACGCCTGCGTTTTCAAAACCGTGATGGATGCACGCGACAACGGGTTCGAAGTTATTTTGCTGCGCGACCTGACCGGCAACGATAACGACAACGACCGCACAAAAACCGACGCGCAAATCGAGAAAATGAAAAAACGCGGCGTGAAGTTCGTGAACTCGATCGACCTGCTCGAAGACATCAGCGATTTCAAAAAAGACCGCCCCCTGCCGGCCGCCCGCCAGCTGCCGCCGCCGAGGCCAACGGGCCCGCGCAAATAAAAACACCTGTTTTTACGGGCTTTCCTGCGTTTCCCCGCCTGAATGAATCTGCTATAAAAGGATGATTCTGTTATTCACCCTTTTTACGCGGAGATTTCATCCATGTCTCAGGCCACGCTCGTCTCTCTTCAACTGCTGCCCCATGCGAAGGGCCTGAACCTGCCGCAATACGCAACCGCGCTGTCTGCGGGCGTTGACCTTGAAGCCGCCGTCGAGGCGCCCATGACGCTGAAACCGGGCGAACGCGCACTGGTGCCAACCGGACTTGCCATGGCGCTGCCCGCCGGGTTCGAGGCGCAAATCCGCCCCCGCTCCGGCCTTGCCTTCAAAAACGGCGTGACGGTTCTCAACAGCCCCGGCACCATTGACGCCGATTACCGCGGCGAAGTGAAAGTTCTTCTTATCAACCACGGCCAGCAGGATTTTGTGATCGAACGCGGCATGCGCATTGCGCAGATGGTCATCGCCCCCTTCACCCAAGTCAGCTGGGGCGTTGTCGATACGCTCGACGAAACCGCGCGCGGTGCGGGCGGCTTTGGCTCCACCGGCGTTGAACAGGCCGTGAAGAAAGCGGTTTAACCGCCATGCGCATTTACGACCACATCTGGCAAACCGTGGGCGGCACGCCGCTGGTACGCATGCCGCGGCTTTCCGCCGAATACGGCGCGAAGGCCGATATCGTTTTGAAGCTGGAATTCTTCAATCCGCTGTCCAGCGTCAAAGACCGCCTCGCCCTCGCATTGATCGAAGCAGCCGAACAGGACGGCAAAATCGGTAAGGATACGCTGATTGTGGAGCCGACATCAGGCAATACCGGCATCGGCCTTGCCTTTATCTGCGCGGCCAAAGGCTACCGACTGCAGCTGGTTATGCCCGAAAGCATGTCGTATGAACGCCGCAAGATGCTGCGCCTGATGGGGGCGGAACTCGTGCTCACCCCCGCCGAACAGGGCATGAAGGGCGCTGTGGGCAAGGCACAGGAAATCGTCAATACCAATCCGAACGCCTTCATGCCCCAGCAATTCGACAACCCCGCCAACGCCGATATCCACCGCCGCACGACGGCCGAAGAAATCTGGCGCGATACCGACGGCAAGGCCGATGTGCTGGTTGCGGGTGTCGGCACCGGCGGCACTCTCACGGGCGTGTCGCAGGCGCTCAAGGCGCGCAAGCCGGGTTTTAAAACCATTGCCGTCGAACCTGCGGACAGCCCCGTGCTGTCGGGCGGCCAGCCGGGGGCGCATAAAATTCAGGGTATCGGCGCGGGGTTTATTCCCGCCGTTCTGGATACCACGCAAATCGATGACATCATCACCGTCACCAACGATGACGCCTATGCCATGATGCGCAAGGTTGCGAAGGCCGAGGGGATTCCCGTCGGCGTTTCATCCGGCGCCGCCATCCACGCCGCGCTCAAACTTGCGCAGCGCGACGATATGGCGGGAAAAATGATTGTCACCATCATCCCCAGCATGGCGGAGCGGTATCTCTCCCTCCCCCCTTTCAAGGACCTTGAAGGATAAAACCTTCCGCAAAAACCAAAGACGGAGCCTCTGATGAAAAGAACATCTCTCTTTGCGCTACTGTGTGTTTTTCTTCTCGCAGGCTGCCTGTCGGCGGAGCGGGAAAGCAATTTGCGCTATGTCGATGAAACCTACGGCAAAGTCATTTATCAGGAATATAAAGACGACAAAGACGTCTGGCGGATTTTCGACAGGCCCGATCTGCAAAAAATGGGCGTGAGCCTCAGCCTCGACAAAAGCATCGAACTTGGCAAAAAATTCGGCACAAACTGGCCCGGCAAAGATGATTTCCGCACCGCCGCCGAAGGGTTTTTCAAACAGAAAAACAGAAACTGCCAGATTACGGCAGACAAAACCCTGTCGCCGACAGGCTATGAATTCAGCTACGCATGCAAATAAATCCCCGATAAAAATAAAAAAGGCCGCAATCACATGCGGCCTTTTTTATTGATACCAAAACAGCTTACTGTCCCGGCGCTTTCGGCGTTTGCTGCGCGGCAGGCGTCGCAGCGGGTGCGGCTTTCGGGGCGGCATCGGCGGCCTGTACGTTCGGCTTCACGCTTTGCGCGAAATCGTTTCGCGACGTTGCGGCAGGGTCGAACGACGACGGCGCTTCGGCTTGCTGCGCGTCGCGCGGGGCTTCGGCGGCGGCTTTGTTGCCGCGGCTGTTCCACCAGCTGCGCAGACTGTTCAAATCCTTGGTTGCGTGAACGGACAGGTCGGCCCAGAATTCTTTCACATCGTTTTTGACGCGGTCCAGAAATTCGGCGCGGTCCTTGCGCACGGCCACGGTAACAGCGGCCACCGCGACCAGCGGTACCGTCACAAACGGCGCCGCCGTCAGCAGGAAAGCCCCCGTGGCAAAAGCGCCCGTGGCGGCCAGATAGGCGGTGGTTTTATTGATTTTGGGTTCGCCGGACATGATTATTCACCTCTTTGATGTTGTTGTTTAATCAAAATGACTTAACGGATGATGTTGAGATACGCGCCATTTTAGCGGTGCATTATGTCATGTCAAGGCGGATAAAAGCGGTTGTTTCCACACGGAAAAACACCTAAAAAAGCATTATGAAACCACAAGCCGCCCCCATGACCGACGCATCCGACGAGGATGGCCAGAGCGCGAGCATATCCGCCGCGCAGCTGACGCCGATGATGGCGCAGTATATGGACGTCAAACAGCAATATCCGGATTGCCTTGTGTTCTACCGCATGGGCGATTTTTACGAACTGTTTTTCGACGATGCGGTAAAGGCCAGCGCGGCGCTGGATATCACGCTCACAAAACGCGGCAGCAAGGGCGAAGACGTGCCGATGTGCGGCGTGCCGTGGCACAGCCACGAAGCCTATCTCGCCCGCCTCATCCGCATGGGGTTCAAGGTTGCGATCTGCGAACAGGTCGAAACCCCCGAAGAAGCCAAGCAGCGCGGCGGGTACAAGGCGCTGGTGCGCCGCGATGTGACGCGCGTGGTGACGCAAGGGACGCTCACCGAAGATACGCTGCTGGAAAGCGGCAGCAACAATTACCTCTCCGCCCTTGCCGATGTCGCGGGCGCGATCGGTTTTGCATGGCTGGATTTATCGACGGGCGATTTCACCCTGCAACCCGTCGCCGCCAAAGACCTTGGCGCGACGCTGGGCCGCGTGGCCCCCGGCGAGATTTTGCTGCCCGAAAAAATGCTGCAAAACACGCAGCTGTTCGAAACGCTGGGCGATTTCAAACAAATCCTGACTGTCCAGCCCAACAGCCGTTTTGACAGCGAAAATGCGCGCAAGCGGCTGGAAACGCATTTCGGCGTTGCGACGCTGGAAAGCTTCGGCGGATTTTCGCGTGCCGAAATCGCCGCCGCGGGCGCGCTGCTGGATTACGTGGAGCTGACCCAAAAAGGCAAAGTGCCGCGCCTGTCCGCGCCGCGCCAGCTGGCCCTCGGCTCCGTCATGGAAATCGACGCGGCAACGCGCCGCAACCTTGAGCTGACGCATACCATGTCGGGCGAACGCAGCGGCAGTTTGCTGTCGGTCATGGACATGACAGTGACGGGCGCGGGCGCGCGTTTGCTCGCGCGGCATATCGCCATGCCGCTCACGAACCCGCAGCAGATTGATGACCGTCTGGATGCCGTCGCTGCCTTCGCCGATAACAGCACCCTGCGCAGCGAAACCCGCGAATTCCTGCGGGGCTGCGCGGATATCGAACGCGCCCTCGCCCGCCTGAGCCTCGAGCGCGGCGGGCCGCGCGATCTTGCTGCCATCGCGGGCACGCTGGCCGCCACGGTCAAACTGCACCGGCTGATTTCGGCATCTGTTGATGACATTCATAAACTGCCCGCGCTGCTTGCGCAGGCCTTGGCCGCGCTGGCGAAATGGGGATCGCACCACCCGCTGGTGAACCAGCTGGAGCGCGCCCTCGCCGCCGATCTGCCGATGCTGACGCGCGATGGCGGGTTTATCGCCGGCGGCTATTCGCCCAAGCTGGACGAGCTGAAAATGCTGCGCGATAACAGCCGCCAGCATATCGCCAAGCTGCAGGGCGATTACATCCGCAAAACGGGCGTGAACACCCTCAAAATCAAACACAACAACGTCATCGGTTATTATATCGAAGTCACGTCGAACAACGCCGATAAACTTTTCGGCATGACCGACACCTTCATCCACCGCCAGACTATGGCGAGCGCCGCACGGTTTACGACGGTGGAGCTGTCGGAACTGGAAAGCAAAATTTCCGAAGCCGCTGCAAAATCGCTGGCGCTGGAGCTGGAGATTTTCAAACAGCTGGCGGACGAAGTCCTCGCCCTTGGCGAAACCATCGCCGCGACGGCGGAGGCGATTGCCGCGATAGACGTGGCGAGCGCCCAGGCCGAACTGGCCGTGCGCAACCATTATTGCCGCCCGCGCGTTGATGCCACGCTGGCATTCGACATTCAGGGCGGCCGCCACCCCGTGGTCGAACACGCGCTGAAAAAACAGCACAATCAGGAATTCATCGCCAACCACTGCCGTCTGGCGGACGACGCGCGGCTGTGGCTGCTGACCGGCCCCAACATGGCGGGTAAATCGACATTCCTGCGCCAGAACGCGCTGATTACGCTGATGGCGCAGATGGGGTCTTACGTCCCCGCCGCCGCCGCCCATATCGGCACGGTGGACAGGCTGTTCAGCCGCGTCGGCGCCGCCGACGATCTTGCGCGCGGCCGTTCGACCTTCATGGTCGAAATGGTCGAAACCGCGACGATTTTGCATCAGGCCACGGCGCGTTCGCTGGTTATTCTGGATGAAATCGGGCGCGGCACGGCGACCTATGACGGTCTTTCGATTGCCTGGGCGTGCCTTGAACATCTGCACGACGTCAATACCTGCCGCGCGCTGTTCGCGACGCATTACCACGAACTGACATCGCTGACCGAACGCCTGAAGCATCTGGCCTGCCACACCATGCGCGTGCGCGAATGGCAGGACAATATCGTGTTCCTGCACGAAGTCGCGCCGGGCACGGCCGACCGTTCCTATGGCGTGCATGTCGCCAAACTGGCCGGATTGCCGCCTGCCGTGATTGCGCGCGCCGAACAGGTGCTGGGCATCCTCGAAAACGCGAAAAACCCGATGGACGCCGGCAAGACCATGAGCGACCTGCCGCTGTTCAGCGCCGCGCCCAAGGAACCCGCGAAGCCGAAAACATCGGCGGTCGAAGACGCGCTCAAAGCCCTCGACCCCGACAGCATGAGCCCGCGCGACGCGCTGGATGCGCTTTATGCCTTGAAATCCAAGCTCAATTCCATAACTTGACCCCTCCGTCAGGTTTTGCTATCCATGCGCCATCAACCCACTCGCGGAAAGCCCAGAGATGACCAGCGCAAAAACTTTATTGCAGCTTAACACCTACGATATCGACAACCTGCGTCATCTGGCGAGCAGCGCACGGGTGAGCGAGGGCGAAGCCTTCCATACCGCCATGGCGTTTTGCGATCACGCCGTCAATTATATGCGCCGCGGCTATAGCGTCTCCGCGCTGTATCAGGATTCATACGCGCGCTACACGACGAACAGCTTTTCCCCCGTCGCCGTCGCGCACAGCATCAACAACCGCCGCAAGGATGTAGAGGTTCAGGAAACCCCGCTGCCGCTGTTTCGCACCACGGCCGACCGCCTCGAAAACATCAAAAACTTTTTAAAAACGGAATCCGACACGCTGGCCGTTGCCTTTGCGCTTGAATACGCGCGCACGGCATATGACCGCACGCATACGTGCAATAAAGGCAAAACAGCGACCATCTTTTTCAGCCTGACGAATGCGCCGGGCGACCGCGGTTATTTGCTGGGCAAAAAACACCCGTATAACGCCAATCCCGGCAACAGTTTCCGCCGCGCCGCGCGCGGCCTGAAACAGCAGATATCTGCCGCCAATCCCTTTCGCAAAAAACCGGCCCTGCCCGCGCTGCCCGCCCCTGCGGCCGCGGCGCCCGCAACCCCCGCGCCAGCGCCGCAGCAGCAGATACAGGAAATCCGTCTGCTGCAATCTCCCACCGTCAACAAACGCGTGCAGGATGGCGCCGCGCAACCGCCCAAAAACGGCGGCGGTTTTTCGCTCTAATAATACGTTGGTATCCGTTTAAGGTTTCCGCTGCGGCGGGCGGCGGATATTCGCCGGTTTCAAAACCGAAATATCGCGCTGCAGGATATGCGCCAGCCGTCCGGGCTTGGCATCGCTTTTGACCGGATGCATGGTTTCGGCATTGAACGCGCGGCGCAGGTAGGTGGATGTCTGGCCTTCCTTGCGCGCCAGCGATAATTCGACTTTGGTATGCGGCTCCCCCTTCAGCGGGTCTTTGCCGACTTCATAAGCCTCGATTTTCCAGACGCCGTTATATTTCTTCATATCCGCGCGGGTTTCGCGCCAGAAAATCTCCGCCCCTACGCGGATGAAATCGGGCGCGCGGCCATGCACTTCGCGCACACGCTCCGGCGTATATTCCACGATATCGCCCGATTTGGTCTGGATAACCAGCATTTCCTCGGACAACGGATGGCGGTCTTTGCGCGCCAGACAGAAATCGCGGATGGTATGTTCCTGTCCGTCCACCTCGATGATGGCGCCGCGATAGATGAAGGATGGAATGTCTTCGGGTTTCATGGCCGTCTGCCCCCGCCGCCTTTGCGGCGCACATCGCCCACAGGCTTGCCGACGCGCGTATCGCGCGACAGGATATGCGGCGGCGTATTGCTTTTGACCGTCATGGTTTTCGGATCATACAGCGTTTTGAACGTCATCGCGCTGCCGCGTGACAACACCATTTCGATACGGGCATCTTCGGGGTTGTCATTCGCATAGCGCGCGGCGGCCACGCGCCAGATACCTGAAATGGCGCCGCTGCGGCGGATCGTGACATCGTCCCCCTTCGCGATAAACGGCTGTTTTTCACGCGGGGCCACGGGATGACACTCAGGGACGGAAACGGTCGTTGGCGGCGCTGCGGCGCGGCGACGTACCGCTTTGCGGCGGCATGTAGTGGTCGTCGTTCGATGGCGGTTTGTCCCCGCCCATCTGCGGCGGCACGGGCTTGACCGGCGAATGATACGGCGCGTATTCCTTTTCAATCGCCGTGTAATACAGCTTGAGGGAGCGGATCTGCGTATCCGTCACATCCTTCCACTTGGCGCGGCCGGATCCGCGTTCCTGCTCTATCTGCTCCAGCTCCTTGCGGGCTTTGGCCAGCGTCATGTAAGGGGCGCTGAGATCGGGGTTGAGCACGCGCGAGGCGATATGACGGCGCATCAGTTCCTGCTTGTCCGCGCTCAGGGTTTCGGGGTCGGCTTCGAATACGATACGCCCTGCGAATTTCGCAAAACGGCGGATATGCGGTTCGGTTTTCAGCTCTTCCTCGAAGCGCTGCGGGAAATCGACGACCAGCTTCGCGGCATCCGCCCATGTCGGGGTATTGTTGAATTCCTTCAGCCACTGGTTGACCTTGATCCGCACGGGGGCCGACATCTCGACATCCATCAGCGTTTCCGGCAAATGCGGCGCCACGGGCTTCGCCGCTGCATCGCGCACCTTCGCGGCGGCTTCGGATATGCGTTTGGCGAAATCGCTGTCGGCTTTGATCATATCGGCGCGCTGTTCGGCCAGTTTGTCATCAAACTTCGCCGGAATAACACGGTCGGACATTTCCATCGGCATCAGGATGGGCTGGCCGTCTTTGGGCGCGTGGCGGAACGGATGGTATTTCGCGTTCTGCGGCTTCAGACATTCGGCCAGTTCATCGACCGTCATTTTCATGTATTTCGACGGGTCGGACGACAGGTCGAACATGATTTCGGTCGCATCGCCGTCGCGCGTCGCGATATTGGTGACAACGGCGGAGCGCACCTTGCCATAGGCCATGAACGAATGGGTGAAAATCTTGTTTTTGGCCATGAAATCATCGACGCCGGAAACGGTCGCCAGATTTGTCATTTGCTCCCATATCTGGGGGGCCGCCTTGCGGATGACCTTGGCAACGCCGATGGTCGCCTTGATATCGTTCATGGCGTCATGCGCGTCGTGATTGCCCAGCGAGACGCCGTTTTGCTGCGCGACGTTGAGCAGCGACAGGCTGGCCGTGCCGTAATCGTTCAGGGTATCGAGCTTCAGCGCCTCCGGCATATGGATGGCGATGGCCTTGACCAGCACCATAATGTCCGACCGCCCGTTGGTTTCACCCGTCGCGGGGGATTTCAGCGTGGTCAGGCTGGGGTCGAGCAGGTTCTGGTGCAGGTTCTGGGCCAGCAGCGGCTCGTCATACCCGAGCGTGTTGTAGCCGGAGAAAATCACCGGCATGTACTGGGAGCGGATCCACTCATCCACTTCCTGCATCATTTCATAGTGGGAATTTTTGCTTTTCTTGAGGTCTTCCGGCGTGAAGCCCGTGGTCAGCAAGGCACCCGGTGACGGCACCACCCACGGCGAGCGGCGGCATTCGATTTTCTTGCTGGACAGGATGTTCAGGTTATCGTCCGTGAACACAAGGGCGATCTGCAGGATTTGGCTGAAATCCTTGTCGAGACCCGAGGTTTCGGTATCGTAAAATATGAACACGTGGCCGGCTCCTTCGCTTGCGAGTGGTCGTGCGTTTCACAATTTTCTTTTTTGTTGGTGGAATATTGAATATCATCTTTTGTAATCAAACGCATCAAAAAAGATGGTTTAAGGAAATATTATTACCGTATTAACAAACGGTCGCACTGTCAGGCACGGGAACTTATGGCGCTACTTGGTAAAAAAACGGCATCCTCTGCGCCAAACGACAGAAAAAAATCCGCTTTTGATAAAAAATTAAACGAGTTAATTCGTTTTTTTCAAGCGGAATACGAGATTATCAGCGACCCGCTGCGCGCGCCCCGCGATACATCAGAAAAAACTTTCGCTTTTCCGCTTAAGTATTCTGATTTAACAGATAAATATATCAAAAAAATCGCCGATGCCTGCGCCGGATTGCACCCCACCGGCAAGCCGCCCGCGATTGTCGCCACCGGCGGTTATGGCCGCGGCGAGCTGGCGCCGTTTTCCGACATCGACGTGCTGATCCTGACCGCGGACACGATGGATACGGCCACAAAAAAATGGATTCAGAATCTGCATGCCGCCTGCTGGCAGGCAGGCATCCGCCTCAGCTACAGCGTGCGCAGTCTTGATGAATGCGCGGGCGCGCTGCGTGGTGATTTGCATTTCATGACCAGCCTGCTGGAGCGGCGGTTTATCTGGGGCGATAAAAAGCTCTATCGCCACCTCGATAAAGTTTATGACCAGTATCTGCGCGAGGCCGGCACCGGCCCCCTCATCGCCGCCAAGCTGGCCGAACGTGACGCCCGCCACCGCAAACAGGGCGACAGCCGCGCCCTGCTCCAGCCCAATATCAAGGAGGGCAAGGGCGGGCTGCGCGATTTGCAAAACCTGTTCTGGCTGGCCACCCTGTCCGATCATGCGCCCAGATTGCAGGACATGGTGCGCAAAAAACTGCTCAGCGCCGCCGAAGCCCGCAGCCTGGGCCGCGCGCATGAATTTTTCTGGCGTGTGCGCTGCCAGCTGCACATGCTGGCCGAACGCGCCGACGACCGCCTGTCGTTCGAAGTGCAGCCGCAGATCGCCCTGCGCATGGGCTATGACAATCCCGCCCCGAACCTCAGGGCCGAAGCTTTCATGCGCGATTATTTCCGCATGGCCAACGAAACCGGATATCTGACCCGCATTCTTTGCACCGTGCTGGAGGCGCGCGCCAGCAGCGGCGGCGCCACCGCAGGGTCGCGCAAACTGGCGCTGAGCGAAAATATCGAAGGCTTCGCCGTCGCGCAAAACCGCCTGCTGCCGCCAACGCCGGATACTTTCGACAAAACGCCGTCGGATATCGTGCGGATTTTCCGCGTCAGCCAGACCAGCGGCTTTGACATTCACCCCGATGCCCTGCGCCAGATACGCGTGCGCATCGACCAGTCGCCCAAACGGCTGCAGGACGATAAAGACGCGCTGGGTATTCTGCGCGATATCATTCTTGACCGCAAAAAATCGGCGCAAACCCTGCGGCGGCTGAACGAAGCGGGCCTGATGACCGCGCTGATCCCCGATTTCGCGAATATTTTCGCGCATATGCAGTACGATATGTACCATTTTTTCACGGCGGACGAACACACCATCAACGCCATCGACATGCTGCATAAAATCGAAAACGGAGAACTTCAGGCGGAAGCGCCTGTATCGACCATCCTGTTCGGTCAAATCCATTCGCGCCGCGCGCTTTATATGGCGATGCTGTTTCATGACATGGCCAAGGGCACGGGCGGCGAACACGCCATCAAGGGCGCCGCCATCGCGCGCCGCATGTGTCCGAAATTCGGGCTGGATGCCGCGGAAACCGAAACCGCCGCATGGCTGGTCGAACATCATTTGCTGATGACCATGACGGCGTTCAAGCGCGACCTGTCCGACCCCAAAACCGTTGCGGATTTCGCCGCCGCCGTGCAATCGCCGGAGCGGCTGAAACTGCTGACCATCCTGACCGCTGCCGATGTTCTGGCCGTCGGCCCCGGCCGCTGGAACAACTGGAAAGCGGGCCTGCTGCGCGATCTTTATGCGCGCACGCAGCACATCCTCAGCGGCACGCCCGATTTGTTCGACGATGCGCAGGCCACACTGGTCAAACAAAAAGCCGTGCGCCGCCTGATTGGCGACAAGACAACCGCGCTGCGGTATCTGACTGACCGCGCGCCCGCCGATTTCTGGCACAGCTTCGCGCCCGAAACGCTGGCGGGTTTTATTGGCGCCCTCGACAAAAACGCGGGCATCAAGGAACAGGCCACCGTCGTGCGCGTGCTGCCCGCCCCCGCGCAGGATTTCACCGAGGTTTTTGTATTCACGCCCGACCGCACGGGACTTTTCGCCACGCTCGCGGGCGCAATGTCCGCTGCGGGGGCGTCGATTGCCTCCGCCCGCATTTTCACGCTGCCCGACGGCATGGCGCTCGACGTGTTTCAGGTGCAGGATTTGCAAGGCCATGCCTACGACAATCCGGCCTTTATGCAGCGCACAGTCAAGGCCGCGCTCGCAGGGACGCTGGATATCGAGGCGGAAATCGCCCAGCACCGCAAAAACCAGCCCCGCCGCAGCGAGAATTTCCGTGTCGCGCCGCAGGTCATCCTCGACAACAACGCCAGCAACAGCCACACCGTCATCGAAGTCACCGGCAAAGACCGCCCCGGCTTTTTGTATGCCGTCACGTCAGGCCTAACCGAACTCGGCCTGCAAATCAGCGCCGCCAAGGTCACCACCTTCGGCAGCCGCGCCATGGACGTGTTTTATGTCAAAGATAGCTACGGTCTGAAAATCATCCACCCCCAAAAACTGGGCGGAATTGAACGCCTACTCAAGAATATACTTGAAAAAACGGCATAATCGGCCCCATACTCTTGTAGTTAAAGAAAAAAAGCGGAGAACGGGTGTGCCTCTCAGCGCGGTCGACACAAAACAATCCACAGGCTGGTCACCAGACAGCTGGCGCGGCAAAAAAGCCGAACAGATGCCGGCCTATGACGACCTCGCCGCGCTTGAAAAAGTCGAACATACCCTTGCCAATTATCCGCCGCTGGTTTTCGCGGGCGAAGCACGCCGTTTGAAAAACCAGCTGGCCCGCGTCGCCGCCGGTGAAGCCTTTGTGCTGCAGGGCGGCGATTGCGCCGAAAGCTTTGCCGAATTCCATCCGAAAAACATCCGCGATACCTTCCGCGTGATTTTGCAAATGGCGATTGTCATGACCTTCGCCGCGGGCATGCCCGTTGTGAAAATCGGCCGCCTTGCCGGACAGTTCGCCAAACCGCGCAGCGCGCCCAGCGAAACGCGCGACGGCGTCACACTGCCCAGCTACAAGGGTGATATCATCAACGGCCCCGAATTCACGCCCGAAGCGCGCCGCCATGACCCGCAGCGCATCGTGCAGGCCTATAACCAGTCCGCCGCCACGTTGAACCTTGTACGCGCCTTCGCTTCGGGCGGTTATGCCGATTTGCACCGCGTGCATAAATGGACGCTGGATTTCATCAAAGGCCACCCGCTGGAAAGCCGTTATCAGGATCTCGCCTCGCGGCTTGACCAGACGCTGGCCTTCATGGCCGCGGCGGGCATCACCGTCGACAATTCGCCGCAAATCCGCGAAGTGGATTTTTACACCTCGCACGAGGCGCTGCTGCTGCCCTATGAACAGGCCATGACCCGCACCGATTCAACCACGGGCGAATATTACGCGGTTTCCGGCCATATGCTGTGGATTGGCGACCGCACGCGCCAGCCCGACGGCGCGCATGTCGAATTCCTGCGCGGCGTGAAAAACCCCATCGCGTTCAAATGCGGCCCCAGCCTGCCGGTGGATGACATGCTGAAGCTGATTGATATCCTCAATCCCGACAACGAAGCGGGCCGCCTGACGCTCATCAGCCGCATGGGCCATGACAAAGTCGCGGCGCATTTGCCCGCGCTCATCCGCGCCGTCAAGCGCGAGGGTAAAAACGTCGTCTGGTCCTGCGACCCGATGCACGGCAACACGCATACATCGACCACGGGCTATAAAACCCGCGCCTTCGACAGCGTGTATAGCGAAGTTGAACAGTTCTTCCAGATTCACCGCGCCGAAGGCTCGCACCCCGGCGGCGTGCATTTTGAACTGACCGGACAGGACGTCACCGAATGCACGGGCGGCGCCTACAAAATCACCGATGAGAACCTTGGTGACCGATATCACACGCATTGCGACCCGCGTCTGAACGCGTCGCAATCGCTGGAACTCGCCTTCATGATTGCCGACGAGCTGCAAAAGCACGTCAACAGTACCAAAAGCTGAATACGGACTTGATAAAAACAACAAGGATGCAACGGGGGAAGCAGCCGGATGTTTGAAGAACAAGGAAACGAAGGGTACGAAAATATCGTCAAGGCGCAGGCTTTGTTCCGGCGCCTGATGGAATGCGAACCGGGCGGCGAGTTCAAGAAAATCTTCGCCGACGCCATCCAGCAGCATACGCTGGACGAATTCTATCCCGTTGTCGTGCGCGCCGAACTCAGCGCCGCATTGATGCTCTGCCATATCGCCGCCGCGCAGGTGCCGGGTTTCCTGTTCAGGAATTACCTCAACGAATGCTGCGGCCTGCGCCCCGCGCAGCTGATCAATCTGCCGCTGCGCGACGTTGCGGATATCAGCGAAATGAAAATCGAAGACGTGGAGCCTATCGCCCGCGCTTTTGGCTATGTGGTCAAGGACGGCATTCTTGCCGACCATCCCGACGCGCACCGCAAGGATGACAAGGACACCGTGGTCAGCCTCGACGGCAAGCGCGGCGTGCGTCACGCGGGTTAAGCCCATGATGGACGACAAGCCGCAAAACCCCGCAGACGATACCGGCTGGTTCCGTCATTTCCGCATGACCAAATACCTGCCCGCCATCACGCATAAATTCGACGCCGCCATGACCGAACACGCGGCCGATGCCGCCGCGACCAAGGCGGTCATGACGGGCTATGCCGCTGCCGCGCTGGATATCCTGCTGCATACAGGCGCGCAGCCCAAACATATCGCGGCGGAGCTTGGTGAAACATTTCGCCTGACGCCGCAACATTTTTTACTGCTGAATGTCGACGACTTCGCGCGCCTCAGCGGCCGCGGACGTCTGACGCTTGGCGAAACACTGGCCGATGCCGGATTTCTGATTGACCAGGGCATCGTCGCAGGCTTTCGCCAGCCCGGCGACGGCCGCCGTCCGCCGCGCCCGCCCGCACCCTAGAAATATCCTTTTTTTCGCCCGTTTTATGGGCTTTTCACGGCAAAACCGCGGTTTTTGCCCCCTTGGGTTTTCAGGGGGGCTGGTGTAAGATGGGCGCCTTGAAACCATAAGGATTACGATACCATGACCGTCGCCGTCAGATTTGCCCCCAGCCCCACCGGAACGCTCCATGTCGGCAGCGTGCGCACCGCGCTTATCGTCTGGCTTTGCGCCCGCAAGAACAAGGGCAATTTCATGCTGCGCATCGACGATACCGACCTCGTGCGCTCCAAAGAAGAAAACGTCGATGACATCATGGCCGGCCTTAAATGGCTGGGCCTGACGTGGGACAGCTTCGCGCGCCAGCGTGACCGCGGCGCCGATTACGACCGCGCCATCCAGAAGCTCAAGGATAACGGCCGCCTCTATCCCTGCTATGAAACCGAAGATGAACTCGGCCTCAAGCGCAAGGCGCTTTTGTCGCAGGGAAAGCCGCCGATTTACGACCGCGCCGCGCTGGAGCTGACCGACGCACAGAAAAAACAATTCGAAGCCGAAGGCCGCCGCCCGCACTGGCGCTTCAAGCTGGAACACAAACCCATCATCTGGCAGGACCTTGTGCGCGGCCACGTCGAATTCCACGGCAAGGATATGACCGACCCCGTGCTGATCCGCGAAGATGGCCGCCCGCTGTATCATATCTGCTCGGTCATCGATGACATCGATTTCGGCATCACGCACATCGTGCGCGGCGAAGACCATGTCAGCAATACCGCCAGCCACGTACAGATGTTCGAAGCCCTGGGCGCGACGCCGCCGCAATTCGCGCACGTCACGCTGCTGGGCGATATGGAAGGCAAAAAACTGTCGAAACGCAAAGGCTCTTTCAGCGTCTCTTCGCTGCGCGACGAAGTCGGCATCGAACCGCTGGCGCTCATCAGCCTGATGTCGCGCATCGGCACGTCCGACCCCATCGAACCGCTGAACAGCATTCAGGACGCCATCGACAGTTTCGATTTCGCCAAATTCTCGCGCAACCTGCCGAAATTCGACGAAGAAGAACTGTACCGCCTGAACGCGAAAATCCTGCACAAAATGGAATTCGCACAGGTTAAAGACCGCCTGGCCGCACTCGGCATGGGCGATGTGGACGAAGCCTTCTGGCTGGCCGTGCGCCCGAACCTCGAACTGCTGGCCGACATCAAGGATTGGTGGCAAGTCGCCAAAGGCCCCGTCACGCCCGTCATCGAAGATGCCGAATTCGCCAAAATCGCTGCCGAGCTGCTGCCCGAAGGCCCGTGGGATAACAAAACATGGGAACAATGGGTCGGCGCCATCAAGGCCAAGACCGACCGCAAGGGCAAGGCGCTGTTCATGCCGCTGCGCCTGTCGATTACCGGACAGGAACACGGCCCTGAACTGGGCGTGCTGCTGCCCCTCATCGGCCGCCAGCGCGTGCTGGAGCGGCTGAAATCGGCGGCATAAAAGCCCCGCACATGGCTGGCACCGATACATCGCAACCTCTCGTCCCCGCTGATATGCCGCTGGCGCCCGTGGTTATTCTGGTGCGCCCGCAGCTGGGTGAAAACATTGGCATGTGCGCGCGCGCGATGCTGAACTGCGGCGTCACGGAACTGCGTATCGTCAAACCGCGCGACGGCTGGCCCAACGAAGACGCCATCGCCGCCGCATCGGGCGCGATTGATGTTCTGAATGGCGCGAAGCTTTACGAGACGACGGCCGAGGCTGTGGCCGATCTTGAATACGTGCTGGCCACCACGGCGCGCATGCGCGATATGGTCAAACCGGTTTTGAAAGCCGAAGAAGCCGCGCGTGACATCCACCACCGCCATCACGGCCGCACGGTTGCGAATTGCGGTATTCTTTTCGGCCCCGAACGCTCCGGCCTTGAAAACGAAGACGTGGCCGTGGCGAGCGCGATTTTGAATATCCCGCTCAACCCCGGTTTTTCATCGCTTAATCTGGCGCAGGCGGTTTTGCTGGTCTGCTACAGCTGGCTTTGCTGCGACAACCGCTTTCCGCCCGCCGCCGCGCCCGCGCCCGAACACGGCGACAACGAAGCGCCCGCCACCCGCGGCGAAATTGAACACCTGCTGCAATACCTCGAGGCCGACCTCGACGCGCGCGGCTTTTTCAGGAGCGCGCCGCAAAAACCGACCCTGCTGCGCAATATCCGCAATTTCTTTTTCCGCGCCGGCCCGACGGTGCAGGAAGTCCGCACCCTGCACGGCATTCTGGTCGCCCTGCGCGGCAAACCCCGCGGCCAGCCTTAAGAACTAGGCCGAAAAGCCTTATTTTTATCCATAAAATCCATTATTTACGATATGTTAAGTGCCTGCTGATAGGATTCAGATAGGATAAACAGGCATTTTTGGTTGGATATGTTCGAAAAGCGTCTCAGAGCGGCCTTTACACTGGTGACCGGCATCTTGCTGGGCAGCGCCGGTACGGCGCTTTATAACGATGCGCAAAAAGACCAGACCGCCCGCGCCGATACCCCGAAAGTCGAAAGCGTCGAGCGGCATATCCTCAGCCTCGGTACCGTCGATGCCTATACCAGCGACAACCTGCCCGTGCAGGCGCGCATTTCGATTGTCGGGCTGACGCCCGCCGGATTGCAGGATGAAACCACGGTACGCAGCGCGGTCATCCATACATTGAAACAGCATATCGCGCAAAAGCCTGCCAAGGATATGGGCGTCGACCAGCGGCTGGACGAAATTCGCAGCTCTTTCATGGCGCAGCAAGACCGCAGCCAGCTGTCGCATGTCACGATTGAACTGCCGCAGCGCCATCTGGATGAATTGGCCGTCAACCTGCTGGATGCCGTGCGGCATACGGCGACAGGCCAGCTGGCCCGCGATGCCGATGTCCGCCTGACGGTCGAGGCCACGTTCGACCCGCGCAATGTGGAGCGTTATTACGCCCGCAAGGATAAACAGGCACAGGCCGCCAAACCGTCGCTGGGACAAGGCGCCCCGTAAGCAAAACAATTCGCGCAGCAAAAAACCGCCCCGTTGCCAGGGCGGTTTTTTGTTCGTCCATCCCGCAGGAATTAGCGGGAGTAGAATTCGACGATGAGGTTCGGTTCCATGTGAACAGGATACGGAACTTCTTCGAGTTTCGGGCCGCGCACAAATTTGCCGGTGAAGGCTTTGTGATCGACTTCGAGGTAAGACGGGATTTCGCGGTCAGCCGCTTCGATCGCGCCCATAACCAGCGCCATCGTGCGGGATTTTTCGCGCACTTCGATGATGTCGCCGTCTTTCAGCGAGTAGGAAGCGATCGTCACGCGCTTGCCGTTCACTTTAACGTGACCGTGGCTGACGAACTGGCGTGCCGCAAACATGGTGGGCACGAATTTCATGCGGTAGATAACCGCATCCAGACGACGCTCCAGCAGCTCGACGAGGTTGTGACCGGAGTCACCTTTGCGGCGGCGGGCTTCTTCGTAGTAGCGGTAGAATTGACGCTCGCCGATGTTCGCGTAGTAGCCGCGCAGTTTTTGTTTTGCGAGCAGCTGGATCGCGTAGTCAGTCGGCTTTTTCTTGTTCTGGCCATGTTGGCCGGGACCGTATTCGCGCTTGTTGAAGGGCGATTTTGCACGGCCCCACAGGTTGACGCCAAGGCGGCGGTCGATTTTATGTTTGGCTTGTGGGCGTTTTGCCATTGTATTTCCTCACTTTTACTAAATTGTCCCGGTAGTTCGGCCCGCTGTTGCGGCGACGGGGAGAGGATATCAATCCGGCCCTCTTTCCCGGGAATGTGGGCACTATAAGGATTTGGGCAGGATTGTCAACAGCATTATTATGGATTTATTGGTGTTTTTTCAGGGGTTTGCGCCCCCTCTTTCACCAAAACCGCGCTTAATGCCGCGTTTGCGATGCCAGCGCCGCCATTTGCCGGATGGCTGCGGCATGGCCGCTTTGCGCCGCCCGTTCCAGCCATGTGCGGGCGGCGGCCATATCAGGGGCCATGCCGCGGCCCAGATAATGGCGCAGGGCAAGTTCGTATTGGCCGGCGGGGTCGCCCGCCTCCGCCCGCCGTTTGAGGGCGGTCAGGTAATAGTCATCGGCGCGCTGGCGGCATTCCTGCCGCGCGGCATCGTCGGCAGGTACGGCAACGGTGATGCCGTATTCTTGTTCCAGCTCCTGCGCCTCTGCCGCCGTGATATCGGCATCCATCGACAGGGCGGAGCGTATCACCTTGCGCCCCGCGTCTTGGTCGGCCGCAACGCCGTCGCCATGATACAGCGCCTGCCCGTAATAGCGCAGCGCCAGCGTGTCGCCGAAATAATAGGCCGCTTTGTAGAAATACTCCGCCGCCTTATGCGGCGCGTCGTAGCGGTAATAAAGCCCAAGCTCGCGGCAGGCACCCGCCGCGCCCGCAACGGCGGCTTTCTGCAGCCACGCCAAGCCCTCTTCGCGGTTGATCGTCAAAAAACGCTCCCCCGCATTCGGACCCATAAAACCGCTGAGATAAGCACGGCCGATATTTTCCATCGCGGCCGCATGTTCCTGCTCCGCGGCTTTGAGCATCCAGCCAAAAGCCGCTGCACCGCTCGGCGTCAATACCTGCCCTTTGCAATAGCCCGTCATGTGGCCGAGCGCGAGTTCGTATTGCGCATCGGCATCGCCCGCCTCGGCGGCTTCGAACAGCGCATCAAAATCGCGGTAAATTTTCATGACGCCGCCATCCGTCTCAGGGGCAGGCGCAAATGCTGTAAAATCATATCCGTCCGCGCGGCAACCGGCACCACCGGCACACTGACGGGCGTATAGCCCAGCGCCGCGTAATCCGCGCGCAGCATGCTGTCAATTTTCTGGGCAACGGTTTCGTCTTCGGCACGCACGCCGTCTTTGACCAAGGGCAAACGGTCGAAAATAAATACAGCGTCATACCGGTACATGCGGCACGCCGTGAAGGCCGCATCCGGCTTCATGCCCGCCAGACGGAAATAGGCGATGCTATCGGGCATGCCGCGATCCATGAAAACCTGCTGGGCGGGGTCAAGCGCCGCTTCCCGCGCGCGTTTGATGCGCAGGATATCCTGCTGCAACTGCTGGCCGCCATCGCGGCGCACGTCTTCAAGCGATAGCCCCTGACGCAAGGCCAGCTCGATGAGTTCACGCGCGACTTCGTCCTGCACGGCATAACCGCGCGCGCGCAGATCGTCAATCACCGAGGTCTTGCCCGACGACGGCGCGCCTGTAATCACCACCCAGTGCGTTTTCTTTTCAAAATCAGTCATCTTTTCCCTACAGGCCGTGATTATGCCATGCCGCCGGACATGCGTAAAGCCGCGCAGCGCGCAAAAGAAAACCGGACGGGATATACCCGTCCGGCTCGATTTCAGTAACGTTCGGCGTTAATCGTTGCGGCGCGGACCGTCACCACGGCGCGGCGGTGCTTCGCGGCCGTCGCGGCGGTCTTCGCGTCTGTCAAAGCGGTCTTCTTTACGGTCGCGTCCGTCTTCACGGCGGTCGTATTTATCTTCGCGTTTGTCGTAGCGGTCTTCCTTGCGGTCGTAACGGTCTTCGACTTTATCGCGCTTGCCGCCATCGTGTTTATCGTCCCAGCGGTCTTCGCGGCTGTCTTTGCGATCTTCAGCGCGGTCGCGATGATCTTCGCGGCGGTCACGGTAATCTTCCTTACGGTCGCGCACGTCTTCGCGGTGTTCCTTGATGCGCTCATGCCGATCTTCGACTCGCTCGCGGTTGTCTTCCTGCCGCTCCTGCATCTTTTCGCGGTGTTCCTGAATACGCTCGCGCATTTCTTCCTGATGTTCGCGCCACGCTTCGGGCGGTTTGCCCGAGGGCGGCAGCGGACGCCCCTCCGGCTGGGCATAGGCGCCCGTAGTGGAAAAGAGCATCAAGGCACCAGCGGCAACAGAAAGAAAATGATACTTGTTCATAAAATCCCCCATGGGTTTTGTATCCTGTTTTTCAGATTTTCAAGGCGTTGGCGGCTATTTTGCGGCCATCCGGCCTTGTTGTTACGTCTATGACACGGGCGGCGGCGGGAAACCCTGCGCTGTTTTTTTAGCGCCCGCCCCCCGTCATCACGACGGCAGCACAGCCTGCGGCAAATAGCGCAAACAGAACCGCCAGAGCCCGTCTGTCGCTACTGGTGGCGGCGGCATATTGTTCGGCCTTGACCAGCGACGATGTGCGCGTGATTTGCATCAGGGCGCCGATAATGAATATATAGGCCAGAACATATATCTTGTCCGTCAGCAGCAGAT
>Ga0206118_100059_pt1 | contig 175547 bp, 152 predicted proteins | sample 3A20Ametagenome_FD_177999 | JGI IMG/M metagenome (GOLD analysis project Ga0206118, IMG submission 177999) | Enriched microbial communities from leaf-cutter ant dump, University of Wisconsin, Madison, United States - 3A20A | ecosystem: Environmental > Terrestrial > Nest > Insects nest > Nest...
ACACGATTCCACGCTGCACAATCCGTACGCCCCCCAATTCACACCAGTTTCTACCAAAAAATTCATTCTGGAGCATGTAGGAGTAGTCTGGATTGTTTTTAATCGACAGTCTCTTCTTTCGAACAACTCGCTTTGTGAAGAACTTCAGTGCCATGTGTCGATGTATGCGGATTGGTCAGCCGTATTTTTTTCAGCCACAATACCCTGTCCTCCCCACCTGAAAAAATGCAACCTTTAACGAAATTTGAAGCCTTATGCTTTCGCAGGGAAATGTTTATACTCGGTGAAGAAAGTGCTTACAAGTGTGCGCTTCAAAAGTCGGAAGCGGACTTTTGGAACAACCTCTACAAGCTTGCGAGGAGATGTGGCCGTTATGGAAGCCAACGCGGAGATTCAAGTCCCGGCGCGGAAACCTGACAACAGAAGAAGGACGAGTCTGCTGCGGAAATTTTACGGCCAGCGGTATTTGCAGGTCATGGCGCTGCTAGGCGTCGCCTGGATGCTCCTGTTCCACTATGCGCCGATGTACGGAATCGTCATCGCGTTCAAGGAGTACATCGGAATCGGAGAGATCAAGAACGCGCCTTGGGCAGGCTGGAGTCACTTCCAGGCGATCTTTGAGGACGATATGATGATCAAGGTCATTCGGAATACGCTTGGCATTAGTCTGCTGAAGCTCATTATCGGCTTTCCCATTCCGATTGTGTTCGCGCTCTTCCTGAACGAGCTTCGCTCCTTAAGGTTCAACCGGATTGTGCAGACGATTACTTATTTGCCGCACTTCCTGTCCTGGGTTATTCTCGGAGGCATCCTCATCTCCTGGTTGTCGGACGTCGGAGTCGTGAATGACGTGCTGATGGGGCTGGGGCTCATCAAGGAACCGATCTTCTACCTGAGCGAGCCGCAATATTTCTGGGGGATCGTGATCACGTCGGATATATGGAAGGAATTCGGATGGTCGGCTATTATCTATATTGCTGCCATCGCGAGCATCTCGCCGGAGCTGTACGAGGCGGCGACGATCGACGGGGCCGGCAGGTTCCAAAGAATGCGGTACGTGACGGTGCCTTGCATCAAAGGAACGATCTCGATTCTGTTCATTCTGTCGGTCGGCAGCATTCTGAACTCGAACTTCGATCAAATTCTCGTGCTGAAAAATCAAGTCAACGAAAGCATGAGCAGCGTTATCGACATCTATGTCTATGAGATCGGTATCAAGCAAGGGCGCTTCTCGTATTCTGCCGCGGTAGGGTTGGTCAAAGGCGTCATCGCTCTCTTCCTGCTGCTTCTTGCGAACTCCTTCTCGAAGAGAATGAACCAATCTTCCTTATTCTAGCCAAGGCGGTGAGATACGATGTTTACTCGCGATCGCAGAACGCGCGGAGATGTATTGTTCGATCGGATTAACGTTGTCATGATGCTGGTCATCTGCTTCGTGACGCTGTATCCGATCTGGTACGTGCTCGTCAACTCGTTCAACGACGGCACGGACGCGATGACCCGCGGGCTGATCTATTGGATTCCGCGCAAGTTCAGTCTGGAAAACTACGAAATCGTCTTCTCCAACGCGGGCATTATGACTGCGATGGGGGTTACGGTGGCCAAGACGCTGATCGGCACGGTAATTCACGTGTTCTTTACCGCGATGGTCGCATACGCATTATCCCGCCGAGAGTTGCTCTTCCGCAAAGGCTACATGATCATGGGGACGATCACGCTGTTCTTCAGCGCTCCGCTCATTCCCAACTATTTATGGCTGCGGGATCTCGGGCTTCTCGATACGTTCGGGGTGTACATCTACCCGGCGATGTTCAGCTTCTTCGATCTCATTATTTTCCTGACGTTCTTCCGGGAAATTCCGGACGGCCTGGAGGAAGCAGCCAAGATTGACGGTGCCAACGATTTCTCCATCTTCGTTCGTATCGTGCTGCCAGTATCGCTTCCTGTCGTCGCCACGATCTCGCTATTCCACGGCGTCTGGCAATGGAACGACTACTTCGTCGGGGTTCTCTACACGAACAGCGACAATCTGCAGCCGATCCAGACATTCCTGTACCGGGTCATCGCCCAGTCCAGCTCCAACCAGATTGTAGGGGCGACCGGGGGCGCGATTAACCGAACCGTCACCTCGCAGTCGATCAAGCTGGCGACGATGGTCATCACCACCGTCCCGATCATCGTCGCGTATCCGTTCCTGCAGCGCTACTTCGTCAAGGGGCTGATGATTGGCTCCTTGAAGGGCTGAGTTCAAGATTCGATGTCGAGTATGCTTCTCGAAAACACTTCGTGATCAAAATCGGACTTTTTGAACTTCCTATCAAATAAATGTTCAAAAAGTTCGGTTTTCAGCACCGAGAAGGTTGAATGAAGACCGGCTATGAGGAACGGAGCGTAGTCAAATCTACGTGAGTACCGGAAGAGCCGGCTGAGTTCAAGATTCGATGTCGAGTATGCTTCTCGAAAACACTTCGTGATCAAAATCGGACTTTTTGAACTCCCTATCAAAGGTTTTACTTTCCCGTAAGGGAATGCTCATACAATATCGATCAAAGGGGTATGACAATGAAAAAGTGGCTCAGCTTATCGATCGTCGCCGCGCTTATGATTACGCTCGTCGCTTGTTCGGGCGGCAACAACAAACCGGAGGCGAGCAGCAGTCCAAGTCCTTCCGCCAGCCAGCCTTCCGCTTCCAGCTCCGAAAGTCCGGGCGCCAGCGAGGAACAGCCAGCCGCCGACGAAGCGGGCTGGAAGGCCGATACGTCGCCAATTACGTTCGATTGGTACTTGAACTTCGCCTGGTTCCCGAACAAATGGGGAGTAGACCCGACTTCTCAGTACATTACGAAGAAAACGGGCGTTAACCTGAATCTGGTCGTTCCGGCCGGCAACGAGAACGAGAAGCTGAACGCGATGATCGCGGCGAACCAACTGCCTGATTTCATTACGCTCGGTTGGTGGGAAGAAGGTGTGAAGAAGATGATCGAGGGCGGCCTTGTTGAATCGCTCACCGATCTCGCCGATCAATACGATCCGTACTTCTTCAAAGTCGCCGACGGCGCCAAACTGAGCTGGTACGCACAGCCGGACGGCAAAACGTATGTGTATCCGAATGCGTCTTCGTCTCCTGCGGATTTCAAAAATTTCGGCACGCAGTTTACGTCGAACCAAACGTTCGTCGTTCGCAAAGATATGTACGAAGCGATCGGCAGCCCGGATATGCGGACGCCGGAAGGCTTCCTTAACGCTCTGAAGCTGGCCAAGGAGAAATTCCCGGAAGTGAACGGCCAACCGCTCATTCCAATCGGCTTCCACGAGTTCGGCGAAGACGGCAACTACTCGTTCTTCGACGTTGGGCAAGATTCGTCCTACCTGTCTCACTACCTGGCGCTGCCAAGGGAAAAAGAAGGCAAACTGTACGATCGTCTGACCGATCCGGAATACGTTCGCTGGTTGAAGACGTTCCGTCAAGCCAACCAAGACGGTTTGATCTCCAAAGACGTATTCGTCGACAAGCGCGCACAGATGGAAGAGAAAATCGCACAAGGGCGTTACTTCGCAATGTTGTACCAACGCACGGACTTCGCCGCACAGCAGAACGTGTTGTATGCCAAAGACCCGAATTCCGTCTACATTGCGGTTGACGGTCCGGCGAACTCGAACCTGGACGCGCCGACACTGGCCGGACCTGCGATTTCTGGATGGACGGTCACGCTGATCTCCAAGAACGTCAAGGACAAAGAACGCGCGATCAAGTTCCTGAGCTATCTGATCAGTGAGGAAGGCCAGAAGGATATGTATCTCGGCGAGAAAGGCGTATCCTACGACACGATCGACGGCAAAGACCAGTTCAAGCCGGAAGCGCTAAACCTGATGAACACGGACCGTTCCGCATTTGACAAGCAATACGGCGCTTCGCACACGTTCTGGATGCTGATGGACACGAATATGCAATTGCAATGGCAACCGCCTGCGGTTGAGCCGTTTAAGCAGCTCGAAGACTGGACGAAGGGCAAGACGGAAAGCTATTCGCAGTACGACCTGATCAACCCGCCTGCCACATCCAAGGAAGGCATTAATGCCAAGAAAATTGCTACGGAGTGGGGCAAAGCGCTGCCGAAGCTGCTGCTCTCCAAATCGGAAGCGGACTTCGACCAGACGTTTAACGACTTTATCGCCAAACGCGACAAGTCCGGCTTCGCCGATCTGATGGCTTACCGCCAGACGAAGTACGAGGAAAATGTGAAGAAGCTTGCGGAGTTCCTGAAGTAAGTTGATAGCTGTTCGAAAAACCCAGTGAAGCTGGGTTTTTCGAACATTTTCAGGACGCAAAGGCGGTTGCTCGTGATAGAATGAGTGCACTACGCCGCGAAAGAGATGTGAAGAAGAATGCTGCGCTATTGGGGGCGAAGACGGGAGAGAATCCGTTTTCGGCTGGAACAGCTTACCTTGCAGAAGAGACTTGTAATCGCCTACATTCTGATCATGCTGCTTCCGAGCCTGCTGATTTCGATGTACATCTTCAAGGGGCAGACGGGTAACGCGGTGGAAGAGCTTAGAAAAAGCCACGAGTATACGCTGGAGATCGAGCAGATCAACCTGAAAAACAATATGGAGACGATGAAGCGGGCGGCGGAGCGGGCTTTGGTGGATCGTAGAATCATTGAGTATTTGATGGAACCGAATTCAATGAGCGTGTTGGATTTGATCGACCTGGATCGGATCTACTTGCAAAATATCGTTTGGATCCAGTATAACAATCCAAGCATCGAACGGATCCAACTTTTTGCCGCAAACCCGATGACGAATGAGATGATGCCGGTGCTCCTGCACGAAAGTCGGGTCCGGAATGATCCGTGGTACGAGAAAGTGATGAACTCTGACGAAAAAGATGTATGGATATTCAGCCGTTCTACCCGGGAACTGATTCAGAACCGTCCCGGATTGGAAGAAGATTTCAATCCGAAAATATCGCTCTACCGGGAGCGGCAATATCCGCAAGGGACTCACGTCGGTATTCTGCAGGTCGACATGCTGCTCAAAAACTTCTTTCCCAACACATTCAGCCCGCTGCAGGACGAACAATCCCAGGTGGTCGTGCTCGATCTGTCGGGAGACATTATTCGAAATCCGGCCAACCGGTTTCTGGAGCAGAACGGCGTGGACGATGAGACGCTAAGGAAACAGTTCGCTAGTCTGGAAACGGATCGGGAAGGGAGCGGCAGCTTCAAGTTCAGCGTGCGAGGCGTGCCTTATCTGGGCGTCTACGCATATGTCAAACCGTTGGAAGCCTACATGCTGAAGGTAGCGTCGCTCAAGCCGGTCTACGACGGTATCAATGACGCCCGTAACCGGATTATTTTGGCCAACGTCGTGCTGCTCGCCATCCTTGCGATTGCGACGTATTACTTGAATGCTATCATTCTCAAAAAGCTGCATGTGCTCACCGATTCGATGAAAAGGGTGCGTCAGGGCGATTTCGGCATCGACCTGAACATCCGGGGCGGAGGCGAGGTTGGCGATCTGGCCCACCATTTCCGTAAAATGCTGCGCAAGATCAACGAGTTGATCGCCGACGCAGTGAACAAGCAGGCCGCCGCCAAGGAAGCGGAACTGGCTACGCTGAAAAACCAGATCGATTCGCATTTTCTGTACAACACGCTGGAAAACATCAAGATGATGGCGGAAATCAACGACCAAAGGGAGATTTCCAACGCGCTTACTTCCTTGGGAGGCATGATGCGTTATAATATGCGCTGGACGAGCGAATACGTCCGGCTTAGAGACGAACTCACACATATCGGCAATTACGTGAGTATAGCGAACATTCGTTTCGACGATCGGATTCGCCTGGTGACGGACATTCCCGAGCCGTACTTGAACCTGGAGTTGCTCAAAATGTCGCTGCAGCCCGTCGTCGAGAACGCGGTCAAGCACGGGCTTGGGGACGCCGAAATGACGATCGAGATCCGCGCGAAGAAAGAGGACGACGCGGTGCTGATCTCGATCGTCGACGACGGTGCGGGCATTACGCCGGAACAGGTGCGGGAGCTGAACGCGCGCATCGAACGAGGGGGCGAGGGAGAGTCGCGGGACGCCTCGGGCAAGGGCAACGGCATCGGGCTGGCGAACGTGCACAGCCGAATTCAGATGCATTTCGGCAAGGAATACGGATTGCGGGTCGACAGCGAGCCGGGGAACTTCACCAGGGTGACGCTTCGCATCCCATGCTTGATTTTGAACGGAGGATTGACGGCCAATGCGGAAGCTGCTGATCGCGGATGACGAGAAAAATATCAGACTCGGGCTGAAGGCGATGATCGAACGGGAGTATCCGGGAGCTTATTCGATCCGACTGGCGGCCGACGGACGGCAGGCGCTGGAGGAGCACGAACGGGAGCCGGCGGAAATCTTGCTGACCGATATTCGGATGCCGCACATGGACGGAATCGAGTTGATCCGGAAGCTTGCGGAGTTAGTGAATCCGCCGGTGCTGCTGATCTTGAGCGGATACGACGATTTTCAGTACGCCAAGGAAGCGATTAGGCATAAAGTCAAAGAATATTTGCTGAAGCCGATCGTGCGCGACGACCTGTTCGCGGCGCTGGGCAAAGCCGATTCCGAGCTGAGGGAGCGGGATGCGCTTCACGACCGACTCGGCGAGACGGACAAATATCGCAACGGGATGAGAATCAGTTCGCTGCGGCACATCTGGTCGGCGCCGGAGCTGGGGGCGGAAGAGGTCGAGAGGTTGGCGCGCGAAGCCGGTCTTCAGGACTTCGAGTTCGGCTATTGGGTGGGCATTCTGGATACGGCGGGTCATGAACGGATCGTGATCAAGGGAACGGAGTATTTGGCCGTGGTCGGCAAAGACGAGGCGTATCTTGGCTTGGAGGACAAGGAAGGACGACTCGTCGTTCTCTCCGCCCGGGAGGAGCTGTTGACGGGCATGGTCGGGGAGCTTTCCTCGGCATCGAGCGGGTCAGGCACCTTTTCCGCCGGGCTCAGCGAGAAAGGTGAGGGTCTCGGCGAGCTCAAAATCAAATACGAGGAAGCGCGGCATGCGCTTAAATACCGGCTGCTGCTCGGCCGATCCGGCGACGCCCTGATCCGGTACGAACAATTGGCGCGGCGGGAGCGGGACTACCCGGTTCCGGTCGGAACGATCGGAAGGCTGGCGAACATGATGGGGACGGACCGCGTCAACGAAATGAAGACGTTGCTTCAGGAGCTGTTCGCAGCAGACGCGCTTGCCTGCGCGGATATCGGCTATTTTGAAGAGGTAGGCCGTCTGCTGAACGAGTCGATCTTCGATCAAGTGTTCCATACGTACGGAGAAGCGTCGGTGGAAATTATCAAAATGTATAAGATGGCCGGCAGCTTGTACAATTTCGAGCACATTCAGGATTACATTCATTGCGTGCAAAATTTGTTGCTGGGACTGAACGATTTTATTCGTCATCTCAGATCAATTCACGTAGATCGCAAAGATATGGATCGGGCGCTGGAATACATTCACGCCAATTACGCCAAAGATCTCAACATGACGATGGTGTCCAACTACGTATCGCTAAACTACACGTATTTTAGCCAGGCGTTCAAGGAGTTCGTCGGCGTCAGTTTCGTCCAATACTTGAAAAACGTGCGTATCGAGAAAGCGAAAGAACTGCTGGCGACGACGGATCTGAAGGTAATGGATATTAGCGAACGGGCCGGGTTCGACAATACGAAGCATTTTAATCGCGTATTCCGGGAGACGGTCGGCGTCACTCCGCTGGAATATCGGCAAAGCGTCTCCGGCTCGGCAGGAATAAGCACATAAGCTCGCTTGACGGGCTTATGTGCCCCCTTCGGGGCATTTTCTGCGCAATAGAACCGCCCCACGAGCTAAATGCCCGCCAACCTCCCGTTCCACGCGCAATAGAACCGCCCCACGAGCTAACCGCCCGCCAATCTCCCGCTCCACGCGCAATAGAACCGCCTCACGAGCTAAACCCCCGCCAACCTCCCGTTCCACGCGCAATAGAACCGTCCCACGAGCTAAATGCCCGCGAACCTCCCGCTCCACGCACAATAGAACCGCCGCACAAGCTAACCTCCGCGAACCTTCCGCTCCCTGCACAATAGAACCGCCCCGCAAGCTAGCTGTCCATCATCCTCCCGCTTCCCGAATGTCAGAGCTCTCGCCCGTACTCGAATCGTTGGAAAAAGGGAGATACTACGGAGGGGAATGGGCGTTTCTCTAGTTTCGAACGACTATTCAATAGCTGGTCGCCCAACGATTTGACCGATCGTTCGATGAATAATTCATTGTTCGTACGCATTATTGCCATAATGTCCATTTGACTTTTGACCGATCGTTCGATAATATTTTGGTCAGAGAGATTGGAGGAGGAAGAGGACAATGAAGAGTGTTATCGGATTTTCGCTTAAGAACAAATTCGCGTTATGGATGATCACGATTATCGTGGTCGTTGCGGGTTTGTATTCCGGTATGACCATGAAGCAGGAAAGTTTGCCCAACCTGAGCTTCCCGTTCCTTAGCGTCACGACGGTAGCCCCGGGTGCAGCGCCTGATACGGTCGTACAAGATATTACGGAGCCGCTCGAAAAAAGACTCAAAAATACAGAAGGTGTCAAAAATATAACCTCGACTTCGATGGAGAACGTATCGTCGATCTTCATCGAATACGATTTCGGCCAAGATATGGACCAGGCCGTTGCACAGCTCAGGGAAGCGGCCTCGGATGTTAAGCTGCCCGAAGGGGTGCAGGCGCCGAACATTTCCAAGTTTTCGTTCAACTCGTTCCCGGTCATCTCCTTGAGCGCATCGGGCCACGGGAACCTGGAAGAGCTGACGAGAGTCGTCACGGAAGAAGTACAGCCCGCATTGGAAGGCGTGTCGGGAGTCGCTTCCGTGCAAATCGCCGGCCAATACGTACAGGAAGTAACGCTGAAGTTTAATCAGGCGAAGCTCGCCGAGCTGGGCCTGAATGAAGATACGATCAAGGGCATCATCCAAGGTTCGGCGCTGAAGGCGCCGCTGGGACTGTTCCAATTCGATCAGACGCAGAAGACGGTAGTCGTCGACGGCAGAATTACGACAATCGACGACTTGAAGAACGTCGCGATCCCGGTCATTCCTGCCGGTGCGGGAGCAGGGGCCGGAGCCGGACAAGCCGCGCCTGGCGGAGCAGCAGGGCCGGATGCGGGCGCGCCTCCGGCAACGGACGAGGCGATCGACAACGCCCCGATGCCGAATATCGGTCTTCCGACCGTGCTGCTCGGAGACGTGGCCGACATCGAGACCGTCGGCAAAGCCGAATCCATCTCGCGCACGAACGGCGCGGAGTCTATCGGCATCCAGATCGTCAAGGCGAACGACGCCAACACCGTCGAAGTGGTGAACGGAGTCAAAGCGGAAGCCGATAAGCTGAAAGAGAAATTCACGGATCTTAAGCTTGACGTTATGCTGGACCAAGGCAAACCAATTGAGGAATCCGTCGAAACAATGCTCAGCAAAGCCTTGTTCGGAGCGCTGTTCGCAGTAATCGTCATTTTGCTGTTCTTGAGAAACATCCGCACGACGCTGATCTCGATCGTATCCATTCCGCTGTCGCTCATTATCGCGGTGCTGTTCCTGAAGCAGTTCGACATTACGTTGAACATTATGACGCTCGGAGCGATGACCGTTGCGATCGGTCGGGTGGTCGACGACTCGATTGTCGTCATCGAGAACATCTACCGCCGGATGTCGTTGAAAGGCGAGAAGTTGAAGGGTGCCGAGTTGATCCGGGAATCGACGAGAGAGATGTTCCTTCCGATCATGTCCTCGACGATCGTTACGATCGCCGTATTCTTGCCGCTCGGGCTCGTCAGCGGCATGGTCGGCCAAATCTTCCTGCCGTTCGCTCTGACGATCGTGTTCGCGCTGCTGGCGTCCTTGCTCGTGGCGGTTACGGTAGTGCCGATGTTGGCCCACCAGATGTTCAAGAACGGCGTGAAAGAAGGCAAAGGCCACGACCACGAAGAGAACAACGGGAAGATGGCCCAAGGCTATCGCCGCATCCTGACCGCTGCGTTGAACCACAAAATCATTACGCTGGTCGTCTCGTTCGCGCTGCTGGTCGGAAGTTTGTTCCTTATCCCTCTGATCGGCGCGAGCTTCTTGCCAGAGCAGGAAGACAAATACGCGATGGTGACGTATAGCCCCGATCCGGGCGATCGCATCGAAGACGTAGAGCAGAAGGCGCTCATCGCCGAGAAAGTCATCATGGATCAATCGGACATCACAAGCGTGCAATACTCCGTAGGCGGCGAAAATCCGCTGCAGCCGGGGCCGTCCAAGTCCGGATTGTTCTATCTGCAATATGACAGCGAGACGAAAGATTTCGCAGACAAGAAGACGGCTCTCATCGAGGAGCTGCGCAAAGCCGTTCCGACGGGAGAATGGGCCGAGATGGACCAGACCGGCGGGCTAGGCGGAAGCCAGTTCAGCCTGAGCGTCTTCGGTGAATCGCTCGACCAGATCGCTCCGGTCGCCAATCAGATCGCCGATCTGATGAATGCCGACGAATCGTTCGAGAAAGTCAAAACAAGCCTGTCCAAGACTTACGAGCAATACACGTTCGTCGCCGATCAGGAGAAGCTGAGCCAGTACGGGCTCGTAGCCGGTCAGATCGCGATGGAGCTTAGCCCTCAGCGCATTCGTCCGGTGCTGACCCAGATCGAGGAAGACGGCAAGCGTTACAACGTGTACGTCGCGGTCGAGCAAGCGGAATACAAGAGTCTGGACGATATTCTGGCCAAAAAGCTGCGCTCGCCGCTCGGAATCGAAGTGTCGATCGGGGAAGTGGCTACGGTCGAGGAAGGAACGTCGCCGAACTCGATCGCCAGACAGAACGGCAAAATGGTCGTTAACGTGACGGGCAACATTACGAAGTCGGACGTGGCCAAAGTATCGAGCGATCTGCAGGCGAAAGTCGACGAGCTGCAGCTTCCGTCCGGAGTCGACGTGCAATTCGGCGGCGTAACCGAGCAGATCAACGAGACGTTTACGCAGCTCGGTCTGGCTATGCTGGCGGCTATCGCCATCGTATACTTGGCGCTCGTGCTTACGTTCGGCGGCGGTCTCGCTCCGTTCGCGATCATGTTCTCCCTGCCGTTCGCGATTATCGGCGGATTGGTGGCTCTGTACTTGACCGGCGAGACGCTCAGCGTTTCGGCTCTGATGGGAGCGCTTATGCTGATCGGGATCGTCGTTACCAACGCGATCGTGCTCATCGACCGCGTCATTCACAAGGAGCGCGACGGATTGTCCACTCGCGAAGCGCTGCTTGAAGCGGGCGGTACCCGTCTTCGTCCGATTCTGATGACCGCGCTGGCAACGATCGGAGCCCTGCTGCCGCTGGCGTTCGGATTCGAGAGCGCAGGCATTATTTCCAAAGGACTTGGCGTGACAGTTATCGGAGGTCTGATCAGCTCCACGCTGCTGACGCTCCTGATCGTTCCGATTATTTACGAATTGCTGATGAAAATGAGACGTAAACCGAAAAGCGCGAATGCTTAACGGAAAGTTGTCGTCGAAGGAAAGGGTAGACAGCCATGCAGGATAAGAAGAAGCTGATTCTCGAGGCGGCGATTCGCTGCTTCGCTCGCAAAGGCTTCAACGCGACATCGATACAGGAGATCGTCGACGAGCTGGGCATGGCCAAAGGTTCCATCTACTTCTACTTCAAGTCCAAGGACGATCTGCTCATCTCGGTTATCGAGTACTACGGAGAGATGCTGTTCGCTGAAATCAGAGAACAGCCCGGGGAGACGCTTCTCCCTCCCCGGGAGAAGTTCGCCGTTCAGCTTGAACGCCAGTACCGATTCGTCCACGAGCATCTGGATTTTATGAAAATGCTGATCAAGGAGCCGTTTACCGGTCTGCATCCGCAAATTCAGATGATGGTTATGCGGCTTCGCGCGAGATCGCAGCTGCTGCACATCTCCCATCTGATGGCGATCTACGGCGAGTCCGTCGCTCCTTATTTGGCGGATGGGTCCGCGCTGGTGTCGGGGGTATGGTCGCAGTATTTCGAGGCATTGCTCTTCGAAGAGCAGGTGTTCGACGGACGGCAGCTAAGCCATTATATCTTGCGGAGGCTGGATGATCTGATGAACGGTTTGCTTCGTTCCGGAGAGCTGCCGATGCTGCCTCCGATGGATCTTGCCAAGCTCCGGGCCATGGCCGGTCTCACGGAAGAGGTTGTGACCGAGGAGCTGCAATTGCTGGCCAAGATAGAAGGGAAAATTGTCGCGTCCGCCTCCGAACGCGGGGAAGACGTACAGCGCGACCTGCTCGATGCGCTGGCTCTGCTGAAGGAGATCGTCGAGAAACCGGCGACGGGCCATCGTTTGTTGGTGAAAGGGATGTTGGCTTTGCTGAGAGAGCATGCCACCGATGATCTGGAGGAAGCCTTCGATCGTCTGGACGGTTTGATTGGCGGAGCGAATGCGTAGAGAACGCTAATGCGGGAATACAATGAAAAAAGGGGTTGCCCTTAAGTCATAATCATGACTTAGGAGCACCCCTTTTTTTGCCGCAAGTTAATCTTCCAGAGAGAAGTTCAGGGCAAGCTCCAGCGTTGCTCCCGGAGCTACCGTCAGCAGTCCTTGCTTGCTGTTAAGCGCTTCGTTCAGCGCCGTCCATGGCTCCACGCATACGAACGGTTTGCCTTCCACCGACCACAGCACGACGTAACGGAACTGCTCGCTGTAAGTCAGGCGAACGCTTCGGCCTTGTCCCAGAGGGAAGGAGATCTCCGGCTTGCCCGCATCCAGCAACGCCGCCGATTCAACCATGCCCTCCAGCTTCAAGTAACCGTCGAACGGCTTCTCCTGCATGTCGTTGTAATCGAGCAGGCGGGCGGCGTCCGTGCCGTAGCTGAGGTTTTTGCTTTCCGTGGCGAAATACGGGTGGAAGCCGGCGACCATCGGCAGCGGTTCATCCGACAAGTTGCGGTACTGCTGCTCGATCGAGAGAATGCCGTCCTTCAGACGATAAGTGAATCGCAGATCGAACTCGAACGGATACGCAGCCAGCGTTTCCCCATTGCTGCGCAGGGACAGCGTAATGAACGCCGAGCCCGATGTGCCGGTCTCCACGACTTCCCATGCAGAAGTCCGCGCCACTCCGTGGTTTTTCATCCGGTACGTCTTGCCGTTCCATTCGTACTCCCCGTTCACAAGCTGGCCCGCGATCGGGAACAGCACGGGATTGCCTCCCCGGATATTCGCCTGCGGATTCAGGAACGTCTCTCGATCCAAGTAAAACAGCTCTTGCCCGTTCAGACGGCAGCTCGTCGCGATTCCCCCGCGCTGGGGACAGACGACGAAGGACGAGTCGGTGCTTTCTTCCCTCAGCTCGTACAGCGGGAAGCCGTCGATATAGGTGCGAATCGTATAATTTTCGTGGGCGCTCAAGGTTCGTTCCTCCTGGCTCTTAGCGGTTGTCCACTCCATTATACCTTACAATCCCAGGGAGGCGTATGTGTTCGCAAAGGTATTTCGGCGTTATTTTCGCGGAGGTATTGCCATTACGGGGATGACAAGCTAGAATGGCCTCAGATGCGGTCGGCAGAGGGTGAGGGTGGATATATGCTTAAAGGTTTGCTTGTCAGCATAGAAGGCGCATACGATACGCTGCCGTCCATGGAGCAGCGAGTGGCCCGTTATATTCTGGATCACCCCAAGGACATCATCGACATGTCCGTTCAGAAGCTGGCCAACGAGACAAAGGTGAGCCAGGCGACGATTGTCCGGATGGCTCGCTCGCTGCGGTGCAACGGCTTCAAGGAGCTGAAGCTGCGGATTGCGGCGGATCTGGCTTTGTCGGGCGAGGTTGGGGACGAGTATCAGCTTTTCCGCGTCGGAGGCGACACGGAGGAGTTGATCAAATTCGTATCGCACAACAACGCCAAGTCGATCAAGGATTCGGTGACCGTGCTGTCCAAGGACTCGGTTGAAGAGGCGATTCGGCGTCTTGGCGCCGCAAGAAAGATCGGCATATTCGGCATCGGGGCATCGTCGGTCGTGGCGGAGGATTTCAAGATCAAGGTGATGCGGCTCAACAAGTGGTGCGAGGTCGGATACAGCGAGGACATGCAGGCGATCATCGCTTCGGGCTTGACCGAGGAGGATGCGGTGCTCGGCATTTCGTACACGGGCCATAACGAAGGGGTGCTGCATGCTTTCCAGGTGGCGAAGGAGCGAGGAGCCGTGCTCATCTCGCTGACCCAGTTCGGCAGCAATCCGATCGCCGAATTGGCCGACATTCCGTTGTTCACGAGCAATTTGGAGAAGCACTATCGGCTTGGAGCGATGGCGTCGCGGATCGCGCAGCTTAACGTTATCGATATTTTGTACGTGGGCTTGGTCACGCAGAATTACGAGGAGAACATACAAGCACTGGAAAGGACGAAGCTGGCGGTAAAGCAGCCTAAGCTTTAGCAGCCTGTCGTCTGCGCGGCAGAGCAAGGACGGGCTGCGGCATCCGTGTTCGAGCGGGTGGGAATAGCAGGCTCCTCCGTCGTAAGGAAGAGTTTAATAGAAACTGTTCGTTCTGGCCGCTCAACGCGGCTTTTTTTGTTGCGCAAGCAACAACCTGACTTCGACACTCGTATAAAGGAGGTACAATATATAGAGAGCATAGGAGCGTGGACGTCCATGCAGCCATTACCGCCGAGATCATCCAAGGCGTCTTCGTTATCCGCCAGCGGCAGCAGCGCGAAGACGGCCGCGCCTGCCGGCGGCAGAAAGACGGTCAAAAGAAAGCGGTCGTTATTGTGGAGCTTATACAAATTCGTTTTTGTCACGGGGTGCTTGTCCGTGGTTCTGTTCGCGGCCTGGTTCTATCTCACCCCATCGGGCAATACGTATCGCTATATGCTGGCGGATTCGCTCATCACGACGCAGCATAGGGAATGGGCGAAATACATTATCGGCGAGAAGGCGCTTCGGGAGCGGGTCGCCCGGTATGCGCAGCAGTTCGAAGAGATGGGCGAGGAGCGCGACACGCATACGATTCCGGCTGCCGAAGGGGAGCAGGCGTCCGACGGGAAGGTGCCCGAGGAGCTGATCTCCGTGAAGGAGGTTGACGGGGAAGGGTTTCACGGCTATCTGCTGACGGTGCGCGATCCGAAAAAAGTGCGGCTTGTCGTGCCGGGCAAAACGGGACGAGGCGAGAAGGTGTCCAGCATGGTGAAACGGACGGGCGCGCTTGCGGGTGTGAACGCGGGGGGATTTGCCGATCCGAACTGGAGAGGCAACGGCTTTAAGCCGATCGGACTCGTCATCAGTCAAGGGAAGATCTACTACAACGGCCTGGGCAGCACCAAGAGCGTGCAGATCGTCGGCATCGACAAGGACGGCAAGATGCTCGCCGGCAAATATTCAATCGATGAACTGATGAAGCTGGGCATCTCCGAAGCGGTCAGCTTCTCGCCGAGAATCATCGTGAACGGCAAAGGGCTGATCCCGAATCGCTCGCAAGGATGGGGAGTCGCGCCGCGCACCGTCATGGGGCAACGCGAGGACGGCGCGATGCTGTTCCTGCTCATCGACGGGAGGCAGCCGGGATACAGCATCGGCGCTACTCTGTACGACGCGCAGGAAATTCTGCTCGAGCATGGCGCGGTCATCGCGGCCAATCTGGACGGCGGCTCTTCGACGGTGCTCGTTAACGAGAGCGGAGAGATCGTGAATAAGCCGTCCTCTTCGTCCGGGGAGAGATACTTGCCGACCGCCTTCCTCGTATTCGAGCATCCGGAAACAGTAGACGTGCCGAACATCTGGGCGGGGCTGAAGCCTTCCGATATCGACGCGGGCAAATGGTAGACGGAAAAAGCGGCTCAGGGGAGATCGTATCCCCTGGGCCGCTTGCTTCGCTGTTCCGGTCAATACATCATGATGCCGAGAGGTCCGTCTTCGTCGATGATGTCCTGGATCTCGAACACCGAGATCGGGAAGTAGGGAAAGCCCCAGGCGTAAGGGACGAGATCGTACAGCTGAAAGTAGATGACCAGGGATTTGTCGGCGATATAGAACTCCTGGTCGTCGCTGATGCCGGGGTAGGGACCGAGCAGGGGCATATCCCGGGACTTGATCTGCGCTTCGATGATTTTGTTCAAGCGGGCTTTGTAGTCGGTTCCCGGCTTGAACAGCTCGCCGAGCTTGTAGCTGCGGCCGGTGTCGGCGTCGAACGTAAGCGAACGCTGCAGCGTGTTGCCGTGGGCGCCGCCCGTAAAAACATAGTTCAGAAGAGAAAGGCTGAGCACGCCTCTCTCGTTCGTCTTGATCTCGTAAGTGCCGTCCATCTGCTGGATGTCGCCGCTGGGAAAGCCCTGATCCTTCATGAGCCGCTGCGTTGCTTCCGCAATCGCGTCGTTCATCTTCTCCTGCGCCGCGAGCGAAGTTCCGCCGCTTACGTAGGGCACGTTGACCTTGACGTTCTTCGCGGTGAACGTTCGCGTCCGGATCGGCAGCATTAACGTCTGTCCGTTCATCTGCATTCCCCCTTGCCTGCATGGGCTATTGTCATCATCCCAGTCTATGCAGGTCGAAGGAATCGTGTGATATGAGAGGCAGAGACAGTTTAAGCGCGAAGCCCAAGCGGTCTGTCTCGCTCGTCAGGCTTCCCCCAATTCGTTCGGCCCGTTCCGCGATCGTCTGCAAGCCGAATTCCAGATCCGCGGCTGAAGGGGGAGCGGCGTCCAGGTGGACAAAACGGAGGTTCATCCATTCCGCGTCCGTATGCACGGAGAGCCGGAAGCTGCAGGGACGGCCCCGATTCATTTTCACCCCGAGATCGATTCCTTGCTGAAGCGTCTGGAATACGACCCTTTTCTGCAAAGTGTCCAAGGTGTCAGGGAGAGAATCGGAATCGTATTCGACGATGCAGCTGCGGGATTGCTCGGCATCCCGGAACAGCGCTCCGAGCGAGCCGACCAGATCGTAATAAGAGTCGTCCTCCCGCAGGATGCGAACGGATCGGCGTATATCCTCCAGCCCGGTGCGGATAAGGCCTTGCGCCGATTCAAGCTTCTCCTCCGCCAGAAGGCGGTCGCGTTCGATCAAGCGTTTGGCCGCTTCAAGCTGCACGATCGTGGCGCTGAGCGTCTGTCCTACCGTATGATGAATGCTGCCGGTAATCCGGTGTCTCTCCTCCAGCCTCATCGCCTCCGCCAACGCCTCCGCATTTTCCCGTATGGACGCTCCCAAGTTTTCGTGAGCCGATTCGAGCTGTTCCTTTCGTTCCCTTAGCTGCGCCGTTCGTGTCTGGACGGCTTGTTCCAGCGACCGGTTGAATTCGGTCAATTGCCGGTTCATCGCCGTGTAGCGATGGACGATGACGCGAATCAGACAGACGACGAACGCGAACAGCCCCCAGAAGAGCAGATCGACAGGCAGTTCGAACATCCAGCGCAGCATGGCATTTACATCGCGCGGGAAGAACGTGTGCAGAGCGACCCGGTACATATGAATGCCGGTAATCGTGATCAGAGACAGGAAGCCGGCCAGAATCCAGACAGACTCCACGTCTTGCTGCGAGCGATAGGCGGTTCTCATCGTCAAATAGGCCAGCGATAAGATGACCAGGAAGAGCGGAGCGAACGCGACGACGGCCTGGACGTAGGCGGTGAAGCTGAACAGCGCGCTGGCAATCGTCAACGCGGAATAGACCAGCAGCAGCCTGCGGAAGAAGCGGAGCATGCGATCGTAAATATCCGGATACAAACGCGACAGCGCGCCGATGAACGCATAAGCGCCCAGCGGCATGCAGGCATCCTGGAAGTGGCCGGGAATCGGGCTGTTCCATATGACCATGAACAGATGGTTGCATACGAGCGCTCCGAAGCCGCCGGTAAAGGACAGCAGCGAGAAGTACAGATACAGCGCGTCGCGCTGGCTCGCATACAGCCCCAATCCGATCAAGCTGCAGAACAGAAGGAGGAAACCCAACACCAGGTTGTCGATATCGTAGCGGAACATGGCGTCGAGAAGATCGGCTTTGTTGCCGACCTCCATTCGGTTGTCGATCGGAAAATGCTTCGCGTACTGGACGAGCACATAGATCTCGTCGGACAAAGGAGCCGACAGCGGAATGAACTTCCAACTGAACCCGTTCTTCGTCCGTTTGTCGGCGGCGGTATGCGCGTATTTGTAGTGGACGGTCCCTTTGTCGTACACCTTCATGCTGGAGAAATTGCGAATCTGAAGATGGGGGTCGTCCAGCTTCACGTCCGGCAACGGTATCCGCAGCCAATACGCTTGTTCGGCCTGGATTTCCTTCGTGCTGTAGCTTTGCCAGCCGGATTCGGGAGGCCGCGCATCGCTGAAGGAGGAAGCGGAGGCCACCTGCCAGTCCTTGCCTCTCAGCGAGAAGATCAGCTTGTTATCCCGCTGGAAGGCGGACAAGGTAAACCCGAAGCCGATCAACAGAACGATCAAAATCGCTAACGCACGATACAGGGGGAAACGGCTTGTCCAGAAGCTCGCGACGCTCATGCCTGCCTCGCTCCTTTCCCGGTATCTTCCCAAGGCGCCCAGGGCAGCGACAGCGTCAGCACGCAGCCGGGTTCGCCCGGTTCGATGACCATTTCTCCTCCGAGATCGGCGATTCTCTCGGACATTGCCCTTAAGCCGAATCCGAACTCGGAAGGGAGGTAGGTTCTCCCGTCGCTGGCCAGACGGAAATAGAGCCGGGAGCCGTCGGCGTTCAGCTCGAAATCGAACTTCCGGCTGTCGCCATGCCTCAAGCCGTTGGTTAAGCCTTCCTGCAGCGCTTGGAAGATGACTCTCTTCTGCAGCGTCGAGAGGCTGTCCGGCAGTTCGGAGATCCGGCTGTCGATAACGGCTCCCGTCGATCCGGCGGTCTCCTCGATCAGCTGCCGAACCGCGGCGGCCAGATCGTAACGGGTGGAGTCATCCCGGAGCAGACGGACGGAGTCGCGGACTTCTTCGAAGCCCCTTCTGACCAATTGCTGCGAAGCGTTCAGCTTGGAGAGAGCCAGCTCCGGGTCGCGGGGAAGCAGCCGTTTGGCGGCTTCCAATTGAACCAGCGTCGCCGTCAAGGAATGGCCGATCGTATCGTGGATCGCTCCGGTCAGCCGATGACGTTCCTCCAGAACGATGGAGGAAGCGATCGACTCGGCCGTGTCTCTCATCGTGCCGGACAGCCGGACGTTCGCTTCGCGAAGCTGCTCTTCCCTCTGTTGCAGCTCTGCCGTACGGGTCTGGACGCTTGTCTCCAAAGCTTGGTTAAACTGCTTCAGCCGATCGTTCATCTGCCCGAAACGGTATAGGATGACGCGCACCAGACAGATTAAGAACAGGAGCAGCGCAATGGACAGAAAGTCGTACTCCAGCACGTTCATGAACGGCAAGCCGGAGCGTATCTTCGCAAAAAATACGGACAAATAAGTACGGACAACGTATAAAAGCGCGGTAGAGGTCACGATAAAGAAGCCGGCCATCATCCAGATCGATTCCGGGCCCTGTCTTTGCTGATAAGCTCTCCATAGAGCGTGGAACAGATAACCCGACGTAACCAGGAACATGGCAAGCATGGGATAGCTGAGCAGCCACCCGAACCACTCGACGTCCAGGACGACGGCGCTTGCGAGCGAGAGGAGCGAGAAGCCCAGAATGATTCGGCTGATGCCTCGAAGCGATCCGGTAAGCTTCTTGTCGAGCACTTCGATGATGATGCCCAGAAATCCGAACACTCCGAGAGGGAAAATGGCGAAGTCCAGATAGCTCAGCCACGGCTGATCCCAGAACAGCTGAAGCAGGTAGGTCCGGGCGATCGTCGCGTAACAGCCGCATAGCGCCATCAGCGCGAAGTAGAGATGGAGTCGTTCCCGGCGAATGGCGTACAGGCCCATGGCCAAACATACGCTGAACAGGAAGAGCGCGAACAGGACGAATGCGTACATTTCTTTCCGAATCAAAGAGGATACGAAATCCCCGTAGGAAACCTGACGGATGAACAACGGAAGCCGATCGAGCTTCCGATCGTCGAGCAGCATATAAATCTCGGAAGGAACCGGCGCCGATAGCGGGACAAGGTTCCAATGATACAGGAGGTTTAATCTATGGTCATGGTCTTTCGGGTCGTAGGCGTAGAGCAGTTCTCTGCCGTCGTATACGGAAAGGGAGACCGCGTTGAGCACGAATAGACGGGGGTCTCGGGAGTCGGTCGGGTCGAGAGGGACGCGAAGCCAGTAAAAGGAGGAATTCGACGGATGCTCGGGCTTGTCCGAATAAGGAAGCCAGCCGTCCGATGGCGGCGCGGAATCCTGAGTCGAAGCGGGAGTCCAGCTCCAAGCGCCCTGAGGCAGTCCGGGGGAGTTGAAGCCGCGCCCCAACACGACCAAACCCCATGCCAAAAGAACATGAAGGCCGATCAATACCGCCAATATGCGCAACAACGGCAGATGATTGCGAACGCCGCTTCCGACCAACTTCATTCCTCCAACGGGTGCGCCCCGGCTTGCGACGCTGTTTTCATTGTACCTGCGGTGAATGAAGCGGCCTAGTGACGGGGGTCATATAATAGTCATATCTTTTAACCAGATGACGGCTTGCGTTCTATCGTTCGTGCCTATCTTGTCGTAGATGGCGCTGATGTAATTTTTGACCGTGCCTTCGCTCATGAAGAGCAGTTGGGCGATCTCTCTGTTCGTGCGGCCCTCCACCATCAAGGCGATGATGCTCATCTCGCGGTTGGTGAATTTCAGATCGGCGGTGCGTCCGCGCGAGCGAGGAGCGGGAGCCTTGCCGGCTGATGACGAAGGAGAAGCCAGTCGGGCCGCCAGCTTGACGGCGATCGCCGAGGGGAGCATAGTCTCGCCTTGCGCCGCATCGCGGATCGCTTGCAGCAGCTTCTCGGTCGGAATGTCTTTCAGCAGAAAGCCGACCGCTCCGCTTGCGAGAGCTTCGATAATGTATTCGTCTTCGTCGAACGTCGTCAGGACGAGCACTTTCGTGTGCGGGGATTCGGCGCGCAGCTTCTTGACCGCTTCGATCCCGTTCATGACCGGCATGCGGATGTCCATCAGGACCAGATCCGGGTCGTGGACGCCGACAAGCCGGCAAGCCTCTTCGCCGTTCTCGGCGGTGGCGATGACCTCGATGTCGTCCTCCAACTGGAGAATCGTTTGCAGGCCGTCCCTCATCAACGCTTGATCGTCGGCAATCAATACTTTGAGCATGCGTACTTTCTCCCCTTTCTTTTCCATTATAGTGCATCGCGTGGATTTGAACAGACGCAACTCTTCCCGAATCGCCCTTTTACCGCATACATGACGGAAACGGTGACAAGGGTCACTGGTCATATGACGCGAGGTTTCGCTACGATTAGGCCATGAAGCAGGGACGTGAGACGCTCTGCAAGCGGAAAAGGGAGTGGAAAGCATGATCATCATGCATACGAGTCAATGCCGTCCGGGAATGAAGCTTGGGCGATCAATCTATACGGAACAAGGCCATGTGCTGGCTGGAAGAGGCTTCGTGCTCACGGAACACGCGATCAAACGATTGCAGCAGTTAGGGATGCCGTACCTCCATATCGAGGAGCAGGGAACGGAAGATATCGCACCGGATCAGGCGATTCGCGACGAAACGGTGATCGTCCTGCACGGAGCGCTGACCCATGTTATGGACGAGCTGCTCGGCGCGAACAAGGAGAAATTATCTCCGAACATCGTTCGTTTCGTATACGATGCGACGAAGCTGCTGGTGGACGACTTGAAATCTCGCCGCAACGATCTCAGCCTGCCCGTGCATCTGACGACGACGTTGACGGACGGGGATAAGCAGCATTTTCTCGAGCATGCGATGAACGTGGGCGTCTGCGCGACCCGTCTCGGCCTGGAAGAAGGATTGGACGCTGAGGATCTGCACGCGCTGGCGATTGGCGCGATGCTGCACGACGTCGGCAGACTGCAGCTTCCGGACGGCTTGAAGTCGCGCGTGACGCAGAACGACCAATCTTACATGGAGCACGCCGAGCTCGGTTACAAGCTGCTTCGGGACAGCGGCTTTCCGATTATGGCGGCCCATTGCGCTTTGTTCCATCACGAGAGGTTGGACGGCAGCGGCTATCCGTTCGGGCTGGAAGGGAGAAAAATTCATCCGCACCATCAGTGGATCAGCATTTTCGACATGTTCGATACGCTGGTCAACGGGCGGGGCAATGGCGTTCCGATGCTGCCGCACGAAGCTCTGGAAGTGCTGTACGGGGGCGCCGGAACCTTGTACGACACGGACAAGGTATGCAGACTGCGCGACAACATGGCGTTGTTCCCGAGAGGAACGTCGGTGCGCCTCAGCACGGGCGAGCTGGGCGTCGTCGCCGCGCTTCATGAAGACACCAAGCAGCGTCCGATCGTCCGCGTCATCCGTTCCTCCGAAGGGGAGCTGCTGACCAAGCCGTACGAAGTCGATCTGAAGCGCCAGCTGCACCTGATGATCAGCGGGGTGGGCAGCGAACAATCGACGGGGAACGAGGCGTCGGAACGGCGTGAAGTGCGCTCGAACAGGACGTTTCATGTCGTCTGACGAAAAATCATAAAAAACCAGCGCAAAATCGCTTGACTTTTGCTCCCGGAATGACTAAGATAATAAAGGATTTGCTGATGTAGCTCAGCTGGTAGAGCAACGCATTCGTAATGCGTAGGTCGGGGGTTCGAATCCCTTCATCAGCACCACTAAATAAATCCTTTAACGGCGCGTCTTTCGAGGCTTTCGGAGGCGCGCTTTTTGCGTTCCTGGACAGGACACCGTAAAACCATCCGTACGAGCGCCGCCTCCGTCAAGACGATTCCTGAATAGGATACAAGCATGAAGGAGGGGAGTGGTATGCAGGCGAGGAGCAGCACGAATGTAAAAGGAATCGACGTAAGCCACTGGCAGGGAACCATTGATTGGTCGAAAGTCGCGGCGGACGGCGTCAAATATGTGTTTATCAAGGCCACCGAAGGAGTGTCCGGCGTGGACTCCCGGCTTCGGGCGAACGCGCTGGCGGCAAGCTCGGCGGGAATTAAAGTCGGGTATTACCATTACGCCCGCCCCGAAAACAATAACGACGCGGTCAAGGAGGCACGGCATTTCGCTTCGACCGTTGCCGGATACCCATGTCACTGGCCGCTCGTGCTCGACGTGGAGGGCGAGGCGTCCAAGCTGGGCACGAGATCGCTGACTCAGTGGTGCGCGGCGTTTCTGACGGAACTTGAACGGGCCAGTGGAAGGCGCGCGATGATCTATAGCGGAGCGAGCTTCGCCCGGACGTATCTGGGCAAGGAATTGGCGGGTTGGCCGCTCTGGATCGCCCATTACGGCGTCAATAAGCCGATGGACAATTCCACATGGAGCAGATGGGCGATCTTCCAATACTCAGACAAGGGGCGAGTGGCGGGGATCGCGGGCAATGTTGATCTGAATGCGATGGAGGCGGAATTTTACGGCCGTTACGCTGAGGAGGATGAGCCGATGACGAAGGAAGAAAGAGAAGCGTTCGAGCAATTGAGCGCCCAGGTTGCGCAGCTTGCCGGGACGGTGGACTCGTTGACTAGGCAGTTGGAATCCGCGACCGCCAAAATTCCCGCGCCGAAATGGTTCGTGAGCGAATTTGGCGAGAGCGTCGTGGCGCAGATGAGCGATCCGACCGGCACGATGGAGTTCTGGAGAGCGGTAGCCGTATCGCTTAGAGCTATGGGATTCCAGAAGGTTTAAAAAGGAATTTGGCGATTATCGCTGAACGCTTGCGTTGCGTGTCGAAAGATGGTATTATCTTTTCTTGTGAGCCGAGAAATCGAATAAGCCGACTTAGCTCAATTGGTAGAGCAACTGACTTGTAATCAGTAGGTTGGGGGTTCAAGTCCTCTAGTCGGCACCATTTTTACCAGAATGCATTTTATCTCCGATTGGGGATAGAGTGCTTTTTTCTTTTTAAACCCATAGAATCGAAAAAAGGGGAACATTGTCTAAAAAAACGATGAAATAGGTTTACTTTGCCGGGAAAATCCGATATCCTTGTCGAAGGCACTCATAAAAGGGAAAATTTACCTCAGTGCTTATAGAGAGAGGGGATATGGAGAAATGAAGAAACCATCTGCTAAGCTGTTGAAAACAACGCTATTTCTGACCGTATTGGCATTGGCGCTGAGCGCCTGCGGCGGCAAAGACGACAAAGGCGGCGCGTCACCGTCGGCATCGCCATCCGCTACTTCGTCCGCTTCGCCTTCGGAGTCGCCGTCTGCCTCGCCGTCGGCTTCCGCATCCGAGAGTCCATCCGAATCGCCATCGGCGGAAGCGAGCGCTTCCGTGCCAGCTGTTGCGGCAGGTTATAAACTGTTCGAGGATAAGGTTCACGGAACGACGATTCAATATCCGGAAGATTGGACTTTGAAGGAAGGTCTGGTCGGAATCGCGGCATTCCTTGCTCCGCTCGAGGATGCCAATGATACGTTTGCCGAGAATATCAATTTTATTATTGAAGATCTGGGCGGCCAGAGCGTCACGGCTGCGGATTATGTTGAGTTTACGAAGCAGCAGCTCGGTACCGGCGAACTGATTCAGGATTTCGAACTTGTGGAAGAGGGAGTAGATCCGGAAGGAGCGGACGCCGCATATCTTGCATATAGCGGAACAAGCGGAGGCCAGGAACTGGCTTGGATGCAGACGGTTGAGATCATCGACGGCAAAGCGTATATCGTTACCTTTACCGCAACTCCGGACAGCTTTGATAAGTATATCGATCAAGCAGGAGAGATCGCCGACTCCTGGACGTTTAAGTAATAGATCGGTCAGACAGACGCGGCCCTAGCGGGCCGCGTTTTTTGCGTACAGTTCGACGTAGGCCTCTTGTTTCATCGCTTCCTCCCACAGAATCGCGGCAAACGTACGCCTTTGAAGCTGTTCCAACCTTTTGCGGGCTAACTCAAACGTCACTCCGAAGTGGTGCGCGATCGTCTCGGCGGCTTCGTCGACTCTGGCCGGGAGCTTCAGACGCCGGAGCATGTAGAACGGGATTGCGGCGTACAACACAAACCGGTTCGCCTCGGCCTCCTGGCCTTCGCAGAACAGCCTGGGCATCACGGTCTGGTTGCCCGCGTGCCGAAGCACGTGGCAGAGCTCGTGCAGGAAGTCTTCCCATTGCGCTTCTTTTCCCAATCTGCGATCCACCAAAATCGATCTCATTCCCATATAATCGAGCGCCCGGCTCGTATCGTTCATGAAATGAACCCACACATCCAGCCGCGAGGCAACCTCCTCCACGTTGAGCTGGGAAGGCGCAGCGATCCCCGATTTGATCCACAAATGCTCGACCCACTGCTCGAACGGAGTTGTTCGGTAATAGTTGTACATGGCTATACCTCGTCTTTTCGCGAATGTATGTTCGTGTTTATGATGAAAAGAAAAGCCCGTGCGGGCTGTATTCGTTCGTTTACTTCTGCCGGTCTCCGGGCTTGCGGCCCTTCTCCTTCTCCATGATGAACTCCCAGAAGCGTCTCATCTCTTCCTTGCGCTCTTCCGGAGCATTCAAATAATCCTTAAAAAACACACCATGTTCCGGATTGTTGATAAACTCCTCGAACGCCGGGTACTCGCCGCGGATATCGTGCGCCCCGACCGCATCCGACGCAGCGTTGTCGGTGCGTCCGAGCAAATAGTCCGTCGTCGTACGGTAATATTCCGCGAAGCGCGCGAGCATGTCCGGGTCAGGCTTGCGGTCGTCCGATTCGTAACGGGAGAGCTGTACGTTGCTGATGCCGAGGCCTCTGGCCGCTTCCAATTGGGTCTTGCCCAGCTTCTCCCGGCGTTCTCGAAGGCGATTGCCAAGTGTCATCCTGATCTTCCTTCTGTTGTTAAGTTAATTTCAGTATATCATAATTTCCAAAATGGTAAATAGATTGGTTTGCCAAAATGGCAAAATAATTGTTGACATTGCCTTGGTGGCAAATTATGATGTTCCTATCTCCTGAATAAGAACGTAAGTTCGTATTTTGGAGGGCGAGAAAAAGCGAGATGTTAGTGGGAAGTTAAAAGTTGAGTTTTTTTCTTTTTAGTTTGCCAATTTGGCAAAATCATAAAGGGAGTGATTCCATGAAAATCAAGCGCATTACGAACCTGGGAGCCGCAACGTTGGAGAGTTACGTCGAGACGAGGCGCGAGCTGCTTCGCAAAGCGGACGAGCTGACCGTACGCATCGCTCGAATGGAACCTGTCCGCACGCTGGAGGAAATGAACGCGCTGCTGGCGCTCGATAAAGATCGCCATCTCGTTATGGAGATGATCGCCAGTTGCTCCTATGTAATCGAATGGCTGGAGACGGGAAGAAGGCCGGGCAGCCGACGGGGTATCGAGCGGCGGGCGGGTTACCAGCGCGAGGTGCCGACCGATCCGGTCAACCTGCCCTCCTCTTCCTTATGGGAGGTCGCCGAACCTGAGCCGCCCGTCGACGAGGCCGGCCGATTTCGCCTCGAAGCCGCCTTCCGCGGATTGACCGAGCGCGAGCGAAGCTGCTACACGCTGGCCCACGGCGAATGCTTCTCCTTCGCGGAGATCGCCGCCATGCTGAACATCAGCAAATCCAGCGTCGGCACCTATATGGTCCGCGCACAGCGCAAAGTCGACGGCAACGTCGGCAGCATCCATATTCTCGTCGGCTAGACGGCTTGTCGTACGGTTGCCACCTAAGGGTGAGAGGAACATTTTGAATGACCAGGAGGTTGAAAACATGGCCATGATCTCATCTTTCCACAGCCGTGAGGCGCTCCCATGAGAGCCGGCATCCGAGAGAGGCTGAGTCAGCAGATCTCTTCCATCGGCGGGCGCATCTTCGAGGCCCACGAATCGGCATCGACCTTGGACAAGCCTTACATTCTTCTCATCCAAGGGACGGAGTCGACGGATACCGATTGGACGGGGACCACGACTTTATTCGAATGCTGGCCCAGCGCATCGCAGCAATCGGATTTCACCGAAGTGGACGAACTGTCCGACCTGATTGTCGAGGCGCTCGACGGACAAGCTCTCGTCGATCCCGATTCGCTAATCGAGTTCACGTGCCGTTATGAAGGCACTGTTGGCCCTGATAAGGCCGACGCCGATCGGGAAGTCATTACGAGGGGGCTTCGTTTCTCGGTGATCGGGGCTCGAACCGCTCAAGAGACGGTGCAGGACGATTGGCTGGAAGCGATTTGCGATTGGACGCTCGATACGTTGGGAGATTCCGATTGGCAAGCTTACAGCGGCAGGTGGCCCACGAACTACGATCGCCCTTCCGTCCTCTGGAGATGGGAAGGCATCGAGACGGTCGCAGGCGCCAGAGCCTCAACGATTGAGGTACGCAAGAAGGCGATCGGCCACGTGGTCGGACGAACGGTGAACGAGCAGACGATGACGGCCGCCTCGCTTGCGCAAAGCTTGAGTGAAGCTGTGAAAATTCCGCTCAGCCTGCCGGAACGTCGATACCTGACCGTGCTGACGCCGAACGTCGATCTGGCGCGGGACGCGATGACCGAGGGGCAGATCCTTGTCACCTTCTCGCGTAAAATCGAGCGCTATGCCGAGCAAGGCCCGTTGATGCGGGAAGTCAATTTTCAACCGAATCCAAATTCATGAACGAGGTGGAACGGATGGCCAACAAGAAAGCGCCCGAGGCGGCATACGCCCGGGATGAACTCATTCAACATGCGGACGAGCTGTTCCGGGTCAAGCCCGAGGCCGTAGCCGGGGCGCTGCACTCCGCAGGCAAGAACGAATTTACCGTCGACGAGGCGAAACGCTTGGTCGGCCAATTTCTGAAAGGGAAGGTGCTGTAAGATGGCGGGAGGAACTTGGAGTACGACGGACAAACCGGTATTGCCGGGATTTTATATGACATTCCGGGCGGCGGCAACGGCTGCGATTCAACCGGGAGCAAGGGGAACGGCGATCGTTCCGGTAAGAGCGCATTGGGGCCCGGTTAACGGGTTCGTGGAAATTGCGAGCGAAGCCGAAGCGGCGAACGCGTTCACGAGATCGGAAGCGGACGGAGCAACCGCGTACCGTGCGATTCGATTGGCTCTGCTCGGCGGGGCGAAGAAGGTCATCGCTTATCGTCTGGCGGCAAGCGGCGCGGCCGCTGCCGAACTGACTTTGGCCGATACGGCCGGAACTCCGGCGAACGTGCTGAAGCTGACGGCGAAGTATCCGGGCGCCCGGGGCAACGACTTTAAGGCGACGGTTCAAGTCAATGCGGTCGACGCTGCGAAAAAGGACTTGAAGCTGTTCGAAGGCACGACGCTGCTGCGGACGTTTACGTTCGACGGCGATTCGATTCAGGCGGCTGCTGATGCCGTCAACGGCGATCCGGGCAACCTGTGGATTGCGGCTGAGAAATTGTCCGAGGGCAGCGGCGTGCTCGCCAACGTATCCGGCGTTTCTCTGAGCGGGGGCGATTCCGGCATTACCGGTCTGGCGAATGCGGACTATCTGGATGCGCTGGCCGCTTTCGAGACGCAGGACTTTAACGTGATTGCTCTGGACGGCGTATCCGACGCGTCTCTTCACGCCAGCATCTCGGCTTGGGTTAGCCGTCTGCGCAACGAAGGCAAAGGCGTCATTGCCGTTCTCGGCGGCTCTGCCGCGGACGATACGGCGGCCGATGCGGTCGCCAAAGCCATCGCTCGCAGCGCTGCGCTGAATCACGAAGGCATCGTTAACCTCGCGACGGGTGCGAAGCTTGGGGATGCAGTCTGCAGCTCCGCCCAAGTGGCCGCTTATGTCGCCGGCCTGATCGCAGGCCAGGGACTGAGCCAGTCTGTCACGTATGCGCCGTCTCCGTTCGAGGACGTAACGCGTCGCTGGACAAGGGCGGAACAAGAGCAGGCGGTTCGCGGCGGCGTTTTCCTGCTCGTACACGACGGTCGTCTCGTTAAGGCGCTTCGGGGAATCAACAGCCTCGTCACGCTGCGCGAAGGCCAGAACAATCCGTGGAAAAAAATCCGCACGATTCGCGTGATGGACAGCATCAACTCCGATCTGCAGCGGACGGCCGAGGATTCCTATATCGGCAAGGTGAACAACTCCGAGGAAGGCCGGCTGGCCCTGATCAGCGCCTGCAAGCAGTACATGCAGTCGCTCGCCCAAGCGGGAGTCATCGAAGCCGAAGGCTACGACGTATACGTCGATCCGGAATTCACGCCGGAGCCGGACCAAGTTTTCCTGAAATGGGAAGCTCGTCTGACGGACGTAATGGAACAAATTTTCAGCACGTTTATCGTGCGATAAGGGGGAACGAGGAACATGATGGATCCGACAAGAGCGATTCTTGGGACGTACGGGCAAGTGTTTATCGACGGGGTGTGGCAGACGAATATCAACAAGCTGGAAGCCTCCGTCGAGGTGGAGAAACGGGAGCTGAAGCTGGCGGGGATGGAATGGACCGTCCACAAGCTCGGCACGAAGAAGGGCACAGGCACGATGAGCGGCTACAAGGTGACCAGCGATATGATCAGCCGCGGCTTTGCGAAGTTCAACATCATCAACAAGCTGTCCGATCCAGAGTCTTATGGCTTCGAGCGCATCGAGCTGCTCAATTGCGTGCCGGACAAAATCCAGTTGGCGAACTGGACGGCCGGCGAAGAAGTCGCGGAAGAGACGGCGTTCACCTTCGAAGGGTATCGTCTGCTCGATCCGATCGTAGCGGGTTAAGAAGAGGAGGAACGAAAACATGTCTTTAGAACAATTAACCGATGAACAGATTCTGCAGCGGTTGCTTGATGCCGACAAGCTGCCCGAACGCACCGTCCGCCTGGAGCGGCTGGACATTCCGGTGAAGCTGCGCGGACTGACCGGCAAGCAGGTATTCAGCATCCGCGAACGTTGCACGGAGCGCAAGGAGCGGCGTGGCCAGACGATCGAGCGCTTGGACGAGGAACTGTTCAACGTCTCTCTGATCGCAGCTTCGACCGTCTCCCCCAACTGGGGAAATCCGCAATTGCTGTCCAAATTCTCGGCCAGCGGAGCGGAGGAAGTGATCAAGCGCATCTTGCTGGCGGGGGAGATGTCCGCGCTCGGCGATGTCGTGCTTGACCTGTCCGGCTTCAATACAGAACTGGAAGACGTAAAAAACTAATCCGATCCGGGGCGCTCGCCGGCATGATTCATGCGTTGTGGGTTCGCCACCACCTGCGCCCCGGACAGTTCTGGAACCTTCCTCGCGGCGAGCAGCTGTTCCTGATGGCCAGCATGGAGCTCGAGTGGGAAGCGGAGAGAGCGATGTCGGCGAAGGAAGGAGGGTGATGGGATGGCAGGCGAACAGATTGAGATTATTATCAATGCCAATGGCGTCGCCAGAACGGAACAGGTATTCAAGTCCGTAGACAAGTACCTGGAGAGGATCCATAGACGAGTAGACAAGCTCGGCCGCATGCGGGTGCATCCGATGGCTCGCTTGAACGATCGGGTAACTCCCCAGATCGAGAAAATCAACCGGCTGCTGAACCGGCTAACCGGGCAAATCCGTCGGGTCACAATCGTTCCCGTTATTAAGCTGGAGGCGGTAGCGAAACTATCCGCCGAATTGGAGGCCGCCTTCAAACCGGTAGTGGAGATCAAGGTCAAGGCGGATATCAGTGCGGCATTGAAGGCCGTCGCGACGCTGAAGGCCAAACTGTCGGCAAGTCTCAGACTCATGGCTATTTTGCGGTTAAGGGCATCGCTTACGGTGTTTGTGAAACGTATCGTTAAAGGAAAAAGCGATACGGGCAAAAATTGTCCTCCTTGCAAGGACAAAGGCTCCGGAAAAGGAAAAAATAAATGCCCTCCCGGAAAGGACAAACGCTGTCCTCCGAACTTAGGGAAAAGTAATTGCCCTCCAGGGAAAGACAAAGGAAAAGCATCTGGTCCTGGCAAGGGCAAGTGTCCGCCAGGCAAGGATAAGCCGCGTTCTTCAGGAGGAGGACGAGGAGGAAAGGGAGGGAAACTCAACTTCCCTTGTCCTCCTTGTCCAGACAAAAGAGGAGGCCGTCAACGGCCGGTCAAAGATACGCGTAAAAATATGCCGCTTCCGGACCGGGATCGGTCAGGAGGCGGATCGCGGACAGGGAAGCCATCCGGAGGCAAGCTCCCCATTGCGTCCAGCTCGCCTAAGCCTAAAGGACTGCTCGGCAAAATGACCGAGGGAGCCCGTGGATTTCTCGGAGGAAAAGCTGCATCCGGTCTTGGCAAGGCAACGAAGTTGGCGGGCAAGGCGTTTAAGCCGCTGGGCTTCATTACCGATGCGGTGGACATCCTTGGCGCTAAGCCGGGCGAAGAGCGGAATAAAGCGGTTCGAAGCGCGGCTGGAGGCTGGGCTGGTGCAGCAGCAGGCGCGGCAGCGGGTGCAGCCATCGGCTCCGTGATTCCCGGAGTCGGCACTGCAATCGGAGGGCTGGTCGGCGGAGCGATCGGAGGACTTGGCGGCAGCGCGCTCGCCGAAAACATCGGAAACGTCGGCAAGTCGGTTGGAGAGTTCGGCAAGAAAATATCCGGCTTGTTCTCATGGGGCAAAAAGAAGAAGAAGGAAGAAGAAGATCCGGTGGCGTTACCTGCTCCGGAGCTACCGGCCAGGCCGCATCTGATGCCTGTTCCTCCGGCTATCGGAGGACCGTCTTCCGCTTCTCCTGGGCCTCTTAACGTGAACTTGCCGGTCGGAGCCGTTCAACTTACGGTTCAGGGCATGGATTTGAACTATGAAGAGCTGTCTGCCATTATCGGCAGCAAAGTCGCCGACGCCATAAGGCGCGCGATGGAGAACAGAACCTGAACAGCAGAACGAAACGAGAGAAGGTGATCCCGGTTGGACTTTATCATTAGGGACCCCGCTACGAAGAAAAATTTTCATTTTCCGGTTAATCCCGAAGAAGTTCTTATCCGGCGGGAGAAGCAGTACGAGACTGCATCGATTTTGTCGCTTGGCGAAATCGATCTCATTCAGGGGGAGAGGGTGAAGGAGATCGCCTTCTCCTCTTTTTTTCCCAAAGTGTATGATCCGAGGTACTGCCGTTTCGCGGATATTCCCGAGCCCCAAACCGCGATGAACCAATTGACCGCTTTTCTGATGAAAAGGCAGCCGATCCGACTGCTTATTACGGGGACGATTATCAATACGCTTGCCTATGTGTCCGCTCATGACTCGACCCTAAAAGGCGGGGAAAGCGACGACATCTATTTCGACATTACCTTCCGCACTTATCGGGGAATTAAAGTCGGCAAGGCGCATAAGGCAACGGATAGACCCGATACGAAGCCTGTACCCAAAGTCTACACGGTCAAGCCGGGCGATACGCTGACGGCAATCGCCAAGAGGGAACTAGGAAGCAGCTCGAAGTGGCCTGACATCTACAATGCCAATACGAAAGTGATCGGGCGCGACCCGAATCTGATCAGACCGGGACAAAAGCTGGTGATGCCATGAGCTACGAGGTTATATACGCCAATCAGTACGATCTGACCCAGTTGATCGAGGAGTTGTCCCTAGAGGAATCGCTCGATGAGATCGCCTACTGCGCCAATATGAAACTGGTCGTGACTCCGGACATGCCTGTTATTTCTCCAGGTCAAGAAATTCGCGTCTCCGGCATTCCCTTCGGAAGCACGAAGAAGGAAGTTTTGCTGAATCCTGGGGTCGTATGGGAGTGTCACAGCTCGAACCTGGGGCGCAAGCACCTTAGCGTCACGGCTTACGAGAAGACGATCTATCTCGCCAAGTCCGACGACGAACGCCTCATGCCAGCAGGGCAGACTGCGACCGAACGGATTAAGCAGTATGCCAAAGAATGGGGAATTCCGGTGGGCAACATTGCCGATACCCGTATCAAACTCGCTAAAAACATCAAGCGCACGCAGACGATTCTTTCGATGATTATGGAGGATTTGAAGGAGACGGTAGACAAAGGCGGCGGGATGTACCGGACGAGGATGACCGGGCGTGGGCTTGAACTGTTCGAAATCGGCAGTAATCCGATCGTCTGGGAGCTGACTGCGATCGAGGAGATGACCCAAAACCGGACGCTCGAAGGAGCGATTACGCAGGTTAAGGTGATCGGTCCGCAGGAAAGCGAGAATTGGGTGTCCAAGACGCTCGTTCTGGAGAAAAAGGATACCGAGAAGTACGGCACGCTGCAAAAGCTGATCATGGACAACAAGGTCGAAACGGTGGAACAGGCGAAGAAAGTGGCGGCTAAGACGCTGCTTGGTATGCAGGAAACCGTATCGCTAACGGCGCTGGACATCAATACGATTCGGGCCGGAGATCGGGTTCGTCTGGACGAATGGGAGCTGCTTGTCACGAAGGTGCGTCATCAGCTCGGTTCTCCGGGACGTATGGAGCTTGAGTTGGCCGCAGAAGGCAAAGTCAGGAGGGATTTCGGTGGCTGATCCGTTCAAAAACTTGGTTGCGACGCTCGAGAGCCGGTTTTCCGGCATTGCGGCCAAGTCGTTATCTGGAGTGCCTTCCGAGCTGGGCACGATTACGGGATCGGGCGTTAAGCTGGATTCCTTCAAATACGAGATTCCGGACTATTACGTTGCAGACTGGGTGGCTGAGCTGGAGCTGCCCGCCTTTTCTCTCATCGGTACGATGATTGCTCCGGTGGATGAAGAAGGTAACGAGACGGGGGGCGGCGCTCCTTCTCAGCGGACGCGTTTTGATTTTGACGAGACGAAAATAGGCGAGGTGCGGCTGAATTGGTCGGCTGGGATCAAACCCGGAGACCGCGTGCTGGCCGTTCCGGTGAACGGCGGCAAGGATGCCGTCGTCGTCTGCAAGGTGGTGAACTCGAATGGCTAATTTGTTTCCGACAGAATTGCCGGCGGAGGAGCCGGAGGAATTGGTGGAACCCAGCGTGTTCTTCGGACGAAGCTGGCGCTTTGACTTCGAAGCGGGTGAATTCGTAACGACGCCGACCGGCAAGGTCGCCGTCAGCGAAGGCAGGGAAGCGTGGATCGAATGGTGCAAGAAAGCGCTCCTGACCGAGCGGTATCGGCATCTTGTCTACTCTCGTGACTACGGCCAAGAGTTCGAAGATTTGATTCGTTCCGGGTTGCCTCGTTCCGCGATCGAGATGGAGATCCAAAGAATCGCGACCGAGACGCTGATGAGCGATCCCCGTACCGCGAGCGTTGACGATTTTACTTACGAGTGGTCCGGAGAGAGCTGCCGTTTCAGCTGCGTGGTCTCCAACGTCCACGATGAAATGGCGGAAATTCAAGGAATGGCGGTGAATGTGTGATGGCGGCGATGCCGGAGTTTTTGCAGGATCAGACGGAAGAGGCCATTATGTCGAGGATGCTCGAGCGTGTGCCAGCCGACCTCGACAAGTCGGAAGGTTCTTATATTTGGGACTCTTTGTCCCCTGCGGCTTATCAGTTGTACCGGGCCTCCGAATGGGCGCGCGAGGTGTTGGATCGGGGCTTTGCTAGGACAACGTTCGGGCCGTATTTGAGAATGCGGTGCGAGGAGCACGGTGTTCTGCCCCGACCGGCGGTTGCGGCGACCGGGGCTGTTGTAATGACGGGAACCATAGGCGCGGTTGTTCCGCTTGGTTCCAGAGTGGCGACTCCGGCCGATGAGATGACGGAGACTTCATCTATTGAGTATGAAACGACGGAGGCAGCTGCTCTGAATAGCCAAGGTACGGCTGTCATTCCGATCCGGGCCGTCGAGCCGGGTACTCGCGGCAACGTCCCGATTGGCGCGGTCAGCCTGCTCGTCCAGCCGATTACAGGCGTAACGGGAATTACGAATACGGCGGCGATTACCGGGGGAGCGGATGAAGAGTCCGATGAATCTTTGCTCGCGCGGTATCTATTGAAGGTGCGTCAGCCGGGCACGAGCGGCAATCGGGCGGACTACCAGCAATGGGCTTTGGAGACGCCGGGGGTAAGCCGAGTTCAGGTCGAGCCGCTATGGGACGGTCCGGGAACGGTCAGGATCTACGTACTTGACGACAATAAGAGAGCCCCTGGCCAGACGATCGTGGATGCGGTTCAGCAGCATATTTCTCCCGCCGCCGGCCAAGGAGAAGGCAAAGCTCCGATCGGCGCTGCGGTAACGGTAGAAGCGGCGGTTGAAGTGCCGCTTAACATAGAAGCCAAGCTGACGCTGGCAAGCGGATCGACTTTGGAGCAAGTCGGGGAAGATTTCGAAGCGGGTCTGGCCGACTATTTGGAGCAGCTTGCATTTGTCGATTCGCTCGTGCGCTACAACCGGATTTCGGCGATCTTGCTGGATATTCCGCGAATCGTCGATTTCGAAGATTTGAAGGTGAACAGCGGCATCGAAAATATCGATTTATCGTTTGGTGAAGTCGCGGTAATCGGGACGGTGAGCTTAATTGAGTAACTATGCGATGACGAGTGTCCGGGGGAAGGAGATGTTATCCTTTCTCCCGGACTATTATGCTACTTCTAGAGTCATGAGCACCAATATGGAGTCTCAAGGCAAGGAACTGGACGCTCTATGGCAGGCGCTTGACGGCACACTTGAGCAATATTTTGTCTCGACGGCGACTTGGGGATTGGAGCATTGGGAAAACGAGCTGGGCATTACGGTCGATGCTTCCAAGCCTATCGGGCAAAGACGTAGTGTCATTCTGTCCAAGATGCGCGGTATTGGGACGGTGACGGTCAGCCTGATTAAGTCGGTCGCTGAAGCCTATGATGGCGGAACGGTCAACGTAACGCTTCAGCCGGAAGCCTACACGTTCACGGTCAAGTTCGTAGATACGCGGGGCATCCCGCCTAACCTGGACGACCTCAAAGCCGTCATCGAAGAAATCAAACCTGCGCACCTCGCCGTCGAATACGCCTTCACTTACACGCAGTGGAGCGAACTGAAGCAGAAGACGTGGGGAGAACTCAGTAACTTCACCTGGGGTGAAGTGATGACAAGGAGCTGGAGCTAATGGCGGAGACGACTCCTAATCTTGGGCTTAAGAAGCCTGTAGAGAACGAGCATGCGGATGTTGCGGTAATTAATTCGAACATGGACAAGATCGACCAGACGCTAGGCGATATGGCCTCTGTGCCGACGACGGCTAAGGATGCGGCGGGGGCTATATCGGAGCTTTTTACAAATGTCAGTGACGGTAAAGCACTAATAGCGTCCGCGATCACTGACAAAGGTGTTCCGACGGACGCGAATGATAGTTTTGCAGAGATGGCCGGTAACATTGAAGGGATTCATGTGGGCCCGGATACTAGCGATGCTACGGCTACTGCGGGGGATATCTTGGCATCCAAGACGGCTTACGGTGCTGCTGGGACTAAGTTGACGGGAATGCTCTCACTTACCGGTAATGCCGATGATTCCGATGTTCTCATAACTAAAACGTATTATGCTTCGGATGCAAAAACGAAACGAATTGGTTCAATGGTCAATAGAGGATCAATTACAATCACGCCAAGCTCATCCGATCAAATTATTCCGGCTGGTTACCACAATGGTGGTGGAAAAGTTTCTGGAGTTGTAGTTCCGGCAGCTAATGTATTGACTGGAACTACAATTGCTGGGACAACAGGGACCATGATTAATCGAGGAGCTATGAAGATTGTTCCAGGCGCAACTTCTATTAGTATCCCGCAGGGCTATCATAACGGGGTTGGAACGGTTGAACCTATTAGCACTTTACCTATTTACCTATCTGCGCCAACGGTGAGATTTGGAGGAAGTTCTACTCCAAACGTTTGGTTTAGGATTAAAAAAGTAACTGTTCAGATTAGTGGTGTAATTAGAATATCATTCGCTCTACAATCGTCTTCCAATGGATCGGTTGTATATGGAAGGATATACAAGAACGGTGTGCCTTCTGGAGCGGTGCGTTCTACATCATCAGGGTTCTCAAGTAATGTATTTACAGAAGATTTTACTTGTTCAATCAATGACTACTTCGAGCTTTACTTGATGAGTCCATATTCAAATACTAATGCTGTAGGGTCTGATTTAAATGTTCAGCTTGCTCTACAATCTCCTACGAACGGCACAATTGATATTGATTAATCAAGGAGACGCAGGTGAGAGTTCTTCTAAGGAGTTGAGTTTGTGAGCCAAACAACTAATATCGGTCTGCTGAAACCACTAGAAAGTGATTTTGTTGACATAGGTACGCTGAATAACAATATGGACCGAATCGATCAGGCTCTTGGTCCACTAAATGGTCTTCCTACGTCGGCGATGAATGTAGCCGATGCAATCTCGGAAGTATACGATCATTTATCGGACAAACCTTCCGATCAATTAACGCTGACACAAGGTGTCCAGATCGTCCGAGGTGGAAATGTACCGGCGATTCTGTATCCAACTTTTAAGGGGCGGACGCTTGTTAATTTATTGGGGCGGGATGGGAATTGTGAGGATATAAACAAAGTCACATTGACCGCCGGTTCTTACGCAACTCTTGCTCTTGATGCATCGAATAAACTCTATGGGAACAATGGCTACAAACTAACGTATACTAACGCAGGGGTGGCTTTCCCTATTACCACTGGCTTCTCTTTCAGAGATTTGCTCCCCATAGTTGATAAGACGAAATGCATTATTGTTGTGGCCGAAGTTAAAAATGGAACAGGTGCTTATCTTGGCTTCCAAGTTAGATACGACATAACGAACAACTCTATTGCAAAGATAGGCACGAGCAATGTCTCTGAGACTACGAAGTTTACACCTGTATATGCAAAGTTCTCGGCGGCCGAACTTCAAAGTTATACAAAATTTGAAATTCTCGGGCATCTTCAATTAACGGCAAGTGAGCAGTACGGATATTTTGATGGTTTCAGGGTATATCAAATTTCGCAAGAAGAATACAACGCACTTAGCTCTATGACAGGAGAGCAAATTGCTGCGTGCTATCCCTACGTAGACGATATGAAACACGTCAATGCGGTCTATATAGAGAATAAGGGGAAGAATCTGCTTCCTCCGTTTTCAGAGTGGGCTGTTAATGCGAATGCGGTCGTCTCTGATGCCTATAAACTCGTATTAACAGCGACAGCAAATGATCAATTTAGCCGCAGTGTCGATGTTGGCGCAATTACCGAACAGTCTTATACCTTTTCAGTAACTCATAACGGAAAAATAAAAATTCTAGGTGTTGATGTCAATGGAAACTTCGCACAAGATACAGGTTTTGTAACTGATCAAAACGTTACACTAGTTGTTAATCCCGGAACTGTAAGCATTCGGACACTTGTTACAAATAACGATTTGGGCTCGGGAACCTTCACCTTCCAGAACCCAATGCTAAACATCGGCGACACCTCCCTCCCGTTCGAGCCGCAGAAGCCGTCCTATCTCTATCTACCAGACTGCAACCTACGCTCCAATGTAGACGGCAGCGTGGCAGATCGACTATATACGGATGGACAAGGTAAACCGAGGGTGACACGGAGGTTCCGGAAAATGGTGTTAGAGGGGACGTTGGGATGGGAACATAACTCGAGTGTTGCCGATTACAAGCGAGTCCGACTTGCTGCAGCTCCCTCAGATAGAGATAAAAGCGTCGCTCCCACTGGAATAAAGTTCGACGGGAAAGTTCTTGGCTACGGTGCTGTAAGTTCTGCTGATGTTATAGGATCAACGGCTTGGGAAGGAAGTACGAATAATGGACTTCTTCTTACCATAGCTAATATCGACAGTGGATGGGGTAATTCATACACACCTACAGCAGATGAGATTAAAGCTTATTTCTATGGGTGGAAGATGTCCGCAACAAATACAGCTTCACCGACATCTTATTTGGGTACGGGGCAAAAGTATTGGTATGGTGTAACATCTGTACCTGTTGGAGGTTCATCCTATGTTTCAACTCTTCCTACAGAGTTAATAAATTCAGCGACCTGGCAACCGTACCGCTTAATTTACCAACTCGCCCAAAGTACAGACGAGCCAGTCACCTATGAAGGCTCCTTAATGCTGCATGAGGGCGCGAACCAGGTCGAGGTCGGAACGGGGATTGTGGTACGGGAAGCGGCAAATCCAATTTTGTTCGGTGAGGCTTACTATATCAATAATAAAGCTGCCGCCCCAGCGGGAAATCTTAAAAATAGGACTAATGCAATCCATAAGTTATTTAGGGATTCAAGGGAAGATAAACAGTGGACTGTTTTGACTAACCATGCAGCAGGTAATGGCGGAGGTCAGGCGTATATCAACAAATCCCTTTTTGACCCATCCGCCGTCTATTCCGTCACCTACCTAGTACTTGACACCTACACGCTGGGCATCGCCCCGCAGACGATCAGCGCCGCGTATGCGTCGAACATTCGGGAGTCGGTCGAATCGCTTGTGCGGGAGCTGGTCGAATCACGGACGGAAACGTCTGTCTTGCAGAACACGAAGGCGCAGAAGCGGCAGTCATCATTAAGCTATAAGCCGACGACGATGAGCGGCTGGGTGATTAACAACCATCTCGATGTATGGCTTGATGAGTTCGGTGTAGTCAACATTTCAGGAGATGTGCGAGATGGAACAATAGATTCTCCGATATTCGTTTTACCGCCAGAGATGAGGCCAGGGATTAATAAAGATTTTATAGTTAATTGCCCGACGACGACGACGCTAAACACGTTTGGTAGGTTGATAGTATACGCATCCGGCAATGTAACTCTTAAATCTAGGAATGCGACACCAAATAACTTTGTAGTACTAAACGGGATTAGTTTCAGAGCAGGATATTAAGTGAGGTGGGTAAAATGAAAGAAGCCATGAAGGTAGACCTCGACGGGTTTTTCGTGGATACACTCCTCGTCCCACGATCGCAAACGGGTGCAATGGAGATTCGCGACCTGCTGCCCGTCGAAGACAACGGGGAGCCGGAAGAGATCGTAACCGGCTATATCATCGCCGAGAAAGTCCCAAACGGGCTGTTTACGCCCCGATGGGACTTTCATTTATGGGACGATTATCAGGCTGCGCTTGTCACCTCCCGCGAGTCCTATGATCAGGAGCTCGCTGATTGGTACGCTCTACCCGAAGAGGAGCGCGGAGAACGTCCGCTATACGCCGAGCCGCCTCGCCCGGAGTGCTGGGTCGAAGGCATGCCACAGGAGCAGATCGACGAGATCAGGAACGCCCCTGTGCCATTGTCGCCCGAGCAGAGAATTGCTCAGCTAGAGGCGGAGAGCGTAGAGGTGATGTTGGGACTGACGGAAATTTACGAGACACTGGTGGAAACGAACTCGGGAGCGATGCCTGGGTTGCAGAGATTGATGAGTGTATTTTCGGGCGGGAAACGATAGGATTGTCGGTTGCTCGAGTTTTCGTGCACAGTCAACAAGGGCAGTTGCTCGATTTTCTAGAGTATCACTGCCCGAAAGAGCCGAAAAATGCGAGTGTTGATCGACTTTTTCGAGTAACGATGCTTGAAAACGAGAGTTTTGAACGTCAATGTACGATTTTATCGATTAACGTTGCCAGAATGAGCACGGGAAGGAGATGAGAAACCATGGCACAAATCTACGCCAACCTGATTCGCAAAGGAATCAAGACGATAGACGATGTACCGGAGTCCAAGCGTGCGGAAGTGGAAGCTATTCTGAATGACGTTCTGGAGTCCGAGTGAACGGGAAGTAGAAGTTGCAAGGCCGAATTATCCCCCACAACATGTTTCAAAAACATCACAAACTATTAAATCCCAGGAGGTGTCGCCACATGTCCAGCGAAGAAGCGCGCGTGCTCTCGGAAATTCGGGAGCGCGTCGTTAGGTTGGAGACGAAGATTGATGCGTTGACCGATGTCCGCGAGACGGCGGAGGCAGCAAGAGATGCGGCGCTTGAAGCGCTGCAGTCGACGAGGTCGGCGCATCTGCGGATAGACGAGATTGCCGACAACCAGCGTTGGCTGTGGCGAACGCTGGTCGGGGCGATCGTCGCCGCCGTGATTGCGGCCGTGACCAACTTGCAAGGAGGTTGAATACACTATGGACAAACTGATTTCGATGACCGATGAGGTGGCTCTTCTTGCTCCTATAGTCGCCGCATATGTAGGCGTCGCGAAGGAGTTTCGCGTGCCGAGCCGCTACTACCACCTCGTCAGCCTGCTCATCGCGACCGTTTTCATACTCGTGCCGCAGCAAGTTCAGCAGACGCTCACGACGATCTCCGTAATCGGATTGACGGCGTCGGGCGTCTATCATTTTACGAAAAAGAGAGAGGAGAGATCCGATGGTCAAGCTCAGCAGAGCGGAGTTTATCGCCACATTGGCTCCGATAGCGATCCGGGTTAGAAGAGAGGGCTCCCCTCTGTTTCCATCCGTCAGATTGGCTCAAAACCTGCTGGAAACGGGGGGAGTGCTGCATCCTTGGAACAATCTCGGAGGCATTAAGGTCGGCAGCGGCCAAACGAACGCTTACTGGAAAGGCCAGTATGTGCGCAAGGGAACGTGGGAGGTCGAGAACGGGACGAGGGTCGATACGACGGCTCTGTTCCGCGCGTACGACAGCGTTTACGATTTCTATAAGGATCAGGATCTGCTGTTTCAGCTTTCCCGCTACGAACGCGTAAGGAAGGCGCCTACTCCCGAGATTCAGGCAGAAGCTTTGCGTCTAAGCGGTTACGCGACCGATCCGCAATACGGCTCGAAAATCATCGCCCTTATCCAGAGCAATCGTCTGACGCAGTACGACGAACAGGCCGCCCGTCCTGAGCCTGCGAATCCGCCGCAACGGGAACCGCTGGCGATTCCCGTCCGGCTTAACGGCCAACCGCTTGCCGAGGGACGCCTGATCTCCGGCCAGACTTGGGTACCCGCCAGAATGGTGGGCGAAGCCCTCCAACTCAAAATCGGCTTCACGAATAAAACCGTCACGGCAAACGGTCAGCCGCTCCCGACTCTATTATTCGGCAACGTTGGGTATGTGCCGGTGAGAGATTTGATCGCGGTCCAGAATACGGCAAAGGTCACCTGGAGCGGGGCGGATACCTCGGTCGACATCAAGACGGGGTAAACGCGATATCCTCACGGCTGTGAAGCCGTAGGCCAATCCCGCAGATCAGTCTCGCCGGCTAATCCGGTCGGCCAATCTCGTCGGTCAACCCGTCTAGTAGAGCGCCCCCGAAGTAACGTAACCAAGATGTTGAAGAATCTAGGCTGACTCAGTCTTGCTGAGTCGGGTTGGAGCATCGAAAGGGACGTCAGAGTAGCTGCAACCGCGCTGAATCGGGTTGGAGCGGCGAAAGGGCCGGTAGAGTAGCTGCAACCGTGCTGAGTCGGGTTGGAGAGTAAGATTGCATCGGCTTCGAGCGCAATCGCATTTTACTTCTGGAATGCTCTACTAGGCATCAGTACCCACCCGAGCCCCCTCTGCATATGCTATAGGCAATCATACTGCCCGCAGACCGCGCAGGCGGCATATCTTTGGAGGGGGCTGACCCGATGTCGCGCATTCCGAATTTTCCGCAGAGCCTGCTCGATGAGCACAAGAATTGGCATCATGCCCGGCACAACGTCAACATCAACAACCCGCCGCCCGGGTACGGGCTGGAGTTTTTGCAATTTCACCGCGATTTCATCGGCCGCGCGCAGGCTTGGTACCGCCAGAACGGATTCGACCCGAACTTGATCGAGGCATGGGTTTCCGTTCCCGAAGCGATCCGCAGAACGCCCTGCTACAATCAGGCGGCAGAGGCGAGAGTTCTGTTCCGCCCGGAATCGTTCGCGAGCGCCGACGAGCTCGGGCGATTCATCGAATCGTCGAACCTTCATGCTTGCATTCATCAGGAAGGGGCGAGACTGTTCGGAGAGCCGGAGCTGAATGACTTCGATTACGCGCCAAGGCACACGGAATTTTACAACATCCACAATATGATCGATCGCTGGTACCGCAACTGGGAGGGGCTTGGCCGCTTCCGGCCGGACGGAGGGTATTGGTATGGCTCGTTCGAAGGAGACGGGGACGAGATTCTGCTGTACAATTCGTTGTTCGGAGACTGGTGGTTGGGGAAGCTGAGCGAACAAAGCGCTCTCGGGAACGATCGTTCCAATGAGATGAGGGTGGAATGGACGGCGATCGGGGACAGCCGCAAGTTCGGGCCGATGAATGACGGCCGCCTGTTCCGCATCTGGGATGCGGACGGCGACGGTAAGCTCGAAGTGCTGTTCCGGCACCCGACTCAGGGAGATTGGATGGAAGGGAAAATAAAGAACGGGCGGATCGGCTGGCAGCCGATTCGGCTTAAGCCGTTCGGTCAGCCAGGCGATTCCGCCCGGGACTCCAGACTACATTTAGTTTAGTTCCGCTCTCTGCGCCATTAACCTGCGCATCCGCTTCATCGCCCCACAAGCCCTTGCAGAAACTTAAATACCGAGACGTAGTAAGCCAGTTCCCGCTCTACGAAAGAGCTGCAGGCGACCTCAACTTCCGCAGCCTGCAGCTTGCCATCGCGAAGGGCTGCGCCTCGTGCGCGGACAAGCTCTCGCCGTCCTTCCATCAGCTCGATCAGTTCGTCCGCGTCCGCTTCGTACAGACCGGCGACTTCTTCCTCCTGCAGCCGGAAGTCCGTCACCTGCATCGACACCTCCAGGCCGTAGACCCGGCTGACTTCATTGTCGATGTAAGCCGCGCCTCCAACCACTCCCGCACCTTGTTCGCGAATGATCCCATACTCGCGCAGCGCCTCGAAGCTTACCTCGACGCCAAGCTCCTCCTGCAATTCGCGAACGATCGCTTCCGGCGTCTCGCCGGCTGCAAGATGTCCCGCTGCCGTAATGTCGAAGCAGCCGGCTCCCGTATCTTTATTCGCGGAACGCTGCTGGAACAGCACTCTGGCGACCGTACGGCCCTCCCGTTCTTCCCGGCGAACGAGCCAGCAATGGACCGTATGGTGCCACAAGCCTAGCCGGTGCGCTTCCTTGCGCTCGGCCGTGCCGATCCAGACGTCGTTGTCATCGTAGATGTCGAAGAGCTCGGTCAACGGCGGTTACCCATTGGCCGGGGAAGCTTGTCCGACCGGCGTTACTTCGGATGTGCAGTGGGAGCAGCGGGAAGCGGCCTTCGGAATGTCGGACAGGCAATACGGACACTCGCGCGTCGTCGGTTCGACCGGAACCGGGGCTTCCTCCTCTTTTTTACGGCTGAGTCTGTTGACCACCTTCACGAGCAGGAACACGCACAGGGCGACCAGCATGAAGTCGATCAGGATGTTGATGAATTGTCCGTAAGCGATGACGGGAACCCCGGCAGCCTGCGCTTCCTCCAGGGATTTCGCGGTCGTATCGTCCAACGGAACGTACAAATCCTTAAAGTTCACGTTGCCCAGAAGCTTACCGATCGGAGGCATGACGATGTCGTTGACTAGAGAGGTGACGATCTTGCCGAAGGCCGCCCCGATGATGACGCCGATGGCCAGATCCACGACGTTGCCGCGCATGGCGAAAGCTTTGAATTCGCTGAAAAATGACTTAAACATATCGAAACCTCCAATTTTAGACTTTATCAGAAAAGGAATTTGCTGGCATTCGTCGAATGCTATAAAACAAAAGCAACTGATGTCAGATTATGCGAGGGATAAAAGATGAACGGTACCGTAGCCTCATGGCCCCCTTTTTTTCTGCTGCTGGCACTGTTAATTAGCATACTCGCATCTTATACCATGTTCAACTTCATTAGCAATCTTAAACGTTCGAACGGCACGTTCCGCCAGTTCTGGCTGGCCGGGGGAGCATTCGTGTTCGGACTGGGATTGTGGGCGAAACACTTCGTGGCTCTGCTGGGCAATCATGAGCCGATCATATTCACATGGGTGATGCCGGTTGCGCTGATGTTCATTATTTTCTTCTCGTTAATGGCTTTCGTGATGCTGACCTTCCAAGGGGTGCTGAAGTATCGCTTGGTGTACGGCAGCTCGATTCTCGCCTTCGGCGTCGCCATCATGAACTACTTCAGCGTATTCGGCCCGAAGATCGAGCGTCTGGAAGTCCAGCCGGGCAAGCTGTTCCTGTCTTTGTTGATGCTGTTTATCGGTACGCTGCTGGCGTTCATGCTGGCGGAATCGACGTTCAAGTTCCGGAAGTTCATGGCGAGCGTATTGCTCGGTACGCTGGTCGTATGGCTGCAGTTGTTAGGCACGCAGGCGCTCAGAGTCGAATATTCGGCGGGCATCTACAGCACGTCGGACAAGCTCATTCAGGACATCAATCTGCTGGCGTTGATTCTCGGATTGGGTGCGCTGCTCATTCTCGTCTCCACCCTCATTACCTGGTACATAGACAAGCGGTTGAACCAGATGGACGAGCGTTACAGGCTGCTGGTAGAGAACTCCCTCGATACGATCGCGATTCTGAAGGGCAGCCGCTGGGGCTTCGTCAACGCCGCCGGATTGAGGATGTTCGAAGCGGAGGGCGAGAGCGACCTGCTCGGCAAGTCGATCTACTCCTTCCTGCCGGCCAAGGATCACAACACGATCAAGGAGAGACTTCACAACCTGGTATTCGTGGGCAGCAGCAAGCCGATCGAGCAGGAATGGTTTACGTTAAAAGGGAAAGTGCTGCACACCGAGATCGTGGAGACGATGACGACGCTGGACAACGAACCGGCGATTCAGATCATCATTCGCGATATTTCCGAACGGAAGAAGAACGAGGAGCTGCTCATCAACTCGGAGAAGCTGTACGTGGCGGGCCAACTGGCGGCGGGCATCGCTCATGAAATCCGCAACCCGCTCACCTCGCTTAAAGGCTTCCTTCAGCTGATCGTCTCCGGGAGAAGAAACAATAACAGCTACTACGACATTATGAACGCCGAGCTCGACCGGATCGAGGATATCGTCAGCGAGCTGCTGATGCTCTCGAAGCCGCAGGTGTACGAGCTGACCTACCAGGACTTGCGCGTGATGATGCGCGATACGGTGACGCTGCTGGAGACGCAGGCGATCCTTCACAATATCGCGATCGAGGCGGAGTACGGCACGGAGCCGCTCTGGATCTACGGAGTGGAAAATCAGGTCAAGCAGGTGTTCATCAACGTCATCAAGAACGCCATCGAAGCGATGAGCGACGGAGGTTCGATCGGAATCAAGCTGTCCCGGGAGCATGACGGCGTATTCGTTCGCATTCGCGACGAGGGACCGGGCATCGGGGAAGACCAACTGGCGAAAATGGGGCAGCCTTTCTATACGACGAAGGAGAAGGGGACGGGACTCGGACTGATGGTCAGCTACAAGATCGTAGACAACCATCAGGGCAAGATCGACGTCAAGAGCGAGCTTGGCAAAGGCACGCTGTTCGAGATCATGCTGCCTTTCCGTTACCCGGAAGCCGAGATCAAGAAGTCCAGCTGACCGCGGCGAATTTCTGCCCGGAGCGGAGTGTGTCCGGCAGGCTCTCCGTCTCCGAAGGCGAGCATCGCAACCTCGGATTCTATCTCTGCCGCGCTTCCCGATAGCATAGTTACATAACGAGTCCAGCGTACGTGCTTGCCGAAGAGAACGGTCGGGAAAATCGTGAGGAAACGAACGACGCTGCACCCGTGCACGACGCATACGTGAAGGAGCCCGTCGTCCGGTTGGGCGGACGGGCTTATTCGCAATCCGCCTCCGTAAGACGGAACGTTGGTGACGGCTGACAGCCAGCATCTCTCGAAGCGTTGCGTCGTTCCGTCGATCGTGACCTTCACGGTTCGGGGTTGGAACTTGCCGAGGATGCGCAGCAGGCCGATCACATATGCGAGAGAGCCGACGCCGATCCGATTGCACCATTTCTTGTACGCCGAGCCGTTGACGTCCGCGGCAACCGCAGCGTCGAGACCGATGGCGACGGCGGTTAGCGTATGCTGGGATTGCCCGTTCTCCTCGAACGTCTCCAATAGATCTATCTTGCGCGTATGCCCCGCCACGATGAGCTCGAGGGCGCGAAGAGGGCTTCTGGGAATGCCGAGAGCGCGGGCCGTATCGTTGCCCGATCCGGACGGGATAAGGCCTATCGGAATGCCGGACCCTGCAAGCAAAGGGAGCAGACCGTGCAGGGTACCGTCGCCGCCGACTACGGCAACCGCTTTCAAATCGCCGCGATCGATGCGTTCGCGAACGAGAATGCGGGCCTGCTCGGCGGATATAGTCGAGATGCGGTCGTAGGAGACGCCGAGCCGAACAAGCTCCGCCTCCAAACGTCTCCATACGGAGAAGCTGCTGCCGTTGCCGGAAGTTTCGTTGACGACGAACAGAATCAAGTTGCCCAATCCTCTCTGAAGTTGGCTGATCATTCCTCCATTATAAGGGGACGCCGGGCGATCGGGAAGCCTGTCCGCGAGGAGGAATTTATTCGCTGGGCGGACATGCTATAATGGATTTATTTAGTTGGAGGAGTCCATTATGCCGGAGCCGCTTAAGGCCATGTATAACGCCCAATTCCTGAAGGCGTTCGGAGATAAAGTCAAGCAAGCGTACGCCAAATTCGAAGTCGACCGGTTCTTGAATCTCGTGCTTGGAGAGGGATGGGAGGGGCTGGAGCTCAAGCAAAGAATGCGCAGAATTACAGAGAGCCTGCGCCAGACGCTTCCCTCCGATTACGGCCAAGCATTGGACGTACTGGAAGCGATCGCGGACGAGTGCCGCGGCTTTCCGTATTTGTTCTTCCCCGATTTCGTCGAGAAGTACGGTCTAGGCGATTGGGAGCGGTCGGTGCGGGCTTTGGAGAAATTCACCTCCGGCTCCAGCGCCGAGTTCGCCGTGCGCCCGTTCATCAAGCTGGATCAGGATCGGATGATGGCGCAGATGCTGGAATGGAGCGAGCATCCCGACGAGCATGTGCGCAGGTTGGCCAGCGAAGGCTGCCGCCCCCGCCTGCCCTGGGGAGAGGCGCTCGGCGCACTGAAGCGCGACCCTGCGCCGATCCTGCCGATTCTGGAGCGGCTGAAGACGGACCCGTCGGAATACGTCAGACGCAGCGTGGCGAACAACCTGAACGACATCTCCAAGGACCATCCTCAACTGGTGCTCGATATTGCGACAGCTTGGCAGGGCGGCTTCGGGGAAGGAACGGATTGGATCGTTCGCCATGCCTGCAGAGGCCTCTTGAAAGCGGCCCATCCCGAAGCGATGGCCCTGTTCGGCCTTGCCCCGCAGGAGGACATCGAAGTGCTGGAGTGGGAGGTGCACCCGGCCGCCCTTGCGATCGGAGAATCGGTGGAGTTCCGATACGGACTGCAAACCTCTGCCGGAGAAGAGGCGAAGCTGAGGATCGAACTGGCTGTTTATTTTCCCCGCTCGAACGGCAAGCTGTATCGCAAGCTGTTTAAGCTCAGCGAGAAGGTCGTTCAGGGAGAGACGCGCGTTCAAGGGGGAAGAGGCTTCTCGTTCGCGGACCTGTCCACCCGCCGGCACTATCCGGGCGCGCATCGGATGGCGCTCGTCGTGAACGGCCGTGAGGTCGCGGAAGTCGACATTGAACTGCATGCAGCTGCGGATCAAGGAGGAGCGCAAGCATGACGATCGGAGCCCGCGTGCTGAAGACCGGCCTTGCGGTCGCCATCGCGCTGTGGATCGGCCAACTGATCGGTCTCGAATCCCCGCTTATCGCGGCCATTGCTTCGATCTTCACGATTCAGCCTTCGATTTACCGCTCGTGGACGCAGATGCTGGACCAGGTGCAGAGCAACGTGCTCGGCGCGATCATCGCGATCGGCGCCGTCTGGCTGATCGGCAATACGCCGATTCTCGTCGGACTCGTCTGCATCGGCGTCATCCTGATCTGCATTCGCTTGAAGACCGAGGACACGATCGCGCTGACGCTCGTCACCGTCGTCGTCATCATGGAAGCGCACGGTCAAGGCTGGATGATCGCATGGGATCGGCTGGCGGCCATTCTGACCGGGATGGTCTCCGCCTTCGCGGTGAACGTCGCCGTCGCACCGCCCCGTCATCGGACGCGGTTCGTGAAGCAGGTCGAGGATGCCCAGGCTTTGCTGTCCCGGCTGCTGCGCACGGTCATCTCCAACGAGCTCAAGGAGAGCGTGTACCGGAAGGAGCAGAGCGAGCTGCGGATGAAAATCCGCAAGCTCGAGGATTACTACGATATGTTCGCCGAAGAGCGGGTGTGGCGAAAGCAGCCGCGGCTGAAGCGCGCCCGCCTGCTCGTCGTATACAAAGGAATGCTCTTCGCCCTGGAGCGGGGCTATGCGCTGATCGAGGCGGTGGAGGAGCAGTACTGGGCGGTGTCCACGCCGAAGTTGTGGAACCGGCTCATCGATCGGGAGATCGAAGCGCTGTGCGCTTATCACGAGCAGCTGCTGTGGAAGTGGGACGGCAAAATGAAGCCCGGGGCTTCCTCGGCCGCGCCACCGCCCGAAGCCTCGATTCTGCTGAGCGAGCTGATTGACGGGCAGATGGAGAAGGATCAGGCAGCCCGTTCCCGGATGCTCGTCATTCTGGGCGCGGTGTACAACTACGAGGAACGGCTGCGCCGACTGGATAAGCTGATGGAGCAGTGGCTTCAGCGGCAGGCCGATAATGAATCGGAAGATGGGAATGGCCGCACTCGGCAGGAAGTTAAGCTTTAGGTACCGCGTAACCGCACCCATCGAACCACACTTTTGTACACCCGATTCCCCAGATCTGTTGATCGAACCGAAGTACGTTCGGTTCTACAATGAACAGGACTATCTAGCTAGCGGGGGGAATCGGAATGAGCGTGAAACGAACGGAACGATACGACGTTGTCGTCTGCGGCGGCGGCTTGGCTGGTCTCTGCGCCGCGATCGCCGCAGCGAGGCAAGGCGCCAGCGTCTGCATGATACAGGATCGTCCCGTTTTCGGCGGGAACAGTTCATCGGAAATACGTGTTACGCCGCACGGGGCGGCGCAATTTCATGCGTACGCCAGAGAATCGGGAATTATCTCCGAGCTGCTTGTCGAGGAGAGGGCCGCCAATCATGAGAAGATACGCGAGAACGGCTGGACGAATAGCGTCTGGGACATGACGCTGTACAACATGGTGGTGTCCACGCCGAATCTTGCGTTCCATCTGAACGCGACGGTGACCGGCGTCGAGATGGAAGGGCCGCGGCGCATCCGCGCGGTCGAGGTTCGCATCGCCGGCGCGGAGACGGAGTTGACGGTGGAAGGGAAGACGTTCATCGACGCGACGGGAGATGGAGTCGTTGCCGACTTGGCCGGATGCGAATGGCGGTGGGGAACCGAGAGCCGGGACGAATTCGGCGAGCCTCACGCACCGGAGTCGGCTAGCCGGGATACAATGGGAAGCTCCATCCACTTCAAGGCGAAGGATATGGGGAGACCGGTTCCGTTCCGCGCGCCGGATTGGGCGGTCAAGCATGAAGACCCCGCTTACTTCTACGAGCAAGGCAGACAATTTTACGATATCGTATCCGGCTACTGGTGGATCGAGATCGGAGTGCCATGGAACACGATTTATGATAACGAGAATATTCGTCACGAACTGACTCGCCATACGCTCGGCATATGGGACTGGATCAAGAACCGCGATCCCGAGTTGAAGGCGAGGGCGGCCAATTACGCGCTTGATTGGATCGGACAGGTGCCCGGCAAGCGGGAAAGCCGCCGCGTTCTGGGCCGTTATTTCATGACCGAGCATGATCCGGTGAACAGAACGGTATTCCCGGACGAGATCGCCTACGGCGGCTGGTTCATCGATCTGCATACGCCGGGCGGGCTGCTCGCGCCTACGGCAGAGCCGGCCAGCGCCGAGGGCTACTCGGAGACGAGCGAGTACGCGATCAAGAGCTACTGCGGACCTTACGGCATTCCGCTTCGGGTTATGCTGACGAAGGGTGTCGACAACCTCATGACGGCTGGACGCAACGTCAGCGTCTCGCATGCTGCGCTCGGTACCGTAAGGGTCATGTCCACGACGGCTTTGATGGGCCAGGCCGCCGGAACGGCAGCCGCCATCGCTCTGCGGCACGGTATCGAAGCCGCAGAAGTGCCGGAGGTGTGCATGGGCGAAGTGCAGCAACGGCTGCTCCGCGACGGTTGTTTCCTGCCGAACGTGCGCAACGCCGATCAAGACGACCTGGCGCCGGTTGCCGAGGCAGCGGCGAGCAGTTCGGCGCCGGTCTATGGAGTCGGTCCAGAGAGCCGCGATCGAACCGGAGGGTTCCGCAAGGAAACGGAAGACGTTGCCGAGCCGCTCCTTCAGCGACGGGGCCAGTGGATCGCCATCGGTACGAGCGAGATTCGCAGCATTGCCGTCTGTCTCAGCAACGGCACGGATTCGGATCAGACAATCGAAGCGCTGCTGCAGCCGGTCGACCATATTTGGGATTACCGTGTGAATGCCAAAAAGCCGCTTGCCAGAGCGACATTAACTGTGCCGCCGGGGCGCCATCGCTGGGTGGAATGGCCGCTCGAACTTCAGGCGGAGGACGGGCTCGTGCCGGGTACTTACGTAAGACTGGAATTAGCCGCGAATCCGCTAATCGAGTGGCATATGGCCGGCACGATCTTGCCTGGCCATGTGTCCGCATTCGAGATGGGCGGCGGCAAGATGCGCCGTTACCGCGACGGGGGCACGCTAAGCTTCCGGATCGAGCCGCCGCAGCCGTCCTACGGCCCGGACAACATCATCTCCGGTATTACTCGCCCATACGACTATACGAACGTGTGGCGTTCCGATCCGGCGCAGCCGCTGCCGCAGTGGGCGAGCCTGCGGTGGACAGAGCGTCGTACGATCCGAACGGTCGAGCTGACATTCCCTGGCCATCTTTTCCGGGAATATCACGGTTACGAGCCGCTCTATCGCGATCCGCAGTGCCCGAAGGAATACGGCATCGAGGCGCACATCGACGGCGAATGGCGCGAGCTCATGCGCGTCGAAGGTAACTACCTGCAGCGTCGGGTACATGAATTGCCGGACGGCATCATCGTTTCCGCGCTGCGGATTGTCGTCTATGCGACGAACGGCGATCCGTCGGCGGCGATCAGCGAGATTCGCTGTTACGAACGATAGACAATGAACAGAAGCAATGCAAACTAGCCGCGAACGCCGTCAGGAGACGACGATCGCGGCTAGTTCCGATACCGGTGCATGTGATACACTTCTTCCCATAATCGTCATAACAGCCAAGCGTTATAAGAGATACTATTATGAGGAGGAACCGCGATGAAGGCATGGAGATGGCTATGGCCGTCCGGGATCAAAAACCGGCTGTTCGTGTCGATCCTGCTTTTCGTGCTCGTCCCTTCCACCGCGCTGCAGCTGCGCAACATCAGTCAGATCGAGACGACAATGGAATCGAACATTTCTCAGCAGAACGCTTCGCAGCTCGATTCGCTCAAGAACGGAATGGAGAGCTTCCGGATCGGCGTGCTAGGCGGAATGCTGCAGTTGGAACGGGACCCCGAGCTAAGGATGCTGCTGGGCAGACCTGCGAATATGAGCGATTCCGAACGGACGCTGCATATCGACGGCCGGCTGTTATCGCTCAAGCAAGGACTCATGAACGCTCTGATCCCTGTTCATATTACGCTTGTGGACGAGTACGGCGATGTGTATACGACCACGGAGGAAGGCGTGCCTGAAAGGACCGTCTCGAGCGCCGATATTACGGGACAACCGGAATACCGGGAGATGGAAGAGAACGGCCTATCTTACCTGTGGGCGGTGCATAACGCGCGAGACGTATTGCAGGACGTATTCCCAGGAGCCGAGCTGTACTCGCTGTTCGCAAAGCTGGAGACGACAGATGGAAGGGAGTTCGGTACGCTCCGTATCAGCCTTGACATCCGTACCTGGCTGCAGTCGATTACGAACGGATTTCAGGTGAAGCAGGCGTATTATTTGTTCGACGGAGCGCGACGCTCGATTTTGCTGCCGCAGGACGAGCGGACGACTACTCAGCTTGCCGACATGGACGTGTTGTTCTCGAACGACCCGTTCCATTACGTGAGCGATGCGAACAATCAGTTCATCTATAACGGCATCTACTTGCCGAACCTGGACTGGACGCTTATCACTCGCTTTCCGTTAGAGGCGTTATCGGGCAACATTAGTGTGATGCGAAACCAGGTCATCGTCTCCTTCTCCCTAACGGTCATCGTATTCGTTGTCGTCACGTATGCGATCGTATCGTCCATCGTCAGACCGCTCCGCACCCTTCAGCGGAGGATGACGGAGCTTGTTGACCGCGATCTCAACGTCCGGATTCCGGAGGAGCGCTTCAAAGGTGAGCTTCTCGTACTGGCAAGGGCGTTCAACGGGATGATCCGAGATATTCGCGGGCTTATTGACAGGCTTCGGACCGAGGAACGGCAGAAGGAAGCTTTCCATTTTCAAATGCTCATGTCCCAGATGAACCCGCATTTTCTGCTCAACACCCTCAATACGATCAAGTGGAACGCACGCAATCACGGCGATCTCGGCACGTCTGAAATATGCCAGAATCTCGGCCGGCTTCTGGAATCGAGTCTCAACAGCGAAGTCGACCTCGTTCATCTGAAGGAAGAGATCGAGTTGGTCCGTGCTTACGTCTATATCCAGTCGTTCAGGTACGATCATCGCTTTACGACTGAATACGACATCGATGAGGAGCTGCAGTACGCCCTTGTACCGAAGCTGAGCTTGCAGCCGCTCGTGGAGAATGCAATCTATCACGGGCTCGTCCACATGAAGGAAGGCGGGGCGATCCGCATCTCGGCCACGCGCCGGGAGAAGTCGCTGCGGCTTGAAATTCGGGACAACGGGCAAGGACTCGCAGCGGCGAAGCCGCGCACGGGAGCGAAGCGCAAGGGGATCGGGGTCAGCAATTTGAGGGACAGGCTCGCTTTGCTGTTCCGGGAGGACTCGTCTCTCGAGCTGCTGCCGCAGGAGCAAGGAATGCTGGTCGTGCTGGAGCTTCCGCTGCTGCTTGCTTCGCCTTACGATAACGGAGGGGGTGTACCGGGTGTGGACCATACTGCTCGTTGAAGACGAACCGTTCGTCCGCCGTTCGATCCGCAACGCGATTCCATGGGAGGAACACGGCTTCGTCATCGCCGGCGAGGCGTCGCATGGTCTGGAAGCGCTGGAGATGATGGAGGAGCTGCATCCGGATGTCGTCGTATCCGATATTTTCATGCCGTATATGGATGGGATAGAGCTGCTGCGCGCGGCTCGTTCCGCAGGAAGCGAAGCCCGGTTCATCATGCTGACCTGTGCCGGCGAGTTCGAATATGCGAGGGCCGCCATCGAGCATGGCGCTTCCGGATATATATTGAAATTATCGATGGAGGACGACCAACTGATTGGCGCTCTGGGTAAAGCGAGGGCGGAACTGGACAAGATCGCCCGGCAGAAGGTACGAACGCGCTGGGAGTCGATCGGCGACCGCTTGGGCTATTTGTGGCGAAGCATGCTGGGCAAGGAGCTTAGCGACTACGAACGGGAGAAGCTGGAGGAGCTGAGGCGGTTCGACGAGGCTGGAGAACGCCTGACGATTGCGACCGCGTTGAATGGCTCCGAGCCATTCGATTACTCGCGGCTTTGCATGCTGCTCGGCGTTCCTGCGACGGACGGCACGCTCGTCCACGCGTTCGCGCGCATGGGGCAGACGACGTTGTTCGTCCGCTGGAACGGCGGCAAGTCGGCTTCCTTGTCGAAGCACCCGGACAATCGGCTGCCGGTCATCTGCCGAACCGCAAGCGGGCCGTCGCTGGAAGCGGATTGGTTCGCCAACCTGCGCTGGCTCGACCGGTTCTATTACGAACGTCAATCGCTTCCCGAAGTCGCAGGGGTGGAGCCGCCCTTGCCATCCGTCCCCTGGGAGCTCGAGCAGGCGGTTATCCGGGCCTTCGAACGGCACGCCATTGCGGAATGCGCAGAACTGCTGCGCGAGTTGTGGCGATACGTCGAGCAGTCTGCGCTTCCGATGGTGCTGGCGAAGGAAACGGCGGAGCGGCTCGATAAGCTGTTCGCGCGGATTAGCCGCAAGCCTTCGGAAGATGCGGCCACGCTCATGGCGATTGTGAGCCATGCCGCACTGCCGGAGGAGCTGGAGCGGCGGATGCGGCGATACGCCAAGGGAAGCGGCAGGCAGCAGCCGGTCGAAACCGATCATCCGGAGATCAATGCCATCCTTCGCTACGTCAACCAGCATTACGATCAGGACATCTCGTTGCAGTCGATGGCGCAGTTCGTCAAGATGGACGAGAGTTATTTAAGCGGATTGTTCAAAAAGAAAACGGGCGATACGTTCATTACCTACTTGCAGCGTCTTCGGGTCGAAGAGGCGAAGTTTTACCTGGAGGAAACGGAGCTGTCGGTGGCCGAGATCGGAGAGCGATCAGGCTTCGCCAATGCCAGCTATTTCTTCAAAATATTCAAGCGATTGACGGGCTCGACGCCGAGCGAATACCGTGCCGCGCCTAAGTACGGCGCGATCAGGGATAAGGCGTCGGATCGGGTGGACTAGATCGTTTATAAGGCGCGCCGGCGGCACATTGTGCAGCCGGCGCGCCGCTTCTTCATGCAAAGCTGAGAATCGTACACGGAAACGCACAGAAACGATGATATTGCCTCGACTGCCCATTCGTTATGATGGATTCAACATAATGAATGAAGCGAGAGGTTGAGGCAATGAAACAGCGATTGACCAGTCAGGCGCACCAAACCTCGGTCTGGAAGGCAAACAAAACGATGGCGGGCATTTGGCAAATGAAGGCGCTTTATCTCATGCTGCTGCCCTGTCTAATCTGGTATTTCATATTCAGATACTTGCCGATGTACGGTGTCGTCATTTCGTTCAAGGACTATAACTTCACGGACGGCATGCTGAACAGTCCATGGGCTGATCCGTGGTACAAGTATTTCAAGCAATTTTTCGAGTCGCCTTATTTTTCCCAACTGCTCGGCAATACGCTGTTGATCAGCCTGTACAAGCTGCTGTTCGGCGTCGCCCCTTCCATCGCGCTCGCGATCCTGTTCCACGAATGCCGCATCGGCTGGCTTAAGCGGTGGGTACAGACGCTGAGTTACATGCCGCACTTCCTGTCCTGGATTATCATCTACGGTATCGCATACGCGTTCCTGTCGGAATCGACGGGCCTGCTCAATCGATGGATCTCGGAAGCCGGCGGAAGTGTCATCCCCTTTATGAACGGAACGGAATGGTTCCGGACGGTGCTCGTCTCGAGCGAGGTCTGGAAGGATCTCGGCTGGGGTGCAATCATCTATTTGGCGGCGATTAGCGCGATCGACCCGACGCTCTACGAGGCCGCGAGAGTAGACGGGGCCGGCAGGCTGAGGATGATCTGGCACGTAACGCTCCCGGGTATTCGCAGCGTCATCATTCTGCTGCTCATTCTGAAGATCGGAAGTATCATGGATGCCGGCTTCGAGCAAGTGTTCGTCTTCTATAATCCTCGCGTCTATGAGGTGGGCGACATTATCGATACGTGGGTATACCGAACGGGGCTTGAGCAGATGAGCTTCAGTCTGGCGACGACGGTCGGGTTATTCAAGTCGATCATCGGTTTCGTGCTCATTATCGGTGCCAATAAGCTGGCGAAGAGATGGGGGGGAAGCATATGGTAACCGGAAAATCGGATCGGCTGTTCAACGGGTTCGTCTACTTGACCCTGCTCGCCGTCGCCATCGTCGCCATCTTTCCGCTGCTCTATGTCGTCTCCATGTCGCTCACGCCCTATAGCGAGGTGATCAAGAACGGAGGTTTCGTGGTCCTTCCGCGCAACATTTCCTTCGAAGCGTATGATCGGATCTTCTCGGATCCCGCGCTCGGCAGGTCGATGGGGGTGACGGTGTTCGTCACCGCAGTCGGTACGGCCGTCAATCTCCTCCTGACGACGCTGGCCGCATACCCGCTTAGCCGCAAAAACCTGAAGGGACGCACGTTCTTCCTGCTATTCATCGTCATTACGATGCTCTTCAACGGCGGCATTATCCCGACGTATCTGGTCGTGAAATCGTTCGGTCTGCTGAACTCAGTATGGGCGTTAATCGTGCCGGGGGCGATTGCTACCTTCAATGTGCTGGTCATGAAAAGCTTCTTCGAAAATTTGCCTGAAGAGCTCTTCGAGTCGGCGCGCATTGACGGAGCCAAGGAATTCCGCATTCTGTGGAGAATCGTGCTGCCGCTGTCCGTTCCATCCGTCATGACCGTAGGCTTGTTCTACATGGTCGGCCACTGGAACTCGTTCTTCTCAGCGGTCCTGTATATTAGCAACTCTGAATTGTACCCGCTGCAGGTCGTCATCCGCAATATGCTGCTGCAGACGGTGTCGAGCGAGCAGCAAGCGGAAGTGACGGTGCCGACCGCCGCCATGCAGATGGCTGCTGTCATTACGGGCAGTCTGCCCATCATCGCCGTGTATCCTTTCATCCAGAAGCACTTCACGAAGGGTATGCTGCTCGGCGCGATTAAGGGATAAGCTTGGAAGCCGTATGGCCGAAGAGTATATTCATAGCATGACACTATAAATCAAAAGGACGGGGTAAGGGATGAAAGCGAACAAGAAATTCGGCATACTTGCAACCGTAGTGCTTGCTGTTGCGATCGCCGGCTGCGGCGGCAACAATGCTGGGGAGACGAACAAGGGAACGGAGCAGAAAGCTTCTGCCACGGCTTCGGGTTCCGCATCGCCATCGGCACCGATCCAGATCGAAGCGGCTCAGATCAGTTGGGGAACGAACTTGCCGGCGGACGACTTCGTAAAGAAAGCGTTGGACGAGAAGCTGGGCATCTCCTTAAAGATGACGCTTCTGGCCGATCAGAACGATTACGAGAACCAGATCAACGTCCGCGCGGCTTCGAACAACTTGCCAGACGTGTTCATGGTTACCGGTAAGCCGCAGCTCCAGAAGCTGGTGGAAGCGGGCTCGCTGCTCGATCTGACGTCTTATATCGACAAGATGCCGGCCTACAAGAGCTTTACCGGTGAGGATGTGCTCAAGAAAGGGACGATTGACGGCAAGCAGTACACGTTGCCGAAGGCCGGGGGCGCTATGGCTTACACGTACTGGATTCGCAAGGACTGGCTGGATAACCTGAAGCTGTCCGCACCGACTACCGTTGACGAGCTGTTCGAGGTGGCGAAGGCATTCACCGAGCAGGACCCCGACGGGAACGGCAAGAAAGATACGTTCGGCATAACAGGCAACAACTTCGAGACGTTCGAACCGATCTTCGGCGCGTACGGCGTAACGACGATCTCCGACATCTCCCAGTTCTACGTCCGTGACGGCAAAGTCGTGAACACGTTCTACCAGCCTGAATTCCGGGACGCGCTCAAGACGATCAAGAAATTCCTCGATGCCGGAGTCGTCGACCCCGAAGTGGTCAGCAACAAAGGCTCCATGGCGAAGGATAAGGCGTTCCAAGGCAAAGCCGGCATCATTCATACCGAATGGGCGCAAATTATGAAAACGAATGAAGTCGAGGCCTGGAAGGGCGCGAACCCGAAGGCGGAATGGATGCAAATCCTGCCTCCGAAAGGACCTAACGGCCTGCAGTTCGGCAAGTCGGTCAACATCGGCGCTTCGGGCAGCATGTGGGTCGTGCCGAAACATCTGGAGAAAGAGCCTGAGAAGCTCAACAAAGTGCTGGAGTTGTTCAATTACGCCTCGACCCCGGAAGGAAACCGGCTCGTGCAGTTCGGTATCGAGGGCACGCATTTCACGCTGGAAGGCGACAAGGCGACTCTTACGGACAAGGGAACTCAGGAAGCCACCTTTACTTGGCTGTACCAATTCTCCGGTCGTCCCGAAACCGAGTATCTCAAGACGAAGTTTTCCAATCTCGTCGAGTATATTGATTTCGAAGCCGCAGTTCCCCGTATTGATACGCTGGATGGCTTCGTCAAGAGCCCGGCCGACTACAATCCGGCGGATGCCAACCGCTTCATCGAGGAAGAGATGATCAAGTTCGTCTTCGGTAAAAACAATATTGACAATTTCGATAAGTTCCTGGCGACGTTGGAAGGCACGTTCAAATACAAAACGTACCTCGATTCTGCTTACGAACAGTTGAAAGCTCTCGGCTACGGCAGCTAACGAGTTCCTCGGAAAGGTCGCTTCCCGGCAATATCGGGAGACGGCCTTTTGGCTCCTGGCTCTACGTTGCCCGTCCTCTCCAACATCGCGCGAATAAGGGATAAGCTGACGTGAAAATAGAGAAGGCGGCGCAGAGACCGATTGTTCGGTCCATACGCCGCCTGAGACGGTCACTTCTTCCCCGGGGCGACTTGCCGGCGGGGGTGATCGATCTTGCCGATCTTGTCCGTATCGTCTTCCTTCGGTACGAGCCGAGGGTCGGTTCGGCCTTCGTGGTGGTTATCGAAGGCGAATTCGGTCAGCGTCCATTCCGTCTCTCCGAGAATGACATCGGAAGGAAAGACGTCCCCCCGTTTCAGCTTCTGGGCTTGTCCGGCTTCGTTCTCGTACACGCCGTTCACTTCGACTTTTTCTCCGGACATCGGGTCCATTCTTTTGGATTCGCTCATCTCGCGCTCCCCCTCACAATCCGTGTTTCGGAACGGCGGCTCTGTCGGCTTCGGATTGCAGCCGCTCGGCCGCTTCCTTGCCTGTTCCGGTCCGATCCGCTATCGACTGGGCCTTGCTGGCCGCCTTCTGCTTGTCGGAAGGCTGTTTGCCGGACATGACCATTCCCTCCTTTGGCGTTCGAATGCTCGCTTAGGATTCCACGGGAGGGAGGGGGTTATGCTTGAGAGGCTCGAACGGAGCGGGAGCGCCCGGAGGCTCAGTGATACCGGCCTTCGAGCTTGCGCCCTCCGAGCCACATCAGCCCGATGATGGAGACAGCCAGGACGATGCGCCACGGGTTGTCCGCCATCGCCTGCAAGTCGTGGCCGAGGAAGCTCAGAATGAAGATCATAACGGCTTTGCCCAGGCCGATGGCGGTCATGAACGTATGGAAAGGAATCCGCGACATCCCGGAAGCGATATTCACGAGGGCCGACGGGGAGAAAGGGAAGCAGGCCAGAATGAAAATCGGAGTAAAGCCCTTGCGCTCGATGAACGCGAAGAACTTCTCCGACTTCGGAAATCTCGCGCGAATCCGGGCTCCGTAGCGATTGCCGAATCGCCGCGCAAGAGAGAAGACGAGCAAGGCTCCGAGAGTAACCCCGATCCAGGAGTACAGAAAGCCGAGCCACATGCCGTAAGCGGCCGCGTTGGCGACGACGAAGACGACCAGCGGCAATACGGGAAGAAGCGCTTCGAGAAAAGGTAGTAAAATGCCGGGCAGCGGACCGAATTGCGAATAACGGTGCAGCAGCTCCTTGATCTCTTCGAAATTGAAATCCCCACTAAACATTGAAATTGCTCCATTCGACCCGTCCGGCGGACTTCGATTATTTCGCTCCCTTCGCCAAGGCGGGCGAGGTTTCGCCCCTGAACAGCCTGAAGGGGAAGAAGACATAAAACACGCTGATCACGATGAACAGCAAGCCGGCAATGCCGATGACCGAAGCTTCGGTATACCGGGTCGCGATCAGCCCGCCGATGACCGGTCCGATCATTCCCCCGATGCCTTCCACCGTGGAAAATACGCCCCATCCAAGCCCCTGCTGGCCTTGAGGAACGTAGGCGGCCAGCAGGGCGTTCCAGGCCGGCAGCACGGCGGCATAGGAAATGCCGAGCACGAACGCCCAGAACAGGGCCAGTCCGAGCGGAGGATGCAGGGTAAGGGCGAACAGCACCAGGCCGAACGCCAGGAACCCTACGATAAGAAACCACTTTTTGCCGAAGGCGTCGGACAGCTTGCCCATCGGAATAAGGCCGATGACCGTACAGCCTCCGCCGATCATCAGCAGAATGGAATAGTGAGTCGCGGTCATGTCGAGCGCGTTAACCGCGAAGCTTGGCAGAATAGGGAGAAGCATGCCCGCGCCGAGCGTCTGCAGCACCATGCCGGGAAGCAGCAGCTTCATCTCGCGCAGCCGGCTGCCGAGTATGGAGAGCTGCTTGCGGAACGGCATGACGTCGATGTGCATGCCTTTCCCTCCTTTAATCATGAGGGAAAGAAGCCATGCTGCCAGCGACACGCCGACCATGACCCAGTAGCTGAGCTGCAGATCGTAATCCAGCAGCAGGTTGATGACGACCGGTCCGCTGCCGAGGCCGACCAGCCAGACCGTATACAGGAACCCCATCTGGGTGGCGCGCTGATCTTCCTTGATCTTGGTCAGGCAGACGATCCAGATCGGCGAGATGCCGATTCCGTATAGCGCCGCGGCCGCAATGAACACCCAGGGAATATCCGCGAACTGCAGCGCCGCGATGCCGAGCAGGGAACACAAGGCGCCGACGCCGACAACCATGCGGACGGACAGGCGGTCCAACAAATAACCGATCGCCAGCTTAAGCCCGGTATCCGTAAAATAGTGAGCGGTAATGGCGGCCCCGATCACGTCGAGATTAAGACCGAGAGCTTTATCTCCGTAGATCGGCAGGAAGCTGATCAGCGCCGCTCCCCTGACGAATTCGATCAAATACAGAATGGTCAGGTACAGGAGCATATCCGTACGGAGCAGGGATTTAAGGGATGACTTGCTCACATGCAGCTCTCCTTTGCAACTCCGGTGAAGCCGGAACCCGGGACAAGTCGTCCCGATGCCGGAGCTTTCCGCCGTCGATGGCGGGAACCACTTCCATTATATTCAATTGACGGGCAATATCCAAGGCGATCGTATCCGAGGCGTCCGGCTTGCGAAGCGAATGGATCGCCTGAAGCATCTGCTCGCGAAGCCGGGGCTTCTCGAGCCGTTCCGCTATAGCTTGCGTTAACTGGCCGATCGTTCTGCATATGACGGCGGCTCCTTTGCTTTCCAGATATCGGGCGTTGTTATATTCCTGCCCCGGTACGGGGCGATAGAGGAAGATCGGCAATCCGGCGGCGATCGCTTCCGACAGAGTCAGCCCGCCGGGCTTCGTGACGATGCCGGAAGCGACGGCCATCCAATCCTGTATTCGTTCCACGTAGCCGAGAATCGTAACGTTGGGATTGCTATCGAGCTGAGTCTCGAGCGCTTGGCGAAGCGCCCGGTTGCGGCCGCATACGACGACGACGCGAGCGGCGCATCGCTCGGCCAGGCTGCGGCATAGGCTTGCCGCATGGACCGGCGCCATGCCCGCGCTGGCCATAACCAGAATGGTCGGTCTCCCGACGGGCAAAGCCGTTCCCGCGGACAGAGTCTGGAACTCGGGACGGATCGGGATGCCGGTCGCGGCAACCCGGTGCGGCTCGATCCCCAGCTCGCAGAGCTGACGTCGCATATCGTCCGTCGCGACATAGTACTTGTCGATCGCGGGATGAACCCAGCGCAGATGCAGATCGAAGTCCGTGATGACGTTATACATCGGGATTTTGCGGCGCATCTTGTGCATGACTTGCGGGCAGGCCAGCGTCGGGAACGTATGAACGATGGCGTCGGGCCGCTCCTTTTCCACCATTTTCAGCAAGGCCGGCACTCCGAACGAATGCAGCCAGGAGGCGAACATCGAATCCGGCTTCATCGTTTTCGTGCGCTGGTATACCCAGCCGTAGGCTTGGGGCAGCACGGAGTAGCTTTTGCGGTAGACGAACCGGCTTACCCCGTTCAGCACGGGATGCGACTCCTCGAGCAGATCAATGAGCTTGACCTCCACATTGCCCAGTTTGGCGAAGCTCTGCCGCAGCGCGGACGCGGCCTGCCAATGTCCATCTCCGAAACGGGCGTACAGGACGAAAACTTTCAGCGGGTTATACATCATGCTCGCACCTCGCATAGTCTGGTTAGTCGAAACGATCGTTCTCCATCCACTGTAACTCCCAAGTGTAAATGCGGGATTAAGCTTAGGAGGCGGCACGTCAATTCCGTTGAAACCCGTACTTATTATTTTTGGCGATCAGGGTGTCGGTTATTCGGTCCGTGTGAAAAAGTCGTGTCGGGAAGGCGGGCGTCGTAGGAAAAGGGTGCGGATTTGCGGCGCGGATGAGAAGGAGGTGGAGGACAGGGGCGGGGGACGAGCGGTTGAACAATAAAAAGGAGCCGTCTATGAGACAGCTCCCTGGAAGAAGTCCCGGCTTGGCGGAACCTCAGATCAGCAGATTAAACAGCAGAGGGTCTTTGTTCAGCTCGATGAATTGGAAGCCTTTGTTCCTCATCCGTTCCAGCAGTCCCTCGCAGTCTTCCGGACTCTTCAGCTCGATGCCGACGAGCGCCGGTCCGTTCTCCTTGTTGTGCTTCTTCGTGTACTCGAACTGGACGATGTCGTCGCCGGGACCGAGCACGTCGTCCAGAAACTCGCGCAGCGCTCCAGCTCTCTGCGGGAAGTTGATCATGAAGTAATGCTTGAGCCCCTCGTAGATGAGGGAACGCTCCTTGATTTCCTGCATCCGGTCGATGTCGTTGTTGCCGCCGCTAATGACGCAGACGACGTTCTTGCCGCGCAGCGCCTCCGGATCCATTGCCGACAGCGCTGCGACGGTAAGCGCCCCGGCGGGCTCGGCGACGATCGCATGCTCATTATACAGCTCCAGAATCGTCGTACAGACGCGGCCTTCCGGCACGACGGCGATGTCGTCCAGCAGCTCCCGGCAGACGGCGTACGTCAGCTCGCCGACCCGCTTGACCGCCGCTCCGTCCACGAACTTGTCGATCTCCGTGAGCGTAACGACTTTCTGCTCCTCGAAAGCCTGCCGCATGGAGGGAGCGCCTTCCGGTTCGACGCCGATGATGCGGGTGGACGGGCTGATCGCTTTGATGTACGTCGAGACGCCCGCAGCCAATCCGCCCCCGCCGATCGTAACAAGCAGCACATCGATGGAAGGCGCGCCGCCTTCGATGATCTCTTTGCCGATCGTGGCATTGCCAGCGATGATCCGGGAGTCGTCGAACGGATGGACGAACGGCAGCCCTTCCTGCTCGCTGACGCGTACGGCTTCCGCATAGGCGTCGTCGAACGTGTCGCCGATCAGGCGGATGTCCACCTTGTCTCCTCCGAACAGCTTCACTTGATTGATTTTCTGTCTCGGCGTTGTCGCGGGCATGAAGATGATGCCCGGAATGTCCAGCCTGCGGCAAGAGTAGGCGACGCCTTGGGCATGGTTGCCCGCGCTGGCGCAGACGACGCCGCGGCTTCTCTCTTCCGGGGACAAAGAGGCGATCAAGTAGTAGGCTCCCCGTATTTTAAAGGAACGGACGACCTGCTGATCCTCGCGCTTCAAATAAACATTGCAGCCGAACTTGGCGGACAACGCGGGATTCAACTGCAGAGGAGTAGGGGCGATCACGTCCTGCAAAACGCGGTGGGCATTCAGAATATCGGCAAGCTGCACGGCATATTGTTCGGAGCGGGCGTTCATTTCGAAATCATCCTTTCTGCCGGGCGTCGGCATATAAGCGTATAAGTGTACAAGTGTAAGTTCAAAAAGTCCGGTTTTCAGCAACCACTCTAAGAATACAAAAAAACCGCCCCTGGAAAGGGACGGATCGTTATCCGTGGTACCACCCTCGTTCCCGATTTTGCAATAGCGAAGTTGCAACGTCGGGCGCTCGCTCGTCGTATAGAGTATATACGACTTCCCGTAACGGGGGAACCGTCGGCGCTTAATGGAAAATCGGATTCGGCGCCGCTTCTCGGGGAGGATATTGCACCGGCTTTCGATCGTCGGCTCTCAGCGTTTCGCCGACTCTCTGGAGATCGAAGGGCCCGGACAACTTGTTCCCGTCGTTGAATTTATTTACTGTTATACGCCTCTCTTCCCCCGAAGTCAACCATAAAGGAGATTGCGATGAAAAAATTGTTGATTGGTTTGTTCGTACTCGTCTTCCTCGCCGTCATCGCGGGGGTAGGCGCGCTCTATTATGTAAAGCCGGACCGGTCTCTCAATCTGGCCTATGAGGAGGTTCCGCTCAAGGAACGAGCGATCGATATGGCCAAAAGGATGTCTCTGGAGCTCATCTTGACGGACAACGACATCGGCAACCTGGCCAAGAAGTCGCTCGCGGACAATCCTCTCGTGGAGAACGACATCGTCGTGACCGGAGCGGAATTTTCGCTGGAAGGCGACAGGTTGATCGCGGATTTGAACGTGCTGTGGAAGGATTGGGTTTCCGCCGAACTGCAGATTACGTATCGCTTGCGCTGGCAAGACCCGAACGTAATCGCCGACGTTCTGGAGGCCAGGATGAAGGGCGTGCCGCTGCCGAAGTCGATGCTGTCCAGCCGGGTGATCCCGATCGCCGATGAGCTGCCCAGACCGCTGAAAATCGAAAGCATGAAGTGGGGGCAGACGGAAGTCGGAGTGACGTTCCGCAAGCCGAGCCTCAAGGATTTGCAGGAACTGATCGGCGGATAATCGGCATCGAGCCTGGCATTCAACCGGATCATACGGGGCGCCGGGCGAATAAAATTTCGGCATTTGTGCCAGCCCATCCGAACTAGCTGTTATAATAGACTAGATTCATAGACGATTATTTATTACATACAGAAAGATGGTGCGACAGTTGAAACGTTTGGCAATCGTGTTGTTCTCGGCAGTATTGGCGTTTACGATGGCGGGCACCGCCTCCGCTGCGACTGCAGGCCAGTCCTCGGCCGTCAAGATCAAAGTCAACGGCGAAACCGTCGACGTAGGAAGCGGACTGCTGATCGAGAAAGGCAAAAGCTACATCGAGTATGCCGCTCTCTTCGATGCGCTCGGTTACGGCACGGAGCTGGACCCTTCTACGGAAATCCTGTACGCGGAATCGGAAGATTACGAGATTCAGGCTTCGGCGGAGGCGGACATCGCCATCGTGAACGGTCGTACGGTGCCGAGCACGGGCGAGATTATCGAACGCGACGGCCGCACGCTGATCGGGGTTCGCTTCGCAGGCGTGTTAACGAACCACAACGTGCTATGGAACGGCAAGGATAAGACTATCTCGCTCGTATTCCAAGGCCCGACTTCGGCCGACAAAGCATCCGTGAACGAGCTGTTCAGCAAGATGCTCCTCGTGGAAGCCGCCGGCGACGCGCAAGGAATCGTCGAGCTGATGTCGGAGGACACCGTCCTGGATTTGGACGAAGTTCGGGCGAACTTCGAACAAGCTCAAACGAAGACTCAAATCGCCGAGTTGAAAATCCAATCTTTCAGCCAGAGAGAAGCTGTCGTTCTCGTTCTCGAAGATACGAAGAAGATCAGCGGAGGCTTCTATCCGGACAACCTCGCGCAAGTTCGCTACACGCTTCACAAGGATTCGGCCAACGGTTGGAAAATCTACAACGTCGAAGTGCTCGGACTCGAGTACACGAACATTCCGGGATTGTTCGAGCAGCAGGCGACGCTGCCGGAAGCCGACAAAGCCGCGATTGGCCAAGTGTTCGAAGATCAAGTGAAGGCGGCCAACGAGAAAAACGCCGAGGCTTACGTCGCGACACTAGCCGACTTCCCCGAGAAAGAGCTGCTGAAGGAACAATTGGCGCAAATGTTCGAGACGACGACACTTAACGTGACGAGCGAGCAGGTGACGATCGTCGATTTCGACGCCAAGCAGGGCACCGCTTCGTTGCTGGTCAAGATGGTGTCGGAGACGGGAATAGGCGGACAGACGTTCAAGAGCCGCTCGGTCGTGCTCAACGACGCCGTCAAGGTCGACGGCAAATGGCTTCTGCAAGCGGAAGCGATTATTCTCTCCAGCGAAGATTTACAGCAATAGGCGCGACATTCGCCGCTCTCCCGATTATGGGAGGGCGGCTTTTTTGCCGATGTGGGCATATGCATGGCGGCTTGCGGAATAAATTTACCAATATCAAGTCGATTCAAGGTGCGGCGGGGAGGTGGGGAGGCGACTTGCGGAACGTGCGAAAAGCGGCGGTCATCGGAGCGGGGGTGATGGGGGCGGCCATTGCCGCGCAGTTGGCGAACGCGGGCATTCCCTGCCTGCTGCTCGATCTGGAGGGCAAGGCGGAGGAAGGGCGGAATAGGCTGGCAGGGACGAAGCCGTCCCCGCTCTACGATCAGGCGTTCATCGGTAGGATCGACACCGGCGATTGGGAGAGGGAGTATGAACGGCTTGCCGAATGCGATTGGGCCATCGAGGCGGTAACGGAGAGGTTGGACGTTAAGAGGAGTGTCTGGGCGCGCATCGATGCGGTGTGGAGACCGGGCATGATCGTCAGCAGCGGCACGTCTGGGCTGTCCATCGACGAGATCGCCTCCTCGTGCGGCGAAGAGCTGCGGAAGCATGCGATGGTGACGCATTTCTTCTACCCTCCGAGACATAGGAAGCTTATGGAGGTGGTACCGGGGAAGGAGACGGATCGGCAGGCGCTTGAGGCGACGGCGTTGTTCTGCCGGGATCGGCTGGGCAGAGGAGTCGTGGAGGCGAAGGACACGCCGAATTTCATCGCCAACCGCATCGGAACGTATGCCCTGCTGGCTGCCTTGCAAGCAAGGGAGAAACACGGCTTGACGATCGACGAGGCGGAAGCGGTAACCGGGCCGTTGATCGGGCGTCCCAAGAGCGCGACGTTCGGCATGCTGGACGCAGTCGGTCTCGATACGTTCCTGCTAGCGTGCCGCAATGTGAGGGAGAAAGTGCCGGACCCGCTGGAGGCGGCGGCTTTCTCGAATCCGGCGTTGATCGAGCGGATGGCGGAGCGGGGGTGGCTGGGAGAGAAGAGCGGCGGCGGCTTCTTCCGCGGGGACGAATCCGCGTCCGGGGAAGGTCCCGTGCGGGTGCTGGACCCGGAGACGATGGCTTACGTGCCGCGAAGCAAGCCCGTTTCCCGCACATTCGAAGCGGCGAAGCGGGCGGGCGGAGGGACGGCCGGCACATTGCGGGCGCTGCTGGAGGCGGCGGATCGGGACCGGCTGGGCGCTTTCGTCCGGGACGTGATCGACGATACGTTGTGCTATGCCGCGGAGAAGCTCGGGGAGATCGCCGACACCCCGATCGAGATCGACCGGGCGATGCGGTGGGGCTTGGACTGGGAGGCGGGACCTTTCGAATTATGGGACGCGCTGGGCGTGGCGGAAACGGCGGCTCGTCTGGAGGAGAGAGGGAGAGCGGTACCGGTTCCGGTGGCGGCCATGCTGGAGAAAGGAACGGCTTCGTTCTATGTGAGGAAGGCTGGAAGCCAGTTCTACTATTCGCAAGGGTATTACAAGTACGTCGAGGAGAAGCCGGGGGAAATCTCGTTAAGTGCGCAGCGAGACCGGGGACGGACGATCCTCTCGGAGGACGGAGCGGATCTGATCGATCTGGGGGACGACGTCGCTTGTCTCGAATTCCGTTCACCGCATAACGCGCTCGGTCCCGGCGCACTGGCTGCCGTTCGCCGCTCCGCGGAGGAGGTGGAGCGGAACTGGCGCGGGCTCGTGTTGGCGAACGAGGGGCGTAATTTCTGCGTCGGGGCGGATTTGATGCTGCTGCTGATGGAAGTGGAGAACGGCGAGTGGGAAGAGATCGACCTGTTGGTTCGGGAGTTCCAAGAGAGCGTACGGACGCTCCGCAGGTTGCCGCGCCCGGTCGTTGCCGCTCCGCGCGGGAAGACGTTCGGAGGCGGGGCGGAGATCTGTTTATCGGCGGATCGGACGCTGTATGCGGCGGAGACGTATTTCGGCTTCGTGGAGATGGGAGCGGGGCTGATTCCGGCCGGGGGAGGATGTCTGACTTCGGCTGTCCTGGCGAGGGAGCGAGCAGATGAAGCGGGGCTGGACGCTGCAACGCAGCCGTTGATGCGGCTGTTCGAGTCGATCGCGCGGGCCAAAGTGTCGGAGAGCGGTTACGATGTGAAGCGCCTCGGCTATTGGAGGGGAGGCGATACGGTCGTCCTGCGCGACGAGACGCGGATCTACGAGGCGAAGAACGCGGTGCTGGAGCTGGATCGCAGGGGCTACGCCGTTCCGGAGCGAGATCGTCGCGTCGCGGTCGGGGGCCGGGAGACGGCGGCGGTTCTGAAGACGGCCGTCTCCACGATGAGGCGCGGCGGCTATATCTCCGAGCACGAAGCGCGCATTGCCGGCAAGCTGGCCGACGTGTTGACTGGCGGCAGCGTGCCGGCGGGGGTGGAGGTGAGCGAGCAGCGGCTGCTCGACCTGGAGCGGGAGGCGTTCCTGAGCTTGTGCGGAGAGCCGCTGACGCAGGCGCGGATGCGGCATTGGCTGGCGACGGGAAAGCCGCTTCGCAACTGAGGCGAGTCGGAGGAGAGCCGAGCGTGGATGACGGAGAGCCGGGGAAGCGCCTTCGAACGGGATAGGCGTAGCGGCGAGGAGGAGAGCGGAATGAAGGGCAGGGAAGCCGTCATCGTGTCGGCGGTTCGCACGGCCGTGGGGCGCGGGAAGAAGGGCGGCTTCGCGCAGACGCGTCCGGAGGATTTGGGGGCGGCGGTGCTGCGGGAGGCGGTAAGCCGAGTGCCTGGCCTGCGGCCGGAGGACGTCGAAGACGTGGTGCTGGGCTGCGCGATGCCGGAAGGAGAGCAGGGGATGAACGTTGCCCGGCTCGTCACGCTGTTCGCGGGTTTTCCCGTCGAGGTGCCGGCGGTTACGGTCAATCGCTTCTGCGCGTCCGGACTGCAGGCGATCGCGCAAGCGGCCGCGGCGATCCGAAGCGGGCTCGCGGATACGGTCGTCGCCGGCGGCGTGGAATGCATGAGTCGGGTGCCGATGATGGGGTTCAGGCCGTCTCCGCATCCTGGCCTATGCGAGGCGATGCCCGCGGCGTACATGGCGATGGGCCATACGGCGGAGCTGGTCGCCAAGAGGTGCGGCGTGACAAGGGAGATGCAGGACCGCTTCGCCGCGGACAGCCATCGCAAAGCGGCGCAAGCGGCCGCGTCCGGCAGATTCGGCGACGAGTTGACGCCTGTCGCGACCGCCGTCGTCGAGCCGAATCCGGAAACGGGCGAGCCGATCGAGCGGCCGATCACCGTCGCTCAGGACGAATGCGTGCGCCCCGATACGACGGTGGAGAAGCTGGCGGCGCTGAAGCCGGCCTTCTCCGTGAACGGGACGGTGACCGCGGGCAACTCGTCGCCGTACAGCGACGGAGCGGCGGCGCTCGTCCTGATGAGCCGGGAGAAGGCCGACAGCCTCGGCATTCAGCCGTTGGCCGCGTTCCGGGCATACGCGGTCGCGGGATTGCCGCCGGAGATTATGGGCCTCGGCCCGGTCGAAGCCGTGCCGCTGGCGCTGAGGCAGGCGAAGTTGACGCCGGAGCAAATCTCGCTCTGGGAGGTCAATGAGGCGTTCGCGGCGCAATGCGTCCCCGTTATCGACCGGCTGGAGATCGATCCGGAGCTCGTGAACGCGAACGGAGGAGCGATCGCGCTTGGTCATCCGCTCGGCTGTACCGGTGCCAAGCTGACCGTGACGCTGCTGCACGAGCTGCTTAGGCTGGGCGGCGGTTACGGCGTCGTGACGATGTGCGTGGGAGGCGGTATGGGAGCGGCCGGCGTATTCGAGGCGATGTAAGTCTGCGGCTTCGGCGAACCGAGAGAGGAAAGGAGGCGACTGCGGTGGCAGAGCCGGTCCGTGGAGGAGGAAGGTTCGTCGTCGAAGATGCGGAGCCGCGGCATATCGCGACTCCCGAAGATTTTACGGAAGAGCAGCGACAGCTCGCGGATGCGGCGACGGCCTTCGTGGAGCGGGACGTTCTGCCCTTCGAGGCCGACATTGAGAAGGCCGATTACGGGCTGACGGTTCGGCTAATTCGCCAAGCGGGGGAGAACGGCCTGCTCGGAGCCGGCGTCCCTCAAGCCTACGGCGGCCTCGGGCTGGACAGCACCGGCGCCGCGCTGCTCGCGGAGAAGCTGGCTCCCGCCTCGTCGTTCGCGTTGTCCTTCGCGGCGCATACCGGCAACGGTACGCTGCCGATCGCGCTTTTCGGCACGCCGGTACAGAAAGCGCGCTGGTTGCCGAGACTCGTCGCCGGAGAGCTGATCGCCGCCTCTTGCCTGACTGAGCCCGAATCCGGTTCGGACGCGCTCGGCGTTCGAACGTCCGCGACGCTGAGCCCGGACGGAACGCACTACGTGCTGAGCGGTTCCAAGCTGTTCATTACGAACGCCGGCTTCGCCGATCTGTTCGTCGTCTACGCGAAGGTGGACGGTTTGCAGTTCAGCGCTTTCGTCGTCGAACGGGGGACTCCGGGTTTTACGATCGGCCCCGAGGCAGACAAGATGGGCATTAACGGCACCTCCACCTGTCCTCTCTTCTTCGCAGACGCGCGCGTTCCGGCGGACCATCTGCTGGGCGAGGTCGGCAAAGGCCACCTGATCGCCTTCAATATTCTGAACCTCGGCCGCTTCAAGCTCGCGGCCAGCTGTCTCGGCGGCATGAAGGAAGCGATCGCGCTGGCTTCCGCCCACGCGAACCGGAGAAAGCAGTTCGGCAAGGCGATCTCCTCGTTTCCGCTCATCGCAGCCAAGCTGGCGGAGATGAACGCACGCGCTTTCGTCGCGGAAAGCATGGTGTACCGAACGGCTGGGTTGCTCGACGAAGCGTTGGCCGGAGCCGATCTCGACCGCCCGGACGGTGGGAGAGTAGCGGCGACGGCAATCGGGGAATACGCGCTGGAATGTTCCATCAACAAAGTGTTCGCTTCCGAAGCGCTCGACTTCGTCGCCGACGAGGCCTTCCAGATCTACGGCGGCCGCGGCTACGTCCGGGAATACAAGGTCGAGAGAATCTATCGGGACGCGCGCGTTAACCGCATTATCGAAGGGACGAACGAGATCAACCGGCTGCTCATTCCCGCCGCGCTGCTGAAACGGGCACTCAGAGGAGATCTGCCCCTGATTGAGGCGGCCCAGTCGCTTCAGGAAGAGCTGCTGAACCCGCCGCCGCTTCCCTTAACCCCATCGTCCGCGGCCGATCCCTTGACGAAGCCGACAGCCGTGCTATCGGCGCTCAAGAAAACGTTCCTCATGGTCGGGGGACTCGCGGTGCAGAAGCACGGCTTGAGATTGGAGAGGGAGCAGACGATCGTAGCCTCGCTCGCGGACGCGATGATCGATATTTATGCGCTGGAGAGCGCCCTCCTTCGCACTCGCAAGCTGGGGCCGTCAAGGAGTTCCGAGGCCGCCAATCCGGCCGATATGACGGCTCTGTTCGCGGAACAAGCGGCGGAGCGGGCGGGGGCGCGTTCGCGCGAGGTGCTGGCGTCGCTGGAGCGGGGCGATCCGCTTCGTCTGCAGCTGTCCGTGCTCAAGCGGCTGCTTCGCCTCGTCCCCGGGGATACGGCGGTCTTGCGCAAACGAATAGCCGCGCGCGTCATCGCGGCGGAAGCCTATGTCAGCCTATAAAAAAGAGGAGGAGCGCAGCATGAGCGAAGAATCCGATGTTCGTTCGGGCGCAAGGCCCTGGCATCAGAAATATCCGCTTCAGGTAAAGCCCTCTTACGATTACCCGAAGCGCAATATTGCCAAGCTTCTGATCGACGCCGCGGGGGCTTATCCCGACAACGAGGCGCTCGATTTTCTCGGGAGGAGATATACGTATAAGGAGCTGCTGCGACAAAGCCGCAAAATGGCAAACGCTCTGAAGGCGCTTCCGCTGGCCAAAGGAGACCGCGTCGCCATCATGCTGCCGAACTGCCCGCAGGCCGTCATTGCTTATTACGGCGCATTGATGGCGGGGGCGATCATCGTTCAGACGAATCCGACCTATACGGAGAGGGAGCTTCATCACCAACTGGCCGACAGCGGCGCAACCGTGCTTGTCGTCCTCGACTTGCTCATGCCTCGCGTCGCCAAAGCTCGGGAGAACACCGACTTGCGCCATGTCATCGTCACTTCCCTGTCGGACGGACTGCCTTTTCCCAAAAACCTGCTCTATCCGATTAAACGGCGCAAGGAGTATCCGAATCTGAAGGTCGACTACAAGGGAGAAGGAGTGAAGCGCTGGTCGGCGTTCGTCGGTCAGGGCAAAGCTCTGGACCTGTGCGAAGAGGTGAATGCCGACGAGGATTTGGCGATGCTCCAATACACCGGAGGGACGACGGGCAGGCCGAAGGGCGTCATGCTGACGCACGCCAATCTGTTGGCGAATACGCAGCAGGTCAACGCGTGGTGCTACCGGCTCGAGGTCGGCAAGGAGAGGTATCTGGCCGCGCTTCCGATGTTTCACGTATTCGGTCTGACCGTGCTGCTCAACCAGGCCGTCGGCCAGGCGGGAACGCTGCTGCTCATTCCCCGGTTCGAGCCGAAGATGGTGCTGGAGACGATCCGGCGCTGCAAGCCGACGGTATTCCCGGGAGCGCCGACGATGTACATCGCGCTGCTCAACCATCCGATGACGAAGGAAGGAGAGTTCGCGTCCGTCCGGCTGTGCGTCAGCGGGGCGGCTCCGTTGCCACGGGAAGTGCAGGAGAAGTTCGAACGGTCGACGGTAGGCAAGCTGATCGAAGGCTACGGCTTGACGGAAGCGTCGCCGGTGACGCACTGCAATCCGGTCTGGGGTTTCCGCAAGAACGGTACGATCGGCCTCCCTCTTCCCGACACGGACGCGCGGATCGTCGGAGAGAACGACCTGGAGCCGCTGGCGCCCGGGGAGATCGGGGAGGTGGCCGTTCGCGGCCCGCAGGTGATGAAAGGGTATTGGAACCGGCCTGAAGAGACGGCGGAAGTGCTGCAGGACGGCTGGCTGCGCACGGGGGATATCGGAACGATGGATGAGGAAGGCTATTTTACGATCATCGATCGGAAAAAGGACATCATACTGGCGGGAGGGTACAACGTCTATCCGAGGGAAGTTGAAGAAGTACTGTTCGAGCATCCGGCGGTCAAGGAAGCTTCGGTGCTCGGAGTGCCGGACGCGTATCGCGGAGAGACGGTTAAAGCGTTCGTCGTCGTGAAGGACGGCTGGCAGGTGTCGGAGATGCAGCTCGACCGGTGGTGCAGAGAACGGCTCGCATCCTACAAGGTGCCCAGAAGCTATGAGTTCAGGGACAGCTTGCCGCTGTCGCTGATCGGCAAAGTCATCCGTCGCAAGCTCCGGGAGGAGGGGGAGGAAAAGAATTTAAATTTGACCTAAAAATTGGTTGCCCGCAATTGAAGACACGTTCTTTTTTCGATATAATATTTGCATATGCGTCCTGTATCATTTTCCTTTCTGATCATTGAGGAAAGCGTTTACAATATGAGGACGACCGGAGGTGAGCAGGTTGGCGGAACCAAACAGATCGTATAGAGAGAGGGGGCTTATGAAGTTCCGCGAAGGACGGCGGTCCTGCGTGCCTTTATTCGCCGCAATCGCGGGAGCAGGGGCGCTCTTGCTGCCCGGAAGGGCGTTCGCGTCCGAGATGCGGGCCGTCAACACGGCCGCGCAGCTGGGCACGCTGCCGCTGCTTGCCGCGCTGGGGATCGGAATAGCGGTGGCGGTATTCGCGGTCGTTGCGTTCCTGCAGCTGACGGTCAAGGGCAAGGAAACGATGGAAGCGGCCGAGGCCGCCTTGAAGGAGTCCGAACTGGTGGACGATCAAAGCCTGCCGAACTGGAACGACGAGGAAGCGACCGCGAACGAAGACGCCGAGGAGCATGCGCTGACCGACTACACGATTCCGATGACCCAGCTGCTTCCGCTTTCCGGCACGGCGGAAGCCGCCGCAATCGGGGAGCCGATGCTGTGCGGCATCGAAGGGGAGCATGAGGGAGGCTGTTACCGCGTTCTGAACCGCAGGCTGACGTTCGGAAGGGATCCGGCCCGCTGCGGAATCTTGTTCCCTTACGAGGCGACGGACATCAGCAGGGTTCACTGCACGCTCAGATACGTGGAGGATTCGCGCGTGTTCGTCCTCGAAGACAACGGCTCTTCGAACGGCACGTTCCTGCAAGGCGGAGAGCGGCTGAAGCCGGGGCTGAAATACGAGCTGCGTTCCGGAGATCGCTTCTCCCTGTCGGGCGAACGGCATTGGTTCGAAGTGAGGGACGGGGAGCGGAATTAGCCGCGGGCGAAATTCCCGTAACTTGGGCAACTGTCAAGGGCTGTGCGTTTTGTGCTTTATCCCCCAACTGATAAATGGTATAATCAGAAAATGCAGGAACGTTTTCTTATACGGCAACTAGCGGTGGAACATCGAGTTTGAAGGAAGAACCCTTGCAAGAGATTCAGGGAAGCACCTAATCTCCATTCTTCTCCGAATCGTCTCGAACGTAAGCCAAAGTCGCCGTATGTGGCGACTGCCGTTTATGCTTTGGGTTCTCCAGGTGGCGTAATACCGCCTCCGTTCCGGGTAATGCGGGAACGGAATCCATTCCACTGGGAGGGAATCGCATGGCCAAACGCAGCCACAACGAGGTTCAAGAAAGTTTGCGAGAACTTACGAGAATTTTCCGACCCAAAGATCCACGCAAGTTTGTTAAAGATTACATCCGCAAATACCGGATCACCGGTGGATACGAAGACGAATTGACGGTGCTCGTGGAACGCGAGCTGACTAAATTGAACACTCCCGCCTCGTAAGCGGCGAGCGGACAATCGGCCTGGAGGGCGCAAGACGCGTCTCCGGGCCGTTTTTTGCATCGGCGGAATCCCGCGTCGCTCCGCTCCTGAATATACATAAGGAAACACGATCAGGGGAGGCGGACGGGTGAGCGGGAACGGGAAAAGGCCGAAGGGAATCGCGATTCGCAGCCGCGAGGAACTGGTCGGAATCGCCAAGGCCGGTCGTCTGGCGGGCAGGCTCAGGCGCAGATTGGGAAATCTTGCGAAGCCGGGCATATCGACGCTGGATCTGAACAGATTCGCCGAGAGGTACATGCGGGAGCATGGCGCGCTTCCGGCGCAGAAGGGGTATCACGGTTATCCGTATGCGATCTGCACGGCTGTCAACGATTGCGTCTGTCACGGGATGCCGGACGGAAGACGGCTGAAGGAAGGGGATCTGGTCACGCTCGATTTCGTCGTCGAGCTGGACGGCTGGATGGCGGATACGGCATGGACGTACTCGGTCGGCTCGGTGTCGGAAGCGGCCGATCGATTGAGGCGAGCCGCCTACCGGGCGACGATGAGCGGAATCGCTGCCGCCGCTCCCGGCAAGCGGATCGGCGATATCGCCGCGGCAGTATGCGATGCGGCGGGAGCATACGGCGTCGTGTCGCAGTTCGGAGGGCACGGCATCGGCAGGGCGATGCACGAGCCTCCGGAAGTGCCGCATGTCGGCGAAGCCGGGACGGGGACGCTGCTGAGGGAAGGTATGGTCATCACGATCGAGCCGATGCTGACGGAGAAGGAGTCCGAGGTCTACATCGCGGAGGACGGCTGGTCGGTCATGACGATGGACGGCGGATGGGCTGCCCAGTTCGAGCACACGGTGGCGATCGTGCCCGAAGGGCCGCTCATTCTGACTCTGTAATAACCTCGCCCCCGGAACGCCGTCTTGGGAAGGCGGCGATTCTCGGGAGCGAGGTTGCGCGATGCGGACTGAAGAAGCCGTGCCGGGGTTTAAGGATTCGGCTTCATTTTTAAATAGAGAGGAAGCGGAATTTCGTCGCCGGTCCCGAACGTATACTGGACAAGCGTATTGAAGTCCTTCGTCAGCGGATCGAGCGGCTTTTTCAGCCAAGCTTGTTTGGCGAATTCAAGCGATTGGTTGACGAATTCGCGGTTCGCGGAGATGTGCACTTCCTGAGCCCGCGGGAACTGCTCGCGTACGGTCGTTCCGATCACTTGGCGCAGTTCGGTGGACAGATCGCTCGTGTCCTTGTGCGTGAAGTACGAATTATAAGGAGTGGCGACCTGGCGGTTGTCCCATTTCGGACTGCCGTTGCTGACGTTGTAGACGCCTTCGGTCGTTCCCGTGTTGTCCTGCTCATGGGAGCGCGGGCCTCCGGTCGCTTCGGTTCCGGTCGCCGACCAATCGGTCATGATGGCCACGTAGGCGTTTTTATCCGTCAGGAACACGAGAGCGGTGTTGATGCCGGGCAGAGAAGCCACTTTGTTCGAAAGCGCCGAACTGAATTCGAAATAGCGGTTTTCATGCTGCTTCGGGTTCGCCGTTCTGGCTCCGAAGGAGCGGGCTTGGGACATCTTCGGATCGTCCGCGGCTCGACTCGCGTAATCCTGCGTGCTCTTCTGGAAATAGGATTTGTAATTGCAGGCGGGCAGCAGAGCGAGCACCATAGCGATCCCGGCAAGCAAGCATAAGCGTTTTGCGAATGTCATTGACAACCCTCCTTGACAAATCGTTATCGAATAGGCTTCGATCGAAGCGGGCAAAGTATGCGCGCGGAACCGCACATAAAAATCGGGGGAAATGGCAAAAAGAAGGGAGAGGACGAAATACGGCCGTGTCCTTGGCCCAGGCGATCCGATGCCAGGAGCGAATGCGGTTCCGAAGATCGCACCAAAGTACGAAATCCTTAGAACGGCGGCCTTTTTGACAGTTTTGAGAACAATTTGTGAACTGTTCTGTGAACATTGACAAGAAGGCGGAACAATCTTTATATTTATTAGAGTGCTTGTAGGTAGGAGTTTGGAAAATCGCCGAATTACGGACTTTTTCGGAGTTTTTTCGGACTCAAGGCTTGAAATGCGTTTGTTGATTGGTCCAACAGCGTGTACATAGGGGGAGCGTCTGCCGGACAGGCAAACGGTTTTCTATGAAAATGTCAAAATGGGGTTGATATGATGAAACGGTGGCCTGTAATGAAGCGGTTGCTGCCGCTGCTGACGGGGCTCGTGCTGTTGCTGACGGCATGTGGAAGAGAAGACCTCTCAACTCTGAATCCGCAAGGACCTGTAGCTGAGAAACAATTCGAATTGATGAAACTGTCCATTGGCATCATGGCATTGGTCGTTGTCGTCGTGTTCGCTATTTGTATTTACGTTCTGATCCGGTTTCGCCGCAAGAAAGGCGATAAAGCGATTCCAGAACAAGTGGAAGGAAACCACAAGCTGGAAGTTATCTGGACCGTCATCCCGATCGTCCTGCTTCTGATCTTGGGCGTTCCGACCATTCAGCAGGTTTTCGGCTTGGCCAAAGATTACAGCAAAGACAAGGACGCCGTTCAGGTCAAGGTTACGGCTCACCAATACTGGTGGGAGTTCGAGTACACCGACTACGGCATTACGACCGCCCAGGACTTGATCGTTCCGACGGGCAAGAAGATTTCGTTCGAGCTGGCCGCGGCCGACGTTAAGCACTCGTTCTGGATTCCTTCGATCGGCGGCAAGATGGATACGAACCCGGGTTCCACGAACAGAATGTTCCTGGAGTTTCCTAAGGAAGGCGTATTCCGCGGCAAGTGCGCGGAGCTGTGCGGACCTTCCCACGCTCTGATGGACTTCAAGGCAAAAGCAGTCAGCCAGGAATCCTTCGACCGCTGGGTAGCGGCGATGAAGGCTCCTGCGGTTATGCCTGCCGACGCGGAACTGGCAGAGAAATTCACTTCGATGTGCCTCAGCTGCCACGCTGTAGGAGAAAACGGCGGCAACAGCGCGCCGAACCTGACCGGCATCGGCGGTCGCGAGACGGTTGGCGGATTCCTGTTCAACGATGAAGGCGGCGGCGCCGAGCAGCATCTGAAAGACTGGATTACGGACCCTCAAGGCATCAAGAAAGGCGCGATGATGCCGGGAGCGGAAGACACCGGTCTGACCGAAGAAGAGATTGCCGGTATTGCCAAGTATTTGGCTGAATATAAGCTTGACTATTAATCAGCGGGAACTGAAGGAGGTACGTGGCCTTGGCAGCAGCACATGCACATGGACACAAGGTCAAGCGCTATAGCGGCTTGATGGATTGGCTAACGACCGTTGACCACAAGAAGATCGGCATCCTGTATTTTATCGCGGGATTCTTCTTCTTCCTGATCGGCGGGTTGGAGGCGATCATCATTCGGATTCAGCTGCTTAAGCCGATGAATGATGTGGTCGCCGGAGATACTTTTAACGAATTGATTACGATGCACGGAACAACAATGATCTTCCTTGCGGCGATGCCGCTGTTGTTCGCTCTGATGAACGCGGTTATCCCGCTGCAGATCGGCGCGCGCGACGTTGCGTTCCCGTTCTTGAACTCGCTGGGCTTCTGGACGTTCTTCTTCGGAGGAGTGCTGCTTAACCTGAGCTGGTTTGCGGGAGCGGTTCCCGATGCGGGGTGGACGTCCTACGTTCCGCTCGCCGGTTCGATTTACAGCTCCGGACACGGAGTCGATTACTACGTTCTAGGCTTGCAGATCGCCGGGATCGGTACGCTGCTCGGCGGTATCAACTTCATGGCGACGATCATCAACATGCGGGCTCCGGGCCTGACGTTCATGAGACTGCCGATGTTCACTTGGGCGATCTTCATCACGTCCGCGCTGATCGTATTCGCTTTCCCTGCCTTGACGGTAGGTCTGGTCGCGCTCATGTTCGACCGGTTGTTCAACGCGAATTTCTTCGATGTCGCCAACGGCGGTAACGGCGTACTGTGGGAGCATATTTTCTGGGTGTTCGGTCACCCCGAGGTTTACATCCTCATTGTTCCTGCGTTCGGGATTATTTCCGAAGTCGTCAGCACGTTCTCCCGCAAGCGTCTGTTCGGTTACAGCTCGATGGTGTTCGCGACCGTCCTGATCGCGTTCCTCGGATTCATGGTGTGGGCTCACCACATGTTCACTACGGGTCTTGGCCCGGTAGCTAACGGTCTGTTCTCGATTGCGACGATGTTGATCGCAGTTCCGACCGGGGTTAAAATTTTCAACTGGTTGTTTACGCTCTGGGGCGGTTCGATCCGCTTCAATACGGCGAGCCTGTTCGCGATCGGATTTATTCCGACCTTCGTAATGGGCGGCGTAACGGGCGTTATGCTCGCTTCCGCGCCGGCCGACTACCAGTACCATGATACGTACTTCGTCGTCGCTCACTTCCACTACGTTATCGTGGGCGGTCTGATCCTTGGTATTTTCTCGGGTCTGCACTACTGGTGGCCGAAAATGTTCGGACGTCTTCTGAACGAGACGCTCGGTCAGATTACATTCTGGACGTTCTTCATCGGCTTCCACCTGACGTTCTTCGTTCAGCACTTCCTCGGATTGCTGGGCATGCCGCGCCGCGTATACACCTACCTGGGCGGCCAAGGCTACGACGACATGAACTTCATCAGTACGATCGGCGCGATCTTGATGGGAATCGGAACAATCGCGTTCCTGATCAACGTCTTCGTGACATGGGCTAAGCCGCGCAATGCGTCCAACGACCCATGGGAAGACGGACGTTCGCTGGAATGGACGATTCCTTCTCCTCCGCCGGAATATAACTTTAAGCAAACTCCGCTCGTTCGCGGATACGATGCATGGTGGAAGGAAAAGATGGAAGGGAAGACTGCAATGACGCCGGCCGAACCGGTCGGATCGATTCATATGCCGTCTCCGTCGATCTTGCCATTCATTATGAGCGTTGGATTGTTCATCGCGGGATTCGGATTTATGTACGACCAATTGATCGTTGCAGGCGTCGGCTTGGCGATTACGCTTGGTTGCATGGTTGTCCGTTCCTTGATCGACGATCACGGCTTCCACATCGAACCGGAAGAGCAAGATAAGGGGGTGCAAGCATGAGCGCACATGACCATGTAGAAGGGCACTTGCCTCATGAACCGGAGAAGGCGACTCTGGAAGCCCGCAATAAAATCTTGGGCTTCTGGCTGTTCCTCGGAGCGGAAGTTGTCTTGTTCGGTACGCTGTTCGCGGCATTCCTGGCTTTGCGTCACAGCGTCGGCGACGGCCCTACGGCCGGGGAGCTGTTCCAGCTTCCGATGGTATTCGCGGCGACAATGATCCTGCTTACGTCCAGCTTGACGAGCGTATTCGCAGTTCAAGCGATGCATCACCACAACAAGAAGTCGATGGTCACTTGGTTGATCGTTACCATTCTTCTTGGTCTCGCCTTCCTTGGCCTTGAAATTTACGAGTTCGTCGAGTACGTGCATGAAGGCCACAAGTTCACGACGAGCGCATTCAGCTCCTCGTTCTACACGCTTGTCGGCTTCCACGGCGCTCACGTAGCGTTCGGGGTTGTCTGGATCGCGCTTGTTATCGGGCAAGTGTTCAAAAAAGGGCTTACGGTCGTTACCGCGCCCAAAGTGTACATCTCCGCCATGTATTGGCACTTTATCGACGTTGTCTGGGTCTTCATCTTCACCGTTGTTTATTTGATGGGAAAGGTGGCTGGTTAACTTGTCGAGCAATCACAACGAGACGGCATCCGGTGAGCTTCCCAAGCGCCATAAGGTAGAAGGGCCGCAGAAGCACGTCGTCGGCTTTATTCTCTCCCTTGCTCTGACGATTATCGCGTTCGCTGCGGTAGCCGCGGGTGAAATCAACGAAACGTTCACGTACATCATTCTGGTGGCGATGGCGGTCGTTCAAGTCATCATTCAGATGGCTTACTGGATGCACATGAAGGATCGCGGACATTTGTTCCCGATTATCGGAATCATTTCAGGCGTCGTCGTCGTGTTCACGATGGTGATCATGGCTCTGTACTGGGTTTGGTGGTAATCCCCGGACGGAACCGAATTTCAGAGAGGCGGGCCGAAATCCGTCCTCTCTTTTTTCATGGATCTGACAGTTGCATTCACTCGTATTCGAAAGGAGGTCGGCGGCAATGATGGGATTGGAATATTTCTCGTTCGGTGATTTGTGGAGTCCGGCGTTTATGATCTTTATGATGGTGATTATCGTCCTGTACACGTTCGTGGTGGGGCCTTGGAGGCATCATTTCGCAGGCAGCGCGCCCGTATCGGCTTCGCGCCAGCTCACGTTCGCCTTGGCGATCGCGCTGCTGTATTTGACGCAAGGCGGACCGCTGAGCCTGTTGGGACACCTGATGTTTACCTTCCATATGACGAATATGGCACTCGCTTACATGCTGGTTCCGCCTATGCTCATCTACGGCATACCGGATTGGCTGTGGCGCGCCGCGTTCGGAGGGCAATTCTGGAAGAAGAAAATATTCCGCATTCTGATGAATCCGATCATCGGCCTGCTGGCCTTCGTCATGCTGTTCTCTATGTATCACATGCCGAGCAATCACGATTGGATCATGACTCACTTCACCGTTCATCGCATCTATTACGCTCTGCTGTTCTTAAGCGCGACGGCCATGTGGTGGCATGTCTATTGTCCGATTCCGGAATGGCGGCGCATGTCGCACATGCTGACTCTCGGCTATATTTTCATGAGCGGTCTGCTGCTTACCCCGGCCTGTGTCATGATTATCTTCGCCGGTAAGCCGCTATTCGGAGTCTACAATGATCCAGAAGTATGGGCTAATGCGATGGGTTACTGCGTGTCGGGAGATCCTGCACAGTTGTTAAGCCAGTTCGAAGGGCCGAAGTTCTTCAACATGATGAGCGCGACGGACGATCAGCAGCTCGGCGGCATCGTGATGAAGCTGCTGCAGGAAGGCATCAACGTCGCGGCGCTGTATACGGTGTTCATGCAATGGTATCGGCGGGATCGTTCCCGCGACAATGACAGCGTGTTGGAGCCGGCGGCGGAATGAGCAGTTATTAACAATGTGTGACGATCCGGCCAAACGTTTGAACTGGACCGCTCGGACAGGTACAATAAGGGAGAAAGCTTGGAAGATCCGACGATAGAACAGGTGGATGCGTATGTCGTGGTATGAGATTTTTCCGCTCGTCAGCACGAGCTTTATTTTAATCAGCGGGATCTTGGTCGCTATCGGCTGGCGGTTGATCGTCCTGAAGAAACGCGAAGCGCACGAGAAGGTGATGATCGCGGCGGCGGTTGCGGCGACTTTGTTTTTCATCATCTACGTGTCTCGCACGATCTTCATCGGCAATACGATGTTTAATGGACCCGACAACTTAAAGACGATCTACTTGATCTTTCTGTTGTTTCATATCGTGCTTGCGACCGTGGCCGCGGTATTCGGCATCACGACGTTGACGCTGGCGTTCCGCAAGAAGTTCGCCAAGCATCGCAAGATCGGGCGGAAGACCGCGGTCATCTGGTTCGCTACCGTGATTACGGGCGTTACCGTCTACGTCCTGCTGTACCTGATGTATCCGGGCGGCCATACGAAACCGGTCATTCAGGCGATATTTGGATAAACGGACAATCGAGAGGCTGCTTTTCGAGTCGTTCCCTTGGGGAGCGTTCGGAAGGCAGCCTCTTTCATGTTAAAGGATCGCTCTATTCAGAGCGATCCTTTAGCATTTTTAAGGCTCTTTTGAAATTGCTCTCCGAGAAAATGACATACTTGTCGGTCCCCTCGAAGTAACCCTTGTACTGAAAAAACTCGGTTTTCTCGATACGGCTTAGTCGTCGATAATCCGCGACCTGAGCGCGGTCGGTCTTCTCGAACTGATATCCTGAGTTGTTCAGGTTATCGACAAGCACGCTCAGATTGCTCCCTAGCGTAAAGTAAAACATTTCAGTTGCGGTGTGGACTTGAATCGTTGCTTCGTAGAAGTGGATGTATAGAATGGAGTCCATTGGCAACGACACGATGCCAGTTGCACCTTTAGGGTCTCTACTTACAGGGAGCTCCTTGATCCACTCCATAAGCTCCTCCTACTGCAGTTCTTCCGGCATTTCGGGGTCGTACAGTCCATAAAAACAAGCAAACGAGGACTGTGCAAAGGCAACCAATCCCAAAATCGTGGAAAGCGTGAACAAAGCAGTGAGTTTAATTTTTTTCATATGCGTTATTCCCCCCTTTCCTGAAATGGATGAGTGTCGCGGCTTGCAGGAAAAATGCTATTGCTAGAACGGGCGACATTACCAGAATATTCATGGCGATAATCGCCCCTCCTGCCAGCTTGATGGTCTGATGCTGTTTTACGATTGAACGTTTTCCATATGGCGCGAATACAACGCACAGCAACAAGCTTACTATTGTGATCGCTAAGATTAAAGTTGAAGACTCAATATAACTAGCGATTATAGGAATTGCGTTAAACACGATGACCGTAGATATGAAACAAGCTGTAGGGGAAGAAAAATGTCTGCCGCCTGTGATGAATCGTAGTAGCGGAAAAGCAATTATAACAGTAAGAACTTGTAAAGTTTGTTGGAGAAGAGCACCAATAACTAGCGAAAGTGTGATGATAATTGTATTCATTATGATAGTTTCAATTGCATATCTCTGAACAGGTAGGCTGACAGAATGATGAGGGTTAGCCGAATGAATCTTGACTGCGAGATTCTCAGCAAACCTGCGGCTCCAATTCATTTCATGCATCCTCCTTATCCATCTTTTTGCTAAGAATAAAAAGTATAATAAAGTTAACTGCAACAGCGATTATCATAGCAAGGTTATTTAGTAATACAAATCTAAGTAGTAGGGAGACTAGAATGATGACCAACAATACAAGCCAGAGATGCTTCCAGCGCCATGCTGGAAAGTCATAGGTGAATCCAGCACCACGGTAGTAGTAAAGAAATGAAGATGTAAATACAATCAGCGCTGAAACGACTTGAGCCAACACTAGGTAAGATAGATTACTTTGGACATGGGTCATAGTTAATCCAAAAACATCAAATACCAGCAATACAGCCATCTGAACGGTTCCTACAATTGCTTGGCCAGTTATCATCATAATTGAGGCCCATACTATCCGGATTTTACTGAAGAAAGTGATGAATAGCGCAATTGCAATCTGATAAGTCAGAGGAACAATAACAGTAAAAATATTTACAACAGTTATGTCTCTTACAATGTAAGAGAACGTGGCCAAAAGAACACTAAGAATTAGCTTTTTCCAAATAAACTCTTTGAAAGGGAAACGAAACAGCATGTAGCTAGTTGATATGGTACAGAAGGCTTCAAGAGTATATACAGATACGTATATAAGAGACTCCAACCAACTACGCTCCTTTCAGCAGATTGTGACTAAATTATACAGAATTTTCTTGTTTATTGGAATATCTGAAAGCAATAATTCTTATTTACCAGAAGATCGTTTAGATGTAGTGCGTTGGTAGGAACCGGAATCCAATATATGTTGAAAAAGAAGTGATGCATCCGAGTGGTTATTTATGGTAAATTTTATCTGCGGAAAAAGGAGGGAGAGCCGATGAGGATATTTCTTGTTCTTGCGTTTTGTAGTCTGTTATTGCTCGGGTGCAGCAGCGATCATGCACAGTCCCCAGTTCAAACCTTACAGGAGACGGGGGATTTTCGGTTGAAGCTGGAAGTAAACAAGAGTAAGTTTCAAGAAAATGAGGAGATCGTCCTTCAGTCAACTTTCGAATATATTGGTAAAAAAGAAATACAATTTGACCGGCAGCCTTCTTTTTTAATTGTGATTAGAAATGACGATAATGGAGAAATCGTTCAAAATGTCGAATTAAACGATTTAAAGCAATCGATGGAGAAGGGAGAGACCTACACAAAAGAAGTTAAGAATATTCGCTTAGCAAAAGGAAAATATAGTGCGACCTTTCAAACGCTTTCCGTTATTTCAGCGAGATCACATTCGTACATGTTGAGTACATCTCCTATTTCATTTAGTATCAGATAATTTGATTTCCGCAAATGTATTTCGCATTGCATAACATCGTATCTCGTTATAGAATAAAAATAAGAAAAGGAGCCGTGCTACCAACACGACTCCCCACAACAGCCGCTTTTAAGGGCGGTAGGCTTTGGGAAATAGTCAGGAAATAGACCGGTTCCTTGGCGAGGGCGGTCTATTTCCGTTTAAAGGACAGTATTGCAACGATCAGCGAACCGAACGTTATCATAAGTATAAGTCCTTCGAATACTGTCATGGGCATCACCTCCCTTCCGGGAGATTAGCCGACCGCCCTTGCAAGCCTATACTGTTGTAGAGAGATTATACCATAATTTGTATGGAATGCATCGTGGGAAATGGATTAGCAGACAGTTTTTGATTGCACGACAATATGTATACGGTATAGAATATAAATAAGAAAAGGAGCCGTGCTGCTAACACGACTCCCCACAACAGCCGCTTTTAAGGGCGGTAGGCTTATAGGAAATGCGGCAGAAATAGACCGATTCCTTCGCGAGGGGCGGTCTATTTCCGTTTAAAGGACAGTATCGCAACGATCAGCGAACCGAACGTTATCATAAGTATAAGTCCCTCGAATACTGTCATGGGCATCACCTCCCTTCCGGGAGATTAGCCGACCGCCCTTGCAAGCCTATACTGTTGTAGAGAGATTATACCATAATTTGTATGGTAAGCAGGAGTTGAATTAACTTGATCATGCAATTATCAATTGCATGACATCAAGTTCCATTATAGAATATAGATAAAGAAAGGAGCCGTGCTGCTAACACGACTCCCCCACAACAGCCGTTTTTAAGGGCGGTAGGCTATCCGGTAAGCGATGAGAAATAAACCGCGACCTTTGGCGAGGGCGGTTTATTTCTTTTTATGGAATGAAAGAATAAGTACGATCAGAGTCGCGAATGAAATCATTAGCGCCAGTGCGTCCTTAACCTCCACGGCATCACCTCCCTTCCGGGAGATTAGCCGACCGCCCTTGCAAGCCTATACTGTTGTATGTTGATTATACCATAATTTGTATGAAGAGCAGCCTCGGTTGCTCTTTTTTTTCATCTCGTAAAGTGTCGTGCGAAGCAGGACAAACCCAGGCATGATCTTCGCTCCAGGCTAATATAGATAAGTGGAAAGGTTTGAACCGGGAACCGACCGGACAGAGCGGAAAGGGTGAGGGCCTCATGCTGCATATCGTCGCCTGCATCAAGCAGGTGCCGGACACGAAGATCATCAAAATGAATCCGAAGACGAACACGATGGATCGTTCCAGCGCGCCGGCGATCCTGAATCCGTACGACGCCCATGCGGTGGAGGAGGCGGTGAGGCTGCGCAATCGTTACGGAGGCGTCGTCTCCGTGCTGACGATGGGACCTCCTCCTGCCGTGAAGGCGATCCGCAAGTGCATCGAGATCGGCGCCGACGAAGGCTACATGATTACCGACAGGGCTTTCGCGGGAGCGGATACGCTGGCGACCAGCTATGCGCTGACGAAGGCACTGGAGAAGATTGCACAGACTCGGCAGATCGATCTGATCATCTGCGGCAAAATGACGATAGACGGAGACACTGGTCAAGTCGGCCCGGGCATCGCCCGCAGGCTCGATATGCCGCCGCTCACGTCCGTCAACAAGGTCGTCGAGATCGACTCGGAGAAGAGACATGCAATCGTTCACCGGAAGCTGGAGGACGGCTACGAGGTCGTTCGTTCCACGCTGCCGTGTCTGCTCTCCGTAGAGAAAGAGATTAACGAAGTGCCGTACTCTTCGCTGCCGAACATGCTGCGGGCCGCACGATACCAGCCGCATATCTGGTCGGTCGCCGATCTGCCGGACATCGACAAGACGCAGCTGGGGCTGAAGGGCTCTCCGACCATCGTTAGCTCCGTGTGGGCGCCGCCGAAGCCTCAGGGAGGCACGATGCTGGAGGGGGCGCAGAGTGACCAAGTCTCTCAATTGCTGGACATTCTCATGGCGCGTCAAGAGCTGTTCGCTGCCGCATCAGGAGGTGAAGCCCCTTGAATTTCGAGGATTATCGGGGCATATGGGTATTTATCGAGGAGAAGGATGGAGCGATCGCTCCCGTCTCTCTGGAGCTGCTTGGGGCCGGAAGGCAGCTGGCGGACAAGAGGAAGACGGAACTGGCTGGCGTGCTGATCGGGGAAAACATCGGTGCTCTGGCGGAGACGGCGTTCGAATACGGGGCGGACAAAGTGTACGTGTACGACGCTCCGATCTATCGTTTCTATCGAACCGAGACTTATATGAGGGCGATGCTGGCATGCGTGGAGAAGCATAAGCCGGAAATTCTGCTGTACGGTGCGACATCGACGGGAAAGGACCTGGCCAGCGCCGTAGCGACCGATCTGCCGACAGGATTGACCGCGGATACGACGCAGCTTGATGTGGAAGAGGATACGGGGCTGCTGCTCGCCAGTCGGCCGGCTTTCGGCGGCAACATTATGGCGACGATTCTGTGCAAGAAGTACCGTCCGCAGATGGCGACGGTCCGCCCTAAAGTCATGAAAGCGCTGCCTCGCAAAGCGGGCGCATCCGGAGTCGTCGTCGAGGAGTGCATCCCGCTGAAGGAAGAGGACATCCGCACGAAGGTGCTGGAAATCGTCCGTTCGACGGCGCGGCACGTCCGCATCGACGAAGCCGACATTATCGTGGCGGGCGGCAAGGGGTTGGGCAACCCCGCGGGCTTCAAGGTTGTGCAGCAGCTGGCGGAAGCGCTCGGCGCCGCCGTCGGAGCGAGCCGGGACGTCGTGGAGGCCGGCTGGATCGGACATCATCATCAGGTGGGACAGACGGGAGTGACGGTGACACCGAAAATTTATTTCGCCATCGGCATATCCGGCGCGATTCAGCATCTGGTCGGCATGCAGAACTCGGGTCTCATTATCGCGGTCAACAAGGACCCGGCGGCTCCCATATTTCAAGCTTGCCACTATGGCATCGTCGGGGACGCGCTCACGATCGTTCCGATGCTGACCGAGGCATTCAAATCCGCGTTGGGAAGAAAGGAAGAGGCCGATGCCGGAAAAGTTTGACGCGATCGTCGTAGGAGCTGGGCCTGCCGGAACCGCCTGCGCTTACGAGCTGGCTAAGGCGGGCGTGAACGTGATCCTGATCGAGAGGGGAGAGTACCCGGGCTCCAAGAACGTGATGGGAGGCGTGCTCTACCGCAAAATGATGGAGGAAGTCGTTCCTGGCTTCCACAAGGAGGCGCCGATCGAACGGCCGATCGTCGAGCAGAGGTTCATGATGATGGATAAGACGTCGGCGGTGACGTTCTCGTATAAGGGCATGGAGTGGGCGGAGGAGCCGTACAACAACTTCACCGTACTGCGTGCCAAATTCGACCAGTGGTTTGCGAGCAAGGCGGTGGAGCAAGGCGCGCTGCTGCTTAACGAGACGGTCGTACTGGAGTGCATCGTAGAGGACGGCCGGGTGGTCGGCGTGCGCACGGATCGTCCGGACGGGGAGCTGCGCGCCGACGTCGTCGTGCTGGCCGACGGCGTCAATTCCCTGCTCGCCAAGCAGCTCGGATTTCACAAGGAATTCCGACCGGACGAAGTGGCGCTGGCGACCATGGAGATTCTGAAGCTCGACAAGAAGATCATCGAGGAGCGGTTCAATCTGGAGGAAGGTCAGGGCTGCACGATCGAGCTGTTCGGCGACGCGACGAAGGGCATTCTCGGCACGGGCTTCCTGTACACGAATAAAGATACGCTCAGCATCGGCGTCGGCACGTTGCTCTCCGGCCTCATCAAGCATAAGATAAAGCCTTACGAGCTGATGGAATACGTGAAGACGCATCCGATGATTCGTCCTTACATTCAAGGTTCGGAGGCCCAGGAGTACCTGGCCCACCTGATTCCCGAGGGAGGGTATCGCTCGATGCCCAAAGTCGTCGGATCGGGAGTTCTCGTCGTAGGCGACGCCGCCCAGCTCGTGAACGCGATCCACCGGGAGGGCTCCAACATGGCGATGACGTCCGGCAGGCTTGCGGCGGAGACGATCGTCGCAGCCAGGGAGCGCGAGGACTTCTCCGAGGCTTCCCTGGACGACTATCGCAAGAAGCTCATGGGCAGCTTCGTCGGCCAGGATCTGAAGAAATACAAGGACGCCACCCACCACTTCGACAAGTTCCCGCAATACTTCGAGCAATATATCCCGATGGTGAACCGGGCGGCGAGCCAGATGCTGACCGTGGACGGCATGCCCAAGCGGGAGAAGCAGAAGAAAATATGGCGGGATATCGGCCCGGCCAAGGAGAAGATCAAAATGGCCCGCGACCTGTATCGGGCGTGGAAGGTGATGAAGTGATGAGCGAAGCGCAACCGGCACCGCCGGCCAAGGGTTCGTCTATTGAAGAGAAGCAATATTTGATTCGTTTTAACGCCGATACCCAGTCTCACCTGCACGTTATGGATGCGGAAGTGTGTCTGACGGATTGCCCGGATAAAATTTGCACCATATTTTGCCCCGCGGAAGTATACAAATGGGAAGAGATACGTATGCACGTCGGCTACGAGGGCTGCCATGAATGCGGAAGCTGCCGCATCGGCTGTCCTCACCAGAACATCAAATGGGTGTATCCGAAGGGCGGACACGGCATCGTTTTTCGACTCGGGTGACAAAGGTGGGACGCGAGATGAAGATTGGCGATCACGTGGTCTACGTTCAGGACGGCACGCAAGGAGTCATCGTTGAAATTCACGATAATCTGTACCATATCATCTGGGAGGATCACTTCAGCAGCTGGGAACTGGGCGAACGGTTGAGAAAATTGGAAGCGCAAACTTAAGCGGCAAGTCGGAAACAACCGCATTCTCCTTAGGGAGGCGCGGTTGTTTGCGTTGCGGAAGCACGAAGCGAAGCGGCTTAATGTGGTCAGAAATGAAACTTTATCCATAAGCTTACGTCTAAATGGTAGAATGGATGACGCCAAAGGCATCGGATACGGAGGCTTCTCCCTGACCAAGTAGAGGAGATAGGCCGTCGGGAGTAGAAGTTGTAATCGTAAAGGGGGGGAGGTTGAGGGATGAAAGTTATCGGGAGCGCGCTCGCGAGTCTGATCGTCCTCTTGGGCTTGACCGCGTGCTGGAATGCGGAGGATAAGCCTAAGTCCGGAACAGCCGCGCCATCGGAGTCCGCCGCGAGCGGGGCTGTGGCGCTGGAGCCGATCTTCGGGGACGAGACGTTCGACAAGCCCGTAGGGCTGGAGCGGCGGGAGGGCTATCCGGAAATCGTCTATATTGTCGAGCAGCCGGGACGAATCGTAAGCAAAAGCTTAAACAGCCCCGATCGGGAAGCCGAGGTCGTACTGGACATTCGGGAGCGCGTGTACGACAAGGGTGGAGAGCAGGGATTGCTGGGATTGGCCTTCGACCCGCAGCGCCCGAACGATGCCTATGTGAATTATACGACGGAGTCGCATACGATCATCGCCCGCTATGCCGCCGATCCGCAAGAGCCGGGCAGACTGGACCCGGGGAGCGAGCAGGTGCTGCTCACGTTCGAGCAGCCTTATTCCAATCATAATGGCGGGCAGCTGGCGTTCGGACCGGACGGCTATCTGTACATTGCGGCCGGTGACGGCGGCAATGGCGGAGATCCGCAGAATCATGGACAGAATCTGGACAGTCTGCTGGGGAAAATATTGCGGATAGACGTAAGAAGCGAATCGGAAGAAAGAGCGTATGCGATTCCGGCGGACAATCCGTTCATGGAGGACGGACGTCCCGAGATCTATGCTTACGGCTTGCGCAATCCTTGGCGGTTCAGCTTCGACGAGGAGACCGGGAAACTGTGGGCGGCAGACGTAGGCCAGAACCGCTTCGAGGAGATCAACCTGATCGAACGCGGCGGCAACTACGGCTGGCGTCTGATGGAAGGCGCGGAATGCTTTAATCCCAAGAGCGGCTGCGAGCGGGAGGACCTCAAGGATCCGCTGTTCACGTACGGCCGCAGTGACGGCGTATCGGTAACGGGAGGGTACGTGTACAGGGGAAAACGGCTTCCGGATTTGACGGGCTGGTACGTGTATGCCGATTACGGCATGGGCACGATATGGGCGCTGCGGGAGCGGGAGGACGGTACGGCCGAGCATCGGACGCTGCTGCAATCGGAAGAAAACATTACCTCGTTCGGCCTGGATGCAGAGGGGGAACTGTATCTCTGTACGGGTGACGGCAAGGTGCTCAGAATGACGGAAACTAGGTGAACGAATGGCATCCAAGAATAAGAAAATCACGATAGGAGCGGCGGCACTCGTTGTGCTGGCCTTCGCCGGACTCTATTTTCTAGGCGGTTATCTGGCGGATGGGCAGAGGCTGCTTGATCGCTTCGAGAGCTCGATCGACAAGGGGCAACCGGACAAGCTTCTGAAGCTGCTCTCCGCACCCGAAGGGGCTGAGGAACGCTCGACGGCGGAGGCGATCGCGGGCCATCTCGGGAAGGACGAGAAGGCGAAACAAGCCGTGCTCTCCAGGCTGAAGACGGAAATCGAGAGCTTGAAGGAGGGCGCTGTGCAATCGTTCGCCGAGGACGGTCAGTCCGCATTCGTCTACGTTCACAAGAAAGAGCGGAAGCGATGGCTCGTCTATGACGACTACGAGTTGAAGCTTCGGAGCTACAAAGTTCCGGTGAACACGAATTTCGGCGGGGCGAAGATTCTGCTGAACGGCGAAGAGGTCGGAGTTGCGGGAGTCGGCGGCTCTACGCTTCAACTGGGACCGCTGCTGCCAGGCGAGTATGCGGTCAAAGCGGTGTACGCGGGCAAATATACGACATTGGAAAACGAGGTTATAGCCGAGCTCTTCCCGGTCGGAAGCTCCATCGATCCGATTGAAGTTCCGCTTCAGGGAGAATATGTCGACGTCTTCTCTAACAACGGCTTTGCCCGCATCTTCATTAACGGAGAAGACATCGGACTGACCGTAGGGGACGGGCAGCGGATCGGACCGATCGCGACGGACGGCTCGAATACGATAAGCGTGGAAGCCGATTATCCGTGGGGAACGACGAAGAGCGAGGAACGGCCGATCGAAGGTACGCGGGCTGAGTTCGAGCTTGCCGCGCTGACGGACGAGGCAAAAGAGCAAATCGTCGATGCGGCGCACGCGTTCGTATCGGGTTGGTACGAAGCTTTCCGGGAACGCGACGCGGGGCGGCTGCGCCACGTCCATCCGGATCGCAAGGCCGATCTTGCCGGGCATTTCGCCGCTATGGTCGCCGGAGACGAGCACTATGTCGGGGAACTGCGGAAGGCGGTTTTCGACCGCGACAGCTTGCGGCTCCATCAGTTGGATGCATCGGATTACTCGGTGTCGGTGCTGGCCCGGGTCGACTACGAGGAGGCGTATTATTACGGGGCGTACGATTTCAGACCCGAGCCGGAAGCGGGCGAACAGACAACGAATTACTGGCTGCGGTACGAGAACGGAGAGTGGATCGTGTTCGAATGGTCGGACGCGGGCTCGGAGGCGCTTTCCGGGAATGTGAAAGTCTACGATCGATGAGCCCACGACTTGCCTTTCCTACTCGTACTTGTCTAAGGAGGAAAACAGCTTGCCCGTTTGAACGGCAACGCAAGGGAATCTCTCAGACAACACCGTGCCCGTGGAGTCGTACGTACGCTCCAGCGCGTAAGCTCCGTCTCGGAGGGCGAATTGGTCGATCGTACGGTGGTGAATGTCGACGATCCAATATTCGGGAACGCCGAAACGCTCGTAGAGAGCTTTCTTCCGGACCTTGTCATGCTCTCCCGTGCTTGGAGACAAAATTTCGATCAGCAGGTCGGGAACTCCCTCGATTCTCGTTTTGAGAATCGAGGCGTTTTCGTTTGTGACGTAAATCAGGTCAGGTTGAACGACATTGTTCTCGTCGAAGTGCACATCCATTGGGGCGACGACGATCGTGCCCGTCGCATGGCAAGTGCCGTGCAGTTCATTCCAGAACTGGGTGACGAGAAGCTGATGCTTCAGCGTCGGAGAAGGCGAGAAGTCGTATCGGATTCCGTCGATGATTTCGTATCGCTCTTCGATGAAATGGAGCTTCGCGCCCGGAGGATAAATCGAGTCGGCTTCGTAAGAATAGCTTTCGGGATGTTCTTTGACGAGATAACGTTTGGTTTTTTCCTTCTTCTCGCTCATATCGCGACCGCTCCAATCATTTACAGGATTAAATAAATTATACTTTATTTTAAGGCCTGGGTCATAAACATTCGGAATTTCTAATGGGACATATGTCCTTTTGCTCAGGGAATAATGGTTTTACAATGAGTGCAGACAAAAGACGGTCAGGTGAACGAGATGAGGACAATTCGCGATCCGGCGCTGCTGCGGAGCGTCATGGATGAGCATCGGCTGAGCGGTATGTTCGGGAAGAAGACGGAAGCGGTCATGGAGCTGTACGGGTTCGGTAAGGGAGAAATGATCTGCCGTGCGGAGGACAGCCTTGATCACCTCTTCATGCTGGTCAGGGGAAAGGTCAAAATCTATCGGGTGCTGCCCAACGGCAAGTCGATTCTGCTTCGCTTCAACAACCCCCTCAGCCTGATCGGGGACATGGAGATGCTGGGAGACCTGAAGGTCCACAATACGGTGGAATCGGTGGGCGAATCGCTGTTTATCGGCATCAAGCGGCAGGCGCTGGCGGATACGGCCGGAGAAGATCCGGCGTTCCTGCGCTTTATCATCAAGCATCTGGCGCGCAAGCTGAATACGAATTCCTCCGTTGCCAGCCTTAACATTTTATATCCGGTGGAAACGAGGTTCGCCAGCTATCTGGTCGCGATTACGGCCGACGAGCACGACCGGGAACGCATTGAGGAGTTGAAGGCTTCCAAGCTGACGGAAATCGCGGAGCTTCTCGGAACGAGCTATCGCCATCTGAATCGAGTCATCGCGCAGTTCGTCGCGCAAGGACTGATCGAGCGGACGCGGGGCGCGCTTTACGTCAAGGACATCGCGGGTTTACAGCGGCTTGCGAGCGGCACATTGTACAGCTAGGAGAGATGAAGCGGATGGTAGGAGCGATATACGCGCTGATCGCAGGCTTGTTCGTCAGCGTTCAAGGGATATTCAACGTGAGGCTTAGCGAGAAGGTCGGTTTCTGGCTGACCAACGCGATCGTACACGGATCGGGTTTTGTACTGTCGCTCGTCGTGTTCTGGCTCATTAAAGACGGAAGCCTGCACAAGCTGGGCTCGGTCAACAAGCTATACCTCCTCGGCGGCTGCATGGGCGTCGTCATCGTGTTTACGGCGATGAAGTCGGTCATCGCCCTGAACCCTGCTTACGCGATCGCCATTCTGCTGATCGCGCAGCTGCTCGGAACGCTCGCCGTCGAGAGCTTTGGCCTGTTCGGCGTCGACAAGGTGGCGCTGTCGGCGAACAGGCTGATCGGCATCGCCGTCATGATAGCGGGCGTCGCGATCTTCAAGCTGAAGTGAGCCGGCGTCTGCTTACGCGCGCTCCTTGTTGTCTCGGTATTCGTTGGGCGTAATGCCAGTGACACTCTTGAACACTTTGAAGAAATACTTTTCGTCGGAGAAACCGATTTTTGTAGCGATCTCGTAGATTTTGTACTTCGGATCCAGAAGAAGCGCCTTCGATTTCTCGATGCGCAGCTTTTGCAAATAACGAACGAAATTGACTCCTGTCTTCTTCTTGAATAAGGAGCTGAAATAGCTCGGATTCATGAAAATTTGTTCCGCTGCGGAGCGCAGCGTGATGTCTTGGTCGTAATGGCGTTCCAAGAACTCCACGATGTGGGTAATCGAATGGTTATCGTACGACGAACGTCGGGTTTCCGCCATTTCCTGAGCGGGACGCAAGAGACGCTCCGAATCCAACTGCGCGATCAGCTTCGACAACGCATCGTGCAGACTCTTCTTCTTAATTGGCTTAAGCAGGTATTCGCCAACTCCGAGAGAGATCGCTTGTTGTGCATACGAGAACTGGCCGTAACCGCTCAGAATGATCGTTTTGCACCTTACTCCCGCTTGAACCAGATCACTTATCAGCTCCAGACCGTCCCCGTCTCCCATGCGAATATCCGTCATTAACACGTGTACCTCATGCGCGCTGGCAATCTCCAGCGCTTGCCTTCCGCTGGAAGCTTCAAGAATGGAGGAGAAGCCCAAGTCCATCTCATGGATGATCTTCTTGATTCCCGCACGAATAATATCCTCGTCTTCCACGATCAGTAGTCGGTACATTCTGTTCGCCTCGCTTTCATGTTGAACATTCTCTACAGGATGGAGTTCGCTGGCAGAATCAATGCGACGATCGTCCCCCCGTCCGGAGAAGCGTCGATCTCCATGGCGGCAGAAGAACCGTAACAGTAATGAATGCGGTCGCGTACGTTCGCAAGCCCAATGCTTCCCGAACGGGAGCCAGCGCCTGTCGTTTCCCGAGCGACTATCGGCCTCTGCTCGGGCTCGCGGGACAGCCGGTCTCGGAGAGAGTCCAAACGTTCAGCAGAGATCCCTCTGCCGTTGTCCCGCACTTCGTACCGAATCAGATTCTCCGGCAAGCATTCCGCAGAAATGCGGATCGTCAGTCTGCCGCTGAAGCCGCGCATGCCGTGAACGATGCAATTCTCGACAAGGGGCTGAAGCAGCAGGTTCGGAATTCGAAACGCCATAAGCGATTCCGGAATGTCGCACTTCAGACTTATCCGCTGGTTCATCAGCAGATTCTGGATGTGCAGATAATCCTGAATATGCTCAAGCTCCGTCTCGAGCGTGATCGACTCTTGGCCGTTATAGATGTTGTATCTCATAATGTTGCCCAGAGCGGCGATCGCATCGGACAGCTTCTCTTGATCCTCTGTCTCGGCCATCATGCGAAGCGTCTCCAACGTATTGAATAAGAAGTGCGGGTTGATCTGCGCCTGCAGCGCTTTAAGCTCCGCTTCTTTCTGAGAGACTTGCGATTTGTATACGCGATTGATCAATTCGTCGATCTGTCCGGCCATCGAGTTGATGTTCAGAGCGAGCAAGTCGATCTCGTCCTCGCCTTTCACGGGGATGCGCACCTTAAAGTTACCGTTCTGGATTTTGCGGACATTGCCGACGATGCGCACGATTTTCTTGATCAGCAGCCCGGCCAGCACGAACGAGAGGATGGCGAGCAAGATGGCGAGCAGGATGGCGAGCAGCAGGAATGCGTCTCTCGTTTTCTCCCACGGACGATTGATCTCGGAATACGGCAATAGTCCGACGAGGGAAGTGTGCAGTCGATCGATCGGCTGAATGGCATAACGATAAGAAACGCCGTTAAGCTCAATGTTTCCTTGGCCGGTGACGGTAAGATCGATTTGCCGGAAAGCGTCGCGGCTTGCCTGTTGTTTCGTCGTTTCGTCGAATCCTTGGGGAACGGACAGCAGTTGGCCGTTCCAATCGACTGCGAACACGCCGCCGGATGGCGATAACGCCATAGAGATCGACTTGGAGAAGAAGCGATCGATGTTGATCTCAAGCTCCAGATAGGAAGTTTCCCCTGCGAAATCTTCATTAATCGGGTAGAACAGCGAATATACGGGCTGATTGCTCTTTTTGCCGTAGGGATAATCTCTTTGAACATGCCAGCTTTCCCAATAAGGGTAGGTTTTCGTGATGCGTTCTTGCAGGGTGCGGAACCAGTTCTCTCCCGAGTATCGCGAGATGGGCAGGAAGAAATCGCTTTCAGGAAGCGTCTCGTTAACGGTAAAAAACCGAAATTCCCCCATGTCCTGATGCGTGGACGCAAACCAGGACAGCAGCGATTGGATCGAGGTGTTCATCACGTCGATGAGTTCGGATTGGTCGTAATACCTTTTGAGAAGCGCCTTCTTCAGCACGATGTTCGTGGAGATCAGGTAGCCTGTTTTCTCAATGTCGTCGACCTCCTTGTTGACGGCCGTTTGGAGTTGGCTCATCGTTTGGTCGATCAGTTGGAGCCGCTCTCCGCGCATCGGCACGATGACTTCGTTGTAGATCCACGCCGCGCTGATTGAGACGGGAATAAGAACGATCAGGATGTAAGAGAGGAACAGCTTGGATTTGAAGCTGAACCGTCTGAACCGACCGGGCAGCCGAATTAGTCTCATAGGTATCACCTGGTTTTATTGTAGGGGATGCCCGGATATTCGTCCATACGATGGACAAGCGGCGAACCAAAGAGCCATAAATCGTCGACTAAACCCAAAGATATTCTCCTGCTTTCGGAAAAACGAGCGTCTACAATGGAATCAGCCGCCACGAAGGAGCAAGTGAGACAAGGAAAGGGGAGATCCCGGTGCACCCTAGGAAAACCAAAACATTTCGCGGATGGGATAACCAGTTGATTCTGCAATTGATGCTGTTGCCGGCGCTGCTGACGCTGCTGATCTTCAGCTATCTTCCGATGTTCGGAATTGTAATCGCATTCAAAGATTATAACGTGCTCGACGGCTTGTTCGGAGGGGGATGGGTCGGGTTCGATCACTTCCGAGAAATGTTCAGCGACGAGCGGTTTCACAGCGCTCTGCGCAACACGCTGGCGATGAGCTCGATCAAGCTGGGCATCACGTTCCTGGCGCCCGTCCTGTTCGCCTTGATCCTGAACGAACTGCCGCTCGCACGGTTCAAAAAATGGACGCAGACGCTGACAACGCTGCCGCACTTTCTGTCCTACGTCATTATCGCTACGTTGACGATGATTTTCATGGATCCGAAGGGAATCGTAAACGGCTTGCTTCAAGGTTTGGGTCTGACGAACAAGCCGATCGAATTCCTCGCCGAGCCGGGGCATTTCTGGACGCTGGGAGCTGCGCTCGATCTATGGCAGGAGACGGGATGGGGGGCTATTATCTACCTCGCTGCCATCACCGGAATCAATACGGAGATCTACGAGGCGGCAAAGGTAGACGGAGCGGGAAGATTGCGAACGATCTGGCATATCAACTTGCCGGCGATCCGCAGTACGATCATGGTGCTGCTCATTCTCAATATCGGAAGTTTGATCTACGGAGGTTCAAATTTTAACCAGTCGTATTTGCTCGGAAACGTATTTAATCGAGATACTTCGTACGTGCTGGGCTACTACACGCTCGACAACGGACTGCTTCAGATGAGGTACGCCTTCGCCACAGCCGTGGATCTGTTCCAGTCGTGTATCTCGCTAATCCTGCTTCTGGCCGCGAACTGGACCGCCAAGAGAATTAACGGAAGCAACATTTTCTAGAGAGAGGGGAGGCAATCCGATGAACGCTATCAAGCTGACGTGGGAGGATAGAGCCGTTAATGTCGCCGCTGTGCTGGTGTCGCTCGTGTTACTGGTCGTGACGGCCTATCCTTTGTACTACGTAATGATCAATTCCTTGAACGACGGAGCGGATGCAGCGAGCGGGAACATTTATTTTTATCCGAGGAAATTCTCGCTGGAAAACTATTCGATGGTGTTCAAACAGAACTATTTGATTACGGGCTTGGCCATGTCCGTCGCTCGAACGGTCGTCGGAACCGCGGCCGCGGTGCTCGTCACCGCCATGGCGGCCTATGCGCTGACCAAGGAGAAGCTGCGGTTCAAGAAGCTTTATCTGGTTCTGGCGATTATTACGATGTACTTCTCCGGCGGGCTTATTCCGCTCTACTTCGTCTTGAACGAGCTCCACCTGCTGAACAATTTTCTGGTGTACGTTCTGCCATCGTTGTTCACATTTTTTCACTGCTTGCTGTTCATGGCGTTTTTCCGCGAGTTGCCCAAGGAGCTCCATGAGTCGGCGTATATAGACGGGGCGAACGAACTGTATATTTTTTTCAAAATCGTCATTCCGTTGTCCATGCCGGTCGTGGCTACAATCTCGCTGTTTGTCGGCGTTAACCATTGGAACGATTACTTCATTCCGTCGTTTTTCATCTCTCGAGAGAGTCTGCAGACGCTGCCGGTCATTCTGATTCGTTTGTTGTCGCTCAGCGAGGCGCAGCAGCAGATCCAACAATACTTGGGCAACCATCAGTCGAAGGTGACGATGGAATCGTTGCGCTATGCGACGCTGTTCGTCTCGATCCTGCCGATTACGCTGCTCTATCCGTTTGTTCAGAGATTTTTTGTCAAAGGCATGCTCGTAGGATCAATCAAAGCCTGAGGCAAGTTAAGACGATTTTGGCTGGCTGGTCTATCGCAAGGCTGGCGAGTTAAAATAAATAGAGCACTTAGGAGGTCATTCTGCATGAGAAACATGAGAAAAAGCACAAGAAGCTTCGTCTGGTTCATCTGTACCGTCCTGATCGCGGGTTTGCTTGCCGGCTGTTCGTCAAGCTCAAAAGATTCGGCTCCATCCGAATCGACCGCGAACGGGTCCGCGTCCTCCAGTCCATCGGAATCCGCTTCAGCATCGCCGCAAGCGCCGTCGACCGAGCCGATCACGTTCGACATGTACGTCAACTTCTCATGGTACGCCTTGAACTGGTCGGACCCGGCCGCGAAGAACATTGCGGAGAAAACCGGAGTGACCCTCAATATCACGAAGCCGGTGTCCGACGATAACCAGAAAATTAACATCATGCTGTCGAACCGCGAGCTTCCCGATTTCGTGTTGTTGGATAAGTCCGATCCCGCTTTGCAACGGATGATCGATGGAGGGATGCTGTATTCGTTAGATGAGCTGATCGATCAATACGCGCCTGAGATGAGGAACGTTCTGCCGGAGGAGGCGCTGACCAATTACAAATCCGCCGACGGCAAAACCTACAAGCTGGTCAGCTTCATCGAAGGCAAGCAGTATCAGGAAGCCGCGAGGAAATACAACGCGCTCATCGGCTCCAATCAGTCCTCCTGGTCGATCCGCAAGGATTATTGGGAAGAGATCGGCAAGCCGGACATCGGTACCCCTGATGCGTTCATTGCGGCATTGGAGCAGATTCAGGCCATCCATAAGGACAAGATCGGGTTCTACACGAGCGCAAGCGGCATTCCGAACGCGAAGCATCTGACCGAAGTGGTCACGCTCGGAACGTCCGCGATGCTCGGAGTTCAAGGACTCGTCAAGGAAGACGGGGCGCTGAAATCGGGACTGAGAAGCGCCGAGTACCAGAACGTCATCAAATTCCTGAACAAGCTGGCGGTCAAAGGACTGTTAACGAAGGATTCCTACATCGATTCGAAAGATATTTCCACGCAGAAAATGAATAACGGCGACGTAGTCTCCTATGTATGGACGATAGGAGACGGAACGAAGGTGCCTGCGGACAATCCGAACACTTCCTATGTGGTGATGGCTCCCTTTCCTTCCTATAAGCAAGTGAGGGACGGCAGCGGCTGGACGGCAATCGCTATTCCGAAGACGAACAAGAACCCGGAGAGGGCGATTCAGTTCCTGTCGTTCCTGTCCTCCCAGGAAGGCCACAAGCTGACGAAATGGGGCGTCGAAGGGGATACCTACGTGGATGCCGCACAAGGCCCGCATTACCGCATGGTCGACGGCAAAGCGACTTACCTGCCGGAATATTGGGCGGAAAAGCAGAAGGACTGGTCCGGCGTCGCGGAGAAGAACGGGCTCTCGGAATATTGGCTGACCGCCAACTCGACTTGGTGGAACGAGCCGGAGTGGGATGCGAACGATCCGCAATTCACCGAGTACAACAAGATGTTCGCCGATTACGTCGAGTACGATCCCTCGATAGCCGGCATCACGCTGGATTCGTCGACGCCGATCGGGATCGTGGAGAAGAAAATTATCGACTTGTATTCGAGCTACTATTCCAAGATCATTTTCGCCAAAGACGAGGAGACGGCTCTTGGGCTCTACGCGGAATTCATCGAGAAGGCCGACAAGCTCGGCTTGGCGGACGTGGAGCAAGCCTGGACGGATATCTACAAAGCGAAGAACGCGAATCAATAAAAGAGACGGAGAAGATCGAATGGACTCAGTGCGCGAAGCGGCAAGGTTCGGCATCGAGCCGGATACGGGCGAGGACATGAGCGAACGGGTCCGAACCTTCCTGCGAGAGGGTTTGGCCGACGGAGCGCAAATCTTTCGCTTTAAGCGAGGGAATTACGAGATTGCGGATGCGCAAGCGATCCGCGACTTCGAAGCCATGATGTCCGGACAAGGGGCTTGGGATCTGGGCGATGCGACGGAGAGCAAGAACGTCTGGCTGCGAGTAGAAGGAGCGGAACGGGTCGTCTTGGATTTCCAAGGCTCGACCCTGACGTTCCGAGGGTTGATCCAGCCCTTCTTCTTCAAGAACTGCAGAGAGGCGGAGATTCGCAACGTCTGCCTCGATTGGGCGAGGCCGCCGTTCTCCCAAGGGACGATCGTTGCGGTCGACGAAGAGGCGCTCGAGATTGAGTTCGATTCCGAGTATCCCGTGAACTCGATGACGCCGGTCGCAGGGCTGATTGATTACGTCCAAGGAAGCGAATATCCGCTGCGGGGGACGGTGGACTGGTTCCAAATCGCGGAGCGAACGGAATTGACGGGTCCCAGAACGTTGCGCGTGACGCTTAAGGAATCGCTGCGCAGGTACATGCGTGAAGGCGGTGTCCGAGCGGTTCCGGGAATCGGAATGTCAGTCATCGTTAGGCATGTCATGAATTACAAGTCGACTTTCCTGTTTTATGGCTGCGAGCGCGTCAAGCTGGACAATGCGACTGTCTACGCGGCGCCCGGGATGGGCGTTATCGGCCACGGCTGCGGAGATGTCTCGATGCGGGGGCTGCGTGTAATGAGAAGGCTAGGAAGCGGACGGATCATGAGTAGCAATACGGATGCGACTCATTTTATCGGGTGCGCGGGAACGATTGAGTTCGACGATTGCCTGTTCGAAGGGATGGGGGACGACGCGACCAACATGCACGGCTTCTATCTCAGCGTCAAGGAACGGAGTGGAGACGATACGCTCAGATGCCGGGTGGATGCGGACATTCAATCGGAATATCCGGAAGTGCCCGCGGTCGGAGACGCAATCGAATTTACAGGGCGGAGCGATTTGCAGCCTTATGCGACGCTTCATGTGCGCGAGGTCGAGACGGATGCGGACGGAGGAATCGCGCTGCGCTTCAGAGAGCCGCTTCCGGAGCGTTTCTCTCCCGACGATCTGCTCGCTAATGCTTCGCGAATCGCCAAGCTGCGATTTCGCGGCAGCATTGTCCGGAACAACCGCGCTCGGGCTATTCTTGTGCAGACCCGGGACGCAGAGATTTCCGGCAATACATTCGATCACTGCACCGGAACGGCCATCCACGTGAACTGCGCGGACGGTTGGAAAGAATCGATCTCGACGGCGAACGTGACGGTGACGCGGAACGAATTCCTCTCGTGCGGCTTCGGAGCGGGAACATACCGTAAGGCATCCGCACTCGCCGTGATGACAGAAAGCGCAAGCGCCGGCGTTGGTACTCACCGTTCATTCGTGTTTACCGACAATTTCATTCGTGGCAACGGCGCGGTTGCCGTTAGACTGGAGTCGTTGAATACGGCTTTGGTAAGCGGCAATCGTTTCGAGGAAGCGGGAGAGAAGGTCTCCGTCGATGAAGCGAGCTGTGAACGTCTCGTCGTGGAAGCGCAAGAGGCTGCCCCGTGAACACTTCAAGTTGCAGTGAAAGATAATCGATGATAGAAGTTAAAGGGATATGTACCTCCTTCCGATGCTATACGCTTCCTGAAATCCGAATGGGTAACCCGTGACAAGGCGATTTCAGGAATGTATGAGGCATCTACAGGGGGTACATATCCCTTACTTTTTCTATCGGTTCTATAATTTTCCGGACTAACGAGCCTCTTCCTTGAATTGGCTCAGGAACGGCTTGGGAATGTCCGTCTCGAAGCGCATCGGCTTGCCGGTCGTCGGATGCTCGAAGGCGAGCACGCGGGCGTGGAGGCCGAGGCGGGAGAACGGCTTCGTCTTCGCTCCGTATTTCTTGTCGCCCGCGACCGGATGGCCGATGTCCTGCATATGGACGCGGATCTGATTTTTGCGTCCGGTCTCCAATTCAAGCTCTACCAAGGAATAGTTACGACTTGCTCTCAGCACCTTGTAGTGCGTAACCGCGTGCTGTCCGTCGTTCGCTACGGGGCTGGAATACATTTTCAACGTCGACGTTTCCTTCAGCCAGGACGAGATCGTTCCGTTCGTCTTCTTGACCAAGCCCTCGACCAACGCGACATATTTCCTCTCCGTCACGACATCTTTCCAGTTATCCTGCATTTTTTTCTGAACCTGCTCGCTCTTGGCGAACATCATGACGCCGGACGTCTCACGGTCCAGCCGATGAAGCACGAAGATACGGGCTTGGGGATCGGCCTGCCGAACGTGGGCGTTCAGTTGTCGGTAGGCGGTCAGCTCGGTTTCTTGCGCGGTCGCGATGGACAGCAGCCCGGCATCCTTGTGAACGACGATTACCGCATCGTCTTCGTATAGAATGCGCAAGCCGACAAGAGGAGCCGACGCCGACGCGCGGGTCTTGCTCACGGTCACCGTCTGCCCGGGGTGAAGGGGGTGGTTATACTGCTTCTCAATCCGGTCGTCGACCGCGATCTGGCCGTGGGCAAGCATGGATTTGACGCTGTTGCGCCCCTGGGGCGCGAGCTTGGCGAGCAAGAATTCCAATAACTCTCCGCTCTCCGTAACTTGAAGCCGTCTGGCGGGCGCCGTATTCCGGCTCGGCGAAGCTGCCGAATGCCGACGGGGATTTTTGTTATCTTTTCTCATAGGCGTAATCAACCGTTCCTCTCGCATGCGTTGAACTATTGCAATCGATTATACCTCATTTAACCGCGTGGACGAAATCCACGGTGTAGGACAGAGTCCGGGACGTTCCGGATTTCGAGACCAGCCCGCGGATCGTGACTTGATAGCGATCCCCTTCCTCGTATTTCGCAATGCCGCCTGGGCGGAAAATAATCGCGGTCCCTGAGCCGTACCCGTTCGTATCCACGTTAAAGTAGTTCCCTTTCTCGGCCACCTTGCCGTGCTTCGAGTCTAACTTCCACGTTTTCCGGTCGCCCAGCCGTACGAGCGTTACCGTTATTTTTTTCGCGTCGGGAGTCCTGAACTTCTCTTCGTTAAGACTGACCGACCAGGCATAGTCCGGACCGAATACTTCCAGCGGAAACGCTCCGTGGGCGGGATAAGCGACGTAGTTGAAATCCGCAGCCTTCGTACGGCTTTCGTCGAATACGTGCATCGCGGAATAAATCCATCCCTCTTCGCTCGCGGCCTGTCCGAACCCGATCCGCTTCAGGGGCGGATTCAGAATCCATCTGCGATGTCCGACCTCGGCCAGGTTGCTCGTATCCGAATCTTCCATGTAAGCGTCGACCGACAGCGCGAGAATATGGTCCTCGTACCCGTAGTAAGCGTAGAGATTGGACGATGACGCGGCTTCCAGTCCTTGCTTATAGAAGGCCTGGGGCATGTTCGCAGGCTTGGAGGGTTCATGGCTGAAGTCATCCTCCGCGGCAAGAAGCACGGCGCCATGCTGGGCTTGGACGTTCAAATTCGCCGTTGCGCTCAGATCGTAGGGCAGGCCGCTTGCGAACCGATAGAAGTTGACGGCATTAACGCCGTCCCGAATGTAACCCGGCTGCAAGGAGCCCGCAGAATACGGCTTGCCGACGGAAGGGGAAGTTAAATACGGGTTGGCGTAATCCGCCGAAGGCTTCATCAGCTTCTTCCATTGAACGGCAATTTCCTGAGCGCTGCGAACCGGAAGGCCGGGCTGCAAAGGGGCTGTCGAGGACGAAGCGGGCCACGGTTGCGAAAGAAGCATGATCGAGATGAGCGAAGCGCAAACGAGGACCAGTCTCGGTTTCTTGATCGTCACGGGAATCAGCTCGCTTTCGAGAGAACTTCGAACGGAATTCGGAGCGGGGGCAGTGAAATATAAAGTTTATCTAAAACCATTCGCCATAAGGAAAAAGATTCCTCCAAGGGGTTGACGATAGGTGTTATGCACTGTATAGTGTGTATATGGATATACACACATGAACACTGTGCTGGGGGGATTCACGATGAACCAGCGGCAAGCCGTCGCTTATATCGGAGCTTATTTGTGGAGACGCGAACGGCTAGGGATGCTTTTTACGCTTTTATTCGCGCTATATTTGGCAACGATCAACAGCGCCACGATAGGCGGGCTGCTTGCGGGAGACGAGAACGTTCCGAGAACGCTGAACGGTCTTGTCGATTGGCTTAACATGGTCATGTATCCGATATTCGGAATGGTCATGAACAAGTCGTCGTGGGGCATGTGGAGAGACGATTATTATTCCAAGAGAATCGCTCAATGGCGCACGATGCCGATTCCCGTAGCTTCGATCGTATGGGCCAGAATGCTGCAGAGTGCGGTGATGCTTACGGTCATCGGCGGAGTTTACCTTCTAGCGCAATACCTGTTTACGCCGGCACTGAGAGAATACGTTACTCCGATGCAGTGGATTGAGAACGGACTTATCTGGATGTGCTACGGGGCGACGCTCCTCTCGCTGATCATTCTGATGGAGCTTGGTCATACAGGCAAACGATATTGCCTGGTGTATTTCGGACTGATGATTGGCGTAGGGGCGATCTCGATCATTCTGACCTGGCAAGGCTTCTACGTGTTCCGAAGCGTGCTGGACATCATCAAAGACGGCTACGGACCGGTGGTGCTTGTCGGAATGGCGATCCTCGCGGCAGTCGCGATAGCGGCAGGACATAGGCTGACGATCGGACGAATCCGCGCAAGATCGTTGCCGCTCTAAGCGACGGATAAGGAAAGAGGGTGAGCTTGTGTGGCTGCCGATACGAATAGATGAGCAACGTCCGGAACCGCTATATCATCAGATCGAGGTCCAGCTTCGCGGGCTCATCCTTGGCGGACAGCTGAAGGAAGGCACGCTGCTGCCTTCGATTCGAGAGCTGGCGGTCTCGCTGAAATGCAGCGCGATAACGGTGCGAAGAGTGTATCAGGACTTGGAGAACGAAGGCCTGATACGCACCAGGCAAGGCACGGGAACGTTCGTCGCGGGAGTGGGGACGGTTGCGCGGAATGAACATCGTCTGGAGCGGGTGACCGAAGAATTGGAGAAGGCGATCGAGCTCGGTCTTCAGCTCCAATGTGCGCCCGAAGAGATCGAGACGGCGTTCCGGCAAGCTCTGCATCGGATATCGACGGAAAGAGGGGGAGATGTCACATGACGGTTGCGAATATGGAAACCGCGATTTCTCTGCGCGGAATGAAGCTGCAGCATGAAAGATTTGCCCTCGGGCCGATCGATTGCGACATTCCCAAAGGGATGGTCACGGCGATCGTCGGGCCGAACGGTTCCGGCAAGAGCACGCTGTTCCGGGCTCTGCTCGGGCTCGAGCCGGTACTGTCCGGAGAAGCCGAAGTGCTCGGCACACCGCTGAACGGGAACCAGGAGGATCAGTACAAGAGCCAAATCGGATTCCTTGCGGAAAACCCTCATGCCCATGAGAACCATCTGACCGCCGACGAGAAAGCGAAGTTTGCTTCGCGCTGGTATCCGGGATGGGATTGGGAGAAGTATCGCAAGCTGCTTCGCCACTTCGACGTAGACGGCGGGATCAGGCTGTCCAAGATGTCCAAGGGCATGAGGCGCAAAGCCGAGCTGTCCATCGCAATGGCGCACGATCCGGAGCTGCTTATGCTCGACGAACCCTCCTCCGGACTGGACCCGTTCGCTTGGAAGACGATGCTTCAGGAGCTTGGACGCTATATGGAGCCCGGGGACCGGACGCTCGTGCTGGCCACTCACATTCTCGAGGAGATCAAGAGGCTTGCCGACTACATTCTGTTTATCTATCGAGGGAAAGTCCTCGGCCTCTACGAGAAGGACCGGCTGCTGGACGATTGGCGAACGATCGTCGTGCAGATCGAATACGCCCAGAAGGGCGGCAGCGATATGCTTCAGCGAACTCCCGGCTTTCAAGGGCTGACGGAAGCGGGACCGGGCCTCTACAGACTGGAAGTGGACGAACCCGAACGGGGAGAAGCGTATTGTCGGGACAACGGATTCCAGGTGCTGGCCGTCCAGCGCATGGATCTGGAAGATATATTGGGCTGTTTAATTCGAAAGGAGGAAGCAAGACGATGAATCCGTTAAAAGTAGACAGAATTATTAAAAATTATGGCGATAAGAGGGCCGTGAACGGTCTTAGCTTCGAAGTAGCGGCAGGGGAAATCTACGGGCTGCTGGGCGCCAATGGCGCGGGAAAAACGACAACGATGCGTATGGTGCTTGGCTTGATTCTGCCGGACGAGGGGGGCATTCGCTATCTTGGCAATCCCTACAGCGAGCAGCAGCTGAGCATGCTGGGTTATTTGCCGGAAGAGCGGGGCATGTACCCGAAGATCAAAGTAAGCGAGCAGATTATGTATCTTGCCCAGCTTCGCGGTATGTCCCGCAAGGATGCCGACAAGAACCTGAAGCAATGGCTGGAGAAGTTCCAGGTGCCGGAGTATTACAACAAGAAGGTCGAGGAGCTGTCCAAGGGCAACCAGCAGAAGATCCAGTTTATCGCGGCCGTTATCCATAAACCCAAAATCCTCATTCTGGACGAGGCGTTCAGCGGACTTGACCCCGTCAACGTGGAGCTGTTGAAAACGACGGTTAAAGAGCTGAGGGACGAAGGCACGAGCATCGTGTTCTCGACGCACCGGATGGAGCACGTCGAGGAGCTGTGCCGCAACATTACGATTATGCACAGATCCAATCCGGTACTGCAAGGCCCGATCAAGGAGATCAAGAAGAAGTTCCCTCAAGAACGAGTCGTTGTTGCGGCCGACGGGAAGATCGAAGGGCTGGATACGATCCCGGGCGTCAGGCAGGTCACCCTGCACGAGCATGGCGGCTACGAGTTGAAGGTGGATTCCCCGGATGCGGGACAGCGCATTCTGAAGCACGCTCTGGATCAAGGACCGGTTAACCGTTTCGAAGTATTGGAGCCGACGCTTAACGAAATCTTTATTAAAACGGTAGGTGAGAGCCATGAATAACAGCTTATGGACGGTAATGTCGTTTACGATGCGCAACAAGCTGCGCAGCAAAGGATTTATTATTATGACGGTGGTGCTCGCGCTTCTGCTCGTCGTGGTGGGCAACCTGCCCTACCTGATCGAGAAGCTGAGCGGCGGCAGCGGAGGCGCAACGAAAGTCGGCTACGCGGAAGGTCAGCAGGCGCAGGTGGTCGAAGGGCTCAAGAGCTATTACGCGAAGCTTCCGGAGCCGGGCGTTGAGCTCGTCGGCATCGCCTCGGAGGAGCAGTTGAAGTCTTCTCTCGAGAACGGCGACATCAAAGGCTACTTGACGTTCCAAGAGGACGCCGCGGCCGGGTTCCCGAAAGTGACTTATAACTCCAAGAACGCGTTCGAGGGCGGAACCTCTTTCTCGCTTACGGCAGCTCTCCAGCAGGTGAAGTACGATGCCGTTCTTGAAGACGCAGGTCTGACCGACGCGCAGAAGGCGCAGCTGTATACGCCGGTTTCGTTCCAGACCCAGAAGGTCAGCTTCACGAATGAGAAAGGTAAAACTGAGGCAGAGCAAGGCATCGCTATCGCCCTTACGTACGTCATGATCATTATGCTATTCATGGCCGTCATGATCACGGGACAGCTGATCGCAACCGAGATTACGGCCGAGAAGAGCTCCCGCGTCATGGAAATCATCGTCACGAGCGTGTCTCCGCTGAAGCAGATGTGGGGGAAAATTCTCGGAACGTTCCTCGTCGCCATGATCCAGATCGTCATTCTGGTCGGCGCGCTGGTGGCGAACTTGACGCTGCCGCACAACTCTGACATTTTGAAAGGATTCGGCTTCGATCTGAGCTCGATTGATCCGCTGCTGCTGATCTATGCGGTATTCTTCTACCTCGCCGGCTTCTTCCTGTACGCAACCTTGTTCGCGGCCGTCGGTTCGATCGTCAGCCGTACCGAAGACCTTGGGCAGGCAGTTATGCCGATCACAATGCTGACGCTCGTCGGCTTCTACATCGCGATGTTCGGCTTGAACCAGCCGGACAGCACGCTGATGGTCGTCTGCCAGTACATTCCGTTCTTCTCGCCGTTCCTGATGTTCCTGCGGATCGGGTTGGCCGAGCCGGCCTGGTGGGAGATCGCCTTGTCCATCGGCATCCTGATCGCTTCGATTCTGGCCATCGGCTGGCTGTCCGCGAAGATCTACCGCGTCGGCGTGCTGATGTACGGCAAACGTCCTTCGATGAAGGAAATCGTGAAGGCTATGAAGGCTTATAAGGTGTAAGAAGCGAAATGGGGCTGTCCCATAGGTAAGGGTGTCGTACAAGATTATCGATGAAAAAAGGATGGGTATCTATCTTCTGGAGACTGCCTCATACGGTCCTGAAATTACCCCTTTACGGGTTAATCGTTCAAAATTTCAGGATCGTATAGCATCGGAAGGAGATAGATGCCCGTGACCATCAACTTCATCGATAATCGTTTGGTACGACTCTTTTTTACTTATGGGGCAGCCTCTTCCCGTTTCAGGCTCACGAATTACTGCTGCGCCAGCCGCTTCTGATACTCCGCGTTGATTTCCTCGGTAATTTTGCTGTAATTCGCATCGTTCTTAAGGCTCGCTACGAAGCTGTCCCACTCTTCGATCGACGTTTTCCCGATGATCGTCTGTACTTTCATATCGGCGACTTTTTTCGTGTAATCGGCTCCCAGCTTGATTTCGGTTTCCGACACGAGCCCGATGGCCGGATCTCCCGTCGATATGCCGGCCTTCTGGTTGGCGATATCCATGTTGCGATCGTAGATTTCTTTGGGCATGCCCGCGGCGTACTGCCAAAGATCGAGCACGGTCGTGCTGAACATTTTCCCCCATGCGCCCGTGCCTACGCTGTCCGCGACCGCCTTCTCGTTCGCCACCTTCAGCCCGTCCACGACTTGATAGTGAACGTTCTCGATTCCGTACAGCGTCAAGTTCAAGCCTTCGCCGCCCGAGCCGTAGTCGATGAACTTCAAGATCGCTTTCATCTTTTCCTCCGGCACCGATTTCGGAATGGCCAGTATTCCATTGAAGCCCGTGCTCCGCGTGACGTACTGTTTGCCTCCGGCCCGGGGGGCCAAGGACAGCATCGGCGTCCATTCGACGGAAGGATCCTTCTTCCATTGATCCATCGTATAGCGGAACAGCGCCTCCGGAGTCTCGGAAGTGACGCCGGCCCTGCCGCTCGTAGCCAGCTCCCAGAACTGGTTTTCCTTCATGACCGGGAAGTCCTGGGGAATCAGGCCTTCTCGATACAGCTTGTTCAAGTAGACGAGCGCTTCCCGCATTTCCGGCTCGAGCGTCATATTCACGAGCTGGCCGTCCTGTTCCTTCCACTTGCCGGCTGTTCCCGTGAAGATTTCCTCGATGACTCGGGAGTCTCGCATCGTGTATCCGACCGTGCCGGATTTGCCGTCCGGTGCTTTCTCTTTGAACGCTTTCAACACTTCGTACAGTTGGTCCATGTCGGTCGGCATCTCGAGCCCCAATTTGTCCAGCCAGTCCTTGCGGATCGATACGAAGCCGCCGCCGTCCATGGGGCGCCCTGCCGGAACGCCGAACGATTTGCCGTCGATCTTCGTATTATTCCAGATTTTTGCATCCATGGCCATCAGGTTAGGATAGTCTTTGATGTAGGAGGTCAAATCCCAGAACGCTCCTTGCTGTACCATTTGCCGATACAGCGGAGTCGTTACGTTGGGAATTTTAATCAAGTCGGGGAGATCGCCCGCGGCCAACGCGACGTTGACGCGGTCTCCGTAGTCTCCTCCGGCGATCCAGGTTACCGAAAGCTTCGTGTTCGTTCTCTTCTCGAATTCCTTATGGACGGGATTATCCGGCGCAGGTGGCTGGGCGATGGTGTAGTCGACCATGATTTTAATCTCGGTCGGCTTGCCTCCGGCTGAATCCGAGGACGATCCGGAGGAGCATGCGGTCGTAAATAAAGCAAGGCCGAGAACGGCGGAAGCGATTGCAAGAAAGCTTCGTCTGGTACTAACGAATGTCATGAGCGAATTCTCTCCTATTCGAAAGGTATCGTTAATCGGAATGACGGGTCTGCCCGAAGGCCGAGCTTCGCTTATACTGTCCAGCCGCCGTCGCGCAGCCTGCCGAGGAAGGCGGTTTCGTCGATGCGAAGACCGAAGCCTGGAGTCGAAGGCACGGAAATATAACCGTCTTGTATGGAATAGCCGGATGTATCGATGCCAGGTACCTGTGCTTCGTCCCACTCGACGAACATAAAGCCGGAGATGGCCGGATACGCCTGCGCCGACAGATAGTTGCCGTAGAACCCTCCGTAGTTGTGCGGCGCGGCTTTGACGGAACTGCGGGACAGACGCTGCGACAGCGAGATCCAGTTCACGAGGCCGTAATCCTTCAGGTCGTACTGGATTGCGTCAATCCAGCCTTGCTCCGCCCATTCCACGACCTGTGCTGCCGCATGGCCTTCGCCGTCGGTAAGGAGCACGTTCAGCTTCTCTTCCGCCAGCCAGGCTTTGAGATTGCGGTACAGTTGATCGTCCTCGTGGAAGGCCTCCTCCAACCACAGCAGGTTGGCGTGCCTCGTTTCTCTCAGCACATGCTTCGCGAGATTTAAATTGTAACCGTTGTTAGCGTCGATGGAAATGTTGCAGTTCGGTCCGACGATCTCCCGAATGCCGTTCACGATGGCGATATCCCGACGGGTCCCTTCCATGACGTCCATATGCATCGCGCCCCGACCCACTTTGATCTTGAATCCGCGAAATCCTCTTTCGTAGCCTTGCATAGCTTCGTCCTGCATCAGCTTCACGGCGTCCGCGTCCGAGCTCAGATGGAGATCGTCGAAATAGAGGGAAGTATCGTAACAAGGAACGCGAAGCGCCTCGCTGCGACCGGTGAGCAGCTGATATACCGGCACCCCTCTTACGGTCGCGAGCCAATCGAACAGAGGGAATTGAATGCTCTGGAACTCGTCTTTAATCCACCGGTTCTCGCAGAAGATGGAACCGACGGGCGTTCCGATAAGCGATTCGGCTTGATCGCGGGAGATGCGGGACCAACCGTATGCGGCAATTCCTCCGATCGTAATTCGCACGAGCGGGAAGACGACTTCCTTGCCGTGAACGCCAAGCCTTGCATTGCACCCGGCCAGTCTCGGACGCTCGCCCTTCATGTATGCCTGTTCGATCTTCTCGATGCGCCAAGTTCCGTTCAAGTCGGAAAAATCGTGCATGTCAGCAGCCTCCTAAGTCGATAAGGTGATTAAGGTTATCCTTTCACTGAACCCAACATGACGCCTTTGGTGAAATGCTTCTGCAGAAACGGGTACACGAGCAGGATGGGGAGCGTCGAAATGACGACAGCGGCCATCTTGATCGTTTGCGTGGGCAGCTGTTTGTCCGAGGACATCTCCATCGCCGACGCTCCGCCCACCGCGGTGTCGGAGTCGATCAGCATGTTCCGCAGCACGATCTGCAGAGGAACTTTCGTAAAATCCGTAATGTACAATACGGCATTGAAGAACGTGTTCCAATACGCGACGGCGTAAAATAACCCGAACGCTGCCAGCGAGGCCGCCGATAAGGGTAAAATAATACGGAAAAAGGTGCCCAGATCGTTGCAGCCGTCGATCATCGCCGCCTCTTCCAGCTCGGCCGGGATGCTGTCGAAGAAGCTTTTCATCAGAATGACGTACCAGCCGCTGGTTAGTACCGGAATAATCAGCGACCATACGCTGTTGATCAGTCCGGCATCGCGAACGAGCAAGTATTGCGGGATGATGCCCGGATGAAACAGGATGCTGAACAACACCATAAGCAGCAGAGGTCTGCGTCCGCGCAGCCGCTTGCGGGAGAGCCCGAAAGAAAAGGCCGCCGTTACGATCAGGCTGAGCGCGGTTCCGACCGTAGCCAGAAACGCGCTGACCCCTGTCGCCCGGACGAACGCCGAGGTGGACATCAAGTACTCGTAGGCGCCGAAGCTCCATTGGCTCGGAAACAGCACGAAACCGCTCTTCTCGATATATTCGGACGGGTCCGTGAAGGAGACCACGAAGACGTAGTACAGCGGAAACAAGGTAGCCAGTCCGGTAATGACGAGAAAAATCATGTTGATGATGCCGAATGCGCGGTCTCCCAAACTTTCTCTCATGAGGAGAGCTCCTTTCTTGCAGAAATCAATAGACGCCTTCCTGTCCGAAGCGTTTGGCCAGCCAATTGGTGAATACGACCAGGGCCAGCCCGATGACCGACTTGAACAATCCGACCGCCGTCGTGTAGCTGAACTGGCCTTGCTGGATGCCGTTGCGATAAACGTAGGTTTCGAAGACGTCCGCGACGTTGGCGACTGCGCCGTTGGTCATCAGAAACACCTGCTCGAAGCCGACGTCCATAATGTGGCCCAGGCGGAGAATAAGCAGAATGACGATCACGTTGCGGATTCCCGGCAGCGTAACGTGCCAGATCTGGCGAATTCGGCTTGCGCCGTCCATCTTCGCCGCTTCGTACAGCTGCGGATCGATGCCGGTTATCGCCGCCAAGAAGATGATCGTTCCCCAGCCGCTCTCCTTCCAGATGTTCTGAGCCGTCAGCAGACCCCAGAAATAATTCTCGTTCGTCAGAAACGCGATTTTCGGCAACCCGAAAAATTCGAGAATCAAGTTCACGATGCCGCTGGATTGCGACAATAAGAGAAACGTAATCCCCGCAATGATGACCCACGACAGAAAGTGCGGCAAGTACACGACCGACTGAATGACCCGCTTGAATATTCCGTTGCGGACTTCGTTCATCGTCAGCGCGAGCAAGATGGGCAGAGGGAAGAAAAAAACAAGGTTCAGCAAGCTGATCATCATCGTATTGCGAAATAGAAGATAAAAGCTCGGGTTCGTAAAAAAGCGCTCGAAGTGATCGAAGCCGATCCAACTGCTGTTCCAAATTCCGGCGTAAGGCGAGTAATCCTGAAAAGCGATGACGATTCCCCACATCGGATAATACTTGAAAATCAGAAAGTACAGCAGTCCCGGCAGAATGAGCAGATATAAGTATTTGTCCCTTCTCATTTCTCCCAGAAGCGAGGATCGTCTCTTCGGTTGTTCTTGCCATGCGGCGGCGTTATTCCTCGCGCTTGCGTTCATCGGTTGCTCCTCCTTTCTTAATTGTGTTAGCCGTTCCGGCCAGTCGAACCAAGGGCAAGCGGCGGGCGGCTTATAGGCCAACGTTAATCGAGTCCGAACGGAACGCGCAATGATAACAAATTTTTACGATCGAATGACATAATTTCCGGCGATCGTGATTTTTTTCCGCGGGCATCGACCCTTATGGGACAAGGGTTTCGCGCATGCGAAGACGACCCGCACTCCTGCAACGGATACGGGTCGTCTTCATGCAGATCAAGAGGAGTAGGCATGTTTCTCGCGATATTGTCTCGGCGTCATGCCTTCGCTTTTCTTGAAAATGCGTATGAGGTAGGAGGGTTGATAATGAAGCAATTCGGATATTTCGTTAATGGTCATATCCGTCGTGCAGAGCAGTTCCTTGCATTTCTCGAGTCGGAGGCGAACGACGGTGTCGACGAAGTTGGAGCCGTGGATTTGCCTGAACGCCTTGCTAAGCTTGGACGGACTCATCTGCAATTGATCGGCGTATTTCTCAAGCGACATATCCGTCAGGATTTCTTGCTGGATCTGAACGAGCAGCTTGTCGATGACTTCTCGAAGCGGACCGTCGTACCGAATGGACAAGGTGCGAATGAAGGGACGGATCAAGAAGTCCCTGAACCATCCGACGATCTGCTCCGGTTCGGAGAGGCGCATTAGCTGCTCGTAGAGATGGGCGCCTTCGTAAAGCGCATATACATTCACATCCTGCTTGACCATGGCGTCGTGCAGGGAGCCGAGCAGCTTCATCATGCCTTGATGCACGGCCAATTCGGTGCTGTTCATGCTCTGCAGTTCGGCCAGAAACAGCCGAATCAGCCGAACGGCTTCCTCTTCGAGCCCGATGCTAACGGCATGAACGATCTCGCGTTCCAAGTGGGTGGGGAACTGCTTCTGGCAGACGGACTCCCCCTTGAATTGATTCATATCGAGCATCTGATTCGGACTGTGGAAATCTCTGAAGCGAAGCGTTTGACGGGTTTTCTCCAACACTTCGGGCATATCGACGAGCGTACCGGATATTTTGCTCATGACGATCGTCACTTTCATCCTCAGCATATTGTTGATCGCGGCCGTATAGTCGTGCGCAAGCTTGTTGAGATCGGCCTTGACCTTGTCGTCGGTCCCGTGACGGTCTAATACGACGAAGAGGCCGACCGATAATTGTTGAAAATGAATGGCTTGCACTTGGGCGAACTTCTCGCGGCAGAGCTCCAGAATAATGTTGGAGGCGGCGAATGTAATGAGCTGGGAATCGCGTTCGGAGTATTTCTCGCCCAGCTCGGACATGCCGTGCAATTGCGAAACCATAACCGCGAACTTCTTGTTGTCCGTATTCCAGCCGAGCTGTTTGAATTTCTCCGCCAATTCGGCTTCCGAGTGATTGTACAGGTTGCCTTGCAGCAGCTGCAGCAGCAGGCTCTCGCGAAGGGCCGGCATCGATTGCTTGAGCTTCTCCGCCAGCTCCTGTTCCTTGATCAATTGCTGGTTCCATTGTCTCTCGATGTATGCGATCTCGTTCTTCCCGTCGAACCGGCTGTTCTTGGACGCTTCGAACATTCCCTTCAGCCGTTTGATAGGATCGTAAATTTTGTGGGAGGCCAGCCACGACAGCAACAGGCCGATCATCATGCCGGACAAGCTGATCCACAGAATCAATCTGGACAAGGAAGTAACCGAAGCGACGATCTGGGAGAGCGGCGTCGCGGTCACGAACGTCCATTTCCCGCCGAACTTGGAGATTTGTCCGTACGAGACGGAATACTCCTCGTTATGCCAACGATATTTGAACGTTTGTTCGCCCGGTCGTTCTTGGGCGATGCGCTCTTTGAGGGCGTCGGCCAAACCGGGAAGTATATCGGCTCGATCGTCTTCGAAGGTCGAAGTCAAATACTCGCCGTTCTCGTTGATCAGGAATGCCGCCCCTTGTCCGGAAACGAGCTTCATGACCATATCGTTAAGCTTGGCTTGGTCCAAGTAAATGATATAAGCTCCGTAAGGTTCGTAGATTTGACCGCCAGGCAGCTTGATGACCACTCCGGTGTAAAGCTTGTCCGGCACCCCGAGTTTGCGAAGGGAGTAGTCCCAGTAGATGGCCCTCTCACGGTAAAGCAAGTTTGTGAGCATCTGCCTGTCGCCGGTATCGAGAATCGACCGATATCCCGGTTCGTTGCCGATCAACTTATTGCGGTCTCGTAAATATAAGTCGACGCTGTCGATAAGGACGTTGGAGTCTTTCATTAATGTGAGCGATTTCATAAGTTCGTTCGTAAAGGCGAATTCCTGGATAAAATCCAGCGTCCGCAGCTTCTCGTCCATACCGCGTTCGAAGGCCAGCCGAACGACGGCGTGCTCTAGGTTGGTTAAGTAATCCTCCATATGCTGGATGGACTGCTCGAGCTGCATGCGATGAGTTCTGTTGACTTCCTGTTCGACGGGCTTCGTTGCCGCTTGATACAGAACGATCCCGATCAAGGCGACGGGGATGCAGGAGATCAGAAGAACGAGTCCTAGATTTTTCCAATAGATCGTCCCTCTGCTGTGGGTGATTAACTTGCCCATGCGATCCGTTCACATCCTCACCTTAGTGCGATGCTCTCATTATAGCAAAAAAGGAAAAAAGGAAAACTTGCAAATCGGGGATCGGAATCTCGCCGAGCGCGTGTCGCATATTGTTGAATTCTCGCGAAGGATGTTACACTGTGTGTAACATCCTTCTTGGACATTCTTCCCAACTTAGCGAGGTGTAGCGCGCGATGAAGTTCAGAACGCTTGCCGGTCCGATTGCGGGCATCCTGCTCCCGTATGTGCTCTATGAAGTCATGAGAAGACAAGCGTGGGACGTATCGCTCCATCTCCCGGCGGGACATTTCTATGTTGTAAGCATTGTCGCTCTGCTGGCCGTCTTCATCGCTTTCGCCGTCGGCATCGCCGGACGTCGCGTCCGCAATGCGAAAGTCGGCTTTCTTGCGCTTGCGTTCGTCTCCCTGGCCGAAGTCTTCATGATCCACGGCCTGTCCACACCGAATCTGATGCTGCATGCCACACATCTCCCCGGTGTGACCGCGCCGCTCAGCGTTCTGTTGGCCACGTTCTGGCTGTGGCTGTCCGCGCTGCCCTCCGACCATCGCTTGGTTCGTTATTTTTCGCGGCGCGAAAGAATGCTGCTTCCGCTCTGGACGATCGCGCTCGCTGCGCTTGGAGCGGCATCGCTTGCCTATCCCGACGCCGTCTCCTTCATTCGACTGAACGTGTATCCTCTTAACGGCTTCGTTACCGCCGTAGTCGTTGCGCTTAATTTGCATACCATGTACCGCTACTATCAAGCTTACGAATATTCAAAGTTTCCGCTGCAGATGGCCATCGTGTACAGCACGGGCTGGATGATCGTCTCGCAGTTAATCATGGTAACGGGGGAGACGTGGCGGCTCAGTTGGTGGCTGTATCATTTTCTGCTGTTGGGCTCCATGGTCGTCATGCTGATCGGCTTGAAGAAGCAGTATGCGGCCAACAAGTCGCTCTCCGGCGCGCTGCGGGCTTTGTTTGCGACGGACCCGGTCGAGAGAGTCACCGATTCGATCTCTCCGAGCGTCAAAGCGCTCATGGCCGCTACCGAGAGCAAGGACGTGTATACGGCGGGGCACAATCTCCGGGTAACGCTGTATGCCCTGCAGATCGCCGAACAGTTGGAGCTTAGGCCGGATCAGCTGCGCGCCTTGTCGCAAGGCACGATCGTTCACGACATCGGCAAGCTCGACGTTCCCGACGACATTCTGAACAAGCCGGGCCGGCTGACGGAGGAGGAACGGACGGTTATCGAGCGGCATCCGGTGCGCGGCTATGAGATGTGCAGAAGGCTCGGCTTCATGAAGGAAGAGCTGGAGATTATCCGGTCGCATCATGAGAAATGGAACGGCCAAGGCTATCCGGATCGGCTGCGAGGAGAGGAGATTCCATTTATGGCTCGAATCGTGGCCGTGGCCGACGTGTACGACGCGTTGACCTCGGACCGGGCCTACCGGAAAGCGATGTCCCGCGAGGAAGCGATGGCTTTCCTTCGGGAGCATAGAGGGACGCACTTCGACCCGGTCTGCGTGGACGCTTGGGAGCGGGCCGTGCAGAATGCGGATGTCCGCATCTCGTAAATTTACCAAACTGTAAGCCGATCTTTACCTTCTGCTCCTGTTTCCATTACCTCTGAGTGTTAGAATTCCTAACATAACCGCGCGGTTGAGGTTGGGGATTGTACAAAACAGGGTATGGAGGGGAACCATGAAGCACAAAAAGTTGGTTGCATCGTCTACGGTGCTGGCAGTCGCGTTGTCTTGCACGAGCTTCATACCGGGATTGTTCGATACGGGGTTGTCTTCGGCGGCCATTCAGAAGATCGTCTATCATCCGCTGAATCCGCTGACGCCGGAAGAAATCGAGAAAGCCGCTTCTATCGTCAAGGCGTCTTCGTACGGGAGCGAGGATCTGTACTTCGCGGAAATCAAGCTGGAGGAGCCCGACAAGCTGAAAGTGTGGGAATGGGACGATCGTCCGGGCTCCCCGGGTCTGCCGAGACACGCGACCTTCAACGCGATCAAGGGCGGCAAGCCCTACGAGGGCGTGGTGGATCTCGACAACGGCAAAGTAATCTCGTGGCAGGCCGTGAAGACGGGCTGGCCGATCTACACGGAATGGGGTCAGACGACCGAGATCGTCAAGAACGACAAGGCCGCGGTCGAGGTGCTCGCCAAGCACGGCTTCACCGATCTGGATAAGCTGACGTTCGCCGACGGTCCGCTTGGCGATTACGGTCCGGAGCTGACGCCGCCGGGATCGCGCCTGGCGATGTCCGTGCCGGCCAGGGCGTTCGGCCTCGACGCCAACTGGAACGCCCACCCGATCGACGGTCTGGCGTTTCTCGTGGATCTCGACAAGAAAAAGGTGCTCAAAATCTACGATTACGGCAATCCGCCGGTATCCGAGGACCCCAACGATTACTCCAAGGTCGTGAAGAGTAAGCGGACCGATCAACTCAAGCCGCTGATCATTTCCCAGCCCAAGGGAGCGAGCTTTAACGTCAAAGGCACGATGATCGAATGGCAGAACTTCAAGTTCCACTTCCGCCTCGATCCTCGGGTCGGGCCGATCGTCTCGACGGTCTCCTTCGACGACAACGGCACGAAACGCAAAATCATGTACGAGGGCTTCATCGGCGGCATGATGGTTCCTTACGGCGATCCTTCTCCGGCATGGCTGTACAAGATCTTCATGGACGCCGGCGAGTACGGCATCGGCTTGTCGTCCCGGCCGCTTAACGAAGGCGCCGACGCGCCGCAGAACGCGACGTATTTCAGCGCGGCGGTCAATGACACGGAGGGCAAAGCCAAGGTGATCGACAAGGCGTTCGCGCTGTTCGAACGCTATGCCGACGCGGAATGGTCGCACAACGGAGACGCCCGCGAGCGCCGCGAGCTCGTGCTGCGGAACATCGCCACGATCGGCAACTACGACTACATTCTCGACTGGGTGTTCCTGCAGAACGGAACGATCAAGATCATGGTCGGCGCGACGGGACTCGCCCAGGCGAAAGCCGTCGACAGCAAGACGATGCAGGACCCTACCGCGAAGGAGGATACGCGCAACGGCACGCTCGTCGATGCCAACATCGTAGCGCCGACGCACCAGCACATCTTCAGTCTGCGGCTCGATCTCGACGTGGACGGATTGTCCAACTCGGTCGGCGAAATCCTGCCGAAGGCCGTCTCGGTAGCGGATCCCGAATTCGCCCGGAGCGAGATGATCACGGTGAACAAAACGTACAAGACGGAGCAGCAGGCGATCCAGAAGTTCGATCCGGACAAAATCGTCCTCGTCTCGAACACGAGCGGTGCCAAGAACAGGCAGGGCTACTCGACCGGGTATCAAGTCATTCCGTATGCGGGAGGAACGCACCCGTTCGCGGAGGAGCCGCTGTTCACGAAGACCGATTACGTGCTCAAGCGCGCCGAATTTATTTCCAATCACGTATTCGTGACTCCGTACAAGAAAGACGAACTGTATTCGGAGGGCAAATATCCGGCGCACAACAAGGACACGGGGCTCGGAATGTGGACGGCGCAAAATCGGAAGATCGAGAACACCGACACGGTCGTCTGGCTGACGACGGGAACGACTCACGTCATGCGCGCCGAGGAATTCCCGATTATGCCGACCGAATGGGTGACGGCGATGATCAAGCCGTTTAACTTCTTCGATGAAACTCCGACGCTCGACCTGGCCAAAGCGGAAGACGTGAAATAAAAGAGAGTATTGAGAGCGCGGCGATCCGGAGGTTGGACGGATCGCCGCGCTTTGGCGTGCGGAGAGGATGGGGCCTCAGCGCGTATGTTCAGGAGCACGGGCTAACCCCGGACGATGGGCATGATCAGCGTAAACGTGCAGCCCGGAGCGCCTTCGTTCAGGGAGACGGTCAAGCGGCTGTCGTGCATGGCGGAGATTTCTTTGGCGATGGCCAGTCCGAGTCCGCTGCCCGGCACGTGGCTGTTGCGCGACTTGTCCACGCGGTAGAAGGAATCGAACACGTGGGGCAGTTCGGCTTCGGGAATGCCGGCGCCGGAATCGATGACGGACAGCGACGCGCGATTCTCTTCCACCCGGCATTCGAAAGCGACGGGAGAACCGGCCGCCGAGTATTTCATGGCGTTCTCGATCAGATTGTCGAACAGCCTGGCCATCAGATGGCGATCGACGTTCACGACGGCTCGTTCGTCCGGAGGCAGAGGCGAGATGCGAAATTCGCGCTTCTCGAGGGAAGCGAAGGCCGACCATTTGTCCGCGGTTGCCGCGTACAAGTCCCGAATCGCCACCGATTCGAAGGAGGCTTGCTGCTGACGCGTCTCCAGCATGCTAAGTTCGGTCAGGTTGCGGACGAACCGGGTAATCGTCCGCGTTTCTTCATCGATACGGCGGAGGAAGTTTCCGACCGATTCGGGCGGGATCGTGCCGTCATTGATCGCCTCTACGTAGCCGCGAATAAGCGTAATCGGCGTCTTCAGGTCGTGGGAGATGTTCATGAACAGCCGTTTGCGCCAGCTCTCCATTCGAATGAGCTGGTCGATCCGCAGCTCCAGCTCCTGGTTCATGACGCGCAGCTCTTCCGTGCGCTTGTCGACCTTGTGCTCCAACTCTTGATTCAGCGCCGACTGTTCCCCCAGCAGCGCTCTGATTTTGGCGGACATGCGGTTGAACGCGTTGAGCAGATGATTAAATTCCATCGTCTGCGTATCGTGGAGCTTGCCTTCGAAGGTGCCGTCCTCCATGCGGGCGAAGGCGTCCGACAGCAGGGAGACGGGCCGGGCCAATCGGGATTGCATGTAGTAGGCAAGCAACAGGCTGAGTCCGACGGCCAGCCCCGACAGCAGCGCCAATTGACCGAACAGCTTCTCGCCGGAATTGCGCTGCAGCTCCTCGGAGGCCGCGTTAACCGGCTCCAGCAGTTTCCGTTCGGGAACGATATACCCGAGAATCCATCCCGTCGACGGAATTCTCCGGCTGAACACTTCGTGCTGTTCCCCGAGGAGCGGCAAGTTGCGAAACCCGTTGTCATGGCCCGGTCCGAACAGCGAAGCCATGTCCAGCTTGGCGATCTCGTCCGCACCCCGGTCTTGGACGGCGATGAGATCGTACTCCTGGTCCAGCAGCAGCGCGAATCCTTCCTCGTCGGCGAACCTCGCGTCCAGCACGTTCTTGACGAAGCGCTGAATCTGGACGTCCGCGGCGACAACGCCCTTCAGCTTGCCGGACGAATCGTATACGGGCGTCGTGGCAGTGAACATCCAGCCGCGGGGCGTAATGTCGAGGTACGGCTTCGTCCAGACGATCCGCTCCTGTCCCGGCGGCACGCTCAGCGCCTGGAAGTAGAAGGAGTAAGTCGTAAGGTCCTGGATCGGACCGACGTCCTTCTCCGCCGGGCCGTCGTATTCGGGATAGAAGAAGCTTCCCGATCGGGGATGGATGTAGTACATATTCACGATGGTCGGGTTGTTGGACTGGATCGATTTGAAGATCGGATATAACGGCTTGGCCATGGCCAAATCCCGGGCTTGTTCGAACGTCGGCTCCCCCGTCGCGGCCGTATAAGGAATCGAGACGGTTCCGAGACCGTCCGGCCGGGGCTCCCGGAAGCTGCGGGTGCGCTCGTCATAGACGAGCGCAAGCGGGGAAGCGGATTGCTTCCAGCCGCGGTCGGAGAAGAGAGATTCGGCCATCGACTTGACGACGAGCACGGCGGTCTCGACTTGCCGCAGCTCGGCGCCGATCGCGTTCACCTGCTCCTGGATGTTCGCCTCGTAAGCGATAATATAGTTGCGCTCGGACCAGTCCGCGCTTAATTCGTTCATGTTGCGCAGTTGGGAGCGGATCGTCTGGCCGGCCAACAAAGAGATCAGAAGGAGAGGGACGAGAGAACCGATCAGCATGCTGGCGAGCAGCTGCGAGGAGAAGGTTCGGGGATGGGCAAACCTCCGCAGACTAGAGAAGCGGCTCATCGAATTTGTACCCCAAACCTCTTATCGTGACGATCGCGCTCGGGTTGGCGGGGTCGCACTCGATCTTTTTGCGAAGCTGGCCGATGTGGACTTTGAGCGTTTTCGTATCGAGGTGGCTGTCGTAACCCCAGACGTGGTTCAGCAGTCTGTCGGCCGGCAAGGCCCGCTTGGCGTTCTGCATCAAGTAGGAGAGAAGCTGAAACTCCTTGGACGTCAGCTCGAGCTTGGCGTCGTCCAGATAGGCTTCGTGAGCATTCACGTGAAGCCGGAGGCGTTCGGTGGCGAGGACGGCAGGTTCGTCGTTCCGGCGGTCGTGGACGATGCGGTCCCGGCGCAGTTGGGCTTTGATTCGGGCGATCAGCTCGACGGGACTGAAAGGCTTGCTTACGTAATCGTCCGCCCCGACGGACAGGCCGACGACTTTGTCGGTCTCCGAATCCTTGCAGGTCAGAAACATAATCGGCACGTCGGTCATCTGGCGGAGCTTCACGCACAGCTCGTAGCCTTCCATGTCCGGCAGGAAGACGTCGAGCACGATAAGCGACGGCTGCTCCTTCTTCGCGATCTCTAGCGCTTGCCGGCCGCTTAGCGCGGTACGGTGGCGAAAACCGTCTTTCAGCAAATACAGCCCAACCAGCTCGCCGATCTTCACTTCGTCGTCCACTGTCAGTATGAGTTCTCCCGGCATAAGCGCACCTCCGCGGATGGGGTTGACGATCGTTTTTCTATTTAATATAAAGGGTGATGTGAGATTTCTGCAATAGATATGTTAGGTAATATAACATTATAAATGTTCGATTAACCGACTCTTTACCTTAACCGGACGAAAACAGGCCTGAAACCTTACCTGCGTTCGGTACAATGGGGCGAGAGAGAGGTGAACGCGCAATGGCAAAAACATGGAAAACGGCGGTGTTCGCGGGATTGCTGGCAGTGGCAGCAGCGCTGCTGTGGCAGGGCGTCTCGGACGGAGAGGGCGATGAAGCGTACGCGCGGAGTTCGTTAACGTCGTCAAGTCCGGGCGCGAGCATGGCGGAGATGATGATGGCTCTGCCGGAGGTTCCGAAAGATATGCAAGACCCTTTGCTCGATCCGATGGCGCTGTCGCAGATGCATACGCATGACGGCGCGCAGCAGGAAAACGATGCGGAACGACGGGTTCGGATCGAGTGGGAATGGGACGGCGTTCCGAAGGCAGGGGCACAAGTGCGGCTGACGTTGACGATTACCGGAGGAGACGGTCTGCCTGTCGCCAATTACGAGATTAATCACGAGAAAAAACTGCATCTGATCGCGATCAGCCGGGATTTGTCGCAATTTGTGCACGTTCATCCGGATTACGAGGGGCAGGGGAAGTTTCGCATCGACATGACGTTTCCGACCGGGGGAGATTACCGGTTGTTCGCGGACTTCATGCCGACGGGCATGATCCAACTGACCCGTGCCGAGTGGGTATCCGTTCAAGGAGAGGAGCCGGAAGGCGAAGCGGCGCTTCAAGCGAGCAAGCGCCTGAAGACCGTTGTGCGAGGGATGGAGATCGAGCTGCATCTCGGACATCTAATGGCGGGCATGCCCTCCACGATCGCGTATACGTTCCGCGACCGGAAGACGGGGAAGCCGGTTCGCGATCTCGAGCCGTATCTCGGCGCGGTCGGGCACGTCGTTGCCGTCGATCCTCTAGTCGAGAGATATATTCACGTTCATCCGGTCAATGCGCTCTCCTCCGGGCCGCAGGCGTTGTTCTCTATCGATTTTCCCGAGAGCGGCACGTATAAGCTATGGGGACAGTTCAAGCGCGGCGGCGAAGTATTCGTCGTTCCTTTTGTCCTCGAAGTTCCGTAAGCCGATCTAGCAATGAATTGACAAGCCCGCTCTTTTTCATCCATAATAAGGGAAAACGATGGGGGAGCACCCCGCAAAGAGAGACACGTTTCGTGTTGCTTTGCGGGGTGTTTTCGTACGAGGAGGAACAGGGCAATGAGCGAGAACAAGAAAGAGAAGCCGACTAAAGTCAAGGAGACGCACGGCACTTATTTTATCGACGAGAGATACGAAATTATCGGGGGCGTGAGATACGATTTTCTAACCTCACCGAAGTTCTCGCATCAAGATGCGCTTGGGCGCCTGCATATTGCGTTTCATTCCGCCTGCTCGGAGGACGGCGTTATTTTGCTGGCCCCGATGGACGTTCATTTTGACGAGGAGAACATTTTGCAGCCGGACATTTTATACATTCGCGGAGAGAACAGGGGAATGATCAGGGACGGTTACGTATACGGGGCTCCCGATCTGGTCGTGGAGATTTTGTCGGGGAGCACGGCGCGGAGGGATAAGACGCTCAAGAAGTCGACCTATGAGAAATTCGGAGTCGGGGAGTATTGGCTGGTTGATCCCGTCTATCGGCTTGTGGAGCAGTTCGCGATCGTGGATGGGGAGTATCGTCTGCTCGCGACGTGGTCGGAGGAAGACGTGCTCGTGGCCGCTACCGTGCCCTGTCTGACCGTCGATCTGTCGGCCGTATTCCGGAAGGAAGAAGCTTGAACGCATGAAGGGGGATTCGTAAGCGTGGCTGCGGGCGCGCTTGCGTGTCGCCCTTTATTTTGCGAGGAATGACAGTACGCCTTGACGGGCGATCCGCCTCTGTCTACAATTGAAGTATATTGAAATAAACCATGGTTTAATTAGATAAACTATAGGGTGGGGGATACTATCAGCGAACGGAAGTATTGGGCTCCTGCTTTGGAGAGAGCTCACCGCATTCTGGAGCTTATTCGGCAGGAGCCGGGCAAGCTTCGGTTAATCGATCTGTCGAAGCGGCTGGATCTGAACAAAAGTTCGATGTTCGTCCTTCTTCATACGCTGGAGGAGTTGGGCTGGGTAAGCAAAGATTCGAACGACGCTTATTCCCTGGGGCATGTGCTCGGCGTGCTGGGTCATGCGTTCGTCGGCCAGTTCGACCTGGAAGCCAGGTTTCGCGAGGAGGCTGGAAAATCCCGAGATATGCTCGGAGAGACGCTTCAGCTCGCGAAGCTGGAAGGGGATCAAGCGCTCTATCTGGCGAAGGTCGAAGCGCCTTCCCGCGTCAAGCTTGTCTCCGAGCCGGGGATGAGGTTTCCGGCCCACGCGACTGCATTGGGGAAAGTGCTGCTGGCGTGGCAGCCTCGAGAAGGACTGGAGGACGTTCTCGGAGAGCGGCTGGAGGAGCTGACTCCGAATACCGTGAAGTCCAGAGCCGTGTTGATAGCACAGTTGGAGGCGATTCGATCGTCGGGCTTCGCCACGGAGGAACAGGAGTCGGTGATGGGCTTCTGCTGCGTTGCGGCGCCGATACTGGACTCGGGAGGGGCGGCGGTAGCCGCCGTCAGCGCGTCGATTCCGCTGCATAAGTGGGAGGAGTCCCGGGAACGGGCAAGGGAAGAAGTCGTAAGCCTGGCAGGACGCTTAAGCACGGCGCTGCACCCGGCCGATTGAAGAAAAGGAGTGACGTGGCAGATGGCAAGATTGGCGAACAAAATCGCTCTCATTACCGGAGCGGGCTCGGGGATCGGGCAAAGCGCCGCGCTTCTGTTCGCGCGGGAAGGCGCGACGGTCGTCGTTAACGATCTGACCGGGCTGAAAGGGGAAGAAACTGTCCGGATGATCGCCGAAGTCGGCGGAGAAGCGATCTGCGTGCCTGCGGATGTGACCGATCCGGAGCAGGTGGAGGCAATGGTAGCCGCCGTAAAATCGAAATACGGCCGAATCGACGTGCTGTTCAACAATGCCGGAATCAGCGGAGTCGGCATGCTGCACGAGATCGAGCCGGAGGTATGGGATCGCGTGATGAGAGTTAACATTCGCGGCGTTTTCATGCCCTCCAAGTATGTGCTTCCGGTCATGATGGAGCAGCGAAGCGGATCGATCATCAACATGTCGTCTTGCATCGCGGAGATCGGACTGGCCAAGCGCGCGTCGTATTCCGCGACGAAGGGAGCGGTGCTGGCGCTGACGAAATCGATGCAGGTCGATTACGCGCCGTATAACATCCGCGTTAATGCGCTGCTCCCGGGAACGATTCTGACTCCGTTCGTGGAGAAATATTTGGCGGAGTCTTACGACGATCAGGAGGCAGCGTACGCTTCTCTGAAAACCCGTCAGCTCAGCGGCGACCTCGGTCGCCCCTCCGATGTGGCCCAAGCCGCGTTGTTCCTGGCCTCGGACGAATCGAAGTTTATGATGGGTTCCCCGTTGTACATCGACGGCGGAGTTGTATTCGGCAAGAATGCCTGACAGTATCGAAAACTTATCCATACCATTATCAGGAGGAATCAGTAGAATGAAACTGCTCACCTTTATCCGGCAAGGAGCGCCGGCTCTCGGCGTGAAGACCGAGCGCGGCGTACTGGACGTATCGACGGCCGCCGCCGCGGCGGGACGGGAAGCTCCGGCCTCCGTCATGGAGGCGATCTCGCAGGGGGACTCCGCGCTAGCAGCGCTTGCCGAGCTGGCCGCGGCTGCGGACAGCTCCGCCTGGCTGCAGGAGGACGGGCTCGAATTCGGACCTTGCGTCACGGAACCGAAGAAAATCATCTGCGTCGGCCTCAACTACCGCAAGCATGCGGAGGAGACGAAAGCGGCGATTCCCGAGTACCCGATTCTGTTCAACAAGTTCCATAACACGATCGCCGCTCACGGTCAAGATATCGCCATTCCGCGGACGACCGAGAGGCTCGATTACGAAGCCGAGCTCGTCATCGTCATCGGCAAGAAGACGAAATACGTCTCCCGAGAGCAGGCTTTGAGCCACGTGTTCGGCTACTGCTGCGTGAACGACCTGTCCGCCCGCGATCTGCAGCTTCGCACGCCGCAGTGGATGCTCGGCAAGATCGGCGACGACTTCAGCCCGATCGGCCCTTATCTCGTCACGTCGGACGAGGTAGGCGATCCGAACAACCTGTCCGTTAAAACCTTCGTGAACGGCGAGCAGCGCCAGAACTCCAACACGTCGGACATGATCTTCCACTGCGACGAGATCGTCAGCTACATTTCTCAGCATCTCACGCTGGAACCGGGCGATGTCATCCTGACGGGCACTCCGGAAGGCGTCGTTCTCGGCTATCCGAAGGAGAAGCGGGTATACCTGAAGCCCGGCGACGTCGTTACGATCGAGATCGAGAAGCTTGGGTCTCTGACTAACCGTTTTGTGGCGGAGCGTGCGTAATTACCGAACCTGCTTCAATGCATAGATTTGACAAGTTGACTCTTTTTCATCCATAATAAGGGAATAGAAATGGGGAAGCACCCCGCAAAGAGAAACACGATATTCGTGTTGCTTTGCGGGGTGTTTTCGTATGAAGAGGGGGTGAGCACTTTCCGTATCGGTTTTGTATGGGGAAACGGAGATGGCAAGTGATGCAAAAGTTTTAGGAAAATAAATGGAACGGATGTGAGAATAATGGGCACCTTTTACACGTTAGGCATTATTTCTTCTTTGAAGGCCACTTCAACCCGATTATTGAAGCATCGGGAGTGGGTAGAGATTTTGAATGAGAGAATAGATATTCAACTATTCGATTTGCGGACGAACGACGACCAAGCGGAAGCGTTTTTGCGACCGAATATTTTCAGCGAGAATATTGCCGGCTTCTACAGTTTGCTGAGAAGTATTTTAGGACAGCAAAGAAACTCAAATATCGATTATTACGAAAAAGTGTATGGCGCCGACTTGGAAAATTACCAATTTGCAGATACAACGCTTTACTTGCAGCATTATAAAGGCGATCAGATCACATTAGACGTCAATTTTGCTTTGTTATTTATCGAAGGGAAAGTGTTGGTGGAGGAGTTCGATACAGAGCCGATTCTAATGAATTGGCTATTTCGGCAAAGCAATATAGAGAATAAACTGGCGGGTTGTGTGATAAGCGGGATTGTGTAGCAATAGATATCGCGGTTTGGGGTGAAGATAAAGATTCTGGGAGTGAAGGCGTGGATGGGGGAAGAACGGTTGAAGGCTTAGAGGGTCTCCGGATCATTACGAACGGTGTGACCGGGCTGGAGTTTGAGGATCTTCAGAGCTATATGATGCTTCAAGAACATAGGGATGATGTTATTGAATCTGCTATGGAATTACGTGCAGAATGGGCCATCGACTCCGGCAGTCCGCTCTCGCTCGCGATGGATAAACAGGTCGCCGAGGTATTAAACTTACCGCAGAGAGGTTACGGCGACCTCCTATTGGTGGATCTGTCGGAGGTTCAAAAGGAATCTGTTGCTGCGATCTATGATGTGACTCAGCGGATATTTCTTCGTAGAGAAATTACAGATGTCGTCGTATATAGAGGGCTATGTTGGCAAGAACATCCGGATTGGATGGGTAAACAACTAAAAGTGGGTCAGAGGGTTCAATTCGAATGCACGCGAACGCTTTCAAGCTGGTCCTTAGAGCGAGAGGTTGCCGAGAAGTTTGCCGCTGAAAAGAATTACGGCGTTGTGTTAAAGGCCGCGGTGCCAACTAAACGTATATTTGCTATACTATCTATAATGGATGAGGCGGAAGCTGTCTGCTTGAATCACAATGGAGACGAAGAGTTTGAAATAGTGTCCATAACGGGAGGGGAGTCGGCATGAAAAACCCAGGTAACAGACGAACGATAGTCGTTCGTGAAACTCCAGAAATGGCGAACTGGATGCATCCCCAGACTAAAGAGCGGAAAGAGTTGATTCGGAAGCGGGTAGAGGAAGCGAAGAAGCGCTTAGAGCGAATAAATCGGAATCCTGCATTGCGACAGGCTGTTGCCCAGGAGGCTCGCAAAGGAATTTATCCGACTGTGGAAATTCGCCCGATGACCGATTTGCCCGGTTCGGATATGGAGAAGTTAAAACAAAAGTAAGCACATCATCTAACAAAAAGACACCCCAAGCCGCACACAGCGGCGATCCATAACATTAAAGCGAACCGGCGAGAACAACCGTCGGTTCTTTCGCATGGCTCCGTTCGGTACAATGAAAGCGCATCCCTTATTGCAAAGGAGCCATCGTTATGAACTTCGATTTGAATATCGTGCCGTTCAGCAGAAGGGAATCGTTCCTGGCGATTTCCTTGCTGCCGAAGGCCGACAATAGAGAGTCAGGCTTGTACCTGCGGACGGTGCGAGGTGGAGACGACAAGTTTGGCGAAGCGTTCCGCATTGAGCTGATCAACGCAGATGGCGCGGCGGTCCCGTTCGAGGCTGAAGCGTCCCCCGAGCGGATTCGGCTGCATGCCGCAACCGAATCCGCACAAGATCAAGCGGCGGCGGAAATCTGTCTTTCCGACAGCCGAACCGCCAGATTCCGCGCTGAAGGCTATGGCATCCGGCTGACGTTTCGGACTTCGGCGTACGACTACGCTTACGAAGCGGCCGGCGGCTGTTGGGAGGTCAACAGCTTCACCCACGAATGCCGGTTTATGCTGTCGTCGCTTGCGGGCGGCATGCGGACCGAGGTGCCGTGGGATAAAATCAAAAGCTCGCGCATCACCGCCGAGTTTCTGCCAGATCAGCGCACTGGCGTCACGGAATTCGCCGTCGAGGAGTTCCGCACGGTATGGGAGCCGGGACGCGTCTGGGAGCCGTTCACAGATGTGGTTCAGCGCGTGCGCGAAGAGTTCACGGAGTGGCTGGATCGCAGCTTGCCCGGACCGGAGCGCCTGGAGAAGGGGCGCGAGCTTGCCGCCTACATTACGTGGAGTTGCCTCGTGCCGGCGGAAGGGTGTCTGACCCGGCCGGCGATGTATATGTCCAAAAACTGGATGACGAACATCTGGAGCTGGGACCACTGCTTTAACGCGATGGCGCTCGTTCGTCACGATCCGAAGCTTGCCTGGGACCAGTTCATGATCTTCTTCGACCGGCAGGACGAGAGCGGCCTGATCCCTGACTTCGTCAACGACAAGTACGAGCTGTGGAACTGCAACAAGCCGCCGATTCACGGCTGGACGCTGGCATGGATGATGCAGCGAACGGATTACATCAAGGAAGCGCAGTTGCGGGAAGTGTACGGACCGCTGTCCAAATGGACAAAATGGTGGTTCCGCTACCGTGACGGCGACGGAGACGGCATTCCGCAGTACAATCACGGCAACGACTCCGGTTGGGACAACAGCACGGCGTTCAACAACGGTATTCCGGTGGAAAGTCCGGATCTGGCCGCGTTCCTGATTCTTCAGGCCGAGATTTTGGCGGAGATCGCCGGACTGCTCGGTTACGCCGAAGAATCCGCCGAGTGGCGGCAGCTCGCCACGGCGACGCAGGAGAAGATGCTGGCTCACTTCTGGAAGGGAGACCGCTTCATTGCCTGCCGCTCCGGCACGCATGAGCCGTCCGAGGGGGACACGCTGCTGTTGTTCGTCCCGATTCTGCTCGGCCGTCGCCTGCCGGATCGCGTGCGCGACACGCTGCTCGCCGGACTCCGCGACGAGAACCGCTTCCTGACGGCGAACGGCTGGGCGACCGAAAGCGTGAACGGCCCTTTCTATACGCCGGACGGCTACTGGCGAGGGCCGATCTGGGCGCCTTCGACGATGCTGCTCGTCGAAGGGGCGGCCGCTGCAGGCGATCGGGAGCTGGCGCGCGAAGTTGCCCGGCGCTTCTGCGACATGCTGAACCGCAGCGGCATGGCGGAAAACTTCGACGCGATCAGCGGCGAAGGGCTGCGCGACCGGGCGTTCACCTGGACGTCGAGCGTGTTTCTCATTTTGGCGAACGAGTATTTGACCTAACCGAGCGAATCGCACTTCTTGCCGCCCGGCCGATTGAGGCTGGGGGAGAAGTGCTTTTGCCGTTTTTTGTCGGACGGCGCATTGTAAGCCCGTTTTCGTTCATGCTACACTTCATATACGAAATCGCCCTAACGTCAGCAACGAAGGAGACCGGAACCGATGCTCAAAGCGCTGCTCAAACCGTTTTCCGCCCGTCTCTCCTACCAGAGCATCCGCACGAAGCTGCTCGTTTGCTTCCTCATCGTTACGATCATTCCGCTGCTGTCCGTCGGAGCGCTGTCCTATTACCAGTCGGCGAAGGCGATCGATTCGCAGTTCGGCAAATACGGGGAAAATGCCGTCGCCCAGCTGCAGCAGCAGACGAACGCCTATTTGACCCGAATGAGCCAGACGGCCGCCACCATCTATTCGTATTTGCTCGATCCGGCGAGAAGCGGACTTGGAGATCGCAGTCCCGGTACGTATCGCGAGATTTTGGATAAAAACAACTTCGAAAACTTCTTGAAAGCGCTTAAGACGGAAAGAAACGCCGGAATCTATATTATAGCCAAGTCGGGATATTACTATGGAGAGAACAATCTGGACGTGACCAAGCTCGATCGCATTCCGGCCTGGCGAGCGATGCCGGAAGATCCGACGGGAGATTACTGGCTGGGTTTCTATCCTCAGAACCACGGCATCAAGGATCCGGAAGCCGGTGAAGAAAGGTTAACCGTGCTGGGTTTGGCCGAATCGATCAACAATCCTTACGGTGCGCTGCGCGGGAGCGTCATCCTGATCGAAGAGAACGCGGAGGATCTGCTGCGCATGTTCGAGCTGTTCGAGAGCGACACGCAGGCGCACCTGACTATCGCGGATTCGCAAGGACGCGTTATCTACGAGACGGCGTCGGAGTACGAAGCCCGGGACAGCGACATCGTCTGGCACAAGGACATCGAGGCGAACGACTGGACGATCGAAGCGAGGCTGCCGGCCAAATCTTTCTACAGATCCTCCGGTCTGATCCGTTCGAATACGGTCATCGCGGCTGTCGCGTCGACGCTGCTCGCTTTTGCGCTGGCTTACTTGTTCTCCTCGCGTTTTACCGCGCGCATCCGTCGGCTGAAGGATTCGATGCAGAAGGTCAGCTTCGGCATGCTGCAGACGAGAACGAAGGTGGAAGCCAGAGACGAGCTCGGCAGCCTGGACGTCAGCTTCAACAACATGGTCGGCGGCATCGAATCGCTTATCCGCGAGGTCGAGACGAACGAGCGGCAGAAGAAGGACGCGGAGCTGCGCGCTTTCCATTATCAGATCAATCCTCACTTGCTGTTCAACACGCTGAATTCGATCCAATGGAAAGCCCGGCTCCAGGGAGCGGAGGATATCCGCCAAATGCTGTACCACCTGACGATGGTGCTGGAGGGCAATCTGGACATCTCTCAAGAGCTGGTGCCGCTTGGGCGCGAGCTGCGGATTATCGAGCATTTTCTAAAGATTCAGGAGGTCCGCTACGGCCCCGTGTTCCGATACGAGCTGGAATGCGACGAGGAGTTGAAAAAGTATCCGATCCCTCGCATGACGCTGCAGCCGCTGTTCGAAAATATCTTTTTCCACGGCTTCGAGGACGGCGAGGGCGCGATACGGCTGACGGTAGCGGATGAAGGAACGCTGCTCAGGCTCGAACTGTCCGATAACGGCGCGGGCATTCCGCCCGACAAGCTGCAGAAGCTGCTGCTGCCAGGAGAGAAGCACAAGGGAAGAGGCGGGCTCGGCTTGCGGAACGCGGATCAGAAAATCAAGCTGCATTTCGGAGTGCAGTACGGCTTGACGGTCAAGTCGGCTCCGGGCGAAGGAACGACGATCTTCATCAAATGGCCCAAGAAGGAGGAGAATCCGCATGGACACGTCGACGGGAACGATTAAGGTGCTGATCGCGGATGACGAGAGCATCGTGCGCAAGGGCTTGCAGGCGACCGTGCCTTGGGAGAAATACGGAATGGAGGTCGTCGCGGACGCGCCGAACGGCCGCAAGGCGTGGGAGGCGTTCCAGCTTCATCGGCCGCATATCGTCATTACCGACATCGTCATGCCGGAGATGGACGGAATCGAGCTGTCGCGCAGAGTGAAGCAAGCCGCGCCCGATACGAGAATCGTCCTGTTAAGCTGCCATCGGGATTTCGAATATGCCAAAGAAGGACTGAAGCTCGGCGCTTCGGGTTATCTGCTTAAGACGGCGTTCGAGGACGACGAGTTGGAGAGCATGCTGGAGCAGTTCCGCAAGGAGTTGTCCGCTTCGCGCCCGGAATCCGGGGACGATTCCGACGAGAGCGTCGACGAGGAGCGGCTGGGCACGCAGTTGTACGCGTGGCTGAGCGGCCACAGCGACAAGTTTGCGCGAGAGCTGGAGAAGCTGGCCGAAGCTAAAAGCTCGTGGCAGGGACAGCCGCTGTACGTCTATGCCGTCAAATCCGGCTTGGGCTGGCGAGAGGCTGCGGAAGGGCTGGGCCGGGACGATACGCTAAGGAAGAACGGCGCGATCATCCCGTTCAGCGAGGAACGCTGGTATTGGCTGCTCCCGTCCGCCCTCGCGGATGCCGCGGACGGCTGGCTCGTCGAACGCAAGAGCGAGAGAGCCGGGCTGCATTGGGCGAGGCTCGGCCCGGCCGAAGAGGCGGCCGAGTGGCTGAGGGCGATCTGTTCCCTGCATAAAGAAGCGGAAATGGAGAAAACGTACGGAGTGTCGTCCGGAGACTGGCCGGAACCGATCTGGAAAGCGCTCAGGCTGATGCACGACAATCCGGCCGCCGACTGGTCGGTCAGCGACGTCGCCGGACAGGTCGGCCTTAGCCGCAGCCATTTCTCGATTCTGTTCAAGAAGACGGTCGGTCTCAGCTTCGTGGCGTACCAGTACAAGCGCAAACTGAAGATCGCCAGCGAATTGCTTAAGGATACTTCCCTGACGATGCAGGATATCGCCGAGCGCACCGGCCTTGGCGACAGCAAATATTTCAGCAAGTGGTTCAAGCGCTGCACGGGACAGACGCCGAGCCACTACCGCGCGCAACAAAAAGACGGCGCGTCCCGAACAGAATGACACCCGATCCCGAACATCGAACAAAAGCGCACGAAGGTCCGAATAGATGTCCGTTTTGAACCGCTTTCATGTCCTTTATGATAAGGATGTAAGCGGTTCAATTACTTTAGCTCGAATTTAAGGGGAGGCAGCACGAATGAAAAAGAAAAGCTCTGCACTGCTACTGTCCGCAACGATGATCGTCTCTTTGTTAACCGCCTGCGGAGGGGGCGGCGACAAGGCGGATAATAGCCAGCCGTCCGCCACGTCTTCCTCCGGCGGAAGCTCCGGAGGCACGAAAACGGTTCGCTTCGCGACTTGGGATACGGGCGACGCGCTGAAGATTCAGCAGGACATCGCCAAGAAATTCGAAGAAAGCAATCCCGGAACGAAGGTTCAGGTGGAAGCTTACGCCGACGGCTTCGATCAGAAGCTTGCCGCGGGCTTCGGAGCGACGAATCCGCCGGACGTCATGTACATGTGGGATTTCCCGACGTACCATCAGTCGCTGGAGCCGCTGGACGATTACGCCGCCAAGGACGCCAGCCTGAACATCGACGATTTCTACTCCGGCCTGTTCAACTACGGCAAGATCGACGGCAAGCTGTACGGCATTCCGGTCGGGTTCACGACCCGCGTCGTGTACTACAACAAGAAGCTGTTCGACGAGGCTCAGGTGCCTTATCCGCAGGACGGTTGGACATGGGACGACTTCAAGGACGTCGCTGCCAGGCTGACCGACAAGGGCAAGAAGCAGTACGGCTTCGGCGTCCGCGCTTCCAACGATACGTACGATCTGCAAGGCTTCGTCTGGAGCAACGGCAGCTCGTTCATCTCCGAAGACGGCAAGACGATCGAAGGCTTCATGAACAGCCCTGAAACCGCGGAAGCGATTCAAATATTCGGCGATCTGGTGAAGAACGGGTCCGGCGTGCTCGTCGGCGGCAAAGGCCAGCAGAGCGGCGAGGACATCTTCAAAGCCGGCAAGCTCGCCATGTGGGAGAGCGGAATTTGGCCGCTCGCGGGCTTTAAGGAAGCGGGCATCGACATCGGCACGGTGGAAATGCCGGCGTTCCCGGGCAAGCCGGTCAAAGGCATCATCGCGGAATCCGCGCTGTCGATCGCCAAGGATTCGAAGCAGAAGGATCTGGCTTGGGAGTTCGTGAAGTTCTTCGTCTCCAATGAGGCGATCAAGATGCGCACCGCCGATCTGCCCGTCCGCGTCAGCGTCGTTAACGAGCTGAAGGTCGATCAAGATCCGCTGTACAAACCGTTCTACACGATGCTGGAGCGCTCCGACAATACGCCGGCTTTCCTGCTCAACGCCAAGTGGAACGAAGTGAACCGGCATCTGTCCGCCGCGATCGAAGCGGTCGTGCACGGCGCATCCGCTCAGGAAACCCTGAACGAAGCGGTGAAGGACGGCGTCCGTTACTTGAAATAGCATGCTGAGTGTTCAAAGGTCCGGTTGGAAGAAGCTTAGGGACTGAGGAACGGAGCGTAGGAAAAGCCTACGTGAGTACCGGAAGGCCCGGCTGAATCCAAGATTCGACGTCGAATCGGCTACAGAGAGTTACTTCGTGATCAAAACCGGACTTTTTGAACTACCAATCCAATGAGGTTCAAAAAGTTCGGTTTTCAGCACCAAGAAGGTTGGAAGAAGCTTAGGGACTGAGGAACGGAGCGTAGGAAAAACCTACGTGAGTACCGGAAGGCCCGGCTGAATCCAAGATTCGACGTCGAATCGGCTACAGAGAGTTACTTCGTGATCAAAATCGGACTTTTTGAACTACCTTTCAAGGAAAGAAGGTTAAGAGATGGCTAAACACGACCTGCAAGCGGGGACATACGCGGCCAGCCTCAAGCCTGCAAGGAAACGCGGACGGGGTAGGGTTACTCCCTACCTCTTCGTTTTTCCGTGGCTGTTTGGATTCCTCGCGTTTACGTTAGGCCCGCTGATCTTTTCGCTCGTCATCTCGTTCTTCGATTGGCCGATCGTCGGTCAAGTCAAGTTTGTCGGCTTCGGCAATTACATCGAGATGTTCACCCAGGATTCGCTGTTCTGGAAGTCGTTCGGCGTGACGGTCAAGTTCGCCGCGCTGTTCGTTCCGCTTAACATTGTCGTCGCGCTCGGCCTGGCCATGCTGTTGAACCAGAACGTGCGAGGCAGCGCCTTTTTCCGCACCGCGTTCTACTTGCCGTCCGTCATTTCCGGCGTTGCGCTGGCGATGATCTGGGGGTGGGTGTACAGCGGCGAATACGGCATTCTGAACTATTTCCTGTCGCTCGTTGGCATCGACGGTCCGGATTGGCTGAACGATACGCGATGGTCGCTCGTTGCGATGGTCATCGCCAGCCTGTGGGGCCAAGGCGCCATGATGCTCATTTTCCTGGCGGGACTGAAAGGCATTCCGAAGGACTTGTACGAATCTGCATCGATCGACGGAGCCGGCAGGCTCAGACAGTTCCGCAGCATTACGATTCCGATGCTCAGCCCGACCGTTCTGTTCAACCTTATCACTTCGATTATCGCGGCGTTCCAGCAGCTTACCCTGGCTCTCGTCTTAACCGGGGGAGGCCCGCTCAAGTCGACTTATTTTTACGCGATGTACATGTACGAGAACGCCTTTAAATATTTCAAGATGGGCTATTCCGCGGCGAACGCCTGGTTCATGTTCCTGATCGTGCTCTCTCTGTCGTTCCTCGTGTTCAAGTCGTCGGCGGCCTGGGTGTACTACGAGGGAGAAATTAAGAGCGGCGCGAAGGCGAAGTCCGGAGCAAGGAGGCGGTCCGCATGAGAAGGACGATTGTTTACGCGTTGCTGACGTTCTGTTCGCTGCTGTTCATCGCTCCGCTGTTCTGGGCGCTGACGACGGCGATCAAGGACCCGACCGAGCTGTATCTGTTTCCGCCCAAATGGCTGCCTTCCGTATGGAAATTCGGCAATTTCGCGGAAGCTTGGACGGTGCAGCCGTTTAACGTATTTCTGAAAAACACGGTGATCGTGACGATCATGGCGACGCTTGGCCAGTTGATCTCGTGCGCGCTTGTCGCATACGGGTTTGCCCGGTTCGAGTTCAAGGGACGGAATTTCCTGTTCCTCGTCGTCCTGTCGACGATGATGATTCCTTGGGAAGTCACGATGATTCCGCAGTATATGGAGTTCAATTATCTCGGCTGGATTAATACGCTTAAGCCGCTTATCGTGCCTGCATGGTTCGGTTCGGCCTACTTCATCTTCCTGCTGCGGCAGTTTATCCTGACCCTTCCGAGAGAGCTGGACGAAGCGGCGACGATCGACGGAGCGAGCAAGATGGGCATTTTCCTCCGGATTATCGTCCCTCTGATGGGACCGGCGCTCATCCTCGTCGCCGTCTTCCAGATGATGAGCTGCTGGAACGACTATCTCGGACCTTTGATCTTCCTGAACGATCAGTCCAAGTATACGCTGACGCTCGGACTGGCGCAGTTCAAGGGCATGTTCGGCGTCGACATGCAATCGATTATGGCGATTACGTGCCTGATCTCGATCTTGCCGCTGGCGGTCTTCTTCTTCGCGCAGAGGTACATTGTCGGCGGCATCGCCGGAACGGGCATCAAAGGCTAGCAAAGCAAGCCAAGGGCTATCGGCCCATATAGAGAGAAACGAGAGGAGAAGACATCCATGCGAGACTTGAATGCAGCGAAGGATTGGGAAAATCTCCAGGTGTTAGAGCGAGGAAGGGCGAAGAGCAGAGCGTATTTCGTCCCGTTCCCGAGCGCTTCCGAAGCGCTGGGTTACGACCGGGGAAGCTCTCCCTGGTTCAAGTCGCTTAACGGCGTCTGGAAGTTCAAATATGCGGAAAGACCGGATCTGGCTCCGGAAAAATTTTACGAGGAAGGCTATGCGATCGGAGCGTGGGACGACATTCGGGTGCCGGGGCATTGGCAGCTTCAGGGCTACGGCAATCCCCATTATACGGACTTGTACTATCCGTTCCCCGTCGATCCGCCGCGCGTGCCGAACGATAATCCTACAGGCTGCTACGTCCGCCAATTCGAGCTGCCCGAGCATTGGAACGGTCGGAAGATCGCGATCAAATTCGACGGCGTGGACAGCGCGTTCCACATCTGGGTCAACGGCCAGTTCGTCGGCTACAGCCAAGGCAGCCGTCTGACCTCGGAGTTCGACGTGACGCCTTACGTCATCGGGGGCGTGAACCGACTGGCGGTGCGCGTCTATCAATGGTCCGACGGAAGCTATCTGGAGGATCAGGATATGTGGTGGATGAGCGGTATTTTCCGCGACGTCTACTTGGTGGCCGAGCCTGCGGCCGTCCGGATTGCCGACTATCGGGTCGTGACCGAGCTGGACGAAAACTATCGCGACGCGATTCTGAGCGTGCGCGCGGAGCTGGCGGGGACGACGGTGTCCGGCAAGCTTAAGCTGCGGCTGCTGGATGCGGAAGGCGCGGAGGTCGCCGACGCTGAAGGCGCTGTGGAAGGCGGCGTTGTCGACCTCGCGATTCCGGTCAGAGGGCCGGCGCTGTGGAGCGCGGAAAGCCCGACGCTGTATCACCTGACGCTCGAGCTGTTCGATCGGGCCGGGCGGTTGGCGGAGGCAGTGGCGCAGCGCGTGGGCTTCCGCACAATAGAGGTTCGGTACGGACAGTTTCTCGTTAACGGCAAGGCGATCTTGCTGAAGGGCGTCAATCGCCACGACCACCACCCGGATACGGGACGCACCGTGTCGCTCGCGACGATGCGCGAGGACGTGCTGATGATGAAGCGGCATAACATCAATGCGGTTCGGACGGCGCATTATCCGAACGATCCGCGCTTCTACGACCTGTGCGACGAATACGGCCTGTACGTGATGGAAGAAACCGACTTGGAGACGCACGGCTTCGAGCCGCTCGGCAACATTTCGCGGCTCAGCGACGATTCCCAGTGGGAGGACGCTTACGTCGACCGGGTTCGCCGCATGGTGGAGCGGGATAAGAACCATCCGTCCGTGCTGTTCTGGTCGCTCGGCAACGAGTCCGGCTTCGGCTGCAACTTCCGGGCGATGTCCGCATGGTGCAAGGAGAACGACCCGACCCGGCTTGTCCATTACGAGGAAGACCGGGAAGCCGAAGTGTGCGACGTCGTCAGCACGATGTACTCGTCCGTCGAGAAGATGGAAGGCTTCGGCAAGCTGGAGGACCATCCGAAGCCGCACATCCTGTGTGAATTCGCTCACGCGATGGGCAACGGCCCCGGCGGGCTGAAGGAATACTTCGAGACGTTCGACGCCTATCGCAGATTGCAGGGCGGCTTCGTCTGGGAGTGGATCGACCACGGCTTGACCCTTCGCAAGGAGAACGGCCGCATCGATTACGCTTACGGCGGAGATTACGGCGACGAGCCGAACAACGGCAACTTCGTCATCGACGGGCTTGTCCGTCCCGACCGTACACCTTCTCCCGGGCTGAACGAGTACAAGAAAATCATCGAGCCGGTGAAGGTCGAGCATCTCGGCGGCGGTCGCGTGCGCATCGTCAATCGTTACGATTTCCTGACGCTGGATCATCTGAGCGCTTCCTGGACGTTGGCGATCGGCGGACGTCCGGTCAAGAGCGGCGTGTTGAAGCTGCCGGAAATTGCGCCGGGCGAGAGCGCGGAGCTGGATGTTCCGTTCGGCGAACCGGGCATTGGCCGCGGGGAAGAAGAGTGGCTGAATCTATGCTTTGCGCTGAAGGCGGATCAAGCTTGGGCGAAGGCGGGGCATGAGGTCGCTTGGGCGCAATTCCTGCTGCGCGAGGCAGGTGTGCAGGCGGCGCCAGGCGAAGGCGCCGTGCTGGCGTGCATCGAGGAAGGCCGCCGGATTGCGGTCGGCAACGACGGGTTCCGCGCGACATTCGAAGCGTCGCGGACGGGGCTCGCTTCCTGGACGGTCGGCGGCAAAGCGCTGACGCTGGCCGGGCCGCGGCTTAACTTCTGGCGCGCGCCGATCGACAACGACATGTACGTCGTCGCGGACTGGCGCAAGGCGCATCTGGATCGGCTGACGGAACGGGTCGACGGCTTCCGCTGGGAACGACTCGGCGCAAGCGCGATCCGCGCGCGTTGGACGTCCCGCGTCGCTCCTCCCGTGCACGACTGGGGCTTCCGCTGCGAGACGACCTATACGGTGACGGGCTCCGGCCTGATCGTCATCGACGTCCACGGCGTGCCGGAAGGCAAGCCGCCGGCGATGCTGCCGAAGATCGGATTGCAGCTTGAGCTGCCGGGAGACGCGGAGCGCGTCGAATGGTACGGCCGCGGACCGGGCGAGAACTATTCCGACAGCAAGCAGGCGGGCAAGTTCGGCGTATACGAGATGACCGTGGACGAGTTGTTCACGCCTTACGTATATCCGCAAGAGAACGGCAACCGCACCGACGTCCGCTGGGTGTCGGCGACGGACGGAGCGGGCATCGGTCTGTTGGCAGCGGGAGCGCCGACGCTGGAATTCAGCGCGCGCCGGTATACCGACCGCGACCTGGAGGCGGCGAAGCACGAGAGCGATCTTGCGCCGCGGGAGTTCATTACGCTGAATCTGGATTACCGGCAGAACGGGCTGGGCAGCAACAGCTGCGGCCCGGCGCAGCTGCCGCCGTACGCGGTCGGCTCGGAGGAGTTCCGGTTCCGCATTTTGCTCGCGCCTTACTTGGCGGGAGATCACGCTCCAGAGCGGTTAAGCAGGCGAATGGCTGCGGAAGCGGCGCAATGGATGAAGGGGGAATAAGCGATGCTGAATACAGCCGACGTATTGAACTTGACGGGCAAGGTGGCAGTCGTCACGGGAGGAGCTTCCGGCATCGGACTCGCGACTGCGGAGCTGCTGGCGGGTTTCGGGGCGTATGCCGTGCTGCTCGATATTAACGATGAGCTGGGAGAACGGGCGGTCGCGGGCATTCGCGGCCAAGGGGGAGAGGCGAGCTATTATCGCTGCGACGTCTCCTCGGCCGAAGATTGCAAACGAGTAGCGGCAGAGATCGATTCCGCGTGCGGCCGCATTGATATTTTGTTCAACAACGCAGGCGTCATTCGTAGGCGCACTGTGGTCGAGCTCGAGGAGCGCGACTGGGATCTCGTGCTGGACGTATCGCTGAAGGGCGTGTACCTGCTCTCCAAGTACGTCATTCCGATTATGGAGCGGAGCGGCGGGGGCAGCATTATCAACTCCGGTTCCGGCTGGGGGCTGAAGGGCGGCGATCGCGCTGCGGCTTACTGCGCGGCTAAAGCGGGCGTCGTCAACCTGACCAAGGCGATGGCGATCGACCACGGCGCGCAGAATATCCGCGTCAACTGCGTGTCGCCCGGCGACACGGATACGCCGCTGCTGCGCGACGAAGCGAAGCAATTGCGGCAGGATGAGGCGGCGTTCCTCGTCGATTCGGCCAAAGGCCGTCCGCTCGAGCGGCTCGGCACGCCGCGCGACATCGCCAACGCGGTGCTGTTCCTCGCCAGCGACCTGTCGTCGTGGGTGACCGGCAGCGTGCTCGTCGTCGATGGCGGCGGCATTGCGTGAGTTTAACCTCGACCCTTTCGGAATGTCATGGACTTCATGATCATGAGTTCAACCGACTTAGAAACGGAGGCGTTACCTTTGTCTGAAAATAGAGCTTTTGCCCATCCCTATATTCCGAATACAGTACCCGAGGTTCAGGAGGCCATGCTGAAGGAGATCGGCTTGTCGTCGATCGAGCAATTGCACGACGCGATTCCCGGCAGCCTGAAGCTGAGCGGACTGATGGACCTGCCGCCGGCGATGAACGAGTACGAGCTGCGCCGGCACATCGAAGGTCTGCTGGCCAAGAATAAGCATGCTGGAGCTGGCGGCTACCTGAACTTCCTCGGCGCGGGCTGCTGGCAGCACTTCGTGCCGGCGATCTGCGACGAGATCAACCAGCGCTCCGAGTTCGTCACCGCCTATGCCGGCGAGCCATACGAGGACCACGGCCGCTTCCAGGCGCTGTTCGAATACCAGAGCCTCGTCGCCGAACTGGTCGATATGGACGTCGTCAACGTGCCGACGTTCGACTGGGCGCAGGCCGCTTCCACGGCGATCCGCATGGCGGGCCGGATGACCGGCCGCCCGGTCGCACTGCTGCCGAAGTCGGTCGATCCCGACAAGGCAAAAATCATCCGCAACTACTGCACGCCGGTCATGGAGCTGCGCGAGATCGAGATCGACGCGGCGACGGGCAAGCTCGACTTGGAGGATCTTCGCCGCAAGCTGGGCGAAGACGTCGCGGCCGTCTACTTCGAGAACCCGGGTTTCCTTGGCGTCATTGAGGAGCGGGGCGCGGAGATCGCGGCTCTGGCCCATGCGGCCGGAGCGGTCGCGATCGTCGGCGTCGACCCAATCTCGCTCGGCTTGCTGGAGCCGCCTAGCCGCTACGGCGCCGACATCGTGTGCGGCGACCTGCAGCCGCTTGGCATGCATATGAATTACGGCGGCGGCCAGTCCGGCTTTATCGCCACCCGCGACGAAGAGAAGTTCGTCATGGAATACCCTTCCCGGTTATTCGGCATCGTGCCGACCGAGGTGGAGGGAGAGTACGGCTTCGGAGACGTCGCTTATGAGCGCACGTCGTTCGCCCTGCGCGAGAAGGGCAAGGAGTCGGTCGGCACGCAGACCGCGCTTTGGGGCATTACGGCCGGCGTGTACTTGTCTCTGCTCGGACCTCACGGCATGCGAGAGTTGGGCGAGACGATCGTACAGAAGGCGCGTTACGCCGCTCGCAAGCTGGCGGCCATTCCGGGTGTATCGCTGCGGTTTGCCGAGACGGACTTCTTCAAGGAATTCGTCGTCGACTTCGGCGGTACCGGGCTGACGGTTGCCGAGATCAACCGGCGGCTGCTGGCGGAAGGCATTTTCGGTGGCAAGGACTTGTCCGCAAGCTATCCCCAGTGGGGACAATGCGCGCTCTACTGTGTCACCGAAATCCACTCCCAGGCCGATCTGGATCGGCTCGCGGACGCGATCAGAAAGGTTGTGAGCACTCAATGAGCCACGCATCGACGAACAAATCATCCGGCCCTATGCAGCGGATTCGCAGAGATCATAAAGTGCGCAATTTTCACCAGGCAAAATGGGACGAACCGGTCGTATTTGAGCTGCATCGTTCGGGAGAGAGAGGCGTTATCCCGCCGGGTACAGAGGCAGGCATTACGTCCGAAGTCGGAGGAGCGGCTTCGCTCATTCCGGCAGGCATGCGTCGGAGCGAAGCGCCCAAGCTGCCGGAGATCGGCCAGGCCAAAGTGCTGCGTCACTATTTGCGGCTGTCGCAGGAGACGCTCGGCTCCGATCTGAACGTGGAGATCGGGCAGGGCACCTGCACGATGAAATATATTCCGCGAATCAACGAGATGTTGATTCGCACGCCGAGCATGATGGAGCTGCACCCGCTGCAAGATCCCGACACGGCTCAAGGCATGTTGGAAATCTATCATAAGCTGGATTTGGCGATGCGCGAGATTTCCGGCATGGACGCCTTCTCGTTCCAGCCGAGCAGCGGCACGCAGGCTTTGCTGGCGATGGCCTCCATCGTCCGCGCTTACCACGAATCCCGCGGCGAAGGGGACCAGCGCGACGAGATCATCACGACAATCTTCTCCCATCCTTCCCAGGCGGCGACCGCGGCGGTCAAAGGCTATAAGATCATTACGCTGCATCCCGACGAGGACGGCTTCCCGGACCTGGAGAAGCTGAAGAATGCCGTCTCCGAGCGCACGGCGGGCTTCGTCGTCGCCAATCCGGAGGATACCGGCATCTACAATCACCGGATTCGCGAGTTTACCGACGTCGTGCACGCGGCGGGAGGCGTCTGCTTCTACGACCAGGCCAATGCCAACGGCCTGCTCGGCATCACGCGGGCGAAGGAAGCGGGCTTCGACATGTGCTTCTTCAACCTGCATAAGACGTTCGCCGCTCCCCATATGTGCGGAGGGCCGGCAACGGGAGCGCTTGGCGTGGCGGAGCCGTTCGTGCGCTTCCTTCCGGGGCCGCTGGTCGTACACGAGGACGGCAAGTATAAGCTGAAGGATCAGCCGGACGTGAGTATCGGCAAAGTCCGCAGCTTCCACGGCGTCGCCCAGACGGTGCTGCGCTCCTACGCCTGGATTATGAGCCTAGGCGCGGAAGGGCTGCGCGACGTCGCTCGCATAGCCGTACTGAACAACAACTACTTGTATCATAAAATATTGCAAATCCGCGGTGCGAGCGCCCCTTATATTAAGGGCCGCCGCTTGGAGCAGGTGCGCTATAGCTGGAAGCAGCTGACCGACGAGACGGGCGTGACGACGGAAGACATCACGCGCCGAATGTGCGACTTCGGCCTCCATTACTGGACGTCCCATCATCCGTATATCGTGCCTCAGCCGTTCACGCTGGAGCCGACCGAATCGTATTCCAAGGAGGATCTGGACGAGTATATTCAAGCTTTGGCGCACATTTCCGAGGAGGCGTACTCGAACCCGGATATCGTGAAGACCGCTCCGCACAACAGCACCGTCCACCGCAACGACGAATCGTCTCTGGACGATCCGGCGCATTGGTGCATCACTTGGCGGTCGTACTTGAAGAAGACGCAGGCGAAGTAGCAGCTTGAACGCGGGGCTTTGAGCTTGGAGCTCGGGGCGGATGCAGGATGAAGGGAGGCTCCGATCCGGGAGCCTTTTCTTCATCTTTCAACGCCGGACCCCACGGATGAGGCGAGTAAGCGGGCCGAGCGAGCTGTGCGAACTTATCTCTCATTTTCTGGACGGTCAGGCAGCAAGGAAAGGAGCAACAGATGGCTTATTTGCAGGAATTGTGGAGGTTGCCCGCGGGGGTGCGGCGTTTCCTTGCGACGGAGGCGTTGTACGGAATCGGGATCGGCATGTACGCGCTTGTGCTGAACTTGCACCTGCTGTCGCAGGGGCTGAAAGCCGATCAGGTCGGAACGCTCGCGTCTATCGGCATTCTGATCATGGGCGTATCGGCCATTCCCGTCTCGCTGCTGGCGAATCGGCTGGGGCGCAAGCGGCTGCTCGCGGTCGGCGCGGCATTCGTGGCGGCGGGCAGCCTGACGTATGCCGTCAGCGAAAGCTTCGGCTATTTCCTCATCGCACAGACGCTTGTCTCCGTTGGGCTTACGCTGGTTGAGACGACGGAGGTGCAGCTGCTGTTTCGCTACTGCGCGAACCGTAAGGAAGAGACGCGGGCCTACTCGCTTATGTTTGCCGTGTTTACAGCATTTACGGGAGCGGGGATGCTGGCTGCGGGATACTTGGCGGGAGGCGGGGGAGACGGCGGAGCTTACGGGACGCCGCTGCTGCTGGCTGCGGCGATTCTGCTGTCGCTGGGCGTTCTGAGGGCGGCATGGCTTCCGTCCGAGAAGAGGCGGGATGCCGCGGAAGACAAGATTACAGCGCCTCCGGGCGGAGCGCCGCAAGAAACGCGTGTTCCAAGCTGCGAATCCGCAGAAACTCCGGCAACCGCAAAGATTGGGCTGCGCCGCAAGCTGTGGCTGTTCGCCTTCTTCCTCGCTTTGATCAGCGGGTCTTTGGCTCTTACCGGCTCGTTCCTGAACGTCATCGTCAAGTTCCGCCTCGACTGGACGGACGGCAGCGTCTCTCAACTGCTGGCGGCGAACGGTTTAATTCTGTTCGTCTGCTCGCTGCTGACGCCTTACCTGATCGAACGGTTCGGGAGGAATATCGCCATTGTCGCCGTATTCGCAAGCAATCTGCTTCTGTTTGCGCTGCTGTATGCGCAGCTTCCCGAGCTGCTGTTCGTGCCGCTGTTCCTGCTGCGCGGCGGAGGAACGACGATGCTGTCCAATCTGCTCGACAGCCAGCTGATGTCCGCCTTCTCCGATCGCGAGCGAAATTTGTTCGCGGGGATAAGGTCGGTGTTCCGAAGCGCGGGTTCCTCTGGAGCGACTTATGCCGCAGGATGGATACTGGCGGGAGAGGACTATCGTCTGCCGTTTCTGCTGACGGCCGTCGCGCTGGCGATGGCACTCGCCTTTTATGCGAAATGGATTCGCCCGGTTCTGTGACCGGGCTTTTTTACGTGTGTGAGGTATTCCCTCTCTCGATGGCACCCATCACGATTCTGTACGCGTTCGCTGCCCCGAAGGTGTACAATGGTGGGGGAATTACGATCAGGGAGGGACCATCATGCTTGCGAAAATTATGACTTTTAATTTGCGGTTAAACGTGGAGTCGGACGGGGAGAACGCTTGGCCGAACCGGGTGCGCGCGGCTGCCGAGGCGATCAGGCGCCATGATGCGGACATCGTCGGCATTCAGGAAGGGCTGCTCGCGATGCTTAAGGACTTGGAACCGCTGCTGCCGGAATACGCCTGGGTCGGCGAAGGACGGGAAGGCGGCGAGGAAGGCGAATACAGCGCGATTCTGTACAAGAAAGGGAAGTGGAGCGCAGAGGAGGTCGGCGGTTTCGGTCTGTCGGAGACGCCGGAGAAGCTGGGCGCGATGAGCTGGGATACGGCTTGTCCGCGCATGTGTACCTGGGCGAGATTCAAGTCGGCCGAAGGAGGGGAATTCGCGGCGTTTAACACGCATCTGGACCATATCAGCGACGAGGCCCAGACGAAGGGGATGGAACTGATTCGTCAGCGGATCGAACGATACCGCGCGCAGACCGGTCTACCTGTCGTTCTGACGGGGGATTTCAACGTCGGCCCGGCGCACGCCGTCATCTCCGGCTTGGAAGGAGCGGGCTACCGCAACGCCTATTCCGTTCTGGCCGAAGGCAGCCAAGGCGTCGGCCGTACGTTCCACGAGTTTCTGGGCGGAGAGCCTGGCGAGCCGATCGATTACGTGTTTGCGTCGCCGGATCTGGAGATCGTCGGCGTCGAGGTCGACCGGGGACGGTACGACGGGCGCTATCCTTCGGATCATTATCCGGTGTGCACGACGGTGAGACGGATACGCGATAGGGGTTGAACCGGAGGTACGTCGAAGAGGAGAGGCAATGGAATGGAGAGAGGGAACGGTTTTGTTCGCGAGTTTCTGTTCGGAGCCGCTTGCTTATTAGGCTAGAATGGATCGGGTGTTGCGCAGAATAGCCCTCATCGTCTCCGAATCGACGGGGATGCTGCCAACCGTTTTGATTTTGCGGTTTCTCACGTCCAGGCTTTTCATTTGATCGGTAAGCACTACGCCGGTAAAGGGGAGGCCGTCGGGAAGAGGGACTTCGAAAGCATAAGATTTGGATTGATTAGTAATTGGGCAGACAACGGCAAAGCCCGTGAGAGCGTTAAATTCAACCTCGGATAGAACGATTCCAGGTCGTTGACCCGCTTGTTCTCTGCCCGCTTGAGGATCGAAATCCAACCATACGAGATCGCCGCGCGCAGGGAAGGTCAAATCAACTCATCTCCTTCCCTGCCAAGGTCGATTTCTTCGTGTCTCGCCGACTCGGGTTTAATTTCGGACAACAAACTCTTCAGATGGGCACGCAAATCTTCATTGGAATCCTGCCGCGGGGTTGTCGGTCTAAGCAATATTTCGTTGTCGGGCGTCAATAAAATTTCCATCTCGGCCCCTTCTTCCAGGTTCAACTGCTTCAAAAGATGGTTAGGGATTCGAATAGCGCTGCTATTGCCCCATTTGCCAAGCGTCGTCGTTGCCATCGGCCTCGCATCCTTCCCATTGGGATATTTCAATTATAGCTCACCCCTCTTCCGACGTATATACATATGATATACATGATCCTTCGTTTGGATACAAAACGAAACAACAAGAAGCTGTCACCAGAATGTAAGAACCGGAGGGTATACTGCAAGCTATACTCATCTTTCTACAGTCTGGAGTTGTGACCCATGTCCTTGTTGAGAACGGTAGATTTAACGAAAATATACGGACGGGAGCCGAATCTCGTCAAAGCGCTCGACGGCATTACGATGGAGGTACGGGAAGGACAGTTCGTCGCTATTGTCGGCAGCTCGGGCAGCGGGAAGTCGACGCTTCTGCATATGCTCGGGGGGCTGGATCGGCCGACCGGAGGGCAAGTGTTCATCGGCGGCAAATCGCTGTTCGAGATGAACGACGACGATCTGACCGTATTCCGCAGACGCAAAATCGGTTTCGTATTCCAGCAGTATAATCTCGTGCCGATTCTGAACGTCTACGAAAATATCGTGCTGCCGATCGAGCTGGACGGGAACGTGATCGACAAGGCGTTCGTGGAACATGTCGTTCGGACGTTGGGACTCGCACAGAAGCTGAATAGCTTGCCGGGCGAGCTGTCCGGCGGACAGCAGCAGCGGGTCGCCATCGCCCGCGCGCTGGCTGCGAAGCCCGCGATCGTTTTGGCGGACGAGCCTACGGGGAATCTGGATAGCCGCACGAGCCAGGAAGTGATCGGACTGCTGAAAGTGACGAGCCGTCAGTTCAACCAGACGATTGTCATGATCACTCACAGCGAAGAGATCGCACAGCTGGCCGACGCCGTCGTCCGCATCGGGGACGGGAAGATCGTCGGAGGGATGCGGCCATGATGTTCCCGAACGCCAACAAAGCCGCGATAGACAAGCTGATGAAGCGGAGTCTGAAGGCGAACCGTTCCAGAAACCGCTACGTCGTGCTGGCGATTGCCCTCACGGCTTGGCTGATTACATCCGTGTTCAGCATCGGTCTGAGCTACGTGAAATCGTTCGAGGCGCAAGCGCAAAAAATGCAAGGAACGAAGGCGGACGCGAGGCTGGCGAATCCGACAGCGGAGCAACTGACGCGTCTGCAGGGCTTGGCGGACGTGAACGAGGTCGGTCTGGAAGTACAAGTCGCACGCTGGGTTCCGCCGGTGACGGACGACGGACTGGCGGCCTCCTTCGCATGGTACGACGATGTCGAATGGAGCAAGATGAGATCGCCGCTCTGGGGGAAGAACGCGAACGCATATCCGGAAGGCCGGAACGAAGCGATCGTGCCGACCTGGATGTTGGACGAGTTGGGCATCGAGAAGCCGCAGGCGGGGATGACCGTTTCCCTAACCTATTCCGCGCGACCGACAGGCGGAGAGGGACTGCTCGAACGCACGGAGCCCTTTGTCCTGAGCGGATGGTATACCGATTATTCGCATTTGGCGGGACGCGCCGGGACGATCGTCGTCTCGAAGGCTTTCGCCGACGAAATCCGGGGAGGAACCGAGCCCGGGGCAGGGACGGTCGCTTCCGTCTCGTTCAAGAACGGAAAAGACGTCGGAGCCTCGATACAGCGCGCGGAGGAACAGTTGGATCTGAACGGCAAGCAGTCGTTCGATCCGGTGCAAAGGACGGTTGGCGATCCCGCGGACCGAACCCGGACTTATGCGGGGATGGGGGGAATGATCGCCCTCGTCATGTTCAGCGGCTATTTGCTCGTCTATAACGTTCTTTACGTATCCGTCTCTACGGATACGAAGCAATACGGTTTATTGAAGACAATCGGCGCCACCCGGAGACAGATCAAACGGCTGGTTCGCGGCCAGGCGAATCGCTTGGCGCTGGTCGGCGTGCCGATCGGGCTCGCTGCGGGCGCTGTTACGTCCTTCGTCGCCGTACCGCTCGCGCTCCAGATCACTTCGCTCGAGACGGATGCGGAAATCTCGTTCCACCCGGTCATATTCGTCGGCGCAGCGCTGTTCGCCTGGCTGACGACGATGGCCGGCAGCCGGAAGCCCGCGACGATTGCCGGGCGGATTTCGCCGATTGAAGCTTCGAAATACGAGCAGGCCTCCCGGAAGCGGAAGCGGAAACGGGGACGGGGCGGGGCCAAGCTCTACCGCATGGCGCTGCGCAACTTGTTCCGCGACAAGAAGCGGGCGGCAACCGTGTTCCTGTCGCTGTTCCTGGGAATGACGACGTTCCTGACCGCGAACACGCTTGTGCTCAGCATGGACGCTGACAATTTCGTCGATACCTATGTCGGCAACGATTTCGAAGTCGAGAACGAAACGTTCGGCTTCAGGTACGAGGGCGAACCGAAGCCGCTGCTCACGGACAGTCTGATCGGGCAAATCCGGCAGATCGACGGGGTTGAGGACGTCCGGGCGACTTACGTGCAGAGAGCGTACATGCCCTATACAGCCGACGTATTCGGCCAATATATGGATGCCTTCGCCGAGCAGAGCGGCTTCGAGCGGCCGTCCGACGAGGAGCTGTCCGCGAACCGGGAAGGCTTCTCCGGCTTTGCGGTCGGTCTGGAGACCCGCGACGTGCAGAAGTTGAACGAGGAACTGGAGACGCCGATCGACCTCGAGCGATTCGAGAAGGGCGAGATCGCCCTTCTGAACACGCCGAATGTTGCACGGGGAGCCCGCATCACGCTGGGGCTGCCCGGCGGCTCCGCCGAACGGGAATTCGAGGTCGGAGGGGAAGTTCCGTACAATTACGGAATCCCATTCGGGAGCTTCGCTCCGAACGCATACGTAAGCGCCAAAGCGATGGAGCAGTGGCTCGGACAGCAACCGATGGCCTACCGACTGGCCATACAAGCCGATGAGAAGCGGCATCCGCAAATTCAGGAGCGGCTCGAGGCGCTGATCGCCGATTCCCGCGAGCTGAAGCTCTCGTCCAAGCTGGATTGGGCGGAGCAGCTTGAGTCCGCCAAAGTCGTTTTCTACATCCTCGGAGGCGCCGTTACGCTTATCCTGGCCTTGATCGGCATACTGAACTTCGTCAGCACGATGCTCACGAGCGTTGTCGTCCGCAAGAAGGAGTTCGCGGTGATGGAAAGCATCGGCATGACGCGCAAGCAGCTGCGCAACCTGTTATTATGGGAGGGGACGGGGTATGCGGCAATCTCTCTTCTGCTCGTTTCCACGCTCGGCACGCTGATCAGCTACGGTGCGTACGCCCTGTTCAGCCAGGAAGCGGATTACGCGATCTATACGTTCCCGGCCGTGCCGCTGGCGATCGCTTTCGCGCTGATCCTCGCCTCTTGCTGGATCGTTCCGTTCGTTGCTTTTCACAGAGTGGGAAAGATGAGCGTCGTCGAACGACTACGGGACACGGGCTGAACGAAGCCAATCAACGGTTGAACGAAGCGGGCCTAGGCGCTGCCTCGGCTCCGAACGGGCTCCGCAAGGAAGGATGGAGATTCAGATGGCGACGATCTTGATCGTGGAAGACGATCGTCCTCTAAACGAAGGGTTGGCGTATGCGCTCGGAGCGGACCACTACGAGATCGTATCGGCTTACTCCTGCGAGGAAGGGCTGGCTGCTTTCCGCAGCCGCGATATTCATCTGATCCTGCTCGACGTCAACCTCCCCGATCGTCCGGGAACGGAGCTGTGCGCGGCCGTCCGCGCCTCCTCGGACATTCCGATCGTGTTTCTGACGGCCAACGATACCGAGAAGGACATGGTGCTCGGCTTTAAGCTCGGGGCGGACGACTACATGGCCAAGCCGTTCAGCATGGCCGTACTCCGCGGGAGGGTGAAGGCCGTGCTCCGCAGAGGCGGGAGCGGAGACCACGGAGCGCTGTTCGCGTACCAGGAATTGACGATTCATTATGATAAAATGAAAGTGTTCAAGAGCGGCCAAGAGCTTAAGCTGACGACAAACGAATTCAAGCTGCTCGCGGCGCTGACCCAGAACCGCAATCAGGTGTTGACGAGGGACATTCTTCTGGAGAAGCTGTGGGACGCGGGGGGCAACTTCGTGGACGAGAATACGCTCAGCGTGACGATCAAGAGATTGCGAAGCAAAATCGAGAACGATCCGAAGCGGCCGCGCTTCGTCAAGACCGTGTTCGGAATCGGCTATACCTGGGGAGATTAGACGATGAGAAGCTCCTTTGTCCGCATCATTATCGTATGTTCGGCCTTGTACGCGCTCGCTTGCGGCGCGTTTTTTGCCGTTCTCGCCTGCTTTGGGGCGGACAAGGAGATTTGGTGGGGGGCGGCGGCATTCGTGCTGGCGACAGCCGCTATTTTCGCCGGATATCTGCTGTCGCTGCGCTCGAGGATGATAGAGATTCTGGACAAGCTGTCGTTGACCGTGCAGTCGCTGATCGACGGGCAGGACAAGCAGCAATTTCCCGTCTCCGAGGACAATCTGCTCTCCAAGCTTCAGGATCAAGTGCTGAAGCTGTCGGGCATTTTAAGGATGCAGAAGCTTCGGTACAAGGAAGAGGGCGAGGAGATGAAATCGCTCATTACGGACATCACCCACCAGCTTCGGACGCCGCTCGCCAATCTGAATATGTATAACGGCTTGCTGGCCGACGAGTCGCTGCCTCCCGGCAAAAGAACGGAGTTCGCCCGGGTCATGCGGGATCAGACGGAGAAGCTGACGTGGCTCATGGACAGTCTGGTGAAAATTTCCCGGCTGGAGAGCGGCATCATCGAGATTCGCGCGGAGAGGCGGAATATTGCCGATACGGTGCTCGCGGCGATCAAGATGGCGTATCCCTCGGCGGAAGAGAAGGAGCTGGAGATCGTGTTCGAGGGAAGTCGGCCCGTTCAACTGCTTCACGACGCGAAGTGGACCGGCGAGGCGATCGGCAATGTGCTGGACAACGCGATCAAATATACCCCCGCGGGCGGCAGCATCAAGGTGACCCTCGAACGGTACGAAATGTTTGCAAGAATCGATATTGCGGACAACGGCCGCGGTATTCCCGAAGCCGAGCTTGCCAAGGTGTTTCAACGATTTTTCCGAGGGGCCTCCTCGTCCGATACGCCGGGCGTCGGCGTCGGTCTGTACTTGGCTCGTAAAATTTTGACGGAGCAGGGCGGTTATATGAAGGTGTCTTCGGAGCCGGGGCGGGGGAGCGTGTTCTCGCTTTTCCTGCCGGTCGACACGGCCGAGAATCTATGATATGGTGTAGGAAACCCATAGGCATTCCACTCTTCGGAGTGGGGTGCCTTCGTCTATATTTCAAGGGTTTTTACATTAAATGTATCCCTATCAATCCGAAAGGACATGGAGGTCGTGATGCTATGTTTCTCTATTTGTCCCCGCCCAGGGGAGATCGGACGGCTGCCGGTAAAGCGCTAAGATCACTCATGTAGAGGAGAGGATAGAGCATGGCTGCATGCATTCATGCGGAGAAACGCACGCGTTTGAATTCTTCCGGACTGCGGAATTTACGCAAGGAGGGACGGCTGCCGGGCGTCGTATTCGGCAAAAACGCGATCAACGAAGTCATTCATATTTCAACGAAACAGTTCGAGAAATGGTTGAAGCAAGGGGCTTCCGGCTTCATCGAATTGCAGGTGGAGGGCGAGAAATCGCTGACGGTGCTGTTGGAGGATCTTCATCGCGACCCGGTCACCCGCGCGCCTCTGCACGTCGACTTCCAGCTCGTTCAGACCGGCGAGATTGTGCGCACGAAGCTTGCGGTGAAGCTCAAAGGCACTCCGATCGGAACGAAGTCGGGAGGCATCGTGCAGGTTCAAGACCCGTACGTGGAAGTGGAGGCCTTGCCGAAAGACTTGCCGTCCTCGGTCGACCTGGACATCGGCGCGATGGAAATCGGAGACACGCGGTTCGTGAGGGACTTGGAGCTGCCGCCCGAAGTGACGGTCGTCTCCGGGGCGAACGAGCTTCTCGTATCGGTGTCCAAGCCATAGAGGCTGCGGAGCGGGAGCTCCAATGCCGATGAACGGAAACAGCCCGGACCGATGAGAGTTGCCGCCCTACAGCCAGGAGCGCTTAAGTATATTCATATATGCGAATAAGGCATCCCTGAACGCTTCGGCGCTTTGCTCCAGCGTGGCAAGCAGACGTTCCAGCCGCTCGGACGTTTCCCGGGCGTGAAGGGACTTCCAGCGCTCGGAGTTCCGGTTCCAGAACAGCCGGGAAGCCGCAGTGCGGAACGTTCCATCCATCTCCTCGTTGCTGGCCAGGGAGATGAGCGTGCGGAACAGCTCGTAGTCGAAGGCGGCCAGGGCGGAGGCTCGTTCCGGATCGTCTTGGGGAATCGAGCAATATTGGTGCGACAGCAGACGGGCGCAGACGATGCGCTCGTCTGCTTTGTCGTTCCAGGAGACGCTGACGGAGAAGAGCGCCATCGAGACGATCGTCTCCAGCAAATCCCCGACCCGCTTGGACGAGGAGTCGAGCAGGATGACGCCGTGTTTGGGCGCGATGCGAACGTAGCCCTCCAGCTCGAGCTGCTGCAGCGCCGCCCGAACGGGAGTCCGGCTCATGTCCAGCTTGCGGCTCAGCTCGACCTCCGAGGTGACCGAGCCTTTCGGAAGCTGACCGCTTGCGATCCAGGCGTGAATGAGATCGTAGGCTTGCTTGCGCAAGGAGACGTTAGCCACGGGTTTCTTCCTTTCCGTTCGGGGATTCGAGTATGATTATCATAGAATAGGATACACGAGAAAGGAAGGGGAAACGCGTGCCGGCATCGGGGATAACGTTGAGGGAGGCCGCTTTTCGGCGAATCAAGGCGGGAATCGTGCAGGGGGAGTGGGAAGGCGGCGCGTTCTTGGCCGAGAAGAAGCTGTGCGAGCTGCTCGGCATGAGCAAGACGCCGATCCGCTCGGCGCTGGACCGCCTGGAGGAGGCGGGGCTGGTCAAACTGGTGGCCAATCAAGGCTTTGTTGTGCAGGAGATTTCCTCGAAGAAGATTATGGAAATCTATCAATTGCGGCTATCGCTCGAGACGTTCGCGGCCGCCCAATTGACGGGGAGAATGGAAGCGGAATGCTTGAGCCGGCTTGACGCCAATCTCGCTCTGCAGAAGAGGGCGGCGGACGCAGAGGACATTGTGGCGTACGTGGAGCTGGACAGGCAGTTCCACGAGACGATCGTCTCCGGTCTGGCGAACGAGGAATATTCGGAGGCCATGGCGCGAATTCAGGACAAGTTTCTGATGGCCGTACGCGCGACATTCTACAAGAACAAGAAGCGGCTGCTCGGCAGCGTTCAGGAACACAGGCAAATCCGCGATGCGCTGGCGGCCGCGGACCCGGCGGCGACGACGGAACTTGTCAGGAAGCATATCGAATACGTCGAGCGGATGCTGTAGCGCGGAATTGTCTATATCGGTTGAACCAATGAAGAGAAAGCCCATTACATTCCGAAAGGGATGGCTTTGCCGGCTTCAGACAGCACAGTCTCATTTGATGTATACAAGTGTGACATCTTGTGAGAGCGGAGTCCCGGTGCTACGTTTAGGGTGTCGGATGAACGTAGAGAAGGAAGGGATGAGCGGATGAAAATTACGGACGTACGCACGTATATCGTCGGGAATCCGTGGAAAAATTGGCTGTTCGTGCAGGTGGATACGGACGAAGGGCTGGTCGGCTTGGGAGAGGGGACGCTGAACGGCTTCGCCAAGACGGTGGAAGCGGCCATTCACGAGTTGAAGCATCTGGTTGTCGGCATGGATCCGTTCGACGTCGAGACGATCTCGCTGAAGCTGATTCGCGACGTCTACTCGGATGGAGGACAAATTCAGGGCTCGGCGCTTGCCGCGATTGAAACCGCTTGCTGGGACATTATGGGCAAAGCGACGAACCAGCCGCTGTATCGACTGCTTGGAGGGAAGTGCCACGATAAACTGCGCTGTTACGCGAACGGCTGGTATCGGGGAGGCGCGGACGAGCAGAGCTTTCACGACCAGGCGAAGGAGGTCGTCGCCAAAGGCTATACCGCGCTGAAGTTCGATCCGTTCGGAGCCGCATGGCGTACAGTAGGCCGCGAGGATTTCGATTCGGCGATTCGCAACATCGCCGCGGTGCGAGAGGCCGTCGGCCCGAACGTGGACATTCTGATCGAGGGGCATAACCGCTTCAGCGTCCATACGGCGCTGCAATTCGCCGAAGCGATGGCGCCGTACCGCCCGACCTGGTTCGAAGCTCCGGTTCCCCCTTACCGTCTCTCCTCGATGGTCGAGGTGGCCAAGCGCAGTCCGGTTCCGATCGCCTGCGGCGAGGATTACTACAATCGCGAGCAGTTCGCGGAATTGCTCAAGCACGACGCCGTGCACATTGTTCAACTGGAGCCGCAATTCCTCGGCTTAAGCGCCTCCAAGCAGATCTGCGGCATGGTACACGCCCATAACGGAGTCACCGCTCCGCACAGTGCGCAAGGACCGGTCTGCTCCGTCGTCTGCTCGCATCTGAACATGGCGACGCCGAACTTTTTCATTCACGAGATTTTCGACGATTTCAATCATTCCTGGGCGCAGGACATTTTCTCTCCGCCGTTCCGGGTCAAGGACGGCTACCTGGAGCCGCCGGAGCTCCCCGGTCTCGGCATCGAGCTGAATTTGGAGAAGGCGGCCGAATATCCGTACGATCCCGGCCACTGGCTGCCGCTCTTCCGGCAAAATTGGGAGAAGCGGGAACGGGTCGAATAAGGAGGGAATCCGGAATGGATATGATGAAAGCGCTGGTCTATGAAGGACCGCGGGTCATGAACATAAGAGAGGTCCCGGTCCCTGGGCTGCGCGACGACGAGGTGCTCGTCCGCATCGAAGTCGCCGGCATCTGCGGCTCGGAGCTTGGCGGTTATTTGGGCCATAATTCCTTGCGCAAGCCGCCGCTCATTATGGGGCACGAATTTTCAGGCGTCGTCGAGCGGGTCGGCGTAGGAGTCGAAGGCTTCACCAAGGGAGACCGCGTCACGGCCAATCCTCTCGTTACCTGCGGAGCTTGCCGCTACTGCCGGATCGGGGAGACGCAGCTGTGCGTTACCCGGCAGTTGCTCGGGGCACATCGGCCGGGAGCGTTCGCGGAATACGCAGCCGTTCCGGCCAGCAACGTGTATAAGCTGGACCAGGGCGTCTCGTTCGAGGAGGGCGCGCTCGTCGAGCCGTTCGCCTGTGCGGTCCATGCCTGCCGGCTGCTGCGCCTTCGCCCGGATGACCGGCTGCTGATCTACGGCGCCGGTCCGATCGGCCTGTTCGTGCTGCAAGCGGCGCAAGCCAGCGGGCTGAAGGAGATCGTCGTCGCGGATCTGAACGAGAGCCGGCTGGAGATCGTCGCCGAGCTCGGCGGCATTCCGGTGCGAAGCGCGGATGATTCCGCGCCCGACGGAGGATTCGACGCCGTCGTCGACGCAGTCGGTGCCGAGGTCACGCGGAGGAACAGCGTCGAGGCGGCGCGTCCGGGCGGGACGGTGTTGTTCACCGGTCTGCACGAGGCGGAGAGCCGGCTGCCGATCAACGACATGATCCGCAGCGAGATCGGCACGCTCGGCGCGTTCGCTTATTCGCGGGAAGATTTCGAAACCGCGCTGAAGTGGATCGGGGAAGGCAGAACGAATCTGCTGCCCTGGTCGGAGACAGCGCCGCTGGAAGAGGGCGGCGCTTGCTTCGAGAAGCTGGTGTCGGGTCCCGGCAAGGTCGCCAAAATATTTCTTGCTCTATAAATCGCCGTCCGCGTGAAACGCATTCGTCGCCGATCTAATCTGAACCTGCGAGGTGCAAGCATGAGCTGGGAAAACAAAACGGTCATCGTGACCGGAGGAGGAAGCGGCATCGGAAGGGCGGTCGCCAAGAAGTTCGCTGAAGCGGGAGCGAGCGTCGTCGTCGTGGGACGCACGGCGGCCAAAGTGGAAGCCGTCGCCGCGGAGATCGTCACGCAGGGCGGGCGCGCCGCGGCCAAGGCCGCGAACGTTGCCTCCGAAGCGGACGTGAAGCGGGTCGTTCGGGAAACGCTGGCCGAATTCGGCCGGATCGACGTGCTGGTCAACAATGCGGCCGTCTGCCCGCAAGTCCGGTTGACGGACATGAGTTTGGATGAGTGGAATGGAGTTATTACGAACAATTTGACGTCCGTATTTCTGTTCTGCCGGGAAGTCGTTCCGGCCATGCTGGAGCAAGGGGGCGGGGCAATCGTTAACGTCAGCTCCGTCCACGCGCTCGCCACGCTGGACGGCTATTCCGCCTACGCCGCTTCGAAGGCCGGAATAGCCGGACTGACGCGGGCTATCGCGCTGGACTACGCCAAGATGAACATCCGGGCGAACACGGTGCTTCCGGGAGCGGTCCATACGCAGATGCTGGAGAGCAGCGTCAAGAACCTGGACACGCCCAAGGAAGAAATCATGAAGCAATGGGACGATTCGCAGCCGATCGGCCGGGTCGGCCGGCCCGAGGAGATCGCAGCGGTCGTTTTCTTCGCGGCCAGCCCCGACAATTCGTTCATGACCGGCTCGACGCTCGTCGCCGACGGAGGAATGACGGCGGAGCTGTAGCGGCGGGGCATTCGGCTTATTTCCGCGCGAACAACTGCTTATCGCAAAACAAAACGACGACAAACAGCGCAATGCCAATGAGCAGAACCGATGCCGGGACGATGAACGCGAGCAGCGTCGCCGTATTTTCTGCTTTGTAGTAGGCAAGCATGCCCAGCGGCATCATTCCTCCCCCGAGCAGAGCGGTCCAGGCTTGAAGCTTGGCCGTTCTGACCATACGAACGTTCTTGAAAACGGAATAGAAGATTCCGTAAGCGAAAAGGGTCAGCCAGCCGACCACGAGAATGTGCGCGTGAACGGGAATCATCGCATAGTCTTCCCTGCCGGCCATATCCGCTCCGATTAATGCGCCGATCAACGAGTACAAAGCCGCCATGCGGATCAACCATTTGCTGTATGCGGTCATGAGGATTTCTCTCCTTGCATTGGTTTTCCCTATCAATGTAGCTGCGCATTATGAACGGAGCGTGAACGGGAGATTACGAGTTCGTCCAGGAGGCCTGCTTCCCGCGATAGTCTGCTCCCGCCGTTTGGCGGGGGCTATTTGACGTTCTCGAGCTGTCACTCCGGTTGGCAGAAGCGCATTGCAAGCACGAACTTAAAGTTTTCTTTACAATTCACAAGCGATCCCGCCTACTTGCTAGAATGAGAGGAGAAAATCGACATCATTTTCCTGTGGCAGGTTACGAGAAGGGATGAGCGGGTGTGAAGAAGACAACAAAACGGGAATGGAAGTTAACATCACGAATTTTGGCGTGGATGCTGATCGTCAGCATGATCGTGACCGCGCTGCCGGTGCAGCAGGCGTCGGCGGCCGAATTGCCGGTACAGCAGGCGATAGTGCCCGAGCTGTCGGTGCAACAGGTGGCGGCGGCCGAATCAAGCGGATTCCAGGATGTGAGACCAACGGACTGGTTCTACGATGCGGCCGTCTATGTCCGGAAGAATGGTATATTCGGCGGAACGGGCGGGGGCGCCTTCTCGCCTAAGGGAACGATGACGCGCGCCATGTATGTGACGGCGCTTGGACGAATGGCCGGCGTGGATGTCAGCGAGTATTCCGCCCCGAGCTTTGCCGACGTGCCGGCGGGCATTTGGTATGCGCCATATGTAGAGTGGGCGGTTAAGAAGGGGATTACTTCCGGCACGGGCGTCCGGAACTTTTCTCCCGATGCAACCGTATCCCGGGAACAGATGGCGACGCTGACTTTGCGATACTTTGAAAGCTATCAGATTCCCTATCAGACTAGCAACCTGGTAACTACGAAGCCGGGTGATGTTGCAAACGTGTCTTCCTGGGCGACGGATGCAGTTGTAAAGCTGTGGCAAGCGGGTTTGTTCGACGGGGACAGCAATGGCAATTTCAATCCGCATAAACAGGCGACTCGTGCAGAAGCGGCTGTTTTCTTCATGCGCAACAACGCGATTGTGGAGGCGTGGAAAAATCAGAATCAAGAGACGCCGACGCCAACATCCGATACGGATAATGGCACGACGAACGGCGCAGGGCTGCCGACGCCCGGAGCTGGCGGCGGTGGCGGTGGCGGCGGAGGAAACACAGGCGGCAACCCCAATGTCCCTACGTATACGCTTACGTTCGAGAGCAACGGCGGGTCGGAGGTAGCTGCGCAGACGGTGCGAGATGGCTCCGTGGCTGTGATGCCTGAAGCGCCGACAAGATCAGGGTATCCGTTCGGTGGCTGGTACGGCGACAGCGACTTGACGATTCCTTATGGCTTCACGGAAGCGGTAACGGGTGATATGACGTTGTACGCGAAGTGGATTGCCAACTACACGGTGAGCTTCAACAGTAACGGCGGGTCTCCGGTAGTTGCCCAGACGGTGCAGGAAGGGGAGACGTTAAGCCTGCCGGCTCCGGCAAAAGAAGGATATATTTTCCAGGGGTGGTTCAGAGACAGCGGTTTGTCGCTTATTTTCACGGAAAATAGTCCGGTTACTGACAATATGCAGTTGCATGCGAAGTATATCGATCATGTGAGTAATGCCGTACAGAGCACTCCGATCTACTCCGTGCTGGATGTCGCTCCTAGCTTCACCATCGATATAGAAGATGCGACGGGTAGCCTGACGGCGTCCGGAGTGCAGGCGCGTATGACGTTCGAGGATACCTCAGATCCTGATTTTACGGGGATTACCGTCACCGGCTCGAATGGTCACTTCAGGTTAGCGGCCGAAGGCGGTCGGTTCACAGAAGGACACACCTATCAACTGACGTTAACGGATGACAATCTGTCTTTCCGAGATCAAGACGCGACGACGAGCATTTATGTTTTTAGCGTGGCGAAGGCCGAAATCATGAATGTTCCACTGAATCCGAACATGATCTATCTGCCTTTCGCACAGGTCACGAATATGATGCTCGATGGCGCGGAAGTAGGTTCGCCGGCAATTCCGGTGGTCACGACGACGGTGGGCGACAGCGAGAACGGTCTTGCAGCGGCGAATGCGGGCAGCGGAACGTTCACGTATACCGGATCCACCGGGATTCAAGTAGGCGATACCGTTGCCATCTACGAAGGGGTTCGTCCCGATCTGCGCACGGTAGACACGACCGGAGCCGACGATGGCGCTGTCGCTTATGTGCGAATCACAGCGATTAGCGGCAATAGCTACACCTATGTTCATGCAGATGCCGAGCAAGTGTTGTTCAGGCCGGACGTTCTGCCTGTGAGCGTAGAGGCGGATACGGACGGAGACCCGGACAATAACTCTATCACGGTAGAGCATATCGCGATGAACTACAGCGACAGCATGTATGCGCCACTAGGCTTGAGCGAGCTCACTACCGTCGATGTAGGCGATTTTATCGCTTTCTATGAGGGTGAGTTAGTGAATGGCGGCTCCCAACTGTTAATCGGTTATGGACGTATTACGTCGATTACGGCTGTGGCGGAGATGGATATTATTACGTACGAAGTTGTCACGGAAGATGACATCGCGCATATCTTCGACGTCTATCAGCAGCAAGCGATTGACGGCGACCAACTGCTGTCGCAGGAGGAAATTGCGCAACTTGAAGATCAGATCAAGCAGCAAGCGATAGCCAGCGGCTTCGTCGATCAAGCCGCGAACTATCTGTCTGCTCTGGCTATGGAGACGAAGGCCTTCAAGAAGCAGATGGAAGTGAATATGCTAGCGGCTCAAGGTCCGAGCAGGGTCCGTGTAGAGAATCTGACCGTTGTCCCTTCGCTGGGGACGAGCGTGAATCATATTGCCGGACAATCCTCAGGAGTCAGCGCTACGCTTCAGATCGGCGCCGACATTGTCATTCGCATCAATGATGAAAGCGACCTCGTCATCCATATGACCGGTACGTTCCTTCAGGAGATCACCTTGAATCTCGGCATCGATGGGGCGACGGATTGGGGAAAGGCATGTGTTTGGTTTCTCTGTGTGCCTTATCCGAAAGATTATCGGATTACCGCCAATCTGGATGCACGCACGTATACCGGAATTAACATTACAGCGGAGATCGCTACTGTGGCGCACGATAAGCTGCAGGAAGCGCTGGGGGATTGGGATGGCGCGAATAATGGCGGCGTACTAAGCAACGTACGCGATATTGCGACAGAGATTAAAGCGTTAATCGACGGGGTGCAGGATATCGGCGTAGATGCGGAATCGCTGAAGGCACAGTATCAAGAAATGATGGAGAACGGGACGGATTGGGTTCCGTTAATCAAGCAGAAGCTCTTCGCGAAGAGCGTGCGCGTGGTTTACGGAGTCATTGAAGTCAAATTTGAAGCCCACTTCGTGGTCAGCGCCAATGTGAACCTGACGATCGGGGCGGATTTCAACTATACGACAGCCAAACGCTACTCGGCTACCATACACGTGCTTGGTTTCAGGGGCTCTAGCAGCACTGTAAGCTTGCCGGGCGACGGCAATTACCAGTTTACCTTCTATGTGATGGGGACGCTCGGATTGCGGGCGGGTGTACTGCTGGAGCTGAAAGCGGGAGTTGGAAGCGTTGAGCTGAATAGCATCGGGGTGTCTATTGAAGCCGGCGCGTACGTGAATCTGTGGGGGTACTTCTACTATCAGTTGAAGCAACTGAACGGGGAGCAGACTACCCGGTCCATGGGCGCTCTGTACGTAGAGATCGGCATCTATCTGGAGACCGCAATCGGCGCTCAATTGGGCGATGGGATGCTCTCGGGCAGTATACCGGTATATGAAAACACATGGCCATTGTACACGGTAGGGGAGCAGCGGAATGTTGAGGACTTTGCCTATTCGCAGGACGAGGTGCCTGAACTGAACCTAGCGGGCTCTGCGTCATCTCTCGCTGTGCCGAAGATGCTGCTGGAGATGAGCAGGTTTGATCTGAAGACCGGCGGCACTGATACTCAGGCGTATGACGCTTCGCGGTTCGATATTCAGGTGGATCATGCGAATTTCAAGTATGATCCGGTGACCCGCAAGATTGAGGTGCTGAATACCAACAGCCCGCTGAGCAAGGGGAATCTGGTCATTACGTGGAAGGGAGCACCGCTGTCGTTCGGGTCTGAGCCGATCAAGCGTACGATTCCGGTGACCTGGCGCATCAGGGCAGGAGAATATGTCTTGCAGCTGGATCCGCAGAATGGCGGAGTGACGGAGGTTATCGTTGGCGCGCCTAACACGGGGATTAATGCGACACAACCGACCTATCCAGGCTACACCTTTGACGGCTGGTATACGGAGGCTGTCGACGGTACGATGACGACGATTCCGAGTGTCATGCCAGCGGGGGATCTCCAACTGTACGCGCATTGGACGGCTAACACGAATACACCGTATACCGTCAATCATTATTTGATAGATCCGAACACCAGAACAGCGGCTTCGCCTGCGCATACGGACATAAGGACCGGAACAACCGATACGGAGATTCAGATCAACTCTGATCTCTTCCAGAATGAAGGCTATACGAACGGGACGGCTAGCGGCTTGACCATCAAGGGAGACGGCTCGACGATCGTGCGAGTGGAATACTATGCGACGAGTCGGACGATGACCTTCAACTTGGGTTATGCGGGTGCTCCTGCAGCTTCGATATCGGCATTGTTCGGCAAAAATATCTCCGCCCGCATACCGGTGCCGACAAGACAGGGCTATACGTTCGCCGGGTGGTCGCCGGAGATGCCAAGCCTGATGCCGACTTCCGACACGACCTATACCGCAACGTGGACTGCTCGCGAGAACACGCCTTATAAAGTCGTGTACTTGAAGCAAAATATTGCGAGCGACACCTACACGGTGGCGGATACGGAATCCTACTACGGGGCCACCGGCGCTGAGGCGAACCTGACGAATGTTACGATGAAGTCTTATCCAGGCTTCAGCTTCGACGCCAGCGTTCCCGGAACGGTGCTTGCACAGACGATCACAGGCGACGGCACAACGGTGCTGAAGGTGTATTACAAGCGCGATGCGCACACGATGACGGTCAATTACAACGGCTCCGGCGTAGCGACGAGTGTCGTTGAGGTTCCGCTGGGCTCCACGATCTCTCTCGGTACTCCGACACGGCAGGGGTATACCTTCGCAGGCTGGTCGCCGACGCCTCCGGCTACGATGCCAGCTGAGGATGTCGAGTTCATCGCACAGTGGACGCTTAACACCTACACAGTGAGCTTCAACAGCGACGGCGGCTCGGCGGTGGCTGCTCAGACGGTAGGTTATGGGCTGTCGGCAAGCGAACCGGCTGAACCGACCAAGAACGATTGGGTATTCGGAGGCTGGTACAGCGATAGCGCTCTGACGAACACCTACGACTTCGCGACCCAGGTGACGGGCGACCTCGCATTGTATGCGAAGTGGATACGCAGCTACACGGTGAGCTTCGACAGCAAGGGCGGATCAACGGTAGCGGATATTCAGGTGAATGAAGGCGCCAAGGCGATAGCTCCTGACGCTCCTACGTTGGCAGACCATGTGTTCAGCGGTTGGTATCGCGATGAAGCCTTCACGACCGCCTACAGCTTCACCTCAGAGGTGGTGACGAGTGACATCCAGTTGTATGCGAAGTGGACAGAGGATCAGAAAACAACCTACACAGTAAGCTTCGTGAGCAATGGCGGCTCGGCAGTGGAGGACCAGACGGTGAACGAAGGGGCAGTAGCTACGGCGCCGCTTGCTCCGACGCGATTGGGACATACGTTCGAAGGCTGGTACAGCGATAACGGCTTGACAAGCTCTTACGGCTTTACGGCAGGCGTGACAGAGGCGATTACACTGTACGCGAAGTGGACGATTAATAGCTACACGGTGAGCTTCAATAGTGCTGGAGGGTCGGCAGTGAGCAACCAGACGGTAGATTACGGAGGCACGGCTACGGCGCCTGCCGCTCCGACTCGTTCCGGGCATGTGTTCAGCGGCTGGTACAGCGATGCGGGGTATAGTCAGGCCTACAGCTTTGCGACCCCGGTAACGACGAATGTCACGCTGTATGCGAAGTGGATTGTCACCTATACAGTGAGCTTCGAGAGTAACGGCGGCTCGGCAGTGGTCGCTCAGACGGTGAATGAAGGAGCTGCTGCGACGGCGCCTGCTAACCCGATCCGTTCGGGGCATACGTTTGGCGGTTGGTATCGCGACGCCGCTCTGGATGAAGCCTACAACTTCGCGTCACTCGTAACGGCGGCCATCACCTTGTACGCGAAGTGGACGGAGAATAGCTACACGGTGAGCTTCAACAGCGCGAGCTTTAGCAACGGCGGCTCGGCCGTGAATAGCCAGACGGTGATTCCTGGCAACACGGCTGTAGAGCCGAGCGTTCCGACGTGGAAGGGCTACAGATTCGACGGCTGGTACGTGAGTCCCGACGCGGGTGCGCAAGTCTACGACTTCAATACAGCGGTGACGGCAGACCTCACGCTGTATGCGAAGTGGACGCTGTCCCCTTGGCAAGCTGTAGGGGACTCGCCTGGTCAAGTTATCGAATTTAAGTCAGCGCTCGACAGTAACGGTACGCCTTATGTTGCCGGTGCGCTAGATGGCACTGTATACGTGAAGAAGTATGAGGGAGGTGCGTGGATCAATATCGGCTCCTTCGCGGGGGCGAAGGACCAATTGGAGCTTGCCTTGGACAACAATGATGTTCCTTACATTGTCTATAGGTATCGAGAGATTGCTGAGCTAGTCGTACAAAAATATAACGGTACCCCTGGAAGCTGGACAATCGTAGGCGCTAACGCACTCCTAAGCTTCACGAATAACCCGTCTCTTGCCTTCGATAGTGCTAATGTTCCTTATCTCGCTTATGTGCATAGAGATGGATCATCAGACCGCACCAGAGTGGTCAAATATAACGGCACGCTTTGGGTCGATGTAGCTGGCGGCGAGAGTCTCGTAAGCGGTTGGCTGCCTCCAATTATCAAGTTTAGCAAAGACAACATCCCTTATTTATACCAAGAAGTCATGTACGGGGACGCAACTGTTTCTAAATACGAGAACGGCAATTGGGTGACTGTCAGTAACCTGGGCATCCTTGAGAATCAAGCTCTCTCGTTTGCGCTTGATCCGAATGACGTGCCGTATATCGTCTACAGGCATCTTTCGACAATGAACGTGATCAGGTATAATGTTGGCACTAGCAACTGGGACACGATTGGTTCGTTTGCGACAGGGAATAATTGGAAAACAGATTCAAACCTTGCTTTCGATAGCACGGGCACGCCTTATGTCGTATACGGATACGGGAACAAGGCGACCGTGATGAAATACGAGGGCAACAACAATTGGGCGCTTGTAGGTGACGCCAACTTCACCGAAACAGCAGCTTATCAAACCGGGATGGCGATAGACAGCTTCGACAACGTGTATGTGTTCTATCTGGATAACGTGCCTCTGGGTATTCCAGTAAACTTGACGGTGATGAAGCATGATTCCGGCCAGTAATCGTCTTTCGTAGCGCATCCTAGAGCAGCCTACTCCCACCGGAGTAGGCTGCTCTGCTGTGAGCCCGGCAAGATCAACGACCCGAACAGATTTGCAGGGCACAATTTCCTTTAATGATGTTATCATTAGGAGAATTAACTTATATATCGCGCATCCTGTAGATTGAGGTCGATATCATCATGAGGGGAAATCTTCTCCGCTTCGGTTCTCGTATGATCTTGCTTTATATCACTGCTGCCGTTGTTGTCGGTTTGGTTGCAAGCTATGTCGTCATGCCTGCACCGGACTCTCCCAAGGTCGAAAGCAGAGAAGGCATTCTGGATTTAACGCAGGTTCATGTGAGCGAGAATCCGCTAAAGCTCGCGGGGGAGTGGGCGTTCTACTGGCAGGAGCTGCTATCGCCCGAGGCTATACAGGATCGCTTGGCAAGGGGCGACAATCCTGAACGCTGGATCAGCCTCCCAGGCTCCTGGCTAGGCTATCCGCTAGATGGCCAGCGGCTGAGCGGCACAGGTTATGCCACCTTCCGGCTCGTCATCCAGCTTGGCGAGCAGGATCGCAGCGAGCGGCTTGCCCTGCGGTTGCCTGCGATTTTCCATGCGTATCAATTGTGGGTTAACGGCGAGCTTCTGGAAGAGGTTGGAGTGGTTGGCACGAGCAAGGGCAGCGTAACGCCGCAACTGCTAACGAAGCTGGTGTTCGTCTCGCCGGGCAATGACAAGCTAGAGTTGGTCATGCAAGTTGCCAACTTCCATCATAAGCGAGGCGGCATCACCCAGTATATCGAGTTGGGCGGAAGTGATGTATTAACGGTCAAAACCCATCTGAACATCGCCGCTGAAATGTTCATCACCGCAAGCCTGCTGGTCATTGGGGTCTACCACCTGCTGTTGTTCGCCTTGCGACGCAAAGACAGGGCGCCCTTGTTCTTTGGGCTGTTCACCCTAATGTTCGGCATCCGCTCGTTGCTGGTCGGCGAGCTATTGCTCACCCAATGGTGGCCGACTTTTCCGTGGGAATTGCAGTTCAAGATCGAGTACCTGATTCTGTGCAGCAGCGGGTATATCATCACGATGTACTTCAATTGCATCTTTCCGAATTATGTGTCGCGTTGGTTCCATCATGGCACGCGGTTCGTAACCGGAGCATTGTGTATTGTTGTTGTGGCGACCCCTGCCATCATCTATACCCAAATGTTGCCAATGATCGGTGTGATCGTTGTCCTGCATATGGTTTATCTGATGGTTGGACTGGCCCAAGCGGCTGTGCGGCGCAGGGAGGGAGCGCTGATCTTCCTGCTGGTGTCGGTGGTTGCTTTAGTGACGGTTATCAACGACTTTTTATATTACAACGAATGGTCGCGAATCGGAAATACCTCTCCGCTGGGTCTGTTGGTGTTTACAATCGCACAGATGATGCTGCTTTCTTCCAGATTTACGAGGGCGGCGGCGAACGAGGAGAAGATTGCGCGCGAGCTGCTGGTTGCTAACGACAAGCTTATCGAGATGAATACGAATCTGGAACGGACCGTGCAGGAACGCACACAGGCCTTGTCCGCAGCTCATGACGATCTCCGCTTATCGTATGACCAGCTGCTTCAATCCGAGGAAGGGCGGAAGAAGCTCCTTGCCTATATTACGCATGATCTGCGTATGCCGCTGTCCAGCATGCTGGGTTATGTCGAGGCTGTGCAGGACAGAGTCAAACCGGAACGCAATGATCAGTACCTGAAATATATCCGGGATAACACGATAAGGATTAACCGCATGATCGAGGAGCTGAGCTTCTTGTCGCATTTGGAGACGGGACAGGTCTCGTATCGCATGGAGCCGGTTCATGTGATTCACTTCTTGCGCCGGTTCTATGAACAATATGAGCTGGTTGTGCGTGACGCTGGTCTGGATTTCAGACTGGATTGCAGAGATGAGGAAGATCAAGGGTCTGATTCGCCTGTTGTCGTGATGGATGCGCAACGACTGGAGCAAGCGTTGTTTAATCTGGTGTCGAACGCCATGAAGTTTACCCCAAGGGACGGTGCGGTGCGTCTTGGGCTGACGGTGAATGAGGTGAATCGTACCCGCTATGCGATCATTAGCGTGCAAGACTCAGGCATGGGGATTCCGCCGGAGCAGCTTGAGCAAATCTTCGATCGCAATTACAGGTATGATCAACCGGGCGAGAAAGGCGTAGAGGGCAGCGGGCTCGGGCTGGCGATTTGCAGGGAAATCGTGCAAGCGCATGGAGGAACGGTTCGAGCGGAGAGCGACGGCAAGACGGGGTCGGTCTTCTATGTATCGCTTCCTTGCAGACGCTAACTTAAAGTTTTCTTTAAGCTTCCTATATAGAGCAATCTGCAATGGTAAAATCAGAAGGATTAGTTGCGGGCTTGCATGTGACGAGAGTTCTAACAAGGGGGGGATAGCGTGAATGTAAAATTCGTGCAGTCGGTCAGTGATTATTTTCAAGCGATGCAGCAATACAAGGACGCGCGCGAGACGAAGGATCAATCGCGGTTGACAGCTATTCGAAATGTACTCATGCTGGGCAAGAAGCTGCGCTCCGACGAAATGCACTACTTACAGCGACATGATCCCAATATGCATGCTCAAGCAATGAACCTTTCACTGGAACGCCAAGCGTATGAGGATGCCTTGCAGCATAGCCGCAGCAAAGCGGATGCGAACTATTACAACACGTTCAAGCTGATGCAGATTGCGGGGCAACTGAAGCATGGTGGTTCCGAGGAGCAACTGATGCGTACAAATGCGATTCAGGAATCCCACCGTGAGTTCATGCGGTCGAGCAAGTATGCCTCACTGAAGTAAGAGGAATACGATAGGTTTATACGAGTCATGAGGTGAGGTTGGGATGGACGCGCATAAAATTATGATCGTCGATGATGATCCCCATATCTGCGAGATTGTTCAGGCGTATTGCGAACGTGAGGGTTTCATCTCCTCCTATAGTTATAGCGGTGCAGAAGCCATGAAGCTGCTTGCGTCGTTCGAGCCGGATCTGATTGTACTGGATGTCATGCTGGCGAATGAAAACGGAATCGATTGGTGCAGGAACGCACGCAGCTACACGAATGCGCCAATCGTGTTTCTGAGCAGCCGTGAGGAGGACGAGGTGAAAATTAGCGCATTATCCGACGGCGGCGACGATTATGTGACCAAGCCGTTCAGTCCGGGAGTCCTCATGGCCAAGATCAAGGCGCATCTTCGCAGAGTGTCGACGGGCAGAAGGGAACAATTGCTGGAGTTGCCGGGATTGACGCTGGATTATTATGCCCAGTCCGCCATTATGGGGAGTGAAACCGTCTTTTTATCGAAAAAAGAGTTCGGTCTGCTCTCCTATATGGCACAAAACGTGAATCGTGTCGTCAGTGTCGAGGCGTTGTTTCAGCTCATCTGGGGAACGGAGAGTCTGGAGGATACGAGAACGGTCGCTGTGCACATCAGCAATTTACGCAAAAAAATCGAGGCTGACCCTGCCCATCCAGAGAGAATCGTTACGATCCGGGGGACAGGATACATGCTGGTTGCCGGAAGTACGTAAAAAAATGAGGTCATGGCGTCGAGGTGTTTTCGCTAGTTTCCCGCGATAGTCCAGCACTCGACCTTGGTCCAGTCGTAATCTGGCCGAGGGACCGTCGGAGCGCAAAGCCGCTCTCTCTATAATGGAGAAAGGATGGAAGTGGAAAATAGCGGGAGGCCGAGAAATGAAAAAAGGCAGAAATAGCGCGAAGCTGTTCGCGATTATCGTATTGGCGGCGTCGTTGACGGCTTGCGGAGACCTGGCGAGCTCGTTCACGGAGGAAGTTCAGGGGAGCGTTATCGGCGCAGGCTCGGGTTCGGGGAAGCTGGTTTCTCTGGAGAAACAGGCTTTCGCCGCGGACGGATTCGACGAGCTCCAGGTGCGGACGGAAGCGATGGTCATTCACATTGCGAAAGGCTCGGGAGACAAGGCCGAGGTGGAACTGCTCGCGGACGACTCGCTTCGCGACCGGCTTGTCTTCGGAGCGGAAGTCGAGTCGGGCGTGCTGAAGGTGGAAGTAAAGGAGAAGGCGAAAGCGGGCGTTCTGAAAGATCAGAGAGGCGAGAGAACGCTGCGGATCGTTCTTCCCGACAAAGCCTATCGCAGCTTGACGATTCGCAATGCTTTCGGGGCTATCGAGGCGTCCGACGTCAAGACGGAGCGGGCGGATATCCGCATCGATGCGGGCAGCATCCGGCTGAGCGGCGTCGACGGGCAATTGAACCTCGAAGCGAACGCCGGCGAAATCGTCGTCGAAGATCTCGTACTCAGCGGCGACGTGAAGGCGAGGACGGACGTTGGGAAGATTGCCATTCACCTGAGCGAATCGCCGAAGGACGCGAGCTTTAACCTCGACAGCGAAGTGGGAGAAGTCAAGTTGAACCTGGAGCAGGTCGAGTACGGCCAGCAAGCGTCGAACAAAAAAGTCGGTACGATCGGATCGGGCGGCTACCGCGTTGACGCGTACACGGCAGTGGGAGAGATCGTCGTCAACGTCAAGCCGTAAGGCGTATTCAGACGAGGATCTCCGAGTTCCGCCAGCGGGCCGTCTCCCGGAATTGTCCCGGAGTCATGCCTGTCGCCTGCTTGAACAGGCGGTGGAACCGTTTAAGATCGGGAAGGCCGCAGCGGGCAGCGATGTCGGCGACGGTTAAGGAAGAGCGGGAAGGATCGGCGAGCAGCTCGCGGCTGCGGTCGATCCTTTCCTTTTGCAGGAGAGCGCTGAAGCTCAGTCCCGTCCATGCCGTCAGATCGCGCTGAAGCTGTCTCTCTCCGATGCCGGCGTGCCTGGCGACCTGCGCAAGGGTAAGTCTGATCTGAAGGTGCTCGCGAATGTGCCGAAGCGCCCGCTCGATGCGATCCGGAACGGCGGCGGTCCCGGCCGCTTCCGGTTCCATGGCGCGCTCCATGCCGATCAGCAGCTGCAGCAGCAGGCCGACGAGCATCGTCTCGAAGCCGGTCCGCTTACTCTCGAACTCGGCGTGAAGGGAGTCGAACAGCCTGCCGAATTCGCCGGACTTTTCTCTCATCCGCAGCCACCTGCCGGGCTCCGCCGCGAGCCGACGGAAGCGGTATAGGCCGTATTCGGCAGGCAGAATGGACGTCAAGAAGCGGAACAGCTTCTCTTCGAAAATGCAGTTGACGATCAGAAGCGGCTCCTTCGCGTTCGGAGACGACGGACGGAAAATATGGGAGACGCCGACCGGCAGGAAAAATAAATCTCCCTGGGAGACGCGGATCGTCTCTTCGCCGATATAATGAAAGCCGCTGCCCGACCAGACGTAGCAAATCTCGATAAAGTCGTGCTCGTGTTTCGGAAGGTCGAACCGCTCGCTGACTCTGTTGACGAAAATGTTCAGCCCGTTATGGAAGAACAACTCCCCTTTTTCCAGCCAGACGCCCGATTTTCTCATTGTAATCCCCGTTCCCGCTTTGCGCTTGATGAAGTCATCATATCCCCATTTGAAGTCGCGATCAACCCATAACGTTGCTCGCCCGATTTTTTACAATGAAGAGAGGAACGACTATCGATGAAAGGTGTGGGAGCATGAGCTGGCAAGCTTTGTGGATATGGGGAGACGGCGAGGAAAGCCCGCGCAACGAATGGAGGTGCTTCCGCAGGACGTTCGACGTTCCGGCCGCAGGCGCGGAATCGGCATCCTTGCGGATTTCCGCGGATTCGAGATATGTGCTGTACGTTAACGGAACGCAGGTCGGAAGGGGGCCGGTGCGGTCGTGGCCGTTCGAGCAATCTTACGATACTTACGAGGTCGGACATCTGCTGCGGGCGGGGGAGCCCAATACGATCGCGGCGCTCGTGCTGCATTTCGGCGTGTCGACGTTCTACTATTTGCGGGGGCGGGGCGGACTGCTGGCCCAGCTCGATTACGGCTCCGGCGAAGTCGGCTTGAAGACCGACGCCTCTTGGCAGACGTCGATCCACCAAGGTCAGCATCCGAGATCGCCGCGCATGTCGTGTCAGCAGGCGTTCGCCGAATACGTGGATGCGAGGGACTGGGAAGGAGATTGGATGAACCCCGGGTACGACGATTCGGGCTGGGCGGGTTCCGTCGAGCTGGGCGAGGTCGGGATGGCGCCATGGACGTCGATGAAGCCTCGCGACATTCCGCTGCTGACGGAAGAAACCGTTTACCCGGTACGCGTCGAGTCGCTGGCCAAGGTGCGCACGTTTAAGCTGTCGACCGTCGTGGACGTTCGCGCCGTCATGTCGCCGGGCAGCGAGGAGCATGCGGATATCGTGCAATTCACCGGTTACGTGGCGACGACGGTCCGAGCCAGCAAGGCGGGTCGTGCGACGCTAGGCTTCCTCGCTTGGGGAGAGTGTCTGAGGCGCTTTTCCTGGAACGGGGAGCTTGTCGAGGCGGAGCGCTTCTACGGCATCATGCCGGAAAGATACGTCGACGTCGAGCTGAGCGAGGGGGATAACCTGCTGCTGATCGACATTTCCACGGCCCGGGTGCATCACGGCAAGCTGAACATCGGCGTCTACGCGGACAATCCGATCGAGCTCAGCTTTGCCTATCCCGGCGCAGGCGAAGCGGAATCGCCGTTCCTTGCGATCGGCCCGTACGACACTTCGGTTAACTACGATCATAAGCCGTCGCGCCAAATCAACTGGGAAGACGAGGCGTACAAGTCTGTGCTTGGCGACGTGAAGGGAGCGGCGGACCTGGGACGTTATGCCGATGTATCGAAGCCGATTCCGCTGAAATACGTATCCGAAGCGGACGTCTTCGGCCTGAGCGTCTGGCGGAAGGAGAACGTGAAGCTGGCCGTTCCGGCACAGCTCCAGAACGCGGTCATCCCGAACGGGGAAGCGGGCGTCGTGCCCGTGTTCGACGGCTTCGACACCGAGGTGCTGATCGATCTGGGCAAGGAGTATTCCGGCTACCTGTCGTTCGAGATCGAGGCGGAAGCGGGGACGGTGCTGGATTGGTACGGTTTCGAGTACATGTCCGGCGACTACCGACAGCAGACGTACGGACTCGACAATACGATCCGGTACGTCGCCAAGTCGGGCAGACAGACGTACGCTACGCCGGTCCGCCGGGGCTTGCGGTATTTGGCGCTTAACGTGCGCGGGGCGGGGGCTCCGGTGAAGATCTACGGCGTTGCGTTCTCGCAAAGCAATTACCCGGTCGCCGAGATCGGCCGGTTCGAATGTTCCGACCCGCTGCTGAACGACATTTGGGAGATCAGCAGACATACGACAAAGCTGTGCATGGAGGATACGTTCGTCGATTGCCCGGCCTACGAGCAGACGTTCTGGGTCGGCGACAGCCGCAACGAAGCGCTAGTCAGCAACTATCTGTACGGAGTGCAGGACATTCTGAAGCGCTGCCTGCGCCTCGTGCCCGGCTCGAAGGATCAGTCTCCGCTGTACGTTGATCAGGTGCCGAGCGGCTGGAGCAGCGTCATCCCGAACTGGACGTTCTTCTGGGCGATCGCCTGCAAGGAATACTACGATCAGACGGGGGACCGGGCGTTCGCCGGCGAGATGTACGCGCACATTCGGTTCACGCTGGAGCATTATTTGCAGAAAATAGACGGAAACGGCCTGTTTAACGTCAAAGGCTGGAACCTGCTCGACTGGTCGCCGATCGATCAGCCGAACGAGGGTGTCGTGACGCATCAAAACCTGTTCCTGGCGCAAACGCTGCGCGCAGCCGCCGAGATGGGCGAATTGGCCGGAGACGCGGAAGGCGCGGTCCGATTCCGCGAAGCCTCCGAAAGGTTGGCGGCCGCGATCAACGAGCATCTGTGGAACGAGGAGAAGCAAGCGTACATCGACTGCATTCACGCGGACGGCCGCCGTTCGAGCGTTCTCAGCATGCAGACGCAGGTCGTCGCTTCGCTGACCGGCGTCGCCGAGGGAGAGCGCAAGCGGATCATGGATGCTTACTTGTTTGCCGCGCCGGCCGATTTCGTGCAGATCGGCAGTCCGTTCATGTCGTTCTTCTACTACGAGGCGCTGGCCAAGGTCGGCGGCGCGGCTGTCATTCTGGACGACATTCGCAAAAATTACGGCAACATGATTCGCCATGGCGCGACGACCTGTTGGGAGCAGTATCCGAACTTCGCCGAGAACCGCGCCAACCCGGATGAGCTGACACGCAGCCATTGCCATGCGTGGTCGTCCGCTCCTGCTTATTTCCTGGGCCGGGAGACGCTGGGCGTTCGCAGCCTCGCGCCGGGATGGACCGAGGTGGAGGTCGCCCCGGCTTTGTGCGGGCTGACGTGGGCGCGCGGCAGCGTGCCGCATCCGGCAGGCGGCCGGATCGACGTAAGCTGGACGGCGGACGAAGCGGCGGAGCGCATGCGGCTTGACGTGTCGTATCCCGCCGACGTGACCGTGCGGATCAAGCTGCCGGAAGGCTTCTCGGGCGAGATCAAGGAAACGAAGCTGGAACGCTTGAACTGAATAGCATCGAATCGCGAGGCCGGCCGACTCAGGGGGCGGCCTCTTTTTGCGACCGCCGCACATTAACTCTCCGATCCTCCCCTCCCCTCC